>WBZP01001788.1_pt1 | contig 25743 bp, 27 predicted proteins | sample 5204301 | NCBI WGS metagenome assembly WBZP01 (sample SAMN12412401, study PRJNA552823) | activated sludge metagenome | isolation source: activated sludge from nitrification reactor of wastewater treatment plant... | place: USA: Pennsylvania | collected 2017 | reverse complement strand
CGCCGGCCATGGGGTGCAGGTGCGCGGCGAGAATTACCTGGTGCCGGTAGATGCCAAGATCGACCGCGAAGAAGAGATCCGCACCCGCAGCGTCAATGCGCAGGAAATCCTCGACCGCATGGCCTCGGCCAGGAACGGGCTCAACCTGGTGTTCCTCGACGCCTGCCGCAACGATCCGTTCCCGCGCGCCTCGCGCAGCGTCGCATCGGGCCTGGCGAAGATGGATGCGGCCTGGGGCACCCTGATCTCGTTTGCCACCTCCCCGGGCAGCGTGGCCGAAGACGGCGAGCGCGCCAACAGCCCGTACAGCCGGCATCTGGCCGCAACCATGCGTGAACCGGGGCTGCGCATCGAGGACGTGCTCAAGCGGGTACGCGCGCAGGTGCGCGAGGAAACGCGCGGACGCCAGATCACCTGGGACAACAGCTCGATCGAGGGCGACTTCTACTTCCATCCGGGCGAGGCGCGTGCTGCCGCCGCCGCGAGCGCGGTGGATAGCGGTCCGCAGGCCGAGACGGTGTTCTGGAACAGCATCAAGGATTCGCAGAACCCGCGCGAGTTCGAGATCTATCTCAAGCGCTACCCCGACGGCGCATTTGCCGAACTGGCGCAGGAACGCATCGCCGCGTTGCAGGCCGAGGACGCGCCGGCCGAGCCGCCGCCGGTCGCCCGCACCACGGCTCCGGCCGCCAATGCGGCCCCGGCCCCGGCACTGCCGCCGCAAATGGTGCGCCCGGGCGGCAATGCCGCCGACCAGCTCAATGCGATGGGCATCGCCGTTGCGCCCAACGCCGCTGTCTACGCCGCCATGCAGCGCAATGCCGCGCGGGCGGCCGGCGAGCAGGGCGATGGCGACATGCGCGCCCTGGCGCTGCAAGCGTTTCCGCGCATCGACCCGGATCGCGTCAGCGATGCCGACGTGCGCCGCGCGCAGCAACTGCAGGCGCGACTGGCGGACGTGCGCAACGCCAACGAGCGCAGGGGCGCGGCCCGCGGTTCGGGCGGGGCCGGCGGCGACTGGCTGCAGCAGGTGCAAGCACAGATCGAGGGCATGCGCTTCGACCAGGCGGAGTCGACCATCCGCGCCCGCGAACGCGCGCTCGGGCTGGCCGGCGGGCGCTGACCGCGCGGCAAGGCGCCGCCGGCGCCCGGTTCGCCGGCAACAGGGCGGACGCCTTTGCGTGGTGCGCGCGGGGCACAGGCATAATTCGGCTCCATGACCCGACAACGCATCGCCCTGGCCGCCGGCCTGGGCATCGCCTGGTTCGGCGCCGCCGCGGCCGCGCCGTTCGCCTACATCACCAACCAGGCGTCGCACGATGTCAGCGTGATCGATCTGGCGCAGCAGCGCGTGGTTGCGACGATTCCGGTCGGCCGCTCGCCGGCCGGGGTGGTGGTGAGCGAGCCGGCGGGCAGGGCATTCGTCAGCAATCCGGACAGCAAAACCGTCTCGGTGATCGACCTGGCCAGCCGGCGCGTGATCGACACCATCGATGGCGGCAGCGGACCCGTGGGCATCGACGCCGCGCCCGACGGCAAGCGGCTCTATGTCGCCGACTGGTACGCCAATGCGCTGCTGGTGATCGATGCGGCGACCCACCGGCGCATCGCCTCGGTGCCGGTGGGCACGGCGCCGGCCGGCGTGGCGGTGGCGCCGGACAATGCGCTGATCTATGTGGCGAACCGCGACGACGATGCGATCGGCATCGTCGATGCGGGTTCGCTGCGCCAGGTGGCGACGGTGGCGGCCGGCTCGCACCCGTTCGCGGTCGGCCTGACGCCCGACGGCAGCAAACTCTTCGCGCTCAATGTGCTGAGCAACGATGTCAGCGTGATCGACACCCGCACCCGGCAGCGCCTCGCCACGATTGCGGTCGGCAACTCGCCCTACGGCGTGGCCTTCAGCGCCGACGGCAACCGCGCCTGGGTGACCAACCAACATGCGGAAACCGTTTCGGTCATCGACGTTGCGTCACTGCGCGTTGTGCAGACGGTGGCCGGCGGTGCCTATCCGGAAGGCATCGCGGTGGCCGGGCACCGCGTGGTGGTGGTGAGCTGGATGGACGATTGCGTGCATCTGCTCGACGCCGACAGCGGCAAGCGACTGGCGAGCATCGACACCGGACGCAACCCGCGCGGCTTCGGCCGCTTCATCAGCGCGCAGTAAGGTTTTGCCGGCGAGATCCTGCCTGCGGCGGTTGCCAGCCGCGCGTCTTGGCGGTAGGGTGGCGGGCCTTGCAGTGACCAACGGCTGTATCAAAACCAAGGAGACGATCGAATGCGTGTTTCGCTGATGGCAGCGCTGCTGCTGGCAACCACGGTGGCGTGGGCGCACGGGCCGACCCGGCAGAAGGTGACCGAGACGGTCACGATCAAGGCCGCGCCCGAGGCGGTGTGGGCGAAGATCAAGGACTACGGCGCGATGCAGGACTGGCACCCGGCGATCGACAAGACGGTGGCCGACAAGGGCAACGCCGTCGGCTCGACCCGCACGCTCACGCTCAAGGGCGGGGGCAACGTGGTCGAGGAACTGGAATCGTATTCGGAGGCCGAGCGCAAGTTCAGCTACCGGATGAAAGACCCCGGGCCGGTGCCGGTGACCAACTACACCTCCACGATCTCGGTCAAGCCGGGCGAGGGCGGCGGCTCGGTGGTCGAGTGGCGCGGCGCGTTCTATCGCAAGTTCATGAACAACGATCCGCCGCCCGAGCAGAACGACGAGGCTGCGGTGAAGGCGATCACCGGCATCTACCAGCTCGGCCTGGGCAACCTGAAATCGCTGCTGGAGAAAAAGTAGCCGTGGCGAGGGCGCGCCCGGGCGCCGGGCGCGTTTTTCGACAGTGCATCGGCCTGCGAGCCAGTACTGGCGCGGTTCTCCGGCCATCGATGCACGTAGACCGCCATTCCATGCGGCCTCCAGGCCGATGCCATTTCCAGAATTTGCACTTTCCGCCCCAGCCGTCATGTTCTCGCTCCGGCCCTCGCGCCTGATCCGCCCGCTGCCCGCCCTGATGTTGGTGGCTTTGCTGTGCGCCGGCTGCGCCGCGTCCCGCGCGCCGGTCATCGCCACCGATCTCGACGCCGATCGCCTGATCGCATTGCGGGTCGGCCAGGCGCTCGCCATCACGCTGCCGGCAGATCGCGACAGCGGCCGGCAGTGGCAACTTGAACAGCAGACGCTGGTGGCGCTCGCCCTCGACGGTCAACCGACCTATATGCACGAAACGGTCAGCGGCAACGCGAGCAGCCAGTCGAGCGCCCCGACGGGCAGCGAAACCTGGCGCTTCATTGCGCTGCGTGCCGGGCGCGACGAACTGCACTTTACCTACCGGCAGCCCGACGATGGCGCGGCGCCGCCCGCCCGCGTCATCCGCTACAGCGTCACCGCGCGATGACGCTGCGCGGGAAAATCGCCCTTCCCGCGCTGCCCACGGTCCTTGCAGACTGCGCCGGTTGCCGTTGCAGCAAACGCGAACCGGCAGCACGGATCGCTGTCGAACCGGCCGCGCACCCCGCAATGACCCCTACCCAGTTCCAGGAGACAGTCGCATGACGCATTTTCGCCTCGCCCCACTTGCTGCCGGCCTGCTGGCCGCGACCCTGGCTTTCGCGGCCCCGGCCGGCGCCGACGGCGCCAGGGGCACCGCCTACGTGTCGAACCAGGACGGCGATATCAGCGTCATCGACATCGCAAGCCTCGCGGTGGTCGGCACCATCGACGCCGAGGACAAGGCGCCGCGCGGCATCGGCATCACCGGCGACGGCAAGCTGCTGATCACCGCCAACCGCGACGGCGGCGACATCTCGGTAATCGAGCGCGCCAGCGGCAAGGTGATCCGGCATATCAAGATCGGCAAGAACCCGGAGTTCGTGCGCATTCTCGGCGACCGCGCGTTCATCTCGTTCGAGCCCAGCGCCAAGGGCGGCCCGCCACCCAGTGGCGGCGCCAAGCAGCAGGAGAAGGACGACGACGGCGACCGCGAGCCGGCCAAGGTCGCCGTGGTCGACCTCAAACAGATGAAGCTGATCCGCCAGATCACCAGCGGGCCGGAGACCGAGGGAATCGAGTTCGCGCCCGATGGCAAACGCATGCTGGTCACCAACGAAGCGGACAACACCGTCACCCTGCACGACATCGCCAGCGGCAAGCTGCTGAAGACCGTGTCCACCGAGAAGTACGGCAACCGGCCGCGCGGCATCAAGGTATCGCCCGACGGCAAACACTACGTCGTGACGCTCGAATACGGCGACAACTTCCTGGTGCTCGACGACAAGTTGAATCCGGTCAAGGCGGTGCCCACCGGCAAGACGCCTTACGGTATCTCGTTCGATCGCGACGGCAGGCGCCTGTTCGTCGCGAGCGCGAAGGAGAAGAAGCTGCAGGTGTTCGACGGCAAGAGCTTCGAGAAAATCGCCGAAATGCCGGCCGGCGATCGCTGCTGGCACTTCAGTTTCACGCCCGACGATGCGCAGATTCTGCTGGCGTGCGGCCGCTCCAATGACATTCACGTGTTCGACGCGCAGACCTATGCGCCGGTCAAACAGATCGGCGGCAAGAACCTGCCCTGGGGCGTGGTGACCTGGCCGAAGTCGATGGGCAGCCTCGACCGCCCGTAGCGCGACAGGCGCGACGCCCGCCGCGCACGCGATGCCCACCCGCTTGAGCGAGGCCGACTTGGCGGCGATCAGCGCCTCCACGCTCGGCCACTACGAGCAGCGCGCCGCCGACTTCTGGGCCGGCACGCGCGGGCATGATGTCAGCCAGAACATCGCCGCGCTGCTGCGCCATATCGCCGCTGTGCCTTCGGTCTCGCCTCCGTATACCTTGCTCGATTTCGGCTGCGGGCCGGGGCGCGACCTCGCCGCTTTCGCCGCGCTCGGCCATGTCGCGATCGGCCTCGAAGGCGCGGCAAGCATGGCCGCGCTGGCACGCCGGCACAGCGGCTGCGAAGTATGGCAGCAGGATTTTCTGCGGCTTCGCCTGCCGCCCGGACACTTCGACGGCGTGTTCGCCAACGCTTCGCTGTTCCATGTGCCGGGACAGGCGCTGCCCGCCGTGCTGGGCGCGCTGCATGCCACGCTCAAGCCGGCCGGCGTGCTGTTCAGCTCGAATCCGCGCGGCGACAATCAGGAAGGCTGGAACGACGCGCGCTACGGCGCCTATCACGATCTCGCGGCGTGGCGCGGTTACATGAGCGAGGCCGGCTTCGTCGAACTCGAACACTACTACCGTCCGCCCGGCCTGCCGCGCGAGCAGCAGCCGTGGCTGGCCAGCGTCTGGCGCAAGACGGATGCGCCAGCGTAGTCAGGCCGAACCGCGTTCGCGCGCAAACACCCGGCCGTGGAGCGCATCGCTGGCATAGGCGAGCAGCGGGAACGCCACCACGAACAGCGGCAGCAGCAGGATGCCGACGATCATCGTCGCAGCGAGCAACAGCGCCCACAGCATGAGCACCGCGAAGTTGCCGAATACCGCGCGCACGCTCGCCACCACCGCCGGCACCAGCCCGGCGCGGCGTTCGCACAGCAGCGGCACCGAGAAAGCGGTGACCGCGTAGATGATGAATGCCAGCAGCGCACCCATCGGCGCGCTCCAGCCGAGGAAGCGACCGGTTGCGCCGCCGCCCGCCTCGCTCGCCTTGGCGCCGATCATGAAGCTGTAGAGAATGCCGGCGTCGGTGAGCCAGATCATCAGCAGCAGCGCGCACACCAGGGCCAGCCCCCACAACTGGCGCGGCGCCTCGCGAAACCCTGCCAGCAGGTCGCGCCAGCCGGGTGTGCGGCCGTCGCGCAGCACCTGCGCGAGGCGAAAGTAGCCGGCCAGCAGGGCCGGCCCGACCAGCATGAAGCCGCCGGCCGCGCTGATCATCAGCGGCATCAGGTCGGCGCGCCACAGCAGCAGCGCCGCCAGCAGCGCGACTGCCGCGAACAGCGCCGAGAAACCCAGGCTGACGCGCGGCGTCGCCCGCAGTACGCGCGCGCCGTCGCGCAGCGATGCGGCAATGGCCGACAGCGGCAGACCTGCGACGGGAACGGGTGCGGGCATCGATCGCCTCCGGAAGCGTTGGGGGGATCGGCCGATGCTAGCCGCAGCGGATCGGCGAAAAAACGACGTAGATCAATTCTGCGCAGCGCGCTGCGCCGCCGGCGCCGGCGCGGGCTTCAGCGGAAGAACTTTTCCCCGATATACCAGGCGCAGGCGGAGATGAAGGCCGAGCTGGGGATCGTCAATATCCAGGCCCAGACGATGCCGCCGGCCACGCCCCAGCGCACGGCGGAGAGCTTCTGCGCCGAGCCGACGCCGACGATCGCGCCGGTAATCGTGTGGGTGGTAGACACCGGTACGCCGAGCCCGGTGGCGAGGAACAGCGTGATCGCCCCGCCGGTTTCGGCGCAGAAGCCGCCCACCGGCTTCAGCTTGGTGATTTTCTGGCCCATGGTCTTGACGATGCGCCAGCCGCCGAACAGCGTGCCCAGGCCCATCGCCGCCTGGCAGGAGATCACCACCCAGAACGGCAGCGCCTCGCCCTGCTTGAGCGTACCGGCAGCCAGCAGCAGCATCCAGATGATGCCCATGGTCTTCTGCGCGTCGTTGCCGCCGTGGCCCAGGCTGTAGAGCGAGGCCGACACGAGCTGCAGGCGGCGGAACCAGCGGTCCACCCGGCGCGGCGTCGAACGCCGGGCGATCCATGACACGGCAATCATCAGCGAGATGCCGAGCACGAAACCGAGCAGCGGCGAGAGCACGATGGCGGCGATGATCTTGCCGAAGCCGGCCGAGATCAGCGCATCGACGCCGCCCTTGGCCACCGCCGCGCCCCCCAATGCGCCGATCAGCGCATGCGACGACGACGACGGAATGCCGTAGTACCAGGTGATGACGTTCCAGGCGATGGCACCGACCAGCGCGCCGAACACGACGATGTGGTCGACGACCTGCGGGTCGATAACGCCCTTGCCGATGGTGCCGGCGACATGCAGGCCGAAGAACAGGAAGGCGATGAAGTTGAAGAAGGCCGCCCAGGCCACGGCGAACTGCGGCCGCAGCACGCCGGTCGACACGATGGTGGCGATCGAGTTGGCCGCATCGTGAAAGCCGTTCATGAAATCGAAGGCGAGGGCGAGCGCCACCAGCACCACCAGAATCTCGAACGTCATCGCGGCAAGTCCTGGTTCTAGGCGTTTTCGAGCACGATGCCTTCGAGGATGTTCGCCACGTTGTCGCAGCGATCGGTAACTTCCTCGAGCAGGTCATAGACGGCGCGCAGCTTCATGACCTGTTTCACGTCGGGCTCGTCGCGGAACAGCTTGGCCATCGCCTTGCGATAGACGCGGTCGGCGTCGGACTCCATGCGGTCGATTTCCTTGCAGATGTCGAGAATCGCCTTGGCATTTTCCATGCTGTGCAGCAGTTCGACCGCCGCCTTGGTACGCTCGACCGACTTGACGCAGAGTTCGGCCATGGCCACCGCCTCGGGCGTCACGCTGCGGATGTCGTAGAGGAGCACGGTCTGCGCAACATCCTCGATCAGGTCGAGAATGTCGTCGAGCTTGGTGATCAACTGGTGGATATCGTCGCGATCGATCGGCGTGATGAAGGTCTTGTGCAGCAGTTCGACGGTGGCATGGGTGATCTTGTCGCCTTCCTTCTCGATCGATTCGATCTGGAACACCCGCCGTTCCAGGTCGTCGAACGAGACCAGCAGATTCTGCAGTTCGCGGCTGCCGCGCAGCATGCACTCGCACAGCGCGACGAAGTTGTCGAAGAAGCGGCCCTCTCGGGGCATCAGGCGACCGAACATGGCGTACTCGAATGTAATTGCCCGCGCCGTGCGGCGCGGGCAGGTGCCGGCGATCCCGGCGGAATGTACGGACTGAAATATACTTGTAACCGAATTGTAACGGTTCGCGCGCCGGCGTGCAGCGCAGGTTCGTTCGCCCGCCGCCGCGAGGGAGGGAACATGCTCGAACGCATCCTGCGCAGCACGATCATCGCGCTGGCATTGCCGGTCGCGGGCGCCGCCACGGCGCAGCAGGCGGGCCAACCCGCTACCCGCGGGGTCAGCGCCAGGGCGCTCACGACGCTGGAATTCGCCGACGACCTGCCGAGCCTGGCCGGCCGGGCGATGCGCATGCGCCGGGTGGACATTGCGCCGGGCGGCGGCGTCGATACGCACAGCCACCGCGGCCGGCCGGCCGTGCTGTACATCGTCAGCGGAAGCATCGTCGAGCGGCGCGGCGACGCACAGCGCACCTACTCGGCCGGCGACAGCTATGCAATCGGCGGCGACACCACGCATGCGATCGACAACCCCGGCGCGACGCCGGCGACCTACATCGAGGTGGATATAGTGCCGGTGGTCCCGCCGCGTTGAGGTGCGCGGCGCGAGGGGCCGGTCAGCTCAGTGCGAGCAGTTCGACCTCGAACACCAGCGTGGCGTTGGGCGGAATCACGCCACCGGCACCGCGCGCGCCGTAGCCGAGGTCGGGCGGAATGGTGAGCTTGCGCAGGCCGCCCACCTGCATGCCGGCGACACCCTCGTCCCAGCCGCGAATCACACGGCCGGCACCGAGCGGAAAGCTGAACGGCTCGTCGCGGTCCTTGCTCGAATCGAACTTGCTGCCATCGGTGAGCCGGCCGGTGTAATGCACGGTGACGCGCATGCCGGCAGCCGCCGCTTCGCCGCTGCCGACGCTGATGTCTTCATAGACCAGCCCGCTGGCTGTGGTGACTTCGCCCATCGCTCGCTCCCGCCCGGAAAACGCCAGATGATACGCGATCCGGCGATCACGCATCCTTGACCAGCGCGGCGAACTTGTGGCGGAACTTGGCCAGCTTGGGCGCAACGACGAACTGACAGTACGGCTGCTCGGCGTTGGCGCCGTAGTAGCGCTGGTGATAGCCCTCCGCCATGTAGAAAGTCGTTGCCGGTTCGAGCGCGGTGACGATGCGCCCGGAGAACACCCGCTCGGCCTCCATCTCGGCGATCAGCGCCTGCGCCGTAGCGCGCTGCGCCGGCGTGTGGTGGAAGATCACCGAGCGGTACTGGGTGCCGGCATCGTTGCCCTGGCGGTTGAGGGTGGTCGGATCGTGCACGGTGAAGAACACTTCGAGAATCTCGCGATAACTCACTTGCACCGGATCGAAGGTGATGCGCACCACCTCGACATGGCCGGTGTCGCCGCCGCAGATCTGCTTGTAGGTCGGATTCGGCAGGTGCCCGCCGCTGTAGCCGGACTCGGCCGCGATCACCCCGCGCATGCGGGTGTAGACCGCCTCGATGCACCAGAAACAGCCGCCGCCCAGGGTTGCAACTTCGGTTGCCGTCGATTCAGACACTTGGAACTCCTTTCGCGCCATGTCGGCATTTGCAGGATTGTTGATCGGGAGCAACTTGCGCCGCCCGGCAAAACGCATAGACTGCCCTATCGACAGGACGGATGTGCGCAAAGTTGCACAAATTCGATGGGCCAGGAAATCGCCGAGACGCGTTTCAGCCAGGACGACTTCGCCCGCTTCGGCCAGCGTCTGGCCGACGAAACCGGTCGTGCCCGCCAGGCTTTTGCCAACGGCGGGTTCGCCGATGACGGCCGGGTCGCCGGTTTCGAACTCGAAGCCTGGCTGATCGACCGCAATTTCTTTCCGATCGGCTGCAATCAGGCATTCCTGGCGCGCCTGAACGACCCGCTGGTGGTGCCGGAACTGTCGCGCTTCAACATCGAACTCAACGGCACGCCGCAGGCGCTGCATGGCCGCGCGCTGTCGCACCTGGAAGGCGAACTGGCCGCCACCTGGGGCCGCTGCCAGCGCACCGCGCACGACGAAGAAGCGACGGTGATCGCCATCGGCACCTTGCCGACCCTGCGCGAAGCCGATCTGACGCTGGCCAGCATGTCGCCGCTCAAACGCTATGCCGCCCTCAACCGCCAGGTGCTCGAGGCGCGCGGCGGTCGCCCGCTGACGCTCGACATCGACGGCGCCGAGCGGCTGCGCACCAGCCACGAAGACGTGATGCTCGAAGCGGCGACCACCTCCTTCCAGGTCCATCTGCAGGTGCCGGCGCGCGAGGCGGCGCGCTACCTGAACGCGTCGATGGTGCTGTCGGCCCCGCTGGTCGCGCTGGCCGCCAATTCGCCGTTCCTGTTCCAGCGCACGCTCTGGCACGAGACGCGCATTCCGCTGTTCGAGCAGGCGGTGGACTGCGGCGACGACGCGCATCCCGACCATCGCCGCGTCACCTTCGGCTCGGGCTACGTCGCCGACCCGACGCAATGCTTCGCCGAAAATCTGGCGCAGTACCCGGTGCTGCTGCCGCTGCAATCGGACGCGCCGCCGCACCACTACGCCCACCTGCGCCTGCACAACGGCACCATCTGGCGCTGGAACCGCATGCTGATCGGATTCGACGGCGAGGGGGCGCCGCATCTGCGGATCGAGCAGCGGGTGATGCCGGCCGGGCCGAGCATCATCGACATGATCGCCAACGCCGCGTTCTACTACGGCGTGGTGCACCGGCTCGCCAGCCAGGCCGTGCCGCCGGAGGCAACATTACCCTTCGCGGCGGCGCGGCAGAACTTCTATCGTGCGGCGCGCGGCGGACTGGACGCGCAGATCGAGTGGCCGGACGGGCGCCACGGCAAGATCGGCGACCTGCTCGAACGCGAACTGCTGCCGCTGGCCGGCGAAGGGCTGGCGGAGCTGGACATCGCCCGCGAGGACATCGAGCGCTACCTCGACGTGATCGCGGTGCGGCTGCGCACCCGAAGCAACGGCGCCGCCTGGCAACTCGCGCACCACGCCCGGCACCGCGACTTCTTCCGCCTCACCGCCGACTATCTCGAACACCAGCGCAGCGGCATGGCGGTGCACGAATGGCCGGCCTAGCCGCCCCGCCAGAGGCGCGATGCTGAAACGACTCGACAGCCTGCCCGACGGTCTGCTGGAAACCCCGGCGCGCGAGTTGCACCGCCTGCTCGACGGCCCGACCCTGATCCACCTGCCGGGCCGGCACGGGCCGGAACTGTTCGTCTCGCTGCTGCTCCACGGCAATGAAGACACCGGTCTGGTGGCGCTGCAGACCGTCCTCCGAGGCCATGCCGGGCGGGTACTGCCGCGCGCCATGTCGATCCTGATCGGCAACGTCGCGGCGGCGCGCGAGGGACTGCGCCGGCTCGACCACCAACCCGACTACAACCGCGTCTGGCCCGGCACTGCGCTGCACGCCGGCACGCCGGAACACGCGGCGATGCGCGAAGTGCGCGAGATCATGGCCGCGCGCGGCGTGTTCGCCAGCATCGACATCCATAACAACACCGGCCTCAATCCGCACTACGGCGTGCTGGCGCGGCTCGACCCGGCCAGCCTGCACCTGGCGCTGCTGTTCTCGCGCACCGTGGTGTGGTTTCGCGGCGCGGCCGGCTCGCAGACCGCGGCCTTTGCCCCGCTCTGTCCGTCGCTGGCGGTCGAGTGCGGCAAACCCGGCAACCCGGCGAGCGAGGCGCATGCCGCCGGCTTCCTCGACGGCTGCCTGCACCTGGCCGAATTCCCCGGCCACGGCGTGCGCGAGCATGACATCGACCTGTATCACACGGTGGCCACGGTCAAGGTGCCCGACGACGTGAGCTTCGGCTTCGGCGATGCACGGACCGACATCGATTTCGACCCGCGGCTCGATCACATGAACTTCCGCGAACTCGATGCCGGCACGCCGTTCGGGCTCACCCGCCTTGCACGGCCGCTCGACGTGCGCGACGAAGCCGGCAAGGATGTCGGCGCCGCCTACTTCGCCGTCGATGACGGCACGCTGCGCCTACGCACCCGCGCCATGCCGGCGATGCTCACCCTCGACGCCCGCGCGGTGCGGCAGGATTGCCTGTGCTACCTGATGGAGCGCGTGCCCTTCGCGATGATGCGCGAGGCCGCTGGCCGCCCTTCGATACCGGCCTGAGCGCCCTCCGGGCCGCCCGCGCATCGTCCTGAAAGCCGCGTGGTTGCTTGCTCTGCGGCCACCCTGCCCGCAAATGCCCGCCCTGTCTGGCCTGCCGGGCAGGCTGCCCCGGATGCGCCATTCCATGCGCGTTTCCGGGCACCTGCAGACGTGATGCTTCGCCGCTCTTCAATGCACCGAACATGTCGCGTAGAATGCATACAGCGAAGCCAGCGGCATTCGGCGCAACATTCGCCAACATTGACAAATGCGCTTCCGCATAGTCTAATTGAGTAAGGTCAGGATTGAAGAATGCGTGCTGCCACCGCCGGTAACCGGCGGGTTCATACGCGCAGCGGCGGGCCGCCAATCCATTCCAAAAAGTCAACCGGCGATTTCGCTGCAAGGGCCATGGCGCGTCGACTCACGATTGAAGAAATTCCCGCTTGGGCGCTGGGAGAGACCCTGCCGTTGGCGGTAGTCTCGGGCGGAGAGCCCGAGCCGGCCGCACCGGCGCTCGCGGCTCGGGATGCCGCCGCCGAGCCATCCACGGCGGCGCATTCGAACCTGTTCCCGCGTTCCGATGCGGCGCCGCCGGCCGATTCCCACTGGCGGCATCCGTCGTTCGAAAGGGCCCTGCATGGGATGCTGGCCGACATCCGGAATCGCAACGCGCCCGTCATTGTGCTGACGGGCGAAGCCGGCACCGGCAAGACTCTGCTCGTGCAGTGCGCGCTGGGCAGGCTCGGGCCCGATGCGATTCCGGTTCTCCACGGCCATCCCCACTCGTCGTTCCAGGGTTTTCTGGGCTCAGTCTGCAGGCAACTGAATCTTGCCGATGCGCAAGCGCAAGGCGGCGCCGCGCCCGAGGATCGCTTCGACCTCTTCTGGAACTACCTGCGCGCCCAGGCTGCGCAGCGCCGGCACCTCGTGGTCTTTGTCGACAATGCACACGACATGTCGGAAGCGCTGCTCGAAGAACTCGCCCTGCTGTCCAAATGGACCGAGTCGGACAAGCACGCGCTTCAGGTGGTGCTGATCGGCCTGCCGAGCCTGCATGGCGTCGTGCAGAGACTGGTGCAGCGGCAGATCATCGGCGAAGGCTATCCGACCTACGCCATCGCGCCGTTCGACCGGGACGAGATCAGCGCATTCGTCTGCGCGAAGCTTTCCGAAGGCGAAGCGGGCGCGGCGCAGGTTATCGCGCCCGCGGCGATCGACAAGATCGCAAGCTATTCGCAGGGCATTCCGCGTCTGATCCTCACGCTGTGCAGCCTTGCCGAGCTGAACGCCAGGCTCGAAGGGGGCGGCGCGATAACGCCCGAGATCGTGGATCAGGTGGCGCAATCGGCGATGGTCAGCGGGCACAGGCAACACGTTGACAGGATCGAGGCCGACGAGGGTGTGCTGCCCGACGATCCCGCACCCCCACAGCCCGCGCCGGTATCGCGCTCAAACAATGGTCAGGAGGAGTGTCAGATGACAAGGTTGGACGACCTAACAAAAATTCTGAAGAGCCTGCAGAACAGATCGCCCGGCATTGAAGCGAGCGCGCTGATCTCGGAAGACGGGCTGATAATTGCGAGCGCCCTGTCGTCAGACCTGGACGATACGCGCGTCGGCGGCATGACCGCCACCTTGCTGAGCCTGGGCACCCGCGCATCGGCTGAGCTGCATCGGGGCGAGGTGCGCGAAGTGATCGTGCGCGGCGACAACGGCTATGCGGTGATGGTCAGCGCGGGCACCGGAACGCTGCTGCTGGTTCTGACCACCGAGGACACCAAGCTTGGGCTGATCTTCTTCGACATGCGCGAAGCCATCAAGGGCATCGGCAAGGTTCTGTTCAGATAGCACTTCTGGCGCCTGCGCAGCCGCCGCCCGGCGCGTGCTGCAAGGATGATTCGGAGAGACAATGCCAAATACGGTCCTCTATGAAGATCGTACCCACCGCAACATGCTGCTGGAGGACTTCGGCCTCGGCGGTCTGGCTGTCCAGGCGAACCAGCATGTCATCGTTCACGGCAATTCGGGGATGGTCCTCGATCCGGGCGGCCACAAGGTCTATGCCAAAGTGCTTGCCGAGACGTACTCGATCCTCGGCGCTGCCAAGCTCGATTACATATTTCTTTCGCACCAGGATCCGGATATCGTCGCCGCGCTCAACGGCTGGCTGATGACGACCGACGCCGATGCTTACGTGTCGACGCTCTGGATGCGTTTCGTGCCGCACTTCGGCGTGGACGATTTCGTTGCCCATCGCCTCAAGCCGATCCCCGACCAGGGCATGGTGTTCGACCTCAACGGTGCCCGCCTGGTGGCGCTGCCGGCGCATTTCCTCCACAGCGAGGGCAACATCCAGCTTTACGACACGGTGGCGAAGATTCTCTACACCGGCGACCTGGGCGCATCGCTCGGCGCGGATTACGTCGAAGTGACCGATTTCGATGCCCACGTCCGCTTCATGGAAGGCTTCCACCGGCGTTACATGTGTTCCAACAAGGTGATGAAGGCGTGGGCCGACATGGTCCGGCCGTTGGACATCGAGATCATCGCGCCCCAGCATGGCGCCTATTTCAAGGGCAAGGCGATGGTCAACCGGTTCATCGACTGGTGCGCCGGCCTGGAATGCGGCGTGGATCTGATTACACCCATGTTCAAGGTGCCGGCGGCGTGAGCGGTGCAACTTCGCAGCAATGCCTGCCCGGCGGCACCGTCGATCGCCGTGAGTAACAGAAGAACAAGCAGGATCGCCAGCCTGCCCTCGCGCCGCCCGCCCATGCACCTCCCGCCTGCCCGGCCGTCATGGCATGACCACGCCTGATCGGCAAGGCGCAGCAGCGCGGGTTCGCCCGCTCGGAGAAGACGCGCCGACCTGGCTGACCGTGGGCTTCGGCGCAATCGGATTGCTGGTCGCGGGCGCGGCGGCATGGCTGGCGTTGTCGGCGCAACCCGCGCCGACAGCGACGCGAAGCGACGCGCCCAACGCCCCGGCCGAACAGGCCGCGACGCCCGCAACGGCACCGACCGCGGGCACCGCCGCGCCTGCGGTACCGGCGCACGAATCGCGTGCCGCCGACCGGCCCGCCGCCCCAGCCAGTCCGCCGGCGCCACCGGTCACCGCGCCGCAGGTGCCGACGGTTGCGCCGGCCGACGGCGCCGCAAAGCCGACCCTGTCGTCTGCGCAACACGCCGACCCAGACGCCTGCCCACCGCCGGTCCACATCCCGTTCACGCTCGGCAGCGCCACACCCATCACCAAAGACGTGCAAATGGAAATCGAGACACTCCAGGCATACCTGAACCGGCATTCGCAGGCCAGCTTGTCGATCGAAGGCCATGCCGACGCCATGGGCGCGGAAGACTACAACCTGCTGCTGAGCTACCGGCGCGCGAAAGCGACTGTCGCCATGCTCGGTCGCGCCGGCCTGCCCGAGGCGCGGATGGCGGTGCGGGCCGCCGGCAATGGCGCGCCGATAGCCGGCGTGCCCGGCGACTCGGCGCGCAACCGGCGCGTTGTTCTGCAGGTGGTCGGCATCGAGGCCTGCCAGCAAGTTCGCAGCGGGAGCCGGCTATGACGATGGCAATGGCCGCGATAATCGGGCTCGCCGCCGCCGTCCTGCTGCTCACCGCCGGCTATCTGTTCGGCGTCAAGCGCGGTGCGCAGGCACGCGAGCAACTGCGGCAGCAGGATCTCGAACAGACCCAGGAACTGGCGCGCCTGCGCGAGCAACTCTCGCAACGCGGCATCGAACAGCACGAGAACCTGAAAGCCACCATCGCGCAGCTTCTCTCGCCGTTGATCCAGCGCGACCGGCTGTCCTTCGAGCCATTGTCTTCGGAAAGCCAACCCGGACGGCATGGCGACCTGAACAAGTTGCTCGACCAAATCGCCGAAAAGGGCAACTTCGCCACGGTGCTGCTCAGCGACAACGAGGGGTGGCCGCTCGCCTCGAGCAGCAACGGGCATGATCTGGATCGGCTGGGCGCCACCGCCTCGATGTTGATGCTGATTGCCGATCGCATGAGCGAGAGCGGTGCGCCTGCCCCGCTCTCGCTGTTGGTGCATGATGCGGCGAACACCGCAACCCTGTGCCGCATCTTCAGCGTCGGCGACCACCGCCTCGCGCTGACCGCCGTATCGCCTGGCGCGCTGCTCCTTTCCACCGCGCTCGACCCCGCCCTGGTCAAGGTCGACGCTGCGCTGCTGCAGCGGGACCGCGACGAAGGCTGAGCGCCGCGGCAGCCAACCTCCAAACACCGCACCGCTGCAAGCCGCATGGAATGGCGTTCTTCAGGCAGGCAAGGCTGAGAGCAAGGCAGGACGGTCCTGCTGGCGATGCATGCCTGAAGATGGCCGTGGACATTGGCTCGCGGGCTACCTCCATGCCCCGACTGTTCGGAGCGATGTCCGCACAGTCGGGCGCCAACGCGAACGCCCACCTTGTCACCCGTCTCAAACCGGCGTGGCGAACGTTCATCGACGCTCGCCGACGCCCTACGTGCTGACGCAGAAATACACTGCCTGCTGCACCAGATCAACTGGCGTATCAACACGAACACCTTCGATTTACGCGCTGCCAAACGACGGGCCGGCAACCCAGCGGCCAAATCCCGGAGCATAATTTGCACTCGCTGGCGGACGGGTACTGATCTCTCTCCGGTAGCACCACTGACGATCCGGAACCCCGGTGCAGTCGAACAAGGTTGATCTGCCCAACATGACTTCAGTGGTTCATCGAGACATCGCCGTTCGGCAGATATGTGGTGTTCGTTAGGCCTCATAGGAGACGCTCTTGGCAACTCAACAAGCCGCAGAAGCACTTCGTGCCGAAATTGGCAACGCGCTCGCATTTCGAGAGCGAAAGCTTGAGTCTAGATCCGAGTGGGGCTCAATTACGTTCGAGAAGGCCACGGCTGACTTCAAGCGAGTGTTTGAACTGCTTGCGCACTTGAGCGTTCTTCCACTGGAGTACCTTACGGATTCTGCGGTTGCTCAAATTCAATCTGAAGCCACGCAGGTCACTGAACTCTTCGGCAGGGTCGACAAGTTCAATATCGAACAGTCAACTCCTACGCAGACACGCGACAGCTTTGTGGTTGAGATTCACAGTCGAGCCGACCAGCTGTACACATTCGCAAGTCCGTGGATTCCCTTTCTCGCCTACCAAAAGGGCGATGTCGCAAAGAACATTGAGGCCCTTACGACCTCCGTTGGCCAAGCGCAGACTTTGATCGAAAGCGCCAAGACGACCATCACCGCTCGCCAAGCAGAGATTGAGGGAATCATCACGCAAGCGCGTGAAGCTTCTGCAGCTGCAGGTGCGGCTGTCTTCACGCAGGACTTCAGAAACGAGGCCGCGTCCCTCGACGAGCAAGCTCAGAAATGGCTTTACGGCACAGCTGCCGGAGCACTGCTCACGCTGTGCTTTGCGATCGCCGTCTGGCTGTTCCCAGTTTCGGGAGAGGACGCCACAAGCGTTGTGCAACGCTTTGGCGGGAAGCTGGCGGCGCTTGTAGTGCTCTTCACTGCGACACTTTGGTGTGGCCGAACATACAAGGCACTCAAGCACTTGTCGACTGTGAATCGCCATCGAGCGCTCAGCCTCCAAACCTTCCAGGCGTTCTCACATGCCGCCAGCGACGAAACAACAAAGGACGCCGTGCTCATGGAGGCCACTCGAGCCATCTTTGGTCCAACTTCAACTGGCTACCTTGAATCCAGGGGCGGACCGGAACCCGATCTAAAGATAATCGAGGTAGCTAAAACGCTCGGTTCGAAGGGTGGCAGTCCCTAACCCGAATTCTTCACGCAACCACAGGAAATGAGGTCGGCGAAGCCGCGTAGACCCGCGTTGATACTGGTGCTTAGACAGATCGACACATGGGCGTTCCACGGATGCCAGATTGCACCGTGGGAGAAGTGCCATTTTCGAAGCTGGGACGGCGAGAGTGTCAGTGGGCTCAGGTCTTGGATATTGGCTCCCGTCGCAGAAGCGCCGTCCCCGCCGCACGCACGGAACGGCCGACAAGAGTCGTGCGGGTTTTTCCCCTGACGCAGCGGTCGAGCCAACCGCCGACTCCCACCCGCGGAGGTGGGGCTCCGCGTCGGCGGGTCCGCTAGCCTGTCTCCATCGCGCACCGACGGATTCGCTCGGGCGCTCAACCAGCCTGATCGACGCGTTGCCCCCGGCGCGGCAATGTCGCGCTCGCTCGATCGGTCGGCCAAGGAGACTGACGTGACCCGCAAACTTCCCTACCCGCGGCCGCGCGCCGTTTATGTCGTGGCGATTGCGGCTGCGGCGGCGATCATCGCGTTGACCGTGCTGTCGACCGTGGTTGCCCATTTCGAGCGCGACGGCAAACCCCTTGCCCACCTCGTCGCGGCCGAGCGTGCTTGCGCGCAGTTCGCGTATGTGTCCGAGCGCGAGCTTTGCATGGACCGATGGCTCGCGGCGTTGCGCACCGAAAGCGTCGCGAAGCGGTAACGGGCGGCGGCACGCGCTTTTGGCCGGCCGGCGCTACGTCCACATGTTGACCGCGCCCTCGCTGGGGCGGGATACTCGGCGCGCCGGCGCTGCATTTGCTGTTCGTGATCAACGCCGCCGGCACTTATCCCGAAGGAGCGCCATGACCACTGCCTTGCACCTGCCCCTGCACCTGATTCGCGCCGCCGCTGCGGCGATACTCGCGCTTGCCGTCAGCCTGCCGGCCTTCGCGCAGCCGGCCGCCACGTACAAGAACGGCGCCGAGTTCTACCTCGCGTATCGCGCGGCGTTCGCGAAGGCGACGTCGATCGACGATTTGCTGCCGTGGATGGCCAAGGTGCGCCGCGACCAGATCGCCAAGGCGCCGGCGCAGGAGAAGAGGGAAGGTTTCGAGATGATCAAGGCCTTCGACAACTACCGCGACGTCAAGGTGCTGAAGGAGACGCCGAACGCCAAGGGTGCCGAGTTGCAGGTGCAAGCGATCGGCGGCGACGCCGGGAAAAAGGCCACCGGCGACATCTCCCTGGTGAAGGAAGGCGGCGCCTGGAAGATCGACAAGGAGTCGTGGAAGGGCAGCATGTAGCAGCGCTGCAGCCGCATGCCTGCCGCCGCAGCGGTGCTTGCGATCAAGTGTCTTGCGACTGCCACGGCCGTTGCGATCTGCATGGTCGCGGCGGCCCTGCCCGCCTGGGCGGGGCCCGCGGCCGGCGCGGTGAAGTCGGCATCCGGCACGATCAGCGCGAAGCACGCCGTCGCCTATGTGGTGCGCGATATGCGCAACCCGCGCACCACACAGTTGGAAGTGCTGATCACCGATGTGCCGGTCGATGCCGCGACGTTCGTCGGCGAGTTCGACCCGCACCTGAAGGCGATCAACCTCGCTGCGCTGCGCGGCCGCGATTACCTGCTGCTGTGGCTGGGGGCCGACGGTGCCGCGACGATGAACGCCACCTACTCGAAGACCATGACGCAGTACCTGAACGACGCCTCCGGCGGCCTCAAGGCCGAGATCGCCCGCAACACGGCGACGAAGATCGAAGGCCGCGTCTTCTCGCCCGCGCCGCTCAAGACCCTGGCCGGCCCGACTTACACGATCGACGTGACGTTCTCCGCCGATGTGGTGCCGGCGCTCTCGGGTGCGGCCCTGCCGGCCGGCGGCGGCGATCCGGGCAAGGCGCTGACCGCCTTGCTGGCGGCGATCGGGACCAGGGACTGGATCGGCATCAAGGCCGGGCTCAGCCCGACCAAGCTGCCGGCCTTCGACAAGGACTACAACACGCCGGCGGAAAATCTCGCCATGGCGGTCGATATCCTGAACGCATGGCTGCCGACCACCCGGGCCACGGTGACCGGCGGCTTTCTGGTGAGCGACAGCGACGCGGTGCTCGAACTCGAAGGCGAACGCTTCGGCAGCCGCATGCTGGCGCTGGTCCGGATGACCAGGACGGGAGGCGCCTGGCAGTACGAAAACTCGCTCAACGCGGGTACGCTGCGCTAGTGGTGGGTCGGGCGCCTGGCAGTCTGCAAGCCGTGGTCGCGCGCGCCGCGATTGCGAGTCGGCGCATGCCGCGGGTGCTGCAGCGTTCGACTGGAATCATGCTCAAGACAACGACACTCGCCCTGCTTGCATGCCTGTCATGGGAGTCCGCGATGGCCATCGATCTGGCGCCGCTCTGGAATTTCGACAATCCGCAACTGAGCGAACAGCGCCTGCGCGCGGCGCTGGCCACAGCCGAGGGCGACGATGCGCTGATCCTGCAGACGCAGATCGCGCGCAGCTATGGGCTGCGCAGGGATTTCGCCACCGCCAGGCAGGTGCTGGCCGGGATCGAGCCGGCAACGCGAGCAGCCGGCGCGGAGGCGCGCGTGCGTTACGCGCTGGAACTGGGCCGCACTTTCGCCTCGGCAACCCATCCGCCCGAGTCGCAGACGCCGCAGGCCCGGGCGCAGGCGCGCGCGGCGTTCCAGAGCGCGCTGGATCAGGCGAAGCAGGCCAACCTCGACAGCCTGGCGATCGATGCGATTCACATGTTCGCGTTCGTCGATACGGAGCCGGCTGAACAGCTCGCCTGGGGGCGTGCCGCGCTGGCGATCGCCGAGTCGTCGGCGCAACCCGCGGCGCAGCGCTGGCAGGCCTCGATCCGCAACAACATCGGCTACGCGCTGCACCAGTTGGCGCGTTATGACGAAGCGCTTACCGAGTTCAACCGGGCGCTGGCACTGCGCGAGCGGGAAGCCGATGCCGCGGCAACCCGCGTCGCACGCTGGATGGTGGCCTGGACCCTGCGAGCGCTCGGGCGAAACGACGAGGCGCTGGCGATCCAGTTGCGGCTGGAACGCGAGAACCAGGCGGCCGGACAACCCGATCCCTACGTGTTCGAGGAGCTCGCGCTGCTCTACCGTGCCAGGGGCGATGCGGCGCGGGCGGACCAGTATGCGGCGAAGGCGGCACCGGCCAGGTAGCCGCCGCGCGTTCGGCGGATGACAAACGGGCATGGCGGATGGACGAATCGCATCGCCCGCAATCAGGAGGAGGCACGATCATGGATGCCGAGCAACTGCGGTCGGTTCAGGCGCCGCTCAAGGCGCGCTACCGGGAGCGCCCGGACGCGGCGCGGGTGACCTTGCGGGCGCGCGGGCGCGCCGGCGAAGGCGTCAGTTGCCGGATCGAGACCGGCAAGGCGCTGGTTGTCGCCGGGCTGCACCCGGGCACCGGCGGCAGCGGGCAAGCCGCCTGCTCGGGCGACATGCTGCTCGAAGCGCTGGTTGCCTGTGCCGGCGTCACGCTCAACGCGGTGGCCACCGCTCTGGGCATTGAATTGCGCGACGCCGCGATCGAGGCCGAGGGCGATCTGGATTTCCGCGGCACGCTCGGCGTGGCGAAGGATGTGCCGGTCGGATTGCAGAACATCCGGCTGAAATTCACCCTCGACACCGACGCATCGGAGGAGCAGCTCGCCTCGCTGCTGCGGCTGACCGAACGTTACTGCGTGGTGTACCAGACCCTCGCGCATCCGCCGACCGTGACGGTAAGCCACGCACGCGCCGCCGTGTAGCCACTTTGGGTAGCGCTGCGCAGTGTCCCGTGGAGGCAAAGCGGGGGGCGAAGCGGGCCGCCCGGCGCTCAGCGCAGCGAGGCCCAGCGAGCGATCCAATCGCCGAAGAATGTGGTCAGCAGCAATGCCAGCGGCACCAGGGCAACGAAGCACTGCAGCAGCCGGGCGATGAACGGATGGGCCAGGTGCGACTCGATGAAATGGCGCGCCACCAGCCAGCCCTTGAGCCAGATGATCGCGGCCACCGGCAGCGCCAGCCAGGACACGCCATGCAGCCAGTGGCCGAGCGCCAAGGTCGCCAGGGTGAGCGCCAGCAGCGCCAGCCAGGCGAGCGTTGGCGAGGTCGATGCGGTGGCCGACGGAGGTCCGGTCCGCTTCATGTCAGGCAAGCACGTAGAACAGCGAGAAGATCGACAGCCAGATGATGTCCGTGGCATGCCAGTAGCTAGCCAGGGCTTCGAGGCCGACGTGATCCTCTGCCGAGTAAGCGTTGGCCAGATGGCGGCCGAGCACCCACAGCATGCCGAGTATTCCCCACGAGGCGTGCACCAGGTGGTTGAGCGTCAGGTAGTAGTAGGCGCCGACGAATATGCCGGCGCTCCCGTCGATGCCGTTGTCCAGGTTCCACAGGATCTCGAAGGTCTTCGCCACCGGGTAGCCGAGCGCCACCAGCAGGCCCGCCACCAGCCACCGGCGCGAGTGTTCGCGCTGGCCGCTGCGCATCGACGCGACCGAGCGCGCAATGAAATAGCTGCTGGTCACCATCAACAGCGTGATCGCCGTGCCGGCCACCCGCGACAGCCGGGTGGCGCCCTCGTGAAAGGCATCCGGATGGTGCGCGCGGGCGATGAAGTACACCAGGAACATCAGCGAGAACTCCACCAGTTCGGCGGTGATGCCGACCCAGATGCCCTTGTTGCCCGGAATGCGCCCGGCCGTGCGGCCCCCGCTTGCGCCGCCTTGGTCAATTGCCGGTTGGATCGCTTCAGTCATCGCGCTTCGATCGAGTTCGGCGCTCCGCCGCGCTGCGCAGAACTACAGCGCAACCGGCCGCCCACGCGGCAGGGTGGCGCGTCGGCGCAAACGGCGCCTTGAGCAAGCGCAAGAATGGCGAACGCGCACGACCGTGTGTCCGCCACAAGCCCCTGGCCTGGAAGCCGCATGCAGCGGACCTCTCCGGGCATCCACCGTGGAGAAGCGCATGGATACTGGCTTGCAGCCCGGCATGCTTGCGACGGCGCGCGCCGGTGCGCCCCGGCCAGCCCGGACTGCTGTGCGACAATCGCCGCTCCAGCGAGGATTGCAGGTTACGGGCCAGGCGTGTCGCGATGAGAAAAGTGCTGAATGTCGGGGGCAACAGCAAGGCGATTCCCCTGCCGCCGATCTACCAGGGATGGGCGCATCTGCTGCTCGACATCGATCCGAAGGGCGAACCGGACGTGGTCTGCGACGCCCGCACGATGACCAGCCTGCCGGCCGCGACCTACGATGCGGTGTATTGCTCGCACAACCTCGAACACTACCATCGTCATGAGGTGCCCAAGGTACTGGCCGGGTTTCGCCATGTGCTCAAGGCCGATGGATTCGTTCACCTTCGGGTGCCGGACATCGGCGCGGTGATGCAGACCGCGGTGCAGAACAAGCTCGACATCGACGACGTGCTCTACCAATCGCCGGCCGGGCCGATCACGGTGCGCGACGTGATCTACGGCTACGGCGTCGAGATCGAGCGCAGCGGCAACGACTTTTTCGCCCACAAGACCGGCTTCACCGCCAAGTCGCTGACGGCGGTGCTGCAGGCGGCCGGCTTTGCCAACCTGTTCATCGGCACCGGCAACCTCGAGGTCGTCGCTTACGCTTTCACCGGCAAGGCCAGCGATTATGCCACCGCGCTGCTCAAGCTGCCGCCAGTGACGGCCTGATTTACAGCCCGATTCACAGCTTGATTCGCCGGCCGGCACCGGCCGGCGCTACCAGATGCCGGCGCCCTTCGGCGCCGCGCCGGCGGAACACGCGAAGGCATTGGCGAACTCCGGCATGTGCGCGAGCGGGCCGAGCACGCGAAAGCGCGACGGCGCATGCGGATCGGTGGTGAGCAGCAGCCGCTCGCGTTGCGGCCGGATCTTCTCGCGCCAGGAAGCGGCATAGGCGGCGAAGAACCGCCTGGCGTCGTCCGTTTCATTGCTCGCCTGCCCGGGCTGCCTGGCGCGCGCATTGCGGTAGGCCTCGTAGGCGATGCGCAGGCCGCCGATGTCGGCGATATTTTCGCCGAGGGTCAGCTCGCCATTGAGCCGCAGCCCGCCAACGCCGGCGAACCGGGCGTACTGCCTGACGATCGCCGCGGTGCGCTGGCGGTAGCGCGCGCTGTCGGCCTCGCCCCACCAGTCGCGCAGATTGCCCTGGGCGTCGAAATGGCGGCCTTCGTCGTCGAAGCCGTGGATGATTTCGTGACCGATCACCGAGCCGATGGCGCCGTAGTTCGCGGCATCGTCGGCGGCGTTGTCGAAGAACGGCGGCTGCAGGATGCCGGCCGGAAAGACGATCTCGTTCATCTGCGCATCATAGTAGGCGTTGACGATGTGCGGCCCCATGCCCCATTCGCCGCGGTCCACCGGCCGCCCGAGCCGGTCGATGCGCCGCTGCAGATCGAACTCGCTGGTGCGCATGGCGTTGGCGGCGTAGCCCTGCGCGTCGATGCGCAGGGCCGCGTCGTCTAGCGGCGCGTCCGGATAGCCGATCTTGACGTTCATCGCATCGAGCTTGCGCAGCGCCTCGTGGCGCGTCTCTTCGCCCATCCAGTCGAGCGCGGCGATGCGCGCACGCAGCACCCGGCGGATGTCATCGACCAGCGCCAGCACGCGCTGGCGCGCCGCGGGCGGAAATGCGCGTTCGGCATACAGCGCGCCGAGCGCCTGGCCCATCGGCAGTTCGCCGTAGGCACCGCCGATCGCCTCGATCACCCGCTGGCTGCGCGGACGCGGCGCGCGCTTGCCCTCGAGCACGGTCTGATAGAAACGGAAGTTCTCGTCCTCGATCGCGCGCGGCAGGTACGGCGCCAGGCTGCGCACCACATGCCATTGCAGATAGGCCTGCCAGATGCCCGACGGCACCTCGGCGGCCGCGCGCGCGAAGGCGACCATGAACTTCGGCTGCGCCACGTTGATCTGCCCGGCGCGCTCGATGCCGAGTTCGGCCAGGTAGCGCGGCCAGTCGATACCCGGCGCGCGCTGCGACAATTCGCCGACCGCCATGCGGTTGTAATTGGCGAGCGGATCGCGCCGCTCGACCTGGGTCGACGCAGCGCGGGCGAGCCGCGTCTCCAGCGCCATCACGCGCTGCGCGTCGATTCTTGCCGAGGCCGGCGCGCGGCCGATCAGCTCGAACATCCGCGCGACATGTTGCAGGTATTGCTGTCGCCAGCGGCGCGACTTGGGGTCGGTGTTGAAATAGAAGTCGCGGTCCGGCAGGCCGAGACCGCCCTGATAGAGCGCGAGGATGTAGGCCGAACTGTCGCCGGGATCCTGCCCGACCTCCGGCGCAAATGCCGCCCCGATGCCCGCCCGGTGCAGCGCGGCGAGAATATCCACCAGATCGTCGCGGCTGCGCAGCCGGCCGATCTGCTCGAACAGGTCGCGCAGCGGCGCCATGCCGTCGCGCTCGATGGCGGCGGTGTCGATGCCGCTCAGGTAAAAGTCGAGCAGCTTGCGCCGCGACGTGCCGGGCGGCGGGGCGTCGCCTTTGCGGGCTTCGTCGAGTGCGTGCTCGATGATCGCTTCGTTGCGCTTGACGATTTCGGAAAAGGCGCCCCAGCTCGACCGATCGTCGGGAATTTCGTTGCCCTCGAGCCAGCGCTGATTGACGTGGCGGTAGAAATCGTCGCAGGGCGAAGCCCCGCCGGCGGGCGGGACAATCCTGGTCTGCGCCGGGCGCGCGACGGCCTCGCCGATCGGCGCAGCGCCCATGACAAGCGCGAGCAACCCGGCGAGGCAGTGGCAAGACAACCGGGTGCCGCTCGGCGGTGGACGATTCTTCATGGCAGGGAGCCGCCTTTCTCGAGCAGCGCCGCCTTTACGCCGCTCCACTGGCGACGGCTCACCGGCAGGCGCTCTGCGAGTCCGTGCAGGATCACCGACCATTGCGTCTCGGCACTCTCGTCGTGGTTGCGCTCGGCCCCCGCGATGGCATTGCGCGAGATCAGGCAAGAGCGATGGACACGCACGAACTGGCGGGCGAATTCGCTTTCGAGATGCGTCAGCGATTCGTCGAGCACGAATT
>WBZP01000658.1_pt3 | contig 25747 bp, 45 predicted proteins | sample 5204301 | NCBI WGS metagenome assembly WBZP01 (sample SAMN12412401, study PRJNA552823) | activated sludge metagenome | isolation source: activated sludge from nitrification reactor of wastewater treatment plant... | place: USA: Pennsylvania | collected 2017 | reverse complement strand
CTGTGCTGATGCCGGTTCGCTCGCTTTCGGCCCAGCAAGCGTTGTGCCATGCGATGATCTCGGGCATGTCGTCGTCGAGCTTGCGCAGCATCGGGCCGATTTCTTCAGGAGGATGCCATTCGTGAGAGTCCTCGAATAGCTTTTCACATACAGTAAGGACAGCAGCACCATAGCCTCGGCTATATCGCAGACGTTTGGAAAAGTTCCGTTGTTTTTTAGAGATAGTTTCGCAGCCGTAGATAATCCTCGCTCGGTGCGTGTGAGTGTCTTCGTTGTTTTCAAACATTCGGATGAGTTTAGAACAGCCCGAAGCATACGCCGGGATCCGGTCTTCAAGAGCTGAGTAGTCAACCTCGCCAAGCGCGCGGCCTGGGGGTGCGGCGTAGATGTTTTTGATGTAGATTCCATGACGCTCCTCTCGCGGGATGTTCTGTAAGTTAGGCTCACGGCTACTTAGCCGCCATGTGAGGGTGCCGTATAAACGGAAGCTAGAACGCACGCGGCCATCCGGCCAAATCTCAGGCTTTAGATATGTACCGCGATCCTTGAGCATCTCGCGGTAGTTAAGGATTGCTTCGACAATTAGAAGGGTGGTGTGCTCGCGCGTGGATTTGAGGAGCGTCAATACATCGGTGGAGTGTTTGCCTTTTTTGTCGCGCATTGGAATGCGGAAGTCTCGCTCAAACAGATCAAGCACATGCGCTGTGGAGTTGGGGTTGAACTTGTGGCCTAGGAGTTGATGCCATTGGGCCGTCTCGTTGTCGATGCTCTGTTGACACAGTGCTTGATAAGCCGCGAGCTGGGGTTGATCTACCCACAACCCGCGCGCTTGCATGTCCATCACGCACCATTGTAGAGGGCTGACGACTTCTTCGTAGTATGCCATTTTAATCGCGCTTTCTCATGTTCATTAATACCCAGCTGCCGCTGTCCATGGAGAAATAAAATAGTTTACCTTCGTGGGTTAGGCCGTAAAGTACAAAATCCATCGTGCCATTGTTGTCATACGTGCCGGTTGCTATTTGGATGAATGAGAGTTCTTCCATGTTGTTAGCCTCATTTAAAAGGTGAAGGTAAACTGTTATCTTTGCGCACGTCCTGTGGCATTCTAACATCAATGATCTGGGCGCCACAACCACAAGGACAATCATAGGAGTCCCAGCGCCAATTAGGCAGCTCCGGCGTCTTGTAGTATTCCAAAGTCAATCATCTCCTTTGTTAGGAGGGTGTCTACTTGATAGGTCGCGATGCAGTCCATGCAATTGTATCGGCGCATGATTTCGTCAGGTGCCCACAGCATACCTCCTGCTTTTTTAACATCAAGTTTATAATGGCCCAGCCTGGTGTAGACACTAGTAAGAAAGGCCAAGCTATGGGGCAGCTCAAGCCCGATGCAATGATGTCTGATTAGCGTGTCGCGGCATGTGTGGCGCTTGAACTCTACGCCGTGCTGCATCAACACTGGGATGTCGAAAGTGAATATGTTCTGGCCGACCTTGATGCAGTCAGATAGCCACAGCTCGTTGAGCCAAGACCACGCCTCGCGTTCATCGGCATCGCCCCAATACGGGTGGCCGCCGCGTTTGAGGAACGGCACGCAGACGGCTTCATTGCCAGACCACGCAACCCCAATACACATGATGTTGAGTTTTTCTTTGTAGCCAACCGTCTCAAGGTCGAACGATATGCGGAGCTTTTTGTTTAGGATCATTTTACATATGTCACGTACATCACGGATCGAGGGGAACAAGTTGAAGGCCGGCGGCTTGGGGCGCGGCAGCAAGCCTTGGCTTAGGAGCTTGGCTTTCTTGAGATCATAGACTGTGATCGACCAGAACTCTCGGTTGCCCCGCGCAACGAAAGATGGATGGACAATCGGCAAAACAGCGTAGCCTCCCGGATGGTCAAACACATAACCGCGCGCGGTTTGGATACCGCCTACTCCACCGCCGAGAAAGTATTTCATAGCGGTGTCGCCCACCGGAACCACCACCTTTGGTCGGACCCTTTCAAGTTCTTGCTTCAGATACACCGTCGTGCAATGGTTGATCTCGGCGGTTATGGGCGTACGGTTTTGAGGCGGCCTACACTTGACCACGTTTGTGATGTAGTATTCATGGGGGTGCAGGCCCGCCTGGTGCATCATCATACGGAGCATTTTGCCGGTGCCGCCCCTGAATGGTCTGCCTTCATTTGCTTCCGTCTCGCCCAAGGCTTCACCGACGAACATAATGTTGGCAGGCGTTGGGCCTTCGCCTGGGGCATAACCTTGGTTGATGGATCGGGAGATACAAGATTCGCAATCCGCTGGTTTAGGATACACGCTTCAGCCTCCAGTTTTTTGCACTGCGCCAGCAGTAAGGTGATTAGTTCGTTGGCGCTTTTGAGCTTCTGTTTGACCTGTTGATAGTTCCAATACAGCTCGCGGTAGTTGGGTTTCATGGCGCCTCACTTGATGATGCGCGTGCAGATCTCCACGCTTTGATTAGATTCCTTCACGTCATAGGTTTTGCACTTGCCGCGCTCGTTGATCTTCATGGCGTAGCCGGTCGCGATGCCAACCAGCAGGCAGAAAACCAACGCTAATACTAACATCCAATATGGCATGGGGCCTCCTAACAAGGTTGTTTATATGGTTGTACATGTTGATGTGAACCATCAGGATTGGGGTATGTACGATGGTTATCAAGGTCGCGCATGATGTTGGTATCATCCATAGGATAGCGCCGGTTTTGTTGTTCATAGTAGCTGTCGCCGGCAGATGATAGCTCGCATACCATTAGGCCGACAAAGAACCCAAATACCATACCGCATAGATAGCCGATAACTATACTCATGTGAGGGTGCATGATAGCCTCGCTTCGTGCGCGCAAAATTGCGCTAATGTTCAATAGTATAGGTTGACGATTCATCTGTTGCATACAACACCGTGTATTCACCGCAAGGGACTGGGTTATTATATTGCCGTATAGTCCAGCCACCTTGCAGCTTGATCTGCTTCGCCGTCGCCAGCGTGTGGCCGTTCATCAGTTGCACCGTAAGACGGTTCAGGGTCTTTGAAAACGGGTCGCGGTTGTTTATGTGGATTTTTATTCTTGGGTTCATACATTAGCAAACTCCCAATCGTTGGCTAGTAGATCGGTTTGGCTGCACAACCACGGAACCAAATGGTTGTCGGCGGTTTTCATATACACATAGGGGAGGGTCATTTTAGATAAGGCATCAGGGAACTGCATGGCAATCCACATGCCTTTGCCGTTCCAGCCCTCGCGACGCACACGATTACCAAGACGCATCAATTCGATTGCTTCGCCGATTGTCATTTCATCCTCCTCATTATAATTATGTCAGCTAGGTTAGGCATCATGTACTTACCTTTTTTGGCAGCGACTACATCAAACCCACTGTACTGGGAGGTGGGTTGGACTACGCCGATACGGGACCAGGGGCGGAGCCCGGCTTTACGGAGCATATCTTGTGTGATAAATCCCCAATCTATATAGCCATCGGCGTAGTCATCAGGCAGGCGGAAGTATTGACTCATGATTATGAGGGCGACAAACCCACCTACCCTCACTGTGCGGGCCGAATCAAACATGAGCTTCTCATACCAGCTCATGAACTCATCAAGCCCCAGTCGAGAGGATGAAGCATCACTGTAGCCTTCATCCTTCATGTTCCAATACGGCGGATCCATGAATATTAGCTGCGCCCCGTGAGCTTCAGCAGGGTATCCAGTAGAAATATCATGATGGATAATGTCAGGTCTTCTAGGCGCAACATCATATCCAATAACACGTCGGCCCAAGAACTCCCCGGCATCGATAGTAGAACCACCGCCGGCCATAGGATCAACAACGAGATCCCCAGGCTCAGTGAAGTAATAGATAATGTTAGCAGGGATCTGACCGGGGATCCTCCCAGGATGGGGGATACCAAACCGTGGATCGTTCTCCGCGAATTGCCAGCAAGTGTAGAAACGTATGATATCGGGGATGGTGTTTTCATCGGGCGGTGCCTCCTCTAGTTTGCGGAGTGATTTGTAGGCGGCGTGGATGGACAGCTCGCCACGGTCAACCTTTTCGAGTTTAGCCTTGGCGTTCTCGTTTGATTGGGCCGCGACATATAGAGACCGGGCTTTCTCAAACGTCCGGGTATTCATGCCTACGGCTTCGCTTACGAACTCAGATGCTTTGCCTTTAGGTTCATCGCTCACTGCGTCACGGGACATGCCTGCTCGGGCACGTCGCGCGGCAGCTTGTTCGCTTTGGACTTCCATTATGAGCGCGGCCTCACGCATGGTTTCGCTAACGGTCTTGGCGCGATAGCGATTGTACTCGATGATTAGAAGACGGTCGTCGCCATCAGTAACGGTCTGTGTTGGGACTTCCTGAATGTCTAAGATCGTCGCAGCCTGGTGCCGCCTGTGGCCCGAGAGAATTGTACCGTCCGGGCGTATCACAATTGGTTGCAGGATGCCGTTGGCCTTGATGGAGTCTAGCAGCTGGGTGAATGTTGGGCTGGAGGGGTCCACCGCCTCGTATAGGTTCAAGTTTTGAGGGTGTGGCTTCAATGCTGTGGTGGCCCGGGTCTGAATGTTCTGGGTGCTGTCCATAAACTTCAATCTCCTTTGCTAAAGCAAACATTAAACGGCAGAATGCGTGGGCTAGTTCGTCTTCTTTGAGCTTACGCGCAGGCTTTTTGGGTTCGACTTGGCGCTGCCGGTTGAATTGGATCCATGCGAGGATATGATTCATCGCGTGGTTGATGTGTTCACCAGTAGGTATCAGACGCCAGTTATCAATGCCGTACTTTTGGCCTCGATGCAGCGTGGCTGCTAGCGCGTGCAAGGCTGGGGCATCCATTAGATCATAGCTTGCCCATAGCTTGCTTTGCTTGCCGCCGTGTTCGTTGACGTGGATGTCGTCGCCGATCTCGTTCATTAGAACCTCCTTATTTATACCACCACATTATGATGAGACTGCCGTTGATGAGAGCAGCCCCGAGAAAATAAATAACCATCGGCCAGTGCATCTGCATAGCATACAGAAGCATTGATAGGATGTTGAGAGTGAAGCTTGCCAACACGACCCAATCACCATAGCGCATCATTGTAGATGTCTCCTTGTCTCGATGCGCAATCTATCTAGAATGTTGTTGCTGTTGCCGACGATTAGACGCTCACCTACGTGAAGCTCGCCGGCGTAGCGATGGCCCATTGGGCCAAAGTCGGGGTTCAGCCGGGCGAACTCGTTGTAGTTAATGTCGAATGATAGGCAGACACTTAGAATGGTGTCGCCTTCACGGACTTTGTATAAGTATTCAGCCATTGGCTTGCCCTTCCTCATAGCCTCGGTTATGTTCGATGTCCAGACAATTATCGCAAGGGTCCACTTGGATTTCTCCAGGCTTGCGCCGGGTCGTGACTAAGTGGCAGATACCTTTGCCACACCTAGAACACCAGACTTCGAGATCAAATCTTACTTCAGGCATGTCATGTCCTTTCGTTAGTGGGAGGGGCCACCATCCCCCATCTAGACCCAGGGTGATATTGGTGTTGACCAGGAGGACAAATCCTGCTAGACGCCATCAGGCGGGCCCTCCCTTTGTTGTTAACCGTTAGTCTCTACATCCAAGATTTCTGCCAGCTTCGCCTTGAGCCGGGCGTTCTCGGCTCGTAACTTAATGGCTGATTCAGCCCATATGTCGTTTAGTTCAGGTTCACTCATCCCCACCCTCCTCTTCCATTCCGGCCAGCTCGCCACGGTTCGCCGGTTCTCGGTTAGGATTGCCTTTAGCCAGCCCATCATGTCCCTACCAATCTTGGCTAGAATGGTTATTAAAATCTGTTTCACATAGCGGGCAATGCTGCCAGGTGTAGCGCGTTCCATGGCTATACTCTACTTTCCACACGCTCACCGGGTGTTTACATTTCTCAGGCGAAGCTGCACGCAGTCGCTCTGGTTTGTAATCGTCTGCCATCACCAAGCTCTCAACGCCGCGCGAACATTGGCGGGCCGATAGCCCGCCGGTTTGAGAACCTTACCGTCGGCGTTTTTCTTGCCGCCGATTTTGGACATGTTAGATTTGTGGACTTCCTCAAACACCGCCGCGAGGTCAAACCCGCAAGCATTGGCCGCACCAAGTACGACATAAAGAACATCGGCGCATTCTTTGGCAATGTCTTCGATTGATCTGCGATCAAAAGCATCTACCAACTCGGCGCATTCTTCGATTATGAGGAGCTTGCGCAGCTTGATGACATCGGCGGAGGGGCATTGTGGGAATACCTCTAGGTCTTGATCAAACGCCCGCATGAAAGCGCGCACTTGGTTCTGTTGTTCGTTGTTCATTTGGATTGCTTTCCTTTCGCATACGCCAGGACTTTCTCGGCGCTACCCCATGCGTCACTAGGCATGTGGTTATAGAGGAATGATGCCCACTCAAACAGATAATGTTTGTTGCGGTGATCGGCGCACATGGCTGCGTGCACCAGATTGTTCTCTATAAGCGCGCGCATGAAGGAGCCGGGAATAACGCCATGATGTAGATAAATAGCGAGAGATTCGGCGTTGCTTTCGGGGAGGTCTGATGCTTCGAGCCTACGCTTAAGCCGGAGGACAAGTGTTTCAAATTCTGCTTCCATGTTCTTGGCCTTTCTTTTCAACGGATGTTTACGCCGATGGGCTTCGCGTCGTAGACGGTTGACGCGCTCTCGGCACTTAGCGCAATGTCGTTTGGTTACAGGCGGCTTGCCACAAAATTCACATAGTCCTTTAGCCAGATGCTTTAGCTGATTGCGTCTTGCTCGGGAGACGGTACGTGGAGGTAAGACCTCACTGGATATTACCTCCACGTTGTCCATTGCTTAGCTCCTCACTTAGCTTCGCTTCAACAAGTACTCGATCTTGTTGCGCAGCTTGGTTTCACCGCTCCGCTTTTCAAGGTACGGCTCAGCGCCCACCGAGACATGAAGGGTTTGGTTCACGAATTCAGCAGTATCGGGGTTGTTCATCGATACGCCGCAGGCTTCGCAAACTTCCTTCATACCGGGGTGCTGCCAACCAAACTTCTCACTCTTCCACACCGTGTGCCGCATGGTGCGAGAGACGCCCGGCGCATACTCGGTACCGGCGTCCGTGAAGGTGAGTTCAAACTCAATGCCAGGGGTTTTCTTTTCTTTGCTGGCAATGAGCTTGGGCTCTTTCAAGATAATGACTTGATAAGTGCCGCTGGGAAGAGCCTCGATGTCTTTAACCTCATTGAGGTCTGCATCGATCTGCATGGTGTTAATCCTCCTTCGCTACCGATGTTGGAATGGCTGGAGCCGGGGTAGCGACCGGCGAGGCCACCGCGCGAAAACGCGGACCGATTTTCTTCCACATCTCAACAAAATCAGCGCGCTCTTTGAAATCTAGAGTGGCTGTTTTGTCGCCTGCTTTCCAAGTGCCGTCGTTCTTAGTAAACACCCAGTGCTCAGGGGCTTTGGTTGGGACTTGGACCAATGAGAAGTGAAGGTTTAAATTAAACATCGGCGGGATTTCCTCGGGGAGCTGTCGCCCAGGAATGAGGATCTGGCCGACCATTTTGCCGGAGGTTTCGTCCTTGTCAAGGAACTGATGGGTCGTGACGTAGATACACTCGGGGCCGTCGAGATCCAAGATCTCTTTCAAGCGGTCGTAGACTTTCTTGTTGGTATTGCCCCATTCCTGGAGGCGTGAGCCTTGCTCCTCGGTACGATTAGCCAAGACCATCACTTGGTCAAAGGTGTGTTTGTACATGCGATTCAAGTTTTCGAGAACAACTACCTTGTAAGGGCAGGCGCGCTTGAGTTCAACGATCTTGCGTACCAAGTTATCGTAGCCTTTGGCGTTGTCATACTGATCGTACTCAATATCGGCGCTCGCCGGGTCGCTTATCAATGGGAACAGGTTGTCCTCCATATCAAAATTAAATATGTAGCACGGGCCGCTGAATACGCGGCGGATGGATTTGATGAGAGTGGTTTTGCCGGACATAGCTTCACCATAGCCTAGAATGGTGAGCTTCTTGCCGGTTTTGTGGGTGTCGCCGATCTTAGCCATGTGCATTCTCCTTATGATCGTCCCAACAATCGGGACAGATGGTTTCACTGCATTCTAAACACAGCGCCGGGTGGTCTGTGTCATCGCCGCACGAGAAACATTCTTGCGCGGCGAGGTGTTCGGGCTTCTCGTCGTCGAATTCATCGCTGTCGAGATCATCATCAATCGTGGGCGGGTCGTTAGTAGGCATCGTTTGCCCTCCTTGCGGCGCTATAGGCTACGCGCTCTGGATAAGCCTCGTCGAGCAAGCGTTGGACGCGGGCGAAGGATTCGAGGCTATCCAGAGTTATATCAATTGAGTCATCGGGGATTTTATCATCGTCACAGATAGCATCTATGATTTCAATAGAAATCCCACAGTGGTGCTGTGCGCGCTCAGGATTTTCTTTGATCTGCGTGGGGCACATTGTTCGGCCTGAAGAAGCAAATTCAAACAACGCGCCCTCAGGATAAGCAAAAGGAGTAATCCATGCCTTGCCAATGAGCTCTGGCCGCTTTTTGAGTAAAGCGATAGCAACATCGTAACGGTCCATGTGTCACCTCTCGTTCGGTTTATAGAGTGCGTTGACCATTGCCGGGTCATCAAACTTACAAAGCGGGAAGTATTCGCAGGTGCCCCACGGCTGGACGCACTGCTCGCCGGCCTTAGGCCAAAACCCCTCATCTGCGCAAGCGTTGATCTCCCGCTTGATGCTTATGACAGTAGCCTCGAATTCTTCCATCTGCGCTTCGTTGTACATGTAAGGTTCGCGCTCGAATTCGACTTCAAGAGCTTTGTTGTTCTTGAAGCGGATGCCGTTGATAAGAACACCCATCGCTTTGTGTTCGCCTTCGTCATCAACAGACGCCACGTAACCTTTGAACGACAAACTGTGCACGTATTTTTGGAACAGCGAAGCAAAGGTTTGGGATGTTGTTTTATGGTCAACAACAAACACAGATCCATGATAACGCGCCAGCATGTCGATCAGGCCGGTGTGGACGTGGATTTCTTGAGTGCGATAGTCTTTGATCTTTACTTGCACGGGAAGCTCAACCGCCAGGGGTGTGAGATCATCATGTGCATACCGTTGGAAATACTGATCGGCGCACGAGATGATTTCATCCTGTAACAGCGGAGCTTTGTGCGGCGGGATCACAAATGATGGGATGTCCTCTAACATTGCCTGAATAGCCTTTAGTCCGTATTGTCGCTTGTCGCCGTCGGAGTCATTGATTAGTTGCTGGTAATAGGTTTGTAGGCACTTGTGGATGAGAGTGCCCTTGATCGCGGCGTAGCTGCCCTCGATGCGAGTGATGCCGCTGGGGCCTTCGCTCGCCGGGTGCATACGCACATATTTGTTGTAGTATTTTTGTTTGCAAGTCTGGGCACACGCTAAGCGTGAGCCGCCCCAATCACTGCCTTTAATGATAGCCATTAGACCGTCTCCTTCTCGAACAGCACATGATGAAGCTCAGAATAGAGATTCGTGGCTTGTTCGACGCTTAGTGACAGAGAGCTCTCTGCAATCATCGCGCGGTGGGTGTAGCGCGTGGATATTACGATTTTGTTTTCTGTGTTTCTTATCACGTTTATGGTTAACATGGATACCTCTTTGAACATTAGCGCAAAATTGCGCTGATAAAAACAGTGTGTCGGGGCCGACCCGCTACGACCTGCCCCGACACAAAGTTATTAGCCCCCTCCCCTCGACTGCTTACACAGTCTTAGGCTTGACCACGGAGACGTTGAAGCGACCCTCAAAAATGCCAATGATGATCTTCTTGACATCCATCGGGTTGATCTCCTTACCCTGCTTTGCTTCGAGGTTTTTCCATTCCTCGATGGTAAAGGTCACGTACTTCTTGTCTGCGGTCTTCTTTTCCTTCTTCTCCGCATTCACTTCGCCCAATACATCAGCTAACGCCATTTGCACTCACCTCCTTTCGTTTGTGGATTTGCTACTTGGCTTCGACAGAATCACCGGCATAGTGTCTCTGCACCATGCTAACGGTGGAGCTGATCGTGGCCAAGATCACATGCTCAAATGTCCGTCCCGCTACCAGAAACTCCTTTGCTTGTTGGATTATCAGTTGGGTTTCCTGGTTCATCTGTTCCTTTGTCATCACTTTCCTCCGTTGTGAATAAACCGGCAAAGATTTCTTCGGCTCCCGCTGACGAGACGACCTCGACAGAGGCTTTAGCCTTGCCGCGTGCCTGGACTTTGTAATCTCTAATCTCAGGCAACGAGTTGCGCCGCTCGCGCAAGATGGCGATTTGTTGTTCGATTGCTGACAGGTCCATTGGTTACTCCGTATAATAATTAACTGCAATCAGAAACAAGAAAATACTGATGCCCCATGCTAGCCTTTCAACTCTTCGCTCAACCGCTTGCCCTCGATTGAGGTTGCTTGATAAGTTATTTGCAAAGCTTTGTTTGAGGCAAGCAGGACTTTGAATATATCATCAAGGTTTGTGTCGCTTTCGAGCAGGAAGGCTTTGCCGCCCGAGAGCTTCGCTATTTTCTTGAATGCCGCAACCAAACGCGGTTCATCATTGGTATAGAGTGCATAGATCGGCCTGCCTGCGGCTCCAAAGGTTTGGGCTTCAGCGTAGCCGAATGACCCGGCTTTGCCTGGGGCGTCACCAATCAAGATTACTTGGCTGGGGATGTTTTGGTCTTCAAGCAAAAAGCCCAAACCGTGGCCGATGGATTCAGGATAGTCCCCGCCGCCAAAGCAAGACATATCAGCGATGAACTTTTTCAGGTAATTGGTGTTGCTAGACCATTTGCTTGCGTCTAGCACGCTGCGGCCATCACATTCGTGATCTCGATAAGCAACAACCCGAATCGATATCGGGCATGTTGCATGAGATTGGATATGATCGACCGCGGTTTTGAGAGCTTGCTTTGCGCGTTCCCAAACATGGCCCATCGAAGATGTTGCATCAACGCACAAAGCAAAGCGTTGGGTTTGGGAACCTAGATGCTCCGCCGCCATCATGAGATCGTCAAACGAATCATCGAGTGAGCCGATCTCGTCGATGGGCTTTTGCTCGACAGATTTAGTTGTTTCAAGTGATTTGTCCGTTGCCATTGGGTGTCCTCACTTCAATCGCGTTGTTAAGATTATGTCCGCCGTGAGATCGTCAGTCCGCACGGTTTTTTCTAGTGTATAGTTCTGGCTATCATAGTGACGCTCTTTGTGGTCGATCCGCACCGCGCCGCCGCAGCGGACGGTCAGACACATAATGATAGAGTTTTGCAGATCGACCAAATGACGCATCGCGCCCATTTCCTCGATTAGCGAGATCTCACGCTTTGTCAGTTCGTGTTCGCTCATGGGTTCACCTCCTTCCTTATGACTTAAATACTAGATTGATGAGAGTCATGATTTCTTTGTTGCCGGTTGACATATCCGGGTGATAACGGCGCGCTAGAATATTGTAGATGGATTTTTTGTCTTGTGCATCTAAGCGGGCCATTAGCTGATCGAATTTGGTCGCGGCAACTTGTTTCTGTACACCGATCAATTGCGTGTCTTGATACTCCTGCTTTAGCAATAGCTTGAGGGCCGGCAGGATGGACGGGTGAAACTCCATCACGCGATCGGATCTGTTCCATTCTGCTTTACCTTCGTCATGCCAAATTTCAAATTGGCGTATTATGGGCAAGGTAACAGGTGCGCGCAGCACAATGCAAGCCTTGGCAGTGTTAATGCATAGTACGGCGATTTGGTCACTGACTTTGGATACAAGATTTATCCCGTCGCAATTAAATCTCACCGAGGTTGTGTAATTACGGTCTTTGTGGATAGCAGCGCGGGCCGATTCGGCGCGTATGTCATCATGCGCCTTTAGTTTTTCCGCTAGATGCTCAGCTTCTGCTTCGCGCAAACGTTCATATGCTTCCATTCGCTCGCGCTCTATGCGCTCGGTTTCCTTGCGTACACCTTCTGCTATGCGCTCCTCCATGCCAAAATCGAAAGGCTTTTTGCTCGGGCGAAAAGGCGATTCTGGCGCTTTGTGCCTTGGCATACGTTTTGAGGACATCCCAAGAATAGAACTAATAGCTTCTCGTGTTTCGTCGTCCATTTTATTTAGACGTTCTTTCTACGATCATATAATCGCCTTTGGCCAAGCCATGAAGGAGATCATTTACCATTTTGCTTGTCAAGACAGCGTGGATTTCTTTCTCGAATTCCATTCTAATATACGGGTCAATGTGAACCGTTAGGATATCAAAAGGCTTGCGCTTTGCGTGAATTTCTTTCAAAGTTGGTTTATGTCCTAAATCGTCTGTTATCTTCATGCGCAGCTCACTCGCTTTGGAATTTGTGGCAAGCGCGGCAATAGTTTTTGCCGTGGTAGACTATCACAAACTCTATCAGCCCGCGTGAGTTTTTTGTATGAAAACAAGTCGGGTGCTCGCGATGGATTGACAGAAAACAACCACAATGCTTGCAGCCGCCTCTAGCCACGTTGGCGGGTGCTTTTTTGATAGACATCAAGGCGGATTCGTTAGCGACCGCTCCGAGCAATTCGTGCAAGCTCAAGATTGATTCGTTCATTTTGTGTCCTTTTGTTAGGTCAACGGTTGGCGCACTTGTAGCAAATGAGATCTTCGCGATGCCTGATTTCAGGTCCCTCGTAACAAGCGGACCACTGGCAACCACAAACGGTACATTGGAGGCGAATGACTCGCGCGAAGTTGGGGTTTTGGGATTCTCCGGGATTGGTATCATGGATCATCTGTGTCTTTTGAACAGCGCGCAGCGAAGCCCGTTGCCCAAACGGCGTAGTGGGACGTGGGCGTTTTTTTACTTGCTCCAGCACTTCTGCTAAGTTATCGTCTTTCATAAAGATTCGCCTTTGTCCCAATATTCATTATTTGATAGGTCGGGCACAAACGAACGGCCCACACTTCGTTTTGTGCGAAGCGGGGCCGTTTTGATTTTAGACTTGCATGTTACACCTGTGGTGAGAAGCTCAAATAAACCAGTTGTTACAAGTCCATGGTGCACCTCCTTATTATTGAGAGGCCTTATTGATTGGTTTTTTGTGCTCAACATAAACGTAATGGTATCATGGTTTGGCTGTGTTGTCAATGTGGCAAATTGCCACACTATGAGACAATGATGCGCGTAAATGGCTTGTGTCGAATCGATTGCGCAGCGTGACACATATAATGGTGTATGTGGCAAACGCTACGCTCAAGTCAAACGCTTAAGCGTAGCGTGCCAAAAAACACGGCTTTTCGTGGCGCTTTGCATAAGCGTAAGCCGTGGCCAGCGTTTCAACCGTTTTGTTGCCCGGACGGTTCAAGGCCAACCCAAACCCTATACCGGGAGCGCCCTTTGCTTACTTCATACGTGACGCCAGTACGCTGAACAGATCATCCACAATCTCACGCAGCTTGCGCAGTTCTAGATCAGAGGCATATACTTTATCAAAAAGCGGCGATGCCTCTTGAACCTCAACGAGCGCGTTGATTGCCCCATTGATAGATTCAACTTGGCCGGGTGTTATGTGTAACATTTAGTCCTCCTCGGGTTTAAACTCAATAAGTGGGCACACTGCGCGGAATTCAGCAAAATCAATATCATCCATTATAATATCACCACATTTCTGCCATGTGCCATTGGGATTGGTTGTCACGAACAATCTGCAATGAACATGCCACCCGCCTAGTTTATGGCGTATGCGGAAATAGCGTTTCATGGTTTGGCCTCCATTAGATCCAAACAATCATCCACGCATCCAACGCCCATATCGGTGAAATCATCCACGCCATTGTGGACAGGGCGCATGTAATCAAGCATGAGCACAAGCGACGCGATAGCTAGCCACGCTAGCAGCCAGATCTTGAGCATTGTCCAAAACTCTTGCATGATGTTAGGCATCGTAGGTCGTCCTTTCGTCTTGTGAGAGTCGTTCTGCGAGCTTGCGCTTTACTTCATTGGCGCACCCGCTACAAATACCATGTGATAGTGGGCCGTCGTATGAGCCTGGGCGTGGCCCGCTCATATGCCGTCCGCACCAGGCACAATATGTGGGCATGGGGTCCATTGAAATCACCTCCTTTCTGGTATGCGTAGCACCCAAACGCTCGCTGTACGAAGCGCGCGGGTGAATTTCTGGGTTTTGGCGATTCTCATAGAGATACGCCGATCGTTCATTAGCGCAATTTTGCGCTCATGAGCGAAAGTGTGGCGAAATGCCACAGATTCGCTTCTCTGTCGCTTCCACGTGACTTCCACGGCGTTTCTACGCCGTTTCTATATGAGACGGTGTTGATTTTATTGCGATTTCTACACTTTTGGCGCTTTTGGATACAGTCCTAGCTCATCGGTCAAATAGTATCATATAATAATATATATATCAATATATAATATATATTAATAAAATCATATAGTTATACAATTATACTGGTATGTATCCTTTTCGATACATGTACATGTTCGTCTAGATGGTTGACAAACACACCAAAATCGTAGAAATCGCAATAAAATCAATGGTCACGTTTAGAGAAGTGGCGTAGAAGTCACGTGGAAGTCACAGAGAAACGAACAGCGCAGCGCGCAATTCACAGCTTTTCACCAAAAAAATCAACGCGCTACGCTTCCATATCACACATACGTATAACACATAGCACACACTTAAGTTATTGAAAAACTTACACTCTGCGAGTTATTCTGTCTTAAGCTGCCATTCTCCTGTACTTAGCTTTTCGAGCAAATTGCAAATCATCATTTTTGCTTCATCTGGCGTAGTGGCGCGCCCGAGTGGCTTATCTATCTTCTCCTGCCACTCTTCCAGCAAAAACATAATATAGCGCTTTTTGGGCTTATCGCTTTCGGGTTTGCTATCAACCACCAACAAACTCATAACATCACTTGGAATAGCCATCGTGTACACCATTCACGCTTTCGCGCGTGTCCTTTTGTTTGGTTAGTCAAGCGTGTGCTATGTGTAATACGTACGCTATGTCGGCAGCTCGCGTGATGCTTCGCGCGGTTATGGCTTGTAGCGTATGGCGTACGCTGCTATGCGCGGTGCGGCTGCTTATGGTTAACCTTGTTATGTATCGATTGATCGGTTGCCGACGGCTTACGCTGCAATCAATCAACTTATGATTGAATGATAACACACCATAACCAGAATGTCAAGTGCCGGCGTGCAGCGCACCGCGTGCCGCGTGCCCGCGCTAGCGTGCTTACGCGCCTGGGCAGTGGGCCAAGCAGTGAGCCATGTCAAGAGATCCAAAGGTGTGTATTTATTAAGGCCCCATCTTTGTTGGCGTCATTTAAACAAATCTCACCAACTGACGAGATTGCGCGAGCGCGTAGGCTCACGCTATGTCAGCGCAATTTTGCGCGGTCGAACCGGCCCAGCCCCTTCAGCCTCGATGAGACCTCTCCTCGAATCTCGGGTGTCTTGCAAAAAGACCCCCCTTCGGCGTACAATGCCCGGCCAAACGAAAGGCCTCCCTATGCCAGTAGATGTAAAAGCCTTGTTGGAAAAAGAAACGCGAATGGATGCCGATCCTGACGGCGAGCGTTCGCTTGAGGCTCTGTCGGGGAAGGCGATTGAGGTTTTACAGACTGTCTTAACAGCGGATAGCGACGACGTGAAGCGCAAGGCCGCGGTTGACATTCTAAACTTCAACCAAAAAACCCGCGCTAGCAGCAAACCCTTAGTGACCGAGGAACAACTTGAGTACCTTGGACGTATCATTGTCGAGACTGAAGAGGTTCGTCAGCGCCAGCTCCGGGGCGAAGGCGGCTCACGAGTCTCTGAGATCCCTAGCTAAAACCAACTTGTACTTTTTGTGTAAGGGGGTTTTGGGCTTTAAGGACATGACGCCCGATTTTCACGGGTATCGCTGCGCCCAGATCGACGGCGTGCGTATGCCGTATGCGAGGCAGATGGATCTTTGGCCGCGCGGTCACCTCAAAACGCATATCATAACGATGGGCAAGTCTATCCAAGAATACCTCAACGACAACGATGTGCGCATTCTGCTGGCTAGCGCGTCGAAGGACGGCGCCCAGAAAAACCTACGAAAAATAAAGCAGATATTTGAAACCAACACCCTCCTACACTGGTTGTTTCCTGAATGCATCCCAAACACCAAAGGTGATCGGTGGACCGAGACCGAAGCGACGCTGCCGCGCAAGGCCAACCACGCCGAGCCGACCTTTAAAGTGATTGGTGTCGGCGGCCACATTACTGGGTGGCACTTCGATATCATTCGCAAGGACGACCTCATCGACGAAAAAACCGAGCGATCGCCTGAGGTGATGGAAAAGATCATCGATTGGCATTTGGTCATGAAGAATCTATTGGAAGGCCCCGCCGCCGGCATCGACCATGTGATCGGTACGCGATGGGCGATGTTTGATCTCTATCAGTATATCATCAAGAACGAACCCGAGTACACGGTTAATTGTTTCGGGACTTGGCCGATGGACGGCCCAAACGCCGGTGTCCCGTACTGGCCCGAGCGTTTCAAGCGAGAAGACCTGCTCACGCTACGTGAGAAAGATCCGTATAAGTTTGCGTGTCAACAGATGAACAACCCGCGCGATAGCACCGTAACGGACTTCGATGCCAACTGGCTCCGTTATTATGGGTTTAGCGAAGACGCGCAAGAAATTCTTTGTGAGATCGGCTAACGCGATGAGCGACGTTAAACAAAAGATTTCGATTCCGCGCAACCAGCTAGATGTGGTCATGACTTGTGACCCGGCGATCAGCGAGAAGGTCTCCGCGTGCCGATCGGCAATAACAGTCGTGGGCATGTCTCCTTCTAAGTTGATATTTGTGTTGGATTATTGGGTAGGCCGACAGGGCGACCCAGCGAAGCTGATCCATCAAATGCTCCAAATGGCCTATGTGTGGCAGCCGCGCGTCATTGGGATCGAGAGCGTCGCATTTCAAGCGTCGATGGAACCATATACGATCCGCGAGATGCAAATGCGCGGGGTGTACTATCCACTGATAATGCTCAAGCCCGATCGCAACGAGCGCAAGCAGCAGCGTATCTTGTCGATGCAGCCGTTTTTTAGGAGCGGCCAGGTCTACCTCCAACGAGGGATGTTTGAGCTGATCGAGGAGTTTGAAACGTTCCCGCTCGGTGCAACGCAGGATATCCTTGATGCGCTGGCGTATGCATTCCGATTGCTCGCGCCACAGAAACAAGAAAAACCTTCTATTCTAAAAGACAAAATGAAGGCGCTTGCGAAGCAAGACCCCTCATCGGCGCGGTATTGGCAGAGCTACCATCGCGCTAAAGGCACTCTCGACGAGGAACTCACGATTGATGATATCCTCGACGGCGCAGATGAATCAAATGAGGAAAAGTTTGAAGTCGGCGTAGGAGACATGTACTAATGTTTGGCTCTAAGCTAGTGATCGAAGAGCTGCGGCGGACCATCGCGCGGCTAGAGCGTGAGCTAGAGATGACCAAAGCAGAGAAGCAAAAGCTGCTTGATCGCCTGTTGCATCGCGAGCTTGGCCCCGCACCTGCGCCGCCCGGCAGTGAATTGAGCGATGTGAAGGCGCTAGAGCGTATGCTCGCCTCAACTGATGTGTTCGGCGATGATGAGATAAGCGAAGAACTCGAAATTATCGATAACAGAAAAGAGGGCCAGAGTGAATTCGCTTCTTGATAAATTGATGGGCCATTTTGGGATCGGCGACGCGCCAGCGCCAATCGACGATTCGACGTCGACGATGGAGGAAGAGCCGCAAGGCAAGGACCCCTACGACACGACGGCGCTTGTTAGTGAGGTCAAAGAGTTCATCGAAAAGTGTCAACAGAACCGGCGGCCATTTGACAGGAATTGGTTCCGCTCAATACTTTACTATCTGGGCAACCAATGGATCTCATGGGACAAATCAAACCATCGGTGGAAAGAACGCAAGGTTAAGAAATGGGTCCCCAAACCCGTGACCAACCGCTACGCAAGTAGCACGGCGGCGATATGCGCCGCGATCCAATCGACGGTTGTACATCCTGCCGCGTGGCCATCGACCAACGATCATGAGGACATAGCCGCCGCCAACGTCGCTGATAAAGTGTTGGAGGTCATTAAGAGCGAGATCCGCCATGAAACGCTGGCAAGCGCCGTCGCGAAATGGCAAACCCTCAACGGCGATTGTTTTGTGTGGAACTACTACGACAAACGTGATACATCGCAAGGCTACATCACAATCAACGCGGTAGCGTGCCCGGCCTGCGGCACCGAAGGTCCTCCAACGGACTTTAGCGAAGCTTGTCCTACGTGCCAGAATCCGGGCGAGCCGGTCGAGATCAATAATCCAGAGCATCCGGCGGCCCAGCGTATGCCGGTTGGCAGACTCAAAAGCCGCGCGTTGTCGCCGCTCCAAGTCTATTTTAACATGGACATGGTTGATCCCCTTGATAGAACGCGCGTAGCTATCGCCGTATCATATGATACACAGACCGTCAAGGAAATGTATCCCGATATTGCGTCGCAGATCCAACCGGACACCGGCGCAGGTCAATACGCTTCGCAGTATTTCATGGATGCGCTCGCGTACGCGACTGAAGAATCAGCCTACACCGTAGGCGGGAGCGGTCGTCGTGACAAAGTGACCTTAATTCATTATATCAAAATGCCCACTAGCGAAGCGCCTGAGGGCATCCAGTTCGTCATGACGCTTGAAGGCACACCATGCGAAGTTGGGCCGATGGAGTCGTATGACCTCGCGCCGGATGGCACCAAAACCTGCTTCTTGCCGTTGGTCCAAATTGGTTATGAGAATGTCCCCGGCAGAGCGTACAGCAAATCGCCAGTCTATGACCTGATGTCCAAACAGGACCAATTGAACCGGCTGGAGTCGTTGATGGAGCTCGCCTCAATGAAAGGCGTCCATGTAACGTGGCTGCTGCCGATGGGCTCCTCCATATCACAGCTTAGCGGTGAGCCGGCACAGATTGTGAGATGGTCGCCCACGGGGACTGGCTCCCAACACAAGCCTGAACCCGTCACGGTCGCACCCTTCCATGCGGCGTTGCTTGAGCTTAAAAAAGGCTATGAGGCTGACTTTGAAGAAATCGCCGGAACGTTTGATGCGCTCAAAGGTAACACCCCCAAAGGCGTCAGCGCGGGCTATGCCATCCAACTCCTCACCGAGCGCAGCTATGGACGGTTTGGCCCGGCGTTTAGTAGTTGGGAGCAAGGCTGGATCCAAATCTACCAGATGCACTTGCGATTGTTTCGCACCTACGCCAGTGAGCCGCGCTTCCGCAAAGTCAAAGGCGCCGCCGGTCAATGGGAGATCCAGCACTTTTCAAGCGCCGACCTCACCGGGAGTGTTGATCTACGTGTTGAAGGCGGCAGCAGCAAGCCACGCAGTAAGCTTGCCGAGCAGGCCTTGCTAGAAGCTCTTTTCAAAATGGGCATAATCAATCCGCAGGACCCCGAACAGCGATTTGAGGTTGCCAATATGTTCGGCATGAGCAAGGTGCTTGGCTCGACGGCTGAGGATGAGCGGATCGCTGCGAGCGAATGGCAAGCCCTTCTAGAGTGGGAACCGCCGTCTGATCCCATGTCTGGTGAACCGCTACCTGACCCAAGCGGAGCGTCGCCGTTTCCGCCAGGTGGACCACAGGTCGACCAGGTGTTTGACAACCATATGTCCCACATCATGGAGCACCGCAAACAGGTCCGTACGGACACGTGGGCACAGCTGCCGCCCTGGAAGCAAATGTTCTGGCGTATGCACCAACTCGATCACTTGATGGCGGTGCAGGCGATGCAGCAGCAAGCTGAAGGCGGCTCAGCCAAAGGCAAAGGCGATGACCTTCATGCCGGCTCGAAGAGTGATGAGATGCCCGATAAAGCAGCAAACGTGAACAAAGGCTCATCGGCGATGGGCTCAGGAGGCGCGAACCAACATGGTGGGTAAATCTACAGCAGAATGTCTATCAATAATCGAGGCGAATCTAGCGGCCATGAAGTCCCAAATGGGCGAGGCAGAACCTGACGAGGATGATGCCGGCGGGATGGAGATGGCTGAGCGTTCCGTGGGACGAGGGCGTAAACGTCGGCCCGCCCCGTTCTTTAAGAAAAAAGCCGACTCAATGGATTCTGAAGAGGAATCCGAATAGAATCGAGAACACCACTCGTTAAATGGTGGGAGGGATTATGTTTCTAAAAAAACTGTTTGATGACCCGCCACGGCGCAACCGTCATTTGTTGTTTGCTGAAGGCGACGAAGACGGCTCAGCCGGTGGTGCGGGTGACGCTGGTGGAGGCGACCAGTCCCAACAGCCTTTGAACGATCAATCGCAGGAAAGTCAATCGGCTGGCGATCCGGCACAGCAAGCGCAGAACACGCAAGGGAACCCGCCGCGCCGGGGCAGTGATTGGATCCCAAAACACCGATTTGACCAAGTTAACAGGGGTTATCAATCGTATAGGCAGTTTGGATCGCCTGATGAGATTCGCACCAAACTGGAAACCCTCCAGCGGTTGCAGCAAAACCCCACCAACCGATATGATCCAGACAAACAACGCGAGATCCGCGAGGATTTCTTGGCGTTGTTTCCTGAGATGCGGTCGGTTGTTAATTCGCATCAGAGCCAAACGCGCACTTTCATTTCGACCGGTGTGCGGCAGAATGATGGGTTTCTAAAAGAAATCAATCTCGAAGTCAACGAAAACAACAACCGGCTCCTTCAAGATGCGATCTCCGGCATTATCCAAAGGGATGAGGAACTGAGCGCGAGATTCTTTGCACGTGACCCGACCGTGTTTGCGGACGGTTTCAGACAGTTCAAAAAACTGATGAACATTTCGCAGAAGCGTACGGTGCCCGGCTTAGATGCAACGCGCAACAAAACGGTTTCGAGAGCGCCCGCCCGCAATGGCGGCGGTGCTCCGCCTCAGCCTAAAGAAATAAAACCGGGGCCGCTGTTTGAACGTGAGCACCTTGACCAGGCAAGCGAAGCCGCTTTCGCCCGGTTGAGCGAACAGATGGAGTAAACGACGATGTTAGATCAACTGCTCATTAACATGGTGGGGATGGATCATGATTCCATGCTCGCTGTTGTGTCTTTGATGGTGGTAGGGATGGCCCTTGACATTGCGGCTTATGACGCGGTGTTGAAGGAAGTCTACGAAAAGACCCTTCAGGTTTTGTTGAATAGCCGTACCGTCACTCGGAATCGTTTTAAGGCTGAAACGGGATCGTGGGAAGGTCGAGTCGTAAGGTATCCGCTCAACGTGGGCCGGAACCAAGGCGTGATGGCAACTAGCGAAAACGGCAAGCTGCCTGACGCCGGGAACCAGACCTATGTCGAACACAAGATCCCGATCCGTTATAACCACGGTCGGATCCAGCTTTCCATCCAAACGATCAAGCATTCGCGTTCTAACAAGGGCGCGTTCAAGCGGGCGTTGGATCAGGAAATGCAGGGCCTCGTGCGCGATTTGTCGAACGACCTCAACCGACAAATGTTTGGTTGGGGCAAGGGCGTGCTTGCGCTCTTGAACGGCGACCCCGGAACCACAACCACGCTGACGCTTGATGCGCCTGGTGGTGTGGCCGGTTCGCTGCATGGCAATCGGTTTTTCAATGTGGGCATGAACGTGACGTTTCACAACCCGGCTGATGATACCATTAGAGCGGGCGGTGCGCGTACCATTACAGCGGTGAGCGTTGATGGCACGCAAGCAACCATCAACGCGGCGGCTGATTCTGCCTTGGCTGACAATGACTGGGTGGTGCGTGCTGCCAAGCCGACCACAACGGCCATTGCAGACACTGCGATCAACAACGAGTGCATGGGCCTTTTAGGGTTGGTAGATGATACTGACTTTGTGAACATCCTTCACAACGTCAATCGCACAACCTACCCGATCTTCAAGAGCGTCAACATCGCATCAGTTGGGCCGCTTAGCGCAGACATTTTGCAGCGCGGCATTGATATTGCCGATCAGATCGGCGAAGGCCAGATCCAATTTCTTCTCTGCCATCACTCAGTGCGCCGGGCGTATCTGACGCTGATGGAAGCAGATCGACGGTACGCCACGCGCGGTGACTTGCAGTCGCCTGATGCGGGCACCAAAGTCGCAAAACTGAAGGAAATCACCTTTGGTGATATCCCGATGTTTGTTGATAAGGACGCCCCGTATGGGACGTTGTTTGGAATTGACTCTACGCCGTTCACGCGGTGGGTTGAGGTTGAGGGCGAATGGGCCGATGATGACGGGACGGTGCTCCTGCGCTTGACTGACGTTGATGCGTATGAAGCTCGGTACCGCATTTTCGAGAACTATTCGTGCGATCGACCGGCTTCCTGCGTGCGATGGGATGGCATCACCGCCAATGCGGTTGTTGCTCATATTAACTAATCTGGCATGAGCTAGATTTTCTGGTGTATGTTAGCGCAATGTTGCGCTAACATACACTTCAGCAGGAGGCATCAATGGGAACCAGAGTGGTCCGTGTGAAGAATCGAACAAACAAACCATATGAGTTTATGCACGATGGGCAGGTTTATCAAATCGGCCCGTTTGAAGAAGAAATGTTGGTTGACAACGTGGCGGCGCACGGCATTAGAAAAAGCATCATTTCGTTTAATCCGGCCACTGGCCAATCCGTACGAGCGTTGGTGATGGCTGATTCGCCAGAGGCTGCGTTTGAGATCGACGGTCGCGCCGAAGGCAGTGAGCTGCTGGAGCGCGATCCTGAAGACGGCGAAGTAACAAAGAAGGTTTTTTCAAACCCTGATATGCGCGGGAGCCGTGTCTCCTCGTCGCTGGATGGAGAATAACCGATGGTATCTCGTACACCAACTGCTAACGCAACTGCTGTGGTGGTCCGGAATGGCCGCACGATCCTCAAGAATGTGCGGGTTGAACAGCGGGCCGGTGCGGCGGCTCAGTTGTTCCTGCAAATCTTCAACACTAACGCACCGACTGTAGGTACAACCGCGCCAACGGTTGTGATTCCGATCCCGGCAGGTGATGCACAACTGATGTTCACCTACCACAAAGCAATTTTTGCCGGTCGGCGCGGTGGGCTTGATCTCACGACAGGCTTCAGCTATGCAGTAACCACGACCTATAATGGTAACACTGCGCCAACTGCCGGGCAAGAGCCTTTGGTCGAAGCGCACTACGAGGCGGTGGGATAATGGCTATCGTAAACTTTACAACTGAATATCCTGTCAATCATCATGGGGCAATTTTGCCGGGTGTGTTGTTGGTCATCTGGGCCAACATGTTGAATGGCGACACCGGCCAGCCTTATGTGTGCCCTGATAAGTCGGAGAAAAGCATCCAGGCCAGTGGCACGCCCGGCGCAGGCGGTTCATGTACCATCCAAGGGAGCAACGCGCAGGCGTTTCAATCTACCTTGAGTGGTGGTGCTGCCGCAGGTGTAGCCCCGGGCTATGCCGCGTTGAACGATCCACAGGGTAACGTCTTGACGTTTGCTGCTGCCGATATCACTGCGCTGAAGATCGAGGAGGTTCTTGAAAACCCTTTGGTCATTCGGCCTAACGTGACGGCGGGCGATGGCACTACGTCGGTGACGATCCGCATGTTGGTCCGCACACAAAAGAACGTGTCATAAGGAGCTGAGCAATGGATGATATCACGATCCTAGAAACTCGCGAGGTGTTGAAAAGGTTGGTCCGCGAGCGCAAGGCTCTTGAACACGGGCTTGATGCGGCCAACAAACTCGCAGACATCGAGGCAGTGATTGCCGATAGGCAGGCGTTGCTTGATCGTCTCGTGTTGCAATGTGGCGAAAAGAACGCCGAGCTGATCTCGTTAGACGAGAATGTATCGGCGATTCATCAACGGCGTGAGGCGGCCTGTGTTGCGCGTGAGAAGGAGGCCGATGCCAAAGTGCGCTTGCAGGAAGCGGTTCTAGATGATATGCAGAAGCAGTATGCAGAGCGCAAGGCGACCTTGGAAAAAATGATTGATGGCCTTGTGGGGGCGCATAGCGCGGCTGTCGAAGAGCATCAAGAAGAAATCGCAACGTTGGCGTTGCAGGTGGCAGAGCTGCGCAAGGAATACAATACGTTGCAAGAAGCCGCGCGCAAGATGGCGGGTGTATAATGACCATCGGGGCGCTGGTTGCTCTCAAGTTGTTGAAGGGGGCCAGTGCCTCAGGTGTGGTTGTCACGGTGAGCAGCGCAGTCTATAAGCCAATATTTAGGCCGAGGAGACGCTAAGTGGCGGATAACTTCATAACAGACGCCGGTGCTGGTGGTTTGACATTTGCCAGTGATGAGGAAGTCGGCACACCAAATGTCCATCATCCGTACGCCAAGCTAGAGTTTGGTGTTGATGGTTCGTTTGTCAAAGTGGCGGATGCTGACGGCACAAGGCTTCCCATTAAGCCGCACATGGCCGCCAGCGCCGCCCGCACGACAGTAGCGGACAACGCGGCAGCCGTGACGCTTCTAGCGGCGAACGCGGCGAGAAAGTGCGCGTTGCTTCTCAACACAAGCAGCGGAGTTTTACATGTGGGGCTTGGGACAGTAGATCCAACAACAAGCGATTATACCGCCAAGGTTTTTCAAGACCAAGTTTGGGAATGTCCGTCTTGCTACACCGGTGTAATCAAAGGCATTTGGGCAACCGACCCAAATGATGGAGGCTGCGTTGCGACAGAGCTTACTTAGAGCAATCATTCTATGTTTGGTGGCTGGGCCTGCGTTTGCCCAGGGCGTTACGCCGGTTAAGCCCGCGCCCAATGCAGTGTTTCAGATCGGTGCTAACAGCTCGATCAACTTGAACCAGTTGGGCGGCAGCTCGCTGGGCGCTACCAACCCGGTGCCTGCGCGGTTGAGCGACGGGACGACATTCTACAAGGCCACGACGCCTTCTGACACACAGCCGATTAGTGCAGCGGCTCTGCCGTTACCTACTGGGGCAGCTACCGCGGCCAATCAAGACGGCATCGTCAAGGACGGCACCGGCGACACTACACAGGCCAACGTTACAAACGGCAGATTACATGTGGATGGTTCTGGTGTCACACAGCCCGTAAGCGGCACGCTGGCGGCTACGCAGTCGGGGACCTGGACAATGCAGCCAGGCAACACCGCCAACACCACAGCGTGGTTGTTTAAGCTGGATCAGACAACAACTAATAATGATGTGGATGTTGCTAGTTTGCCTGCGTTGCCAACCGGCTCAAATACGATTGGTGGGGTTAACCTTACCCAATATACCCCGGTCAGTGGTCGGCTGCCAGTAGATGGATCTGGCGTCACGCAGCCTGTGTCGATAGCAACCAATCAGCCTGTAGGAACTGTGGCACATGGCTCAGCAGATTCAGGCAGTCCTATAAAAATTGGCTGTCAAGCCCGTACGACTAACCGCACCGCTGAGGTTGACGGCGACCGCGTTGATTGCGTAGCTGACAAGAATGGCCAGATCATCACTACGCCGATGGCCCCGCGCGAGCGTGTGGTGCGTAGTAGTGTTGTGACTCTGACCAACACAACTGAGACGACCTTGCTAGCAGCAGGCGGGGCCGGTGTGTTTAGGGACCTCACTTACCTCAAATGTACCAACACATCGGCGACGCTTGTGCGCGTGGATTTACGAGATGCAACTGCCGGGACGGTTATTGATACATGGGCGCTTGCGGCTAGCGGTGGCGGGTTTAACATTGCCTTTAC
>WBZP01001787.1_pt1 | contig 25752 bp, 24 predicted proteins | sample 5204301 | NCBI WGS metagenome assembly WBZP01 (sample SAMN12412401, study PRJNA552823) | activated sludge metagenome | isolation source: activated sludge from nitrification reactor of wastewater treatment plant... | place: USA: Pennsylvania | collected 2017 | reverse complement strand
ATCGCCTGGTCATTGCCACCGAGGATCGCGACGGTCTTCACCCCATTGTCGCCGAAGGTGGGGTCCAGTCCGACAGTGTCGGCGTACGACGCACTAAAGGGCAGCAGGGTGCCCGCGGCGGTGGTTGCCGCGGCGGCGAGTACGACGATGAACTTCTTCAAGGCTTCCTCCCAGGAAGTCACAGCGATCCTGATCCGGGGCAACGCTATGTGTCCTCAACGAGGGAAGCGAGATGGCGGTCATTGCGGACCAGACCGGCTGAGCAACCTCTGAGTCACCAAGTCTCGGTATTGACTGCCGACTCTGCCGTCGTAGATTAGCCGTCGCCGGTGTGGTCTCCAGCCAACTTGAAGGAGCGCCCACTGACCGAGGTCGCCTCGATCACCATCACGTGCGACTTGCGATAGTCGATCCAGGGTTGGATGAGATCCCGCACGTCGTCAGCGAGGTGTTCGTCAACTTCTCGACACTGCCCATGGACCACGACGCTGGCGGCTCGATCGCCGGACCACTCATCGACTTCGAAAGCGACATTGGCATTGAGCAAGATGCCCAGCAGTTTTGATCCCTCCGCCGTGCGGAAGTAGATCTTGCGGTTGTAGACCTTGTAGTTGATCGGAAGCACTTCGACTTGATCGACCATGTGGAAACCGATCCGCCCCAGCTTGTGCTGAGCCAAGAACTCCCATGCTTGGGCCTCATCCATTGATTGCACGAGGTCTTCGAAAAACTCCATGGACAAATCCCCCTATCCGTAGGTGTCTCGCGGCCCGCGACCCTTGACGCTGAGTCGGCCGCGTTTCCAAGATGGCGCATTTGGACCGCGCACATCTACTTCCAAAACCGTACCTTCTCCAAGCACTTCGTTGAGCCGCCGCACGATGTCAGCGGACATGAGTTTGAGTTGGGTGGCCCACGCGGTGGTGTCGGTGCGGATGTGGAGTTTGCCCTCCACCAAAGACTCGGGTCTGGAGTGCGCCGCGACCTCCCGGCCCATGATGGCACCCCAGCGCGCGAAGGCGCCGTGCACTCGAAGGTCGTTTTCCCAACCCTGCTCGGCCACCAATTTGGCCAGGCTCTCATCAACGGTGCCCAGGGAGTCCGCGTCTTGCTCAGTGTCTGCGCGGGAGCGGCGGCGTCCCAAGCGCCCAGACAGAGTCTTGCTGCGCAGTTTCGGCGTACGCCCAATCAGATTGCCGGCCACCATCCGGGCGACCTCAAGACCATCCTCGGTGGTCTCCTCTGACTCTGACATGCCTCAAGGATGCCACTTGGGGTCAGTCGAGATCAGGCCTGACCTCACCATCGGCCACGATCATCCGGCGGCCGCGCAGCGCTTCGGGGATGTCTTCAGCAACCGCAGCCGTGATCAGCACTTGCTCAGCGTCGGCGACGTACTCCGCCAGTTGAGTACGACGACCAGAGTCAAGCTCGGCGAAGACATCGTCGAGCACCAAGATCGGGTCATCACCGTCGAAGCGCAGCAAGTCGTATGACGCCAGCCGCATGGCCAGTGCAAATGACCAGCCCTCGCCGTGGCTGGCATAGCCCTTCACCGGGAATTCCCCCAGCCAACACACCAGGTCATCGCGATGTGGCCCCACGAGGGAGACTCCGCGAGCCAACTCGTCTGCTCGTCGGGAGCCGATCTGCTCGAGCATGGCCTGCTCCAAATCAACTTGCTCTGTCGCTTCGGTCTCAAAGGAGGGTTGGTATTTCATGCTGGCGTCATCGCGTGAGGCTCCGCGGGCAACTGCTTCGTAGGCTCGACCAACCAAGGGGTTGAGGTCGGCGACGAGCTTCACCCGAGCGGCCATGATCTCGGCGCCAAGCCGAGCCAAATTTTGATCCCACACATCGAGGGTCGACAAGGCATCTGGCGAGAGCCCTTTGGTGCGTGCCGTCTTGAGCAGACTATTGCGCTGCTTGAGCACTCGGTCATAGTCGCTTCGTACGCCGGCAAAACGCGGCCCCTGCAAGACCCGCAACTCGTCGGCAAATCTGCGCCGCTCGCTGGGGTCACCCTTCACCAGAGCCAGGTCGTCGGGGGCGAAGACGACAGTGCGCACCAGACCAAGCAGGTCTTTGGCGCGCGGCAATTGCCCGCGATTGATCCGGGCCTTGTTTGACTTGCCGGGCAAGATCGCGATCTCGAGGGTCGCCGTACGCCCGTCACGCACCACCGCAGCACGGATGATCGCAAGCTCGGCACCCTTCTTGATCAGTGGCAGATCAGATGACACCCGGTGACTGGACAGACTCGACAAATAGTCGAGGGCCTCGACGATATTCGTCTTGCCCTGCCCATTGCGGCCGATGAATGCCGTGACACCGGGCTCAAGGGAAATCTCAAGACTCCCCCACGACCTGAAGTCATGCAGCGATAGGTGCGCGGCGTACAACTGCTAGCGCTCGTCTGGTGTCTGCGGGTGGATCGCGTGGCCACCAAATTGATTACGCATTGCTGCGATCGCCTTCATCGCCGGGCTGTCTTCTTGGCGTGAGGCAAAGCGGGCAAAGAGTGATGCCGCAATCACATTCATGGGTACGGCGTTGTCGATCGCCGCCTCGACTGTCCAGCGACCCTCACCGGAGTCGTCGGCGTAGCCGCGGATCTGATCGAGATGGTTGTCATCCTTGAGGGCAGCGACGAGCAGGTCGAGCAGCCAGGAGCGGATCACGGTGCCTTCGCGCCAGGAGTCGAAGACCTCGGTGACATTGTCGACCAGGTCGACGGTCTCGAGGAGCTCAAAGCCCTCTGCATAGGCCTGCATGATCGCGTATTCGATGCCGTTGTGCACCATCTTGGCGAAGTGGCCGGAGCCGACCCGCTCACCCGCGTGCACAAAACCCGACTCACCGGCAGGCTTCAAGGTCTCGAAGGCGGGTTGCACCTTTGCGATGTCGCTCGCTGAGCCACCACACATCAAGGCATAGCCATTTTGCAGGCCCCAGACGCCACCCGACACACCACAGTCGACAAAGCCGATGCCCTTGGTGGCGAGCTTGGCCGCGTGGGCCTGGTCATCGGTCCACTTCGAGTTGCCACCATCGACCACCAGGTCACCTTCACCGAGCAGATCTGCCAGAGCGTCTATCGACTCATCGGTCGGAGCACCCGCTGGCACCATCACCCAAACCACCTTGGGGCTGGGCAATTGCTCGACCATCGCGGCCAGGGATGGAGCATCGCTGACGTCCGGATTGCGGTCATAGCCGATCACGGTGTGACCACCATCGCGCAGGCGCGTACGCATGTTGGCACCCATCTTGCCCAGACCGATCAGACCGATATCCATGATGATCTCCCTTGATTGGCTCCCAGGCTGGTGCCGCTGGGGATCACGACAACAAGCGGCGTGGCATCAACAGATACTTGAACTCCCCTGAAGGCTCACCCTCGAGACTATCCAGCCCCGCAATCACCACTGGCTTGGTCGACTGGGTGAAGGCCAACTCCACGAACTGGGTCTCGATCACACCGAGCCCATCGAGCAGGTACTGCGGATTGAAGCCGGTGGTGATCGCCTCACCGGTCATCACGGCTTCGAGCGACTCACTGGCCATGGCGTCTTCGCCCGACCCTGCATCAAGGGTCAAGACATTGTCGGCAAATGCCATCTGGACGGCGGTATTGCGATCAGCAACCAGGGCAACCCGCTTGACCGAGTCGATCAGCGCAGCCCGGTCGACCCGGGCGATGGTGAGGTGTTCGCTGGGGAACAGCGAGCGCACCTTGGGGAACTCACCATCCAGCAGTCGAGTCGTCGTACGACGCAAACCGCCGTTGACATGTCCTTCAAAGCCGATCACGCCTTCGCCAGTGCCAGAGGTGGCCAAGGCGATGGTGATCTCGGGGCCCCCGGTCAACGACTTGGCGGTGTCTCCGAGCACCTTGGCTGGCACTAGGGCTGCAGCCGAGATGTCACTCGTGCCCGGATCCCAGGCAAGCTCACGATGAGACAACCGGAAGCGGTCGGTGGCGAGCAACGCAATCGAGTCGCCGTCGAGCTCGACTCGTACGCCGGTCAACACTGGCAGCATGTCATCGCGCCCGGCTGCGGTGACTGCCTGGGCAACTGCATGGGAAAAGGTCTCTGACTTGACCACACCCTTTGCCTCTGGCATGGCCGGGATGGGTGGGTAGTCCTCGACGGGCAGAGTCGGCAGGGTGAAGCGTGCCGAACCACAAGTCAACGTGACCTTGGGGCCATCCGTGCTGACCTCGACCGGTTTGTTGGGCAGGCTGCGGCAGATGTCGGAGAGGAGACGACCAGAGACCAGGACTCGACCTTCTTCGCTGACCTCAGCGCTCAAGGTGGCACGAGCAGAAGTCTCATAGTCGAAGGAAGACAACATCAAGCCGTCATCGCCATCAAAGCTGCCAGCCTCGATGAGCAGTCCAGCCAAGACCGGCAGGCTGGGCCGGATCGGCAAGGTGCGTGCTGTCCACGCAACGGCTTCAGTCAGGACATCGCGGTCAACGCGGAACTTCACGTCCTTTTCCTCTCTGTCTGGGTTGAGCGCCTGTTTCTGGGATCAGCATGTGTTTCTGGGATCAGCACTATGCCACTTCAGGGGTGACCCCGGCCACACCGGTTCAGGTTGTCCACAATCTTCTCGGGCTGGTGAGTTTCAACGTCGATCGGTAATTCTCTAATTCCAGCAGTAGTAGTAGGGCCTGTGGATCCTGTGGAGAACTGCTGTTTGCGCTGGTCAACTGGCTAGTTTGGCTGTGCATTACGTGTGGGTTGAATTGGTGACAATCAAATCACAAGGTGGACATTCATGGGGCTGTGTGGGTTCGTCGCTGGTTTACCCACAGCGAACCCCCAACTGTGTGCCCAGGCGTGGGGCGCGTCGTACACATCTTGCAGGCTTGTGATTTGGCGGCCGTGAAGTGACTGCAGAGGCAATTGAAACCCAGAGTCAATTGAAACCGGGTCGCCTCACTGCATGGCAGCTTGCTTGATCCGGTTGGTCAACTCCGAGACCTGATGGAAGAGGCTCTTGCGCTCAGCCAGGTCTTTGCGGATCCGTCTCTCGGCATTCATCACGGTGGTGTGGTCGCGGCCGCCGAAATGCTTGCCGATCTGTGGCAGCGACAAGGGCGTCAACTCGCGACACAAATACATCGCGATCTGGCGTGAAGTGGTCAGGGCGCGGGTGCGGCTCGGACCAGTGAGGTCTTCGATGCTGAAGCCGAAGTAGGCAGCAGTCTGGGCCATGATCAACCCGGCCGTCACCTCTGGTTCGCCGCCTTCGGGGATCAAATCCTTGAGCACGATCTCGGCCAAGGTCATGTCAACCTCTTGGTCGTTGATGCTGGCGAAGGCGGTAACTCTGATCAAGGCACCTTCGAGCTCGCGGATATTCGTCTGGATCCTGCTGGCGATGAACTCCAAGACTTCCGGGGGCGCCGACAAACGATCAGCGGCCTGCTTCTTGCGCAGGATCGCGATCCTGGTCTCCAGGTCTGGCGGCTGTACGTCGGTCAACAGCCCCCACTCAAAGCGGTTGCGCAGTCGATCCTCGAGTTGGGTCAGCCGCTTGGGCGGGCGATCAGAGGTGATCACAATCTGCTTGTTGGCATTGTGGAGGGCATTGAACGTGTGGAAGAACTCCTCCTGGGTTTGCTGCTTGCCCTCGAGGAATTGGATGTCGTCGATGAGAAGCACATCGACATCGCGATAGCGGCGCTGCATACCTGCGGTGTTGCGCTCCTGAATGGCGTTGATGACGTCATTGGTGAAGGCTTCGGAGGAGACATAGCGGACCTTCGTACCCGACCACAGGTTGGCGACATAGTGACCGATTGCGTGCAGCAGATGGGTCTTGCCCAGGCCCGAGTCGCCGTAGATCAACAGTGGGTTGTAGGAGCGTCCGGGAGCTTCGGCCACCGCCGATGCGGCAGCGTGAGCGAAACGATTTGATTGACCGATCACGAAAGACTCGAACTGGTAGCGCGGGTTGAGTTGCAACTCCGTGGCACCAATCACCGAGGCACCATTGCCTCCAAATCGGTTTGTCGACAAATCGCTAGATGTATTTGTTGCTGACTTGAGATGGGGTAGCGCGGTGACGTTGTTGTCCTCTTGGTGCTCCGGCTGGATGCTGATCAGCGTTGGAGACGGATCTTGGTCAGCGACGGGAGCTTGGGTCAACGCGCTCTCAAGAGCTGGGTCAACCTCGACCACCAGACGCATCTGTTGGCCGGTCTCCTCAGAGATGCCATCTTCGAGTCGAGTGCGAGCCCGACCCTCGATCTGGGTGCGTGAAAATGCATTGGGTACGGCGATGATCACGATGCCGTCGGAGACCATCTTGAGTTGGCTTGCCGACAACCAAGTGCGCTCATTTGGTGGGAGTCTCTCGGTTATCGATGGCCAAATGGCCTTGAGTTGAGCTAGATCCATGTTGTCTTGCGCACCCGGCACGTGTGTCTCCCCTGACCTGATTGTTGTCCACACAGTTCTCCACAGACTGTGGGTATGTGAACGATAATTCGACCCTGTTCCTGTGGATTGGCAGACGCTAACAAGCCCGAGGCCTGTGGATCAACTCGTTATCCACAGGTTTCTGGTCGGTACGGCGTGTCGCGCTTTGATTGGTTCTTCTGACCTGTGAGAGTTGGTCAATTGTGACTATTCCGAGGTCGGCAAGTCATCACTTATGGGCCCGCATTTCTGGGCTTGGACCTATGGGATGGGCCAGGTGAGTTCAGGCTGCACTCATGTTGACGGCCGGCCGGGCAAACCAGATGGTGCGGTGAGTCCAAACCCCAGGTGCGGTGCGTTTACCGGAGCACACAATGATCACGGCCTGTGGCGGCCCATTGGTTGCATAGATCTTGTTGAGTTGGGCCTCCGAGACCCGTTCGGCGTCTACTTCGATCCGCTCGACGACCTGGTAGCACAGGGTGTCTCCGGCCTTGCTGATCAAGGCCAAGGATCCACCCGTGCCCAGTTTGTTGAGCAGTCGATTGCCCATGGCGCTGTTGTCTGGCCAAGTGTGGGCGTTGAGCAGGACATTGCCGTAAGGGGTGCCCGGGTGAATGCCGGGCGCGTCGAAGGCGAAGTCGTTCTTGCCGCTCGAGTCGACGGGCGGCACACCGGGCACGCCGTCTTTGTCTCGCGGCAAGGAGAGCACAGGACTGCTCTTGGTGATGCCAGTGACCACGATCCGGGTTGGGACGAAGGCCTCATTGGCCGGATTGGTGCAATCAACCTTTGGTTTGGTGACCTTGTGCGGGGCGGCAGGCTGCACCGACGCCGTACCGGTGGGCATCGTTGTGGTCGGGGGTGGGGCACTGACTGCCTGGGGCTCTTGATTGCTGTTGGAGTACCACAGCACTGCGGTGGTCACCAAAGCGATGGCGACAGCAATGATCGTGAAGATCAAGACTCTGCGGCGTTGATCTTCTGCTTGTTGATGTGGCGAGATGGACACTTGTGGGCTGCTCCAAGGTGCGAAATGTGCTAATACGAGGATGACACACGAGCGGTAATCGTGGCTCATGATGCAGATTTACTGTGGACAGCCGCCCTAGTCATCCAGGCGTCGAATTGACCCTGATCGCCTGACCCGCGTACCGTTGGCAGGTCGCATCGTGCCTGGTTGGCCGAAGCGGCGCTGTGTCATGTGCGCACCAAGTACACGAAAGGCCTTTCGGCTTGCGACTTCGTGTTGAGCAGCGGTTCATGACAACCAGGACTTATCGCAATACAAGTTAGTGGAGATGCAATCGTGAGCAAGCGTACTTTCCAGCCGAACAACCGGCGCCGTCACAAGACCCATGGCTTCCGGCTGCGGATGCGCACCCGTGCGGGTCGCTCCATCCTGTCCTCTCGTCGTCGCAAGGGCCGCAACCGTCTGGCTGCGTGAGCCGATGATGGCTCGCGGGTTCTCATGCTGAGTGCCCCCAATCGCTTGACACGAAGTGATGACTTCACTCACGTCGTACGACGTGGGCGTCGAGCGGGTGGGCCATTGTTGGTTGCGCACCTGCTCGACAGGGGCGATGATGCCAAGACCCTGGTCGGTTTTGTCGTCGCCAAGAATGTCGGCAATGCGGTTACTCGTAATGTCGTGAAGCGTCGACTTCGACACCTGATGAGAGAGCGCCTCGGGATGCTTCCAAGTGGGTCGACCCTGGTGGTGAGAGCCCAACCCAAGGCCGCTCAGTGCTCCTTCTCAGAGTTGACTGAGGCCCTCGATCGTAGTCTGAGGCGGGTGATGGCCCAATGAAATGGCTCCTAGTGACCCTTTTGAAGGGATATCGCCTGTTTATCAGCCCGCTCTATGGGCAAGTTTGCCGCTATCACCCCTCTTGCTCGGCTTATGCGCTCGACGCGGTGCAGACGCATGGAAGCATCAAAGGCACTTGGCTGGCGATCTGTCGGATCGCCCGATGCAACCCATGGGCTTTGGGTGGTTATGACCCAGTACCTCAGCAGGACCCAGCACCCAAACAGGATGCAGCACCCAAACAGGATTCAATGGCAAGCCACGTTGAGATGGCCGGCCCAATCGCAACCTCTAAGCAAGGAGTCTGATGGCAACCCTTAGCAAGATCGGCTCATTCATCATGGCGCCGCTCTACTGGGTGATCTCATTGATCCTGGTCGGCGTACATTCAGTTTTCGGGATGGCCTTCGGCCCGACCTCCGGCGTTTCATGGGTATTGGCCATCATCGGCCTGACCGTGGTGATCCGGGCCCTGCTGATCCCGTTGTTCGTCAAGCAGATCAAGGCCTCGCGCAACATGGCTCTGTTGCAGCCGAAGGTCAAAGAGCTGCAGAAGAAGTACGGGCATGACCGTGAGCGTCTCGCGCAGGAGACGATGAAGCTCTATCGCGACAGCAAGACCAACCCCCTTGCCTCGTGTATGCCGATCCTGATCCAGATGCCGATCTTCTTGGCTCTCTTCCGGTTGCTCAACCACGCCGCGAACGGCGTGCCGAAGGGAGTGCTCACCGAGACGGATGTGGAACACCTGTCGAATGCCACGATCTTCGGTGCGAAGATCGCAGACTCGTTCACCCGCGCCGACACGATCAATGTGCAGATCCTGGCTGGTGTGCTGGTGGTGGCGATGACCGCGACGACCTTCATCACCCAGCGTCAGTTGATGGCCAAGAACATGCCCGCTGACGCCATGACGGGTCCGTATGCGCAACAGCAGAAGATGCTGCTCTACGTCTTGCCCGTTGTGTTTGCGGTCTCTGGCATCGCCTTCCCGATTGGCCTGTTGATTTACTGGACGACTTCGAATATTTGGACCATGGGTCAGCAGTTCTACGTGATCCGCAACAACCCTGCCCCTGGTACCCCGGCCTTCGATGCCAAGCGGAAGCGGGATCTGGCCAAGGGCAAGGTCACTGAGGACGTGCCGCAAGCGGACGCTGACGAGGAACAGAGCGAAGAGAAGCGTCCTGCCCAAAGGCAACAACCCAAGAAGCAGAGCCGCGAGCAACGCAAGAAGTCCGGCGGCAACTAGTCAACTGCGAATTGACCATAAGGCAATCGCACGCACACAGGAGAGACATGAGCGAGAACCAGACCGAAGAGGTAGTCGAGACCAACGCTGAGGAGGCTTCACAAGGGAGCCGTCCCAGTCGCAGGGAGCGCCTAGAACAAGAGGGCGATATCGCGGCGGACTACCTCGAGGAACTTCTCGAGATCGCCGATCTTGACGGTGATCTGGACATGGATGTCGAAGGCGATCGCGCCACGGTGTCAATCGTGGGCGCAGATCTGCCGGCGCTGGTGGGAAACAAGGGCGAGGTCCTTGAAGCGCTGCAGGAGCTGACCCGGCTAGCGGTTTACAGCAAGACCGGAGAGCGGTCTCGTTTGATGCTCGACATTTCGGGTCACCGCGCCCAGCGCCGTGCTGCCTTGGAGGAAGAGGCCAGCAAGGTGGTGGAAGAAGTCAAGGAGACCGGGGAGCGGGTTTCGATGAAGCCGATGTCGGCCTTTGAGCGCAAGGTGGTGCACGACGTGATCGCGGCCGCAGGTCTGGGTTCGGAGTCTGAGGGCGCTGAGCCGAATCGTTTCGTCGTGGTACTCCCCTCCTAGTTCGAGTTGCCAGTCGGTGTCCGACCATGTTTCACGTGAAACACCCCCCGTGCCCTCGGTGGCGCGGGGGGTGTTTGGCGAACGGCTGGAGCTAGCCGAACGATATGCCGATCTTCTTGTCGACCAGGCGACTGTGCGGGGTTTGATTGGCCCTCGTGAAGTGCCGCGGATCTGGGAGCGGCACCTGCTGAACTGCGCGGTAGTCACTGATCTCATTCCCCAGGGAAGCACGGTCGCAGATGTCGGCAGTGGCGCGGGGTTGCCCGGGATCTGCATGGCTATTCGACGGCCGGACTTGGAGATCACATTGGTCGAGCCACTCCTGCGTCGGACCAAATTCCTCGACGACGCAGTGGCTGAGCTGGGCCTGGTCAATGTGAGTGTCCACAGAAGTCGTGCTGAGGAGTTGCACGGCAAGCGATTCTTCGATGTGGTTACTTCTCGGGCGGTTGCTCCACTGGGTCGTCTGGCCCAGTGGTCGTGGCCCCTGTGCGGGCCCAATGGTGAAGTCATCGCTATGAAAGGTGCCTCGGCAACGGAAGAGATTGATCGGGACGCCAAGGATCTGGAGCGCCTTGGAGTTGTTGCCGAGGTCGAGCTTGTCGGTGCCGAGGCGCTGGGATCAGTCGAGGGGCCGGGAGCAGCTGTAACAGTGGTGAGAATGAGGAGAGTCAAGAGTTGACCAAATATCCAGTTGGTTGGGTTTCACGTGAAACATCCGAAGCCAAACGAGGTGGACAAGACAGGTTATCCACCGCTGTTGGATGGGTCGCTGAGCGAGACAATCCACAGGCTGACGCAGGTTGTCCACAAGAGAGGCAATGAAGGCGCCACCCCAGTGTGATCGCCCAAGAGACCATGCCCGAAGATGTTTCACGTGAAACCCTGACCCAGGACGAGGCCAATGAGTGAACAAAACAGGGAGACCAACCCTGTCCCCAGAGCGGGCGATTATGCACGTGACCTACCCCCCTATGACAGCAGTACGCCGATGGCACGTGAGATCGAAGAACAACTGAGACGACGCCAGGCGGTTGGCGCGCCACTCCCCCGTCCGGATCAGACTCGTACTTTCGTCGTGGCCAACCAAAAGGGTGGCGTAGGCAAGACCACCACCACAGTGAATCTCGCAGTCGCACTGGCCCAACATGGCCTTCGAGTGCTCGTGATCGACCTCGACCCGCAAGGCAATGCTTCGACGGCATTGGCGACTGAGCATCGGCGAGGAACCCCATCGACCTACGACGTGCTCGTGGATGGATTGCCGATTGCTGACGCCGTGCAGTCACATCCTGAGATCGCGAATCTCGAAGTGGTGCCGGCAACGATCGACTTAGCAGGTGCTGAGATCGAGTTGGTGAGCATGGTTTCTCGTGAAAATCGGCTCCGCACAGCCATCGGCAAGTATTTGGCCGATCACCAGGTCGACTACGTATTCATTGATTGCCCACCGTCACTGGGTCTACTCACGCTGAATGCCTTGGTGGGTGGCGATGAGATGCTGATCCCGATCCAGGCGGAGTACTACGCGCTTGAGGGTCTGGGTCAACTCTTGGAGACGGTCCAAATGGTCAAGACGCATCTGAATCCAGGTTTGGAGATCAGCACCATCCTGATCACCATGTTTGATTCACGCACAAATTTGGCCGCCGGGGTGGCTGCCGAGGTACGGGAGCATTTTGAGGATCAGGTGCTCAGGACGGCTATTCCACGCTCTGTCAGGGTGTCGGAAGCGCCAAGTTATGGGCAGAGTGTGATGACCTACGATCCAGGCTCACCGGGAGCCTTGAGCTACCTAGAAGCTGCTCGTGAGCTCGCCCAGCGTGGACAAAAGGAGCACCGCAACCAATGAGCGCCAAGCAAGCCCCCCGACGCGGCCTCGGTCGTGGCCTCGGCTCACTGATCCCCCAAGGTCCAGCAGAGGGCGAGATGGCGGAGCCTGAGACTCGTCCGGCAACTCCCCAACCAGCGCGCGAGGCCACCTCCGCTGCGGGTGACGCACCTGCGCAACCCCAGATGGTCGCGGGCGCCTACTTTGCCGAGATCCCCGTTGAGCAGATCTCACCCAACCATGCCCAGCCTCGCGAGGTCTTCGAAGAAGAGGCCATGGCCGAGTTGGTGCACTCGATCAAGGAAGTGGGTCTCCTCCAGCCTGTCGTCGTACGACGCACAGGAGATGCGACTTATGAGTTGATCATGGGCGAGCGCCGTTGGCGCGCCTCAAAGCTCGCCGAGCGTACGACGATCCCGGCCATCGTGCGCCAGACCGACGACAACGACATGTTGCGCGATGCGCTCCTGGAAAATCTGCACCGAAGCCAACTGAACCCTCTTGAAGAGGCGCACGCCTATCAGCAACTGCTGGATGACTTCGGCTGCACCCACGAGGAGTTGGCAAGCCGGATTGGGCGCAGTCGACCTCAGATCAGCAATACCTTGCGACTGATGAAGCTCTCTGCGCCAACTCAGAAGCGGGTTGCGGCTGGTGTGCTCAGTGCGGGCCATGCCCGGGCCCTATTGGGTGTCTCCGATCCCGAGGTACAAGATCGTCTGGCGCAGCGAGTAGTGGCCGAGGGCATCTCGGTGCGGGGGCTTGAAGAGATCGTTGCCGTCGGAGACCTTCCCGATGCCGACAAGCCCTCTCCCAGAGCCCGCAAACTCACTGTGCCGGCTCTTGAGGAGCTCAATGAGCGGTTGGCAGATCGGCTCGACACCAGAGTCAAGGTGAAGTTGGGCAAGTCGAAGGGCACGATCTCGATCGAGTTCGCATCCATGGGCGATTTAGAGCGGATTGTTGGCATTATTGATCCACGTAACCGCTCAGATCGACCCATTTAGTGGTTTGTCGACAAAACCACTTAGTTACTAATCGCTAGATTGATTTAGCCATCTAGAGTCATTTCCCTGACTTAGTAGCCTTCGCAGCTTTGCGTGCAGCACGGGCTGCCTTTTCGACCGTGTCCATCTGGGTGGCCACTTCGGGAGTGGGAGCAGAGCCGCCTCGCGAGGCGGGCAACCACCAAGACCCTGGTGGGTGCTCCTCTGCCGGGTGCCATGCCAGGGCCTCTTCGTGGAGCTCAATCATCTTCTCGCGAAGGGCCGCAGTCTCGGCCTCAGGATCCTGGCCATCGAAATACATCGGCTCGCCGATCACCAAGGTGATCGTCTTGCCCCGACCAAACAGATCCTTGGGGTGGTCTTTGGTCATGATCAGTTGGCTGCCCCAGATCGCGACCGGGATCAGAGGCACCCCGGCTTCAGCGGCAATGCGAGTGGCCCCGCTCTTGATCTCCTTGATCTCAAAGGACCGTGAAATCGTCGCCTCCGGGAAGATCCCGACCATCTCTCCGGCCCTGAGATATTCGATTGCCTCACGCATCGATTGGGCTCCCTCAGCGCGATCCACACTGATGTGATGCATCCCCCGCATCAGTGGCCCAGCAATGGCATTGTCGAAGACCTCACGCTTGGCCATGAACCTGGGCAGGCGACCGGTCTCCTTCCAGGCGCCATAGCCACCGAGGATGAAGTCGACGTGGGCCACATGGTTGAAGGCCACCAGCACGCCACCCTCCTTGGGCACGTTGTCGGCACCTTTCACCTGAAACTCCAGATCAAGACCCTTGAAAGCAGCCAGAATGGCTCGTACGACGACGGGATACACGTAGTCACGCATGTGACTAGCATGATCGATAATGCCTGTCCCGGTAAATCTGACCCAGGAGGTGGGATGGTCCGCCGCATCGAGCGTCTCACTCTCGACCACCTGCCTGCGTTGGCCTTGCCGGCCTGTGCGGCCTGTGTGCACTGGCAACTTGACGCCGTTCGGCGCACCCGCCCTGACGTCGTACCCAGTGTGGAGAAGGCCGCGTGGGTGTCTACGTTGCTGCGTGATTGGGGTCAGTGTGGTGCCGTGGTCACCATTGATGGTGAGCCCGTGGCACATGCGATGTGGGGGCCGGCTTCACATTTGCCTGGGCTCGCGTCCTATCCGACCACACCAGTCAGCCCAGATGCAGTGGTGCTGACAAACATCTTCGTGCACCCAGAGCATCGCAACGCTGGGCTGGGGCGCCAGTTGGTGCGAGCGATGGCCAAGGAGATGATCAAGCGCAAAGATGTGCGTGCGATTGAGTCGATCGCGTTTTCGCCCACTGCTGCCAATAAGGCAAGCCGCTGCGTTATCCCACAAGATTTCCTGTTGGCGGTCGGCTTTTCGACGCATCGCCCACACTCCTGCTATCCACGCATGCGCATGGATCTGCGTACGACGCTGAGCTTGCGCGAGGAGTTGGAGCAGGTGCTTGATCGGATCCTGCGCCCGCTGCCCAAGCCATCGCCTGAGTCAGGCTCTGGTGCTCGGGTCAGTCTCCGAGGGCTGACTCACCAGAGCTTGGGTCACCAGAGCTTGGGTCACCAGGCCCCACCTGAGCGGGAAACTCCCTGAGCTTGGCCTTGATGTCGGCATAGTTGAGCCGACCGGTCTCTTCGTCTTCCTCCGGGGTGAGATAGAAGCGCTGGGTCGCCACGACGATCGCTTCGGCGATCAGGTCGCGTTGTGAGGCGTCTTGCAATCTGGCCATGTCGGCGCTGCTGCTGACATATCCGATGTCCATCCACATGGCCGGCATCCGGGTCATCCTGAGGAGATCCCAGGTCTTTGCATGCGAGCGTAGGTTGGTCATGCCGGTGCGGGCCACAATCTCGCGCTGGATCAAACCGGCCAACTTCTCGCCAGTGGTTGACCAAGTGTCGTGGTTGGTGTCGCCAAAGAAGTACGCCGATATCCCTTTGGCCTCGGGGTTCTCGGAGTAATCCAGCGCAATCGCGATCAGCAGATCAGCCCTGAGCTCATTGGCGAACTTCGCCCGCTCGCGCTCCTCTTGCAGGTCTGCGGAGCCGAAAGATGAAGTCGTCAAGTACGCCGAAACGCCGGTGGCTCCGAATCGTCCGGCGATGCGTTGGGCCAGATCTTTGACGATGATGTCTGAGGTCTCGCTGTGGGCCTCCGGCAGATTGTGGGCGCGACTTATGTCGATCACGATCACCTTGTCGCTGAGGTTGGGACCCGCCGCTCGGATCCGTGACTCCGCCCGCATCGCATTGGGGGCACCGCCCTGCACCATGGGTGAAAGCCTGGTGAGGGCCTTGAGGGTCTCCGGTCCGCACGTGCCGTCAGTGACCAGACCGTAGTTGCGCTGGAAGTCGGTGAGCCCAGTTGAGGTCTCGACCCCGAAATAGCCATCAACCCTGCCGATCGCAAAACCTAGATCGAGTAGACGGCGCTGGAGTTGGTAGACGTCATCGCCCACCATCAAGTCTCCTGCCCTGAAGATCAAGATCCGATCGCCCAGGTGCCACCGGGTCTCATTGAGGCGCCGATAGGTGCCAGGGCCCACCTGACCATCAACCAATAACCCACGTTGCTGCTGGAAGGCCCTGACGGCCTCTTCGAGGTCAGCGTCGAAGACGTCACGGGGCTGGTCGTCCAGCAGGCCCAAGCCGTGGAGCAGGCCAGCGATCTCGCTGATAGCTGCTCCACTGTCGCCCAGTCGATAGGTCTGATCCAAGTAGGTCTCCACACTCGCTCCCCTGCCGCACCCTTGGGCTCGGCTCAGGACAAAGCCGCTGGTCTACTGTGACAGATCTGTTGATCTGCCCACAAGCCAACGGGCACGCCGTTAGACAGGCCCACGTTGGCAGGCTCAGGAGTCGATGAACTCCGCGAGCTCCTTGAGGATGGCGCTCTTGGGGCGTGCGCCGACGATGGATCTGACGACCTGGCCGCCCTGGTAGACGTTGAGGGCCGGGATCCCGGTGATCTTGTAGTTGCTCGGCGTGATCGGGTTTTCGTCGACGTTGAGTTTCACGAAGCCCATCTTGTCGCCATGCTCAGCGGCAATCTCATCGAGGATCGGCCCAACCTGGCGGCACGGGCCACACCACTCGGCCCAGAAGTCGACCAATACGGGTCGGTCGGCGTTCAGGACCTCTGCCTCGAAGTTGGCATCGGTGACGCTTTGCAGATTGGACATCTATCCTCCAGATGATCGGGTGAAGTCAGTGCACATTCAACACGAGGGCACCGACGATTGTTCCGCCGTACCTGCTCGGGTCAGCCGCCGAGGTGGGCCAAGTTGCCGAGATAGCGCTCTGCGTCCAGTGCTGCGGCGCAACCTGACCCGGCAGCAGTGATGGCCTGGCGGTAGGTGTGATCGACCAGATCACCACAGGCGAAGACGCCTTCGAGGTTGGTCTTGCTGCTCCGCCCCTGCACCAAGACATATCCCTCTGCGTCGACCTCGACCTGACCGGTGACCAACTCGGAGCGTGGGTCGTGGCCGATCGCGATGAACAAGCCGGTGGCATCCAACTCGCGAGTCTCGCCGGTCACGGTGTCTTCCAATGTGAGGCTCTCCAGCCGGTCAGCGCCGTTGATCGACTTGACGGTGCTATTCCAGGCGAACTCGATCTTCGGGTCGTTGATCGCGCGCTCCTGCATGATCTGCGAGCCGCGCAACTCGTCACGACGGTGGATCAGGGTCACCTTGGAGCCAAATCGCGACAAGAAGGTGGCCTCCTCAAGCGCTGAGTCACCGCCACCCACCACGGCAATGTGCTGCTCACGGAAGAAGAAGCCATCACAGGTCGCGCACCAGCTCACTCCGTGGCCGGACAGGCGATCCTCGTCGGGAAGACCGAGCTTGCGATAGCCAGATCCCATGGCCAAGATCACGGCCTTTGCCGCGAAGGTGTCATCCACCGTGGACACCGACTTCAGGTCGCCGTCGAGCTTCATCTCGGTCACGTCGTCGGCGATCAACTCGGCCCCGAAACGCTCTGCCTGAGCCCTCATCTCATCCATCAGCGCCGGGCCCTGGATGCCTTCGCGGAAGCCGGGGAAGTTCTCAACCTCGGTGGTGTTCATCAGCGCACCGCCAGCGGTCACCGAGCCCTCGAAGACCAGCGGGTGCAGATTTGCGCGGGCAGCATAGATTGCAGCGGTATATCCAGCAGGTCCTGAACCAACGATGATGACATTGCGAGGCTCGGACATGTGTGGATCAGCTCCTAGAGATCGATGAGCCCGGTCTTCGGGCGACCGGCCCATCATACTTGCGCGCCTAAGGCAGGACGCGGTGCAGGAGTTGGCGCCCATCACAGGCATAGAGCCCGATTGTGCGATCACTGGTCAGCACGAGACGCCCGGTGGCCTTCTTGAAGAAGACCAAGACCGTGCGATCGCCCGGCTTGACCACTTGATCGGCGCAGCCACCTGCTTGGTTGGTAGCTGCTGCCGCTGGAGCGTAAGGCTCAGCAGAAGCATCGTCCTGCGCCTCGGCTGACGCGGATCGTTTGGCGCCTAGCGGTTGGGCAAGGGCTGTCTGAGCATCACTCACGAAGTGAGCAGGGCGTACGACGGGCAACTCACTGGCAGCCACCGCACTTTGATCGAGCACCGCGCTCTGATCGAGCATCGCACTCTGATCGGGTGTCGGACTCTGGCCCGCTGCCTGACTCTGACCCACTGCTGGGGCCTGCTCTCGCGCCCCTTGAGTCATTGCCTTCTGGGGGGCCAGACCGGCTGTGGTTGAGGTGTCCGCCTGCTGTTGGGGCTGCATCTGGGTGAGGAGTCCGACTCCGCCGCTGACCACCACGACCGATGCCGCGGCAACGAGGATGAGTGGCCCACGGCGCCGTTTGGCGGCTACGACGAACCGCTCCGCAGCGGGTGGTGCCAACGAAGCAAGCGTGGCGTCCAGGCGGGCGATGACGTCATCGGGGATCGGTTGGTCGGCTCGCGCGCCGCGAAGGAGTTCGCTGATGGCTTCTTCGGGGAGGTTTCCGATGTGCCCTTGGGAAGCCGGCTCATGATCGGTCACGAAGCTCCTCCTTCCGGGCGACTCTGTTTGCTGGCGCCTCGGGTGGGTCGCGAGCTGGGGTGCTTCATATCTGACGCGGCAGTGGCCGAATTGGTTGCATCGGCCAACAGCGGGCCCAGGATCTGGGCGAGTTTGACTCGACCACGTGAGCAACGACTCTTGATCGTGCCTTCGGGTGCTTCAAGGATCAAAGCGGTCTCGTGCATGGAATAGCCCTCCATGTCGACCAGCACCAGCGCAGCCTTCTGGTCGGGTGGCAGTTGCTCCAACGCAGCAAGCACGATCTCACGCATCGAGCCAGCTTCGGCCTGATCCAGAGGCCCGGGGGCTGGCGACGCAAAGTCCATGTCGTCGGTGATCGGGCTGGCCAGTCGCACCTTGTTTCGTCGGAGGCGATCAAGCGCTGCATTGACCACCACTCGGTGCAGCCAGGTTGAGACTTGGGCGTCACCGCGGAAGGAGCCGGCGCGTTCGTACGCCGAGATCAGCGCGTCCTGCAGGGCGTCGGCGGCGTCTTCGGGGTTGCCCGTCGTACGCAGAGCCACGGCCCACAATCGATCGCGATGCCGGGTGAAGAGCTCACCGAAGGCGGCTGTGTCTCCGCTCCGGTGGGCATCGAGGAGTTCGCGATCAGTCTGGCTCACGTGATTGAGGCCTCAGCAGTGGCGACGATGACCCCAAACGTCGATGCAATGCCTCTGATGGATCCTGCGTCGGCTCGACCCATCTCGTAGGCCCTGATCGCTGCTACTCCCGCGATCACCAACACGATGATGATCAACAAGGCGATCGCGACTCGAGATGAGGTGCGCCCTTGCTTGGCCTGCCGGTGCGTGGACGATGTCGGGCCTGGAGTGGTGCGCACGAGTGGTGGCAGCACACTGGCGTCTGGGTTGAGGTGTGGGGCCGAGCTGGCGTCGGGCACTCGCCGCGCTCCCGTGGCAAACAGCGGCCGCTCCGCGGAGTCGACATAGGGCTCGACTGGTGACACAGCGGGCATGGGGCCCGATCCGAAGGTGTCGTCGTTGGCCGCCATGGCCTCCAGCCACTCCTCACGATGGCTCAGTGAAGGATTGCTGGCCAGCAACTCGTCGATCGGATCTCCCTCGTCGGCCTCAGGCTCGGCGTACATCGCGGACAGGCTCGAAGGGGCGACCTTTGCGGGGTCTCCCAAGAAGTCTGAGAGGGCTGCCTCGATCTCGAAGGCCGAGTCGATTGGCATGCCATGGGGGTGAGAGCGGTCGAGGGTGCGGGCACAGATGCTGTCGAGGACCCGGGGCACTCCCGCGCGCACTTGCCGCGGGCGCATCAGGGCTCGACCTGCCTTCGGGGCGGGCGCCACTCCGCTGGGGTGTACGCCGGGCCACTTCGCGGTGAGCGCGGCGTAGAGAATGCCGGCCAGGTTGAGCACATCACGCTGGTGGTCGTTGAGTTCGGGGTACGTCGGTGAGCTGGGTGGGTCTGGGTGCAGCGCGGCGGCGGTGGCGTAGCCGATCAGCTTGACGGCTCCGGCCTTGGTGACCAAGACCTGCTCTGGGGTCAGCCACCCGTGCGCCAACCCGGCTGCGTGCCCGGCATTGATTGCCTGTGCGGTCTCTCGGGCCAGCCAGGCTGCTCTTGCTGGTGGTAGGGGGCCCTTGTCGAGCATCTTGTCGAGCGAGAGACCCTCGCCCCATTCGTGCACCACCCAGGCAGCGCTGCCGTCGTCTTCACAGTCCAGCACCCGGAGCAGGTGTGGGTCGGTGATCAAGACGTTGGCGCGGGCAGCGTCGATCAGTGCTTGGGCCCTGGGGTCGGTGGAGTTGATCACGTGGATGGCGACATTGCGGGCCAGCACCATGTCGGTGGCGCGCCAAAACCTACCGCCTTCGAACTCCTCAAGCAGATCGTCGAGGCGGTAACGCTCACCCAGGACTGCGCCCGGACCACGTGAAGTCAGGGCCACCCACCATCCTCTCCATGCTTGTGTGGCTGTGGTCGTTTTGGAAGCTGTGGTCGTTGTGGAGGCTCTGTCTTGACTCTAGGGCTCAACTCGCGCGACGCAGGCGTGATTGCACCAGTGTCAAGACTTCGTTTGTCTCCTTGACACCCATGAGACGGGCAAGACCGAGATATGTGACGCCGAAGGCCAGTGCGGTGATTGTGCCGCTGGCCAAGGCCAACGGGATTGATTGCTCACCCCATGTGTGCTGTAGCCCGAGCAGGGTCAGCCAGCCGATTGCTGCCGCACCAGCGATGCTGACCACGAGGCGGGCAGCAAAGCTCCATCCGATGGTGAAGCCGGGGATGTGTCTGCGCAGCAGCCATGCCGACACCGAGGCCCCGACGAGGTACGACGCGCCATAGGCCAAGACCAAGTGCGGAGCGGTGTCGCGTGGGTCGATATTGCGGGTCAGTGCGATGGCCGCCACGATATTGACCGAGGCGATCAGGCATTGCACCCAGAAGACCAACTTGTTGCGCTCGATGGCATAGAAGCCGCGCAGCATCAGGTAGTGGAAGGTGAAGCACATCAGCGCAAACGGGAAGAGCGCCATCGTGGGCACGAAATTGCGCCATGCGTCGGTGTCCTTCTGGAAGCCGTAGACCACATGGCTGATCGGCCCGGCGACGATCACGACGAGTGCATAGACAGGGATCACCAAGGCGGCAGCGAGCCGCGTGGTCGAAGTCATTGACTCGGCGAGTTCTTTGCCCTGTTTGGCGGCCGCATAGGTCGACAGCAGCGTGGCCATGGCGGTCGCCAGTGACACCGTGATCACCGAGTGTGGCACCTGCATCAGGATGTAGACATTCTGGTAGACGGTCAGGCCGGTGCCTGAGCGATCTTCGGTAGCGCCAGTGCCGGCGATCCGATAGACCACGGCGAGTGCGACCTGGTTGACCAGCACGAAGAAGACCGTCCACATGCCCAAGCGCAGGGTCTGACCCAGGCCGGTGTTGCGGAAGTCGAAGCGGGGTCGATAGAAGACTCCTGATGAGCGCAGGTAGGGCAGCAGGATCAACAGTTGGACGGCGATCCCAAGGGTTGAGCCGATGCCCAGTAGAGCTTCCTGGGTGCTGGTGAATGGTGCATTTGAGTCGGAGTCGACCCGGCCATAGGCCACCAGATAGGCCACGATCACCAGCACCGACAAGATGTTGTTGGCGATCGGAGCCCACATCATCGGCCCGAAGCGTTTGCGGGCGTTGAGCACCTGTCCGACCAGCACAAACATCCCGTAGAAGAAGACCTGCGGCAGGCAATAGCGGGCAAATGCGATGGCCGACTCACGCTGCTCGGCCAATCGGGGTTCGTACCACGCCTGGCCCAGGTAGATCCGCATCACCAGCGGTGCAGCCACCACCAGCAAGATGGTGACGATGGTCAAGAAGATCGCGGCCAGGGTGACGATCCGGTTTATGTAGGCCGCTCCCCCGTCAGCGTCATTGCGCATCGCCCGCACCACTTGCGGCACGAGCACGGCGTTGAAGACCCCACCAGCAAGCAGGATGTAGAGCATGTTGGGCAGGGTGTTGGCCAAGTTGAAGATGTCGGCGTGCAGGCCTGAGCCGAGTACGGCGACGAGCAGGGCTCCGCGCACGAAGCCGCTGAGCCGCGACACGATCGTGCCAGCAGCCATGACTGCTGATGACGACAAGATCCCATCGGAGGATGCCGCGCTATTCGCCACGATCGGCCTCGTCGTCCCAGTCAGTTGCCGCCGGTGGGCTGGGTCGCCAGGAGCGGGTGCGGATCCGCCGGATGATCCGGCGTACGACCATCACCGCGAAGAGTCCGGCTCCGGCGATCATGATCACCCAGATCAATTTGCCCACTTGGCTGGTGCGCACATTGAAGGTGAAGGGTTGGCTCAGCACATGCCCTTCTTGGGTCATGGGTGAGACCTGGATTTGGTGGACGCCAGCTGCTTCGGCGTCAATCTTGACCTTCACCGAAGCCCGTTGTTTGGGTTCGAGTCGCACCGGCTCCGGCACAGACACCTTGATCCAGCTCGATCCCGTCTTGGCTTTGAGCCCGACCACCACTGGGTGGTCGAGGCCATTGACGATGCTGACCGAGACCGGGCCGCTGCCGCCCGACAAGGTGACGAAGTCGCTGCCGGTGACGGTGATCTCGTTGAGCTGGGCGCCGACCCAATCGTCGGCCTTTCCAGCTGACCTGCGGCTGACCCGCGGGTGGGTGCGGGCGTCGTACGACACTGCCGTCAGCGCCGCCGCGGTGAAGATGCGCTCGGCATTGTTGGGTGCGCTCAACAGCTCGGAGAGCACTCGGGCTCGTTTGCTGCCCCGCGCCGCGGCTGCGACATTGCTCTGGGACACCTCGGTGTCGGGGTCATAGTCGAGGCTCCCGGCAAACTTCGTGGTGTTTGTGGTCGGCAGTTTGACCAGGCGCAACCAAGGTTGTTGCAAACCATCGAAGAAGTCAGCGGTTGCCCAATGGGCACCCGGATCCCACAAGCGAGGCAAGCTGACCACCAGGGTGGGTGCGGTTGTCGTGGTCTCACCTCCCGCATCGATTTGCGGCAGCGAGGCGGTGGCCAAGATCAGTTGACGCAGCCCCAACGCATCGAAGTGATTGGCCCCATCTGGACCCCCATCTGGGCCACCCCCTGCGAGCAGTGAGTCGGCGAACACCAACTGTGCCTTGCCGGAGGTTGCATAATCGGGAGCGGTCAAGCCGTCTTCAGTGTCGGCCGTGGCCGAGTCGAGGAGCACCGGCAGGTTGCCCAGCTTGCCGAGCAGTTTGGGGTCGAACTGGCCGTCGATCGGGGCCAGCATTGGTTGTGCATGGATGGTGTGTTTGGCCATGGAGGCCGCGCCTTGTTGCTTCGCCGTCCTGAGCAGCGCGCGATCATGCCTGGCGAGGCTGGCTACATCCGGGTCGGCATAGGGCGCATAGAAGTTGTTCTGTACGCCGCTGAGTCGCTGCATGCTGCCCAGCCACTGGTTGGCAGCCAGGTCGTTGGGCGTTTCTGAGCTGGCGTCGTTGCCTTCGTCTTTGGCTTCTTCGTTGGTCTGAGTCCCCCCCAGATCGGCAGCCTGGTTGCCGCCAGCCAAGTCCGCAGCGCTGTCGAGCACGGCAGGGTCGATCAGGAGGTTGACGGCATTGGTTGGCGCCGTACTCACCAGGCCACGGATCCGGTCGAGTCGACCTCCGTGGCCCAGCAGATCAGCCCATCTCTTGGCCGCGGCGACCTTGCCATCAGGGGTGCGCTCGCCATTTGCCCTGACTGGCACGACCAAGGCCACCTTGGCACGGGCTGGTCTGGTGTCGACCTGGGCGATGAAGGTGCGAGCGCGCCCATCGGAGAGGGAGTCAAGTCCGCGTGAGTCTGCACCCAGTGCGTGGGCCCCGATCCAGTAGACACCAGGCCGCTCCAGGGAGATCGGGATGTCTTTGCGGGGAATCACCAAGTGAAAATCGACGGTTTGACCGATCCCAAGATCGCCGATCCTGGCCACTGACTTGCGGGTGGAGAAGAATCTCTGCCCGACCACCACGCCTTCTTCAATGGCGATCGCATCTTCGAGGCTCTCGCGAGTGGTGATCGGCGTGGATGAGGCAAATGGGTAGACGCTGACCTCGCGCCAAGCCTCGTCGGAGCGGTTGGTGACCGTGCCGGTGATCCGTAGTGGCCCGCGCTTGGGCAGGACTGCCGGTGACATGGAGGTCAGCCGCACCGCGAGTGGAGAGAGCTCGGGGTCGGCCTGCTTGCGCTTGTGGGGAGTCTGCTCAGCCCAGGCTGCGCCAAGCGGCAGCAGCATGACGAGCAGCAACATGGCCAACCGTAAGACAACGGAGTGGTTGGCTTTGGTCACCGCTCGATGTTATCGACAGCCGCAATGCTTATAGGCTTGACTCTCGTGTCTGGCACAGATTCTCCTCCCCCGCTGCAGATGAGCGAGGCCCAAGCGACCGCTCTGGGCGAATTGCTGCGCATCGCTCCAGTGATCGATGAGTTGGGTGAGCGCTTCTCCGCTGCTGGCGAGCAGATCGCTCTCGTGGGCGGTCCGGTACGCGATGCCTTCCTGGGCCGACTGCAAAATGACCTCGACTTCACCACATCGGCACGACCCGAGGTGACCGAGAAGTTGCTGTCGGGTTGGGCCGATGCCACCTGGGATGTCGGGCGAGACTTCGGCACGATCGGCGCTCGACGAGGTGAGTGGACCATCGAGATCACCACCTATCGTTCCGAGTCATATGACCCCGACAGTCGCAAACCTGAAGTTGCCTATGGCGACTCGATTGAGGGCGATCTGGGTCGGCGTGACTTCACCGTCAATGCGATGGCGCTGACCCTGCCAGACCGCACCTTGGTAGATCCCCATGGCGGCATCCTCGATCTGACGCATCGCCAGTTGCGTACGCCGGGTCGACCCGAGGACTCCTTCTCAGATGACCCCTTGCGGATGATGCGTGCTGCGCGCTTTGCCGCGCAGTTGGGATTTTCGGTCGCCCCCGAGGTGGTCCAGGCGATGACCGACATGGCCGAACGGATCACCATCGTTTCGGCCGAGCGGGTGCGTGATGAGTTGGTCAAGTTGGTGATGGCGCCCGACCCACGCCGCGGGTTGACTCTGTTGGTCGACACCGGATTGGCCGAACACGTGCTGCCAGAGCTGCCGGCCTTGAGACTCGAGCGCGACGAGCACCATCGTCACAAGGATGTCTACGAGCACAGCCTGACTGTCTTGGAGCAGGCCATTGACCAAGAGCACGAACGCTTCGGTGAGCCCGATTTCATCTCCCGGTTTGCTGCCCTGATGCACGACGTCGGCAAGCCGCGTACCCGCCGTTTTGTGCAGGGCGGAGCGGTCACCTTCCACCACCATGATGTGGTCGGCGCCAAGATCACCCGCAAACGCATGAAGGCGCTGCGCTTCAGCAATGACCAGATCGAGGCTGTCTCCAAGCTGGTCGAGTTGCACTTGCGTTTTCACGGCTATGGCAGCGGCGAGTGGACGGACTCCGCCGTACGCCGCTATGTGCGCGATGCCGGTGACCAGCTCACCCGCCTGCACGTGTTGACCCGGGCCGACTGCACGACCCGCAATCAACGCAAGGCCGACCGCTTGGCGCGCACCTACGACTCGCTGGAGGCGCGGATCGTCGTACTCTCCGAGCAGGAGGAGTTGGCCGCCGTACGCCCCGACCTGGACGGCAATCAGATCATGGAGATATTGGGGATTGCCGCCGGTCGTGAAGTGGGGCAGGCCTACAAGCACCTGCTCGAGTTGCGCCTCGACAATGGACCCATGACCCAAGAGGAAGCGACCGCGGCCTTGCTGGCCTGGTGGCAGAATCGTTGAGGTGGTGGCGGGGCCGTTGAACCTGTTGCGGGGCCGATGACTATGACCTGGGTCACCAACTGAGGCAGATCAGCTCTTGGCTGTCTAAGCTCTCGGCATGAACGCTGAAGCAACTGCTCTTGAAGCCTCCATTGAGGTGCCCAATCCGCCCGCCGAGGTGTGGGCCCTGATCTCCGACATCCGCAGGATGTCTCGCTGGAGCCCCCAAGTGGTGAAGTCCTTCGTCAAGGGCGGAGTGTCGCGCAAGGGCGCGAAGTTCTTCAATATCAACCGCGATGGCATCAAGGTGTGGCCCACCCAGGCACAGGTCGTCGACTTCGAGCCCGATGAGCGTCTTGCCTTCAAGGTGAAGGAGAACTACACCGTCTGGAGCCTCAACCTCAGCCCGACTGCCAGTGGCGGCACCTTGATCACGCAGCGTCGTGAGACCCCCAAGGGGATCAGCTCGTTGTCACACAAGCTGACCGACCGCTTC
>WBZP01001785.1_pt1 | contig 25757 bp, 20 predicted proteins | sample 5204301 | NCBI WGS metagenome assembly WBZP01 (sample SAMN12412401, study PRJNA552823) | activated sludge metagenome | isolation source: activated sludge from nitrification reactor of wastewater treatment plant... | place: USA: Pennsylvania | collected 2017 | reverse complement strand
GAAGGCGATGACAAGCCGCTCAAGTATCCCGGAATGTTCCATGCGGCGTCGCTGATGCTGCTCAACAAGATCGATCTCCTGCCGTACGTGGCCTTCGACGTCGAGCAGGCAGTCGCCTTCGCGCGACGCGTCAATCCGGCACTGCAGGTCATCCCGCTTTCCGCTGCCACGGGCGAGGGTTTCGCCGCCTGGCTGGACTGGCTGGGTGCCGGTTGCCGCGCGCAGCAGACGGACAAACGCGAAACGATCGCTGCCCTGCGGCGGCGCATCGGCGAACTCGAGGCACAGCTTTCCGCCAGCGCGCGAGCCTGAGATGGCAGACCCGATCATCTGTCAGAGCATCCGCGTCAGCGGCGTCGTGCAGGGCGTCGGCTTTCGGCCCTTCGTCTGGCGTCTGGCGCGAGAGCTGGGCCTCGACGGCTGGGTGCGCAATGACTCGCGCGGCGTAGAAATCGAGGTCAGCGGATCGGCGGAACAGGTCAAGAGCCTGATCAACCGCATCGAACAGGAAGCGCCGCCGCTCGCCAAGGTCAATTCCGTCGTCGCCCGCGATGCGACGCGCGAAGCAAGAAACAGCGGATTCGTCATCATCGATAGCCGCAGCGGTCGTGCAGCGACGATGATTGGGCACGATACGGCGGTCTGCCGTGACTGCCTGGCGGAGATGTTCGATCCCGGTAGCCGGCGCTGGCGCTACGCCTTCACCAACTGCACGAACTGCGGCCCGCGCTACACGATCAGTCGCGGATTGCCCTACGACCGGGTGCGCACCAGCCTCAAACCGTTTGCCATGTGCGCGCGCTGCCAGAGCGAGTACCGGCAACCCGACGACCGGCGCTTTCACGCCGAGGCCAATTGCTGCCCGAAGTGCGGACCGCAGATCTTTCTCCTCGACAGCGAAGGGCACCGCTTGCCCGACGATCCGATCGCCGGCGTGCTGGCCTTGCTGAACGCGGGAAAGATCGTTGCCATCAAGGGGCTGGGCGGGTTTCACCTGGCCTGCGACGCACGCAACGCGGTCGCCGTCGCCGTCCTGCGCGAGCGCAAGCAACGCGATGAAAAGCCTTTTGTCGTCATGCTCGCCAATGCGCCGTCGGCTGCCCCCTTCGTCCAGATGGGTGTCGGCGAACCGGGCTTGCTCACCCTGCCGACGCGGCCGGCGATCCTCCTTCGCAAACGCACCACCTGCGACGCCAGCCTGCCCGGCGTCGCGCCCGGCCTGGCCTGGCTGGGCGTCATGCTGCCTTACACGCCGATCCAGTACCTGCTCTTTCACGAAGCAGCCAAACGACCGCCGGGAACCGGCTGGCTGGAGCGTGCGCAGGATCTCGCCCTGGTGATGACCAGCGCCAACCCCGGCGGCGAGCCGCTGGTGATCGGCAACAGCGAAGCATTGCTGCGTCTGTACGGCATCGCCGACGCATTTCTGATGCATGACCGCGACATCGTCACGCGCTGCGACGACAGTGTCGCACGCATCACCGGCGGTGGTCTGCAGTTCATCCGGCGCGCCCGCGGCTACACACCGCGCGCCATCAAGCTGCCGCTCGCCGGACCGTCGGTCCTCGCCACCGGCGGCTGGTTCAAGAACACCGTCTGCGTCACGCGTGGCGACGAAGCCTTCGTTTCGCAGCACATCGGCGACCTGGACAATGCTTCGGTCTGTGATTACCTGGAAGAGAGCACTGCGCAGCTCGTCAAGCTGCTCGGCGTCGAACCGGCGATCGTCGCGCACGATCTGCATCCCGATTTCCACTCGACCCGTTTCGCCGCCGACTTTGCCCAGCAGCGTCGCTTGCCCCTGCTCGGCGTGCAGCACCATCACGCCCACGCCGCCGCTGTCCTCGCTGAGCACGCGCTCACCGGAAGCAGACTGGCCCTTTCGCTCGACGGTGTCGGTCTGGGAACTGACGGCAGCGCCTGGGGCGGCGAACTGCTGCGGGTGGACGGCGTACGGTGCGAGCGGCTTGGTCATCTCGCGCCGCTTGGTTTGCCGGGCGGCGATCGCGCCGCCAGCGAACCCTGGCGCATGGCCGCCGCGGCACTGCATCAGATGGGTCGCGGCCAGGAGATCGTCGAGCGTTTTGCCGCACATGCAGCAGCCCCGGCGGTCGCACAGATGCTTGCCAGCGGCATCAACTGCCCGCCGACGACCAGCATGGGACGCATTTTCGATGCCGCTGCCGGCCTGCTCGGGGTGAAAGCCGTGATGGGCTATGAGGGACAGGCGGCCATGTTGATCGAAGGCATGGCGCAGCGGTACGGCGACATCCTGCCGCTTGATCAGGGATGGCGAATTGCCGACGGCACGCTCGATCTGTTGCCGCTGCTCGCTGCCCTGGCCGATGAAAAGAATGCCGAACGCGGCGCAGCGCTGTTTCACGCGACGCTTGCCGCCGGCCTGGCCGATTGGCTGCGCGTCGTCGCTCCCGGCGAGAAGACGGTCGTCGCCAGCGGCGGCTGCTTCCTCAACCAGGTGCTCGTGCGCAGCCTGCGCGCCCGCCTCGGCGCGCAGCGCACGCAGATCATCGAAGCGCGTCAGGTGCCGCCAAACGATGGCGGACTTTCTGTCGGCCAGGCGTGGATCGCGCTACAACAGATCGTCGGTCGTTGACCCGCTCATGGAGACGCGCTGAGCATGTGTCTTGCCCTGCCTTGCCGAGTCGTCGAACTGCGCCCGGATGACCAGGCGCTGATCGACGTTGCCGGGATGAGCAAGGAAGTGTCACTCGCCCTGGTCGACGATGTCGCGGTTGGCGACTACGTCATCGTACACGTCGGCTACGCCTTGACGCGGCTCGATCCGGATGAAGCCGAGAAGACCCTCGCGCTGTTCGCCGACTTGGGCGGTGTACCTGCGAGCGAAGGAGGGGCGGCCGAAACGTAGGGCCGCCGTGTCGTCGGATGAACGACACGGACAGCTCGTCAAGTGCTACAGTCGCCGACGGAGCCCGCTCACACCACCCAAACCCATCGTGACATCCTGTCCATGCGACTTGCTTCACTGAGCATCCGTCATTACAAGAGTCTGACCGACGTCGAGTTCGACGACATGCAGCCGCTGACCGTGCTCGTCGGCTGCAACGGTGTCGGCAAGAGCAATATTGCCGACGCCTTGCGCTTTCTGCGCGACGCGGTAACCGACGGAGTGGACCACGCGGTCAGCAAGCGAGGTGGAATCGCCCTGATTCGGCAGTACTCGCCGACGAAGCCGTATCGCATCACGTTCGACTTCTCTTTCGAGAACAAAGCTCAGGATGGGCAAGTCACGCGATCGACGTACCAACTATCATTGGCGAGCTTGCGAGAGGGCAGTTTCAGCGTTGAAAAGGAAAGTTGCGTCTGGCAGCAGAAGGTCTATTCCGTCGATGACTTGCCGAACCCTGTCGTGCACACTGAGCTCAGAGACTTCGACATGCAGCGGAGCGGCATCGGCAAAGTCACAGTCAATGGCGAAGAGCAGCCAGTGCCTTTGCCTCCCGACGTTCTGGCGCTCGGCCGACGATTTGCCGTGTCGAGCGTTCTTGATGAACCGTGGGTGGGCGCACCGCTGGTTGATTGCATTTCCCGTTTCCGCTTTTCCTCCATCTACCCGAACACGCTGCGCGCCCCTGGGCGCCCGGACACCGATCCCATCCTCAAGGAAAACGGGGAAAACTGGGCGTCGATCATTCGCGCCATGCGCAGAACGAATCAGGGCAAGGAGGCACTCGAACAGATCAAGGAAATGATGGCGTTGGTGATACCCCAACTCGTAGACATCTCGACGCGCACGATCGGCGGCTTCGTCCTGCCCCAGTTCAAGGTCCGCGAAGCCAACGGCAAGATTCATCACTTCGAGCCGTCGCAGATTTCCGACGGCAGTTTGCGCGTCCTGGGAATCCTGCTCGCCCTTTACCACCTGCCGCATCCGACGCTGATGGTCGTCGAGGAACCCGAGCAAACGGTCAACCCGGCGCTGCTGGCGCTGCTCGCCGCCGCTTTCCACGAGGCGGCCGAACGTACACAGTTGCTGATCACCAGCCATAGCCCGCATCTGGTCGACCTCTTCGATCCGGAAGCCATCCGCGTGGTGACCATGCGCGACGGGGAAACGCGCGTGTCGCCGATCCGTGCCAGCCAGCGACAGGCGGTCAAGGAGCATCTGCTCAGCCTGGAACAGATCATGGCCGCCGAAGGTCTGCTGCCGGAGGAGGAATGAAGCGCTTGCTACCGATTGTCGAAGGCCAAGCCGACGTCAAAGCCGTCCCCCGGCTACTCGACATGGTCCTCAAGGCACATCGACGCTACGAGGTCAAGCTTCTACCGGCGCAGCGGCGCGGAGAGTTTCCGACGGTGGTACGCAGCTTCGAGAACTTTTTCGGCGCGGCGCTGAAGGAACGCGCCGCAATCCTCTGGGTGATGGATTTCGATAGCGACGAATGCCGCTGCCCTTTCGAGCAGGCGCAATGAGCCAACCGACGTATCCCCCCGTCACCGTACTGCTGGCTGACTTCCTCGCCCACGGCGTGCTGGCGGAAGACGTGCCCCCGCTCTTCCCGCTGCTTGCCGCGCGGCCCTTGCTGTCGGCCTTTGTCGCCCTCTTTCGCGGCGGCGAGGAGGAGGTGCTGGTTCGCCTGGCGGTGCTGCGCGGCATCGGCGCGCGGGCCGAATCGCCGTTCTGGTCGCCGCGCGAGCTCGAAGATCAGTTCGTCTGGCTCGACCCGGTGAAGCTCGATACGGTCCTCAAGCGCCTGCAGGGGCACGGCGTGCTCGTCTGGGACGGTGAGCAGCGGCTTTGGCAACTGGCGCCCACCGGGCGCATGGCACTGGCGGCGATCGACCTGATGTTGCAGTTCTCGGCCGAGGACGACGCCGAGCTCGGTTTTCTCGCCGCACAGGTCGCCGCCGGCGGTGCTGTCGGCCGCCTGTCGTCGGATACCCTGCGCCACCTGCTGGCTCGTCTGGCAGAACTGGAAACCGAGTTCTCGAACGCCGTTGCCTCGGGCTCGGAGTTCCGGCTCAAGGCGGCGCAGGCGCGGCTGCAATCGGTCTGGCAGTGGATGGAGAAAGGCACCGGCATCCTCGCCGGCCTGGCCGAGGATGGTTTCGACGACGCGACCTGGCGGCTGGCACAGGAGATCGGCGCCCGTCAGTCGCGCATCATGCGCATGACTTCGGTTTTCCAGCGCGAGCTGGCGGCGATCGCCCGACAGCGCGTGCATCTCTCACAGGGTGGCCTGTCGTCGTCGGAAGTGGCCGCCTGGCTCAAGGAACTGGATGTCGATACGCTGGCCGGGTTTGCCGACGGCGCGCTGAGCATCGTTCCCGAGCCGATCCTTGTCCTGCCCGATGTCATGCTCGATAGCGCCGAAGCCGAGCTGATCGACCGCCAGCACCCCGAGCGCCAACGGTCCAGCCTGCCGCCGCCGGCAGCGGTGCACACGACGCGCGAGCTGCCGCTCGAACCGCCGCCCGAGCTCGCCGCCCTGCTCAACATCCTCACCCACCTCGAAAACCCGATCTCGATCGCCGACGCCGTCGTCGGCGGGAGTTTCCGCGCCGCATCGTACCGTCTGTCGTTGCTGCCGCTGCTCGGCGAAAACCATGCGCCGTCCGAGCTCGCACTGCTCGCCGCCTTGCCGGTAGCCTGCGTATGGTCGGCAAACGCGCCACCCGGCGCGCTGGACGCCGTCGGGTGCGGCGAAGTGGCCGCGATCACGCCGGGAGAATTGATCCCGCGCCGTGTCTCACCCTGAACCGCATGGTCGAAAGCGCCTTGATGGAAGCTGCTCCCCTGATCGCCCGCCTGCTCGCGCGCCGCAGTCTGCCGCGCAGCGATGAAGCGGTGGCCCGCCTGCTGGTCGATGCCGGCCTGCGCGCCGAAGTCGAAGCGCGCCTGGCCGCTTGCGGCCTGCGCCTGCTCGACAACCCGTACGCTGCCCAGGTGGCGATCGGCGTCGGTCGCGCTGCCGAGAGCGCCGTCTTCGAGACCGACAAGGACTGGCAGGCAAGCAACATCGGCCTGCCGAAAGACGCCGTCGCGCTGCTCGTCCTGCTCTGGGCGCTGATCATCCTGCCCAAGCGTGAACGCCAGATCAACCGCGACAATCTCGCCGCACAAGGTCAGAGTGACCTCTTCGGCGCGGCGCGGCCGGTCGAGCGCGACCACGGCATCGTGTCAAGCGCGATCGCCGAAAATGCGCTGCTCGAGGACTACGGCAAGCTGCTTGGCGGCAGGATGCGCGTCCGCCAGTTCATTCTGCCCATGCTCAACCGGCTCGGTTTCATCGAACGGCGCGCGGGCATGATCCACGAGGGTCCGTTGCTCGACCTGGCGCTGGACTACGGCGAGATGGCGCCGCGCATCCTGCAGGGTGCGCTCGGCGACCTCCTGCGCCAGAAGCGCGAGGGAAGCGCCTGATGTTCCGCTTCGAAAAACTCGAACTCGTTCACTGGGACTACTGGCAACGTCTGGAGATCCCGCTCGCGGCAGCGATCGTCACCATCGTCGGCCCCAACGGTTCGGGCAAGACGACCTTGCTCGACGCCTTGCGGACGCTGCTGGCGCTGGAGTGCTCCGGCCACGGTAGCCGCAAACGCGACTACAAGCGCTACGTCCGGCGCAACGGCGAGGATTTTTCCTGGCTGCGCGCGGTGGTCGACAATCGGCGGCAGCCGAACAACCGTCGCCCGTTCTGGCCGCCCCATCAGGAAGACCAGGTCACCCTCGCCTGCCGGATCGAACGGAAGGGCGGCGACTGGAGCCGCGTTTATCTGCTCGCGCCGGGCGACGTGCCGATCGAGCGCATTGAAACCGAAGGCGGCGAATACGGCGTGCGCGACTGGCGGCACCTGCTGCATCAGGCCGGCCTGACGCCGGCGCTAGCGCGCGTGCTGTCGCTCGAACAGGGGCAGACAGACAAGCTGTGCGAGCTCTCCGGGCGCGAGCTGCTCGACCTCGTCTTCCAGGTCTTCGGCGACAAGGAAACGCTCGACCGCTATGCTGAAGCGCGTGCGCATCAGGAGCAGGTCAATGCCGAACTGCAGGCGATGCAGGGCGAGGAATCGAGGTTGGCGAACGAAGTTGAACGCTACGAGCAGAAGGTCAACCGCCACCTCGAATGGCGGGCGCTCAACGACGAGCGCGGCGACCTGACTTCGGAAGTCCTGCCGCGAGTCGAGTTTCACACGCTCAACGAATCGATCCGCGGCGCCCGTCGGCAGCTCGCCGCGACGCGCCGCGAATGGCGCCGGATGCGTGGCGAGCTCGCCACGTGCAGCACGGAGCAGCCGCTGCGCCGGCACGCCGTACTCGCCGCCGAGACCGCCGCGCTGGCTGCCGACCAGGCCGAGCAGACGGCCTACGCGGCGCTCAACCAGGCCAACGCCGAACGGACGCGCTGGGCAACCAGGCTCGAAGAGCGCCAACGTCTGCTTGCCGCTGCCTGCCGCGAAGAGGGCGATCCGGTGGCCGACCAGCAGGCGCTCGAAAACGCCGAAGCCGAGCGCGACACGCTGCGCCTCGAACTCGCCGGACGCAATACCGAACTGGCGCAGATCAACGCGTTGCTCGAAGCGCTGCGCGCCGGTCGGCGGGCTGATCCGCTGGATGTCGCTCGCTTCCGCGACGCGCTCCAGCGCGCCGGCATCGACCACGTGCTGCTCGTCGACCGACTCGAAATCGTCGATCAGCGCTGGGCGGCCGCCGTCGAAGCGGTTCTTGCGCCGTTCGCGCACATCGTCCTGCTGGCCGATCCACACCAGGCCGAGCAGGCGTTTGCCCTCGGTGAGCAGCTGCGCTACCGCCATTTCGTCGTTCCCGAAACGCTCGCCGTGCCAGCGCCGACCCCGGGATCGCTACTCGAAGTGTTGCGCCTCGACGGTCCGCTGCCCGCATGGCTGCTCCGCCTGCTGCAACGGACGCAACGCGTCGACGATGCGGCTGCCGGTGCACGCCTGCCACGCGGCGAAGACTGGGTGACGCGCCAGGGCTACCTGCGCGAACGCCGCGGCGGCCGTTACGCGGCGCCAGACAGTCCGCGTTTCGGTCAGGCCCGACTGACCGCCCTGGACGAACGGCGGCAACAGCTGGCGACCGAAGTGGCCGGGTTGAACGAGCGCCTGCGCACCGTCGGCGGCCAGATCGGCGTCCTGCGCGAGCGGCTTTCGGGCAGCGACGCGCGGCGCCTGCTCGCCGCGCGCGCCGCCGAGTTTGCCGAGGCCGAAAGCTGTCTCACCGGTGCCGCGGAAGACCACCGGCTTGCCGGGCGCCACGCCGAAGCTGCCCGCCAGGCAAGGCAGGCCGCCGAAACAGGCCGGCGGGCGGCGCAAGTCGCGGAAAACACGCTAAATAATCAGATCGACCGCCTGCGCCAGGCGCTGCCCGCCGTGGAAAACATCTCCGGGCGTCGCGAGCAGACCGAACGTCTGTGCAAGCTGCGCCGGCGACAAAAGGAGTTGCCGCCTGCCTGGCAAGACGGCGCGGCCAATCAGGCGCTCGCCGAGCGCTGGGGAGACGCGCGCGCCATCGAGCGGCGGATCGGTGAAATCGAGCGCCGCTTCGCTCACGAATCCTGGGAAACCGACGCCACGGTCGTCGCTCTGCGCGACAGGCTGCGACAAAGTCTGCAACGGCAGCAGGAGGAAGTCGGCGAACGCCGTCGCGACAACGACATGGCGCGCGCGCAAACCGACGCGGCGCGCACCGAACACGTCAAGGTGCTGCGCCACACGGCCAGCCGCTACGCGCGCAACCTGCGCGCGCTGGGCGAGATGGCCGGCGTGCGCGTCGAAGTCGAGCTGCCGCCACTGGCCGCCGACGAGACCTCGCTGGCGCAAGCCGCCCTCGTCGTCAAGTTCGATTTCGACGCCAAGGGACTGATGGGGATGAACGATTCCGACGCTTCCGGCGGCCAGCAGGTCGTCAAGTCGCTCATCCTGCTCGTCGGCCTGATGATGGAAGAGTCGCATCCCGGCGGCTTCGTGTTCATCGACGAACCCTTCGCCCACCTGGACATCATGAACATCGAACGCGTCAGCGCCTTTCTCAAGGCAACCCGCGCGCAGTACCTGTTGACCACGCCGATCACGCACAACGTCGCCGTCCATGATCCGGCGAGCATCACGCTGGTCACCGCCAAGAAGCGGCCCGAGGAACGCTGGGCAGCGCGCGTCGGCGTCCTCGTGCGCGAGGGTTCTACGCCGACGCCAGCGCCTGAGGCGGCCGGCACGCATGCCTGAACGAATCGAGCTGCTTGGCAAGGGACCGCCCTGGAGGCGGCGCAGGCGCCGGGTGGACGACGCGCCGCAGCCGCTTGACGCCCTCCCCGGCGAACGACGAGCGCTGCTCGCGCGCTGGCTCAGGCACGGCGCCAAGACACGCTGGCAGACGCTCGCGGCCGACGCCGGTCAAGCCTATCCGCTGGCCCAGACACTGCTCGAAATCCTGCTCCAGACCGGCTGGGTGGAGGTGACCGAAGAACGTCGCAGCCAGGCCTGGTGGCCGCTGCAGGTGGAAATCCTCGATCCGCCAGCCTTGCGTCGCGCGCTTGGTCTGCCCGACCCGCAGGCAGTGCGCCTGGCCTGGCAAAACGCCGACCGAAGCGCGCTGACCCAGCCCGAACTGCTCGCCGCCGCTGCCTTGCTCGAGGCGCTGCCGCCAGCGCGCGCCCTGGCCCGTCTACTCCTGCTCAACGCCCTGCAGATCTGGCAAGCCGAGGAACGCAGCGGCACGCGCCGCGACTTTGCCTGGTTTGCCCGCGGCGACACCAAGGCGATCAGCGAGGCCGAATGGAGCTGGCTGAGCGAGCACTGCGACCTGGAGAGCCTGGGCGTCAGCGGCCACACGCCCCATCTGCTGATCGCCGCTCCGACGACGCTCATCCTGCACCGGCCGGGACAAGCTGCGCTGCCGCTGCGCGTCGGCGCCGCACCCGACTGGCTGGCCCTCACGCCTGCCACGCTCGCTCTGCTCGGCGCTGCCGAGGAAGCGCCGCAAGTCTGGCGCCTGGTCGAAAACCGGACCAGCTTTGAGCGTCTCGCCCGCCAACGGGCAAGACTCGATGCCGTGCTCTGGCTGCCCGGCTTTCCGCCTGCGTGGTGGCGGAGTGCGCTCGCGCGCCTGCTGCAGCACGCCCCGGCAGCCGCCGAAATCGCCTGCGATCCCGACCCGGCGGGCATCGCCATCGCGCTCGCAGCGGGTGCCGTGTGGGAAGCGGCCGGGCTTTCCTGGACGACGCCGACGATGACCCCCGCGGCACTGCGCGGCCTGGCGCGGCGCAAACCGCTGACCGACGATGACCATCGGCAGCTCGACCGCCTGGCGGCCCAAGCGCTGCCCGCGACGCTCGCCGAGCTCGCCAGCGCCCTGCGCGAACTCGGCGAAAAGGGCGAACAAGAGGGCTACCTGTGAGTGATCAAGGCCAGGAGGCGGCCAGCCTGAGCAACCTCTTCGCTGCCCTGCCGGCGGCCGGTACGAAGGCCGACGAAGCGGAACAGCTCGTCGTGCTGCTCGCACATCCTGCTTTGCGCATCGAACGCATCGTGTCCAGCGGCCAGGCGAGCCCCGCCGGCTTCTGGTACGACCAGCCGCAGAGCGAATGGGTGCTGCTCGTCGCCGGAGAAGCCGGCTTGCGTTTCGCCGACGAAGACACGACCCGTCATCTCAAGGCCGGCGACTTCCTGCACATTGCCGCCCATCGGCCGCATCGCGTCGAGTGGACGGCCGCCGGGCAGGCGACGATCTGGCTGGCGGTGCACCATGACGCTACCGGGGTGGCGAACGATGAGCAGGGGCCAGGCGGAGACGACCCTCGTTCAGGCGCACAGCACCTTGGCAAGGCGGCACTCAGGCCACTTGACATCACGCGCAACGCTGCCTGCGCGACGAGCGCTCGGCAAGCGCTCAGAACTGCCACCTGGCCTTCAGATAATAGCCGCGCTGAATTTCCAGATTGAGCGACGGCAGCAGATTCGAAACGGACTCGGGACGCTGACCGTCGAGCAGGTTCTGGCCAACCAGCGATACCTCGAGATCACGCGTCGGCCGCCACGCGTAGCGCAGATCAAGCGTCGTATAGGCCGCAACGTACGCCGCCGACCCGGAGTTGCCCAGCTTGCCCACGTGGCGCAGCCAGAGGTCGAACTGCTGTCGCCGGGGCAGCGACATCGACGAACGCAGCGACCACTGGTGCCGCGGATCGCTATCGTTGAGCGTCGCTGCGCTGAGCAGCGAAGCCGAATCGCCGGACTTCGACGTGGCCTGCAGGTCGAGGTACGAATAGATCGGCTGGATTCGCCACCAGGACTGAGGGTACCAGTCAATGGCCAGCTCGACGCCACGCGTGCGTGCCTTGACGCTGTCGTCCGGAATCACGCTCTGCAACAGGTAGGGCTGCGCTGGCGCAAGCACCAACTGCGGCGCGCCGGACATCAGCCCGCGCAGAACGTCGTAACGATTGTAGAACAGCGCCAGATCGACCGACAACGTCGGATCCAGCTGATGACGCCAGCCGAGTTCGTAGGCGGCCAGGGTTTCGTTGGCTACGTCCCGGCCGCTCGGAACGTTGCGGATGAGAACCGGGAAGGGCGTCGGATTGAGCGCCGAGCGGGCCGGGATGACGCCACCGTCGACTGCCGCGTCGAGGTCGATGCGCGATGGTATGCGCATCGCCCGCGAAACCGCGGCCCACAACGACTGGTACGCACTCGGCGTCCAGATCATGCGTGCATTCGGCAGCGGCGCGAAGCCGGAGAAACTGTTGTCTTCCAGACGCAGGCCGAGGAGCAGGCGCAGCGTGTCGGGCAGAAGGCTGATCTCGTCCTGGATAAAGGCGCTGGCAAGCCTGAAGCTTCGCTGCTGCGGCTGGATGTTGAACATCCCGGCGCTGCCGATGTCGTCACGCGAGTAGCGGTAACCCAGACCCCAGATCAGATCGTGACGCTCGCCGACGAGCAGGCGATGCTGAAAGTCGACGTCGAGCGTGTTCCGCTGTTCCTTGAAGGCGCCCACGGTTTCCTGTTCGCCGGTGGCGACGTAGGCCTGAACCGCCGCTTCCGAGCCGCCCTGCAGGGCCCATTCGTTGCGCGCCAGCAGGAATCCGCCGCGCGCCTTCTGCCGCATATTGGCCCGCGTCATGCCTGACGGTGCGCTGATGTCCGGAATCTGCCAGGAATCACCCGTCGATCCGTGGTAGGCCTGACCGCTGAGCGTCAGCCGGTGACCGCCGCCAGTCGGCCAGTCACCACGGAAACCGACACGGCTTGCGCGCCAATAATCGTTCGCCGCCTGTCCGGCCGGCGTCACTGACTCGTCGCGGGCAAATCCCTTTCCCCAGAAACGCAGGTGTCCTTCGCCGACCGGCAGGCCATGGCGAAACGAGCCAAAAGCGCCTTCTTCGCTGCCGGCGCCGGCAACCAGAAGGTTTCCCTGGGTGTCGCGGGCACGGCGCGTGATGATGTTGATCACGCCGTTGACCGCGTTCGCACCCCACATGGCCGCACCTGGTCCGCGAATCACCTCGATACGATCAATGTCTTCGAGCAGTGTGTCCTCGACCTCCCATACGACGCCCGAAAAGAGCTGCGAGTACATGCTGCGGCCATCCATCAGCACCAGCAGCTTGTTGCTGAAGCGGCTGTTGAAGCCGCGCACGCTGACTGCCCAGCGGTTGTTCGCCTGCCGGGCGACATTGACCCCCGGCGCCAGGCGCAGCGCTTCCGGTATGCTGGTTGCACCCGAACGTTCGATGTCCTCGCGCGTAATGACGAAGACCGCGGCCGCGACATCATTGATCCGCTGCGATTTTCGTGCAGCGCTCGTGATCTCGACGTTGAGCAGGTCTTCCAGACTCATGTCGGTCGCCTTGTCTGCGTCCGGCGCCGCCGGTGCATCGGCGAGCAGAGGCGCGCCCGGCAAGCACGCCGTGACGAACAGAACAAGGTGAATGCGCAGAGCACGTCCCGACGGTAGCATTCTCCATCCCCAAGAGCAGCAGCCTGGGTCGGTGCACGGCGCAGCCGATCGATCCGTCACCGACCATTTGCTATACAACGGCCGGCAGCGCGCAAACTTGAGACGATTCCCGCAACAGACTTCAGTCCTCCGCCTCCAGCGCCTCGCGCACGCTCTGCCGCTGACCGACGCGGGCGTGGAAAGCGAGCAGCACCGGCCAACGACCAAGGTCGATGTCGACCGCGCTGCCCCAGCCGAGGACAGTGAAGAGATAACCGTCGGCGACGGTAAACTGTTCACCGAGCAGATAAGGCCGGTCTGCCAGGTGCGTCGCAACGTAGCCCAGACGGGCGGCGAGGCGTTCCCGGACGAGCCGCTTGTAATCCTCCGGCGTGTCCGGCCTGAACAGGGGAACAAAGGCGGTGTGCAGTTCGCTGCTGACGAAGCCTAGCCATTCCTGCAACTGGTAACGTTGCAGTGTGTAGGGACGCGGCGCCAGGCCGCTTTCCGGGATGCGATCGGCGATGTACTGAACAATCGCCGACACCTCGGTCAGGAACACGCCGTCTTCGAGTTCGAGCACGGGCACGTAGCCCTTCGGGTTGATGACCGTAAAGTCGCTGCCGTCGGCCAGCGTACGTCGGCGCAGGTCCACGCGAACGAGATCGAAATCGAGGCCAACCTCGCGCAGAGCGATGTGCGGTGCCAGCGAGCAGGTCCCCGGCGCGTAGTACAGCTTCACGTCCAGGCTGCCGGGAACCGAAAGAGGCGTCGGCGCCGGTTTCTGATCGACCTCTGCCGACCAGGGGAGGCGGGTGACTTCGACCTTGAGAAAGCCGCTGTTGTTGCCGTAGGAGAACGCTGAATCGTTGGCAAAGAAGTACAGGAAACCGGGTTCGATGATCTCGATTTCGCTGCCGTTGGGCGTGGCGACAAGACTGCTTTCATCATCGATGCGGGCAACTCCGCTGATTGCGCTCTCGATGATGCCGGCGAACATGTTGTCCGAGTCCGGGTTGTTCGCTTCCAGATCGGGCCGCGGATGAATGGCGGCGACCAACGAAAACCACGGTCGTTCTTCCAGACGGCGGCTGCCTTCGGCAAGCTGCAGCAGCCAGGCCTTCGATTCATAACCGTCCGCCCCGGCAGGAGTTCCCTTGTCGATCCATTGGCCACTGGCTTCGATGCGGTACTTTTCACCGACCTCGACTTCGACGCCGGACGCGTTCCACCACTTGTCGGCGTAGACCGGGAAACACGTCGAGCCGTCGATCGGCAGTTTGCGAAAAGGCAGAGCTTCCCGTTCCGGGTCCAGCACTTCTTCCAGGCGGAGTTCGTCCTTCACGTAGAAGCTGGCGCAGGCCGGAAAGTGCTCAAGCGCCTTCGGCCGATAATCGGCGCGCTCGCGCAACCGCTGCAGGACGCTGGCATGAAGCTCGGCATCCTCCGGAATCCTGCGTTCCCTGCTCGGCCGCGTCCGCCAGACCGGTCCGCGGGTCTCGTCGTGTCGATCCTCCAGGCAGTCGGGCGCCAGCGCCTGGCTTAGCCGGCTGGGCGAAAGGTGCAGACCGGCAGCGAGGTCGTTGACCTCTTGCATCATCCAGGCAAGCGCGACATCCGCCAGGCCGTGGCTGGCGTAGCCGCCGCCGACGTCAGCGTGCGCCCCGGCAAACCAGACCTGCCTGATCCCCTGGCGCTCGACCCACGGCGTCTGGATGAAGTCGACGCGTTCTTCGTCGATCGCCAGTGCCTGCCGGGCGAACTCAACGCGCGGACTGAGTTCACGATCGGCAAATCTCAGAAAGCGCAGTTCGTCCTGATCGGCCAGGCGCAGGCCGTTGAACAGCGGCACGCCGAGTTCGCCGACCGTCTCCCAGACACCGATCAGCCGGATCGGCGTTTCGTCGTGGTGCCGCCAGAAGCGCCCGCCGCGCTTCATGCCGCGCCCGTCCTTGTAGTCCAGCCAGACCTTCTCGGCCAGGTCCGCCGCGCTATCGTCCTGCGCATCGACGCCCGGAATGAGTCCGGAACGGGCAATGAATGCCCCCAGGCTACGCGCCGCCCAGGCACCGCGCGAGAAACCGAACAGCCAGATCTTGTCGCCGCGTTCATACACCTGCGAAACCAGGACATAGGCATCGATCATGCAGTCATGCAGACCAATCCCCTGCGTGCCGCCAAGCAGTCCCTGCGACCGTCCCCCACTGCCTATGCTGGCCAGGTAGAAGGCGGTGAGTTGCTCGTCATGCTTGACGAGATGCGAGCGAATCGGCCCATGCTCCTCAACCTGCCGCTCGTCGCCGGGCAACATCTGGAACAATCGGTACACGTTGGTCTGCTCGACAGGATCGTTCCAGGTGCCATCCATGCAAACAACAATCTGCCTGCTCATCGTTCCTCCTTGTTGTCACCGCCGTGCTGCGATGCGCGCAAACGCTCCGCTACGACGCGCACCGCTGTGGATCTGCAAGCATACTGCGCGCGGCAATGTCCTCACAACTTCTCTCAGCGCGAGATCAGCTCGTGCGCCGCCAGAAGCCGGAGAACCACGTCGAGGCGAGCGCGTTCGCGCAACCGGCCATCGCGCGTCTTGAATCCGGTGCGCTCTTCGACATGCGGATAGACAACGAGGTTAACCGTCGTCTCAGCGCAGCGCGTTGTCAGAACCGCCTCGGCACGCTCGCTGCGCGGCTGGCTGTGGTGGAATGTGATCCGCTGGTTGAGCAGAAAAACCTCAACGTCCTTGGCACTGTCGGCAAAGAGCTGGATGTCGATCTCGGCATGGCGGCCGGCGATGCCGGCCAACACAGGGCCGGTCAGATAGGGATTGAAGCGTTGCACGAGTTTCATCAGACTGGCCGCTGCACGCAGCAGGGCAATGTTTCGCCCTTGCTGTTCTTCATCCTGGAACAGCCGCTGATAGGCGCGCAACGCGTCCTCCACCTCGCGGTCGTCCGGCAAGCCGGCGTTCTCGGGCAGGCCAAGCTGGCGCGCGGCCTTGCGCTTGGCCAGCACGCAGTCGCTCAGGCCGTCCTCGGCCATCAGGCGCGCGGCAAGAGCGGCGATGCTGCGGCGCGGCGACAGACTGCTGCGACGTACCGGTCGGCGGTTCATCATGGCGGCGTCGAGAGGCGGATGGGCAATGCCCGGACAAGGCGGGAACGGCAAAAGGAAGCGCAGGGGGGAGTACAATCGCGCGTCCCACTGCACCATTCTACCTGGATTCGGCACATGCACATTCACATTCTCGGCATCGGCGGTACCTTCATGGGCGGTGTTGCACAGTTGGCGCGCGCCGCCGGGCACCGCGTAACCGGCTGCGACAGCGGCGTTTATCCGCCGATGAACCAGCAGCTCGCGGCAGCGGAGATCGAGGTTGTCGAAGGCTATGATGCCGCGCAGACTTCCTTCGAGCCGGACTGCTACCTGATCGGCAACGCCATTTCGCGTGGCAACCCGCTACTCGAAGAGATCCTCGACCGCGCGCTGCCGTTTGCCTCCGGCCCGCAATGGCTGGCCGAGCATGTCCTGAAAGGGCGCTGGGTGCTGGCCGTGGCGGGAACGCACGGCAAGACCACGACGTCGGCCATGCTGGCGTGGATTCTCGAGCACGCTGGCCTAAGTCCTGGTTTCCTGATCGGGGGCGTGCCGATGAACTTCGGCATCTCGGCGCGCCTGCCGGGCGCCGGCTCACCCTTTTTCGTCATCGAAGCGGACGAATACGACACCGCGTTCAGCGACAAGCGGTCGAAGTTCGTGCACTACCGGCCAAGGACCGTCATTCTCAACAATCTCGAGTTCGACCATGCGGATATCTTTGCCAACCTGGAGGCGATCGAAACGCAGTTCCATCATCTCGTGCGCACGCTGCCGCGGCAGGGCCTGATTCTCGCCCCTGCCGGCGCCGACAGCCTTGAGCGGGTGCTTGCGCGCGGCTGCTGGACGCCCGTCGAACGCTTCAACGATCCGACCGGCTGGCACGTCGATGGCAGCGCGGTCGACGCCTCGTTGCGCGTGCTGCACGGCAAGGAGGTGCTCGGGCAGTCGCCCTGGCCGCTCTGCGGCGAGCACAATCGCAGCAACGCGCTAGCCGCCCTGCTCGCCGCCCGCCACGCCGGCGTGGGAATTCCACGTGCTTTGGCGGCGCTCGCCCGCTTCGAAAACGTCAAGCGTCGCCTGGAACCGCGTGGCACAGTACGCGAGGTCTGCGTCCATGACGATTTTGCGCATCACCCGACGGCCTTTGCCGCCACGCTCGCCGGCCTGCGCAGCAAGGTGGGCTCGGCGCGCATTCTGGCCGTGCTTGAACCGCGCTCGAACACGATGAAACTGGGAGTGATGAAGGCGCTCCTGCCGCAGAGTCTGGCCGAAAGCGATCTCGTCTTCTGCTACGCGCACGCCCTCGGCTGGGATGCCGCCGCAGCGCTGGCGCCGATGGGCGACAAGGCAGTCGTCGATGACGACCTCGATCATCTTGTCCAGCGTATCGCCGCGGCGGCGCAGCCGGGCGACCAGGTGCTGGTGATGAGTAATGGCAGCTTCGGCGGCATCCACGAAAAACTGCTCGCGGCACTCGCCGGGTAAGACCGCGCGACGCCAGAGGTGGCGAGCCGGCGGCTATTTCCGGATCGGGGCGACCTTCTCCCAGGCAGCAGGACAGCGCGTGACTGCCGGATAGTAGGCTGCCCGCGGCCAGCAGTAGTACCAGTAGCCGGGTTCCAGTGCGTCATCAACCGTTGCGCCCGGCGCCTGCTCGACGTCGCCCTTCTCGACGTAGACGACATCCGGCGTGGCAACGACCGGCGGATAGGCAACTGCCGGCGGATAATAGCCCGGCCAGCCCCACGGCCAGCCCCAGACAAAGGGCGTGCCGAAGTAGACGCCGACACGCGGGCCATGGTAATAGCCACCGCCATAGCGCGCACCACCGCCGACGAAGACCGTCCCGCCCGGCCCATGGTAAGTCGGCCCCCCGCGGTCGGCAAGAGAGGACGCGGGGAGAAGAGCAGCAGCGCTCAGCATCAGCGCGATGACGGTTGTGAGTGGCTTTGGCATGGAGGTTCTCCGATTCCGACGATTCCCCGCCGCGGCGGGGCGCACGCAGCGAAGCTCGCCCACGACGAGAGCAGCCGGCGGCGACAAGGCCGCCGTCGACGCAGCGGGACATGCATAGGATAACGCAGGCGGCTACGCCTGGCCGACAAGAGCGGCGAGCCAGCGCCCGCCAGGACGGATCAATCGGCAGACGCCGGGAGAATCTGCTCGACGATCGCCCGTTCGCCCGTGCAGCGCCACTGGATTTCGAGATCGTAGAGCCGGAAGCCATACAGCCGCTGGGCATCGGTGGCGTAAGCCGGCCGTGGGTCGCAGGCGAGAAGCTCCTCGAGCAGCGCTGCCAGGTCGGGCCAGCGCTGCGCGTGGCGGGGCAACTGGCGCATCGCGCGCGCGCTGAAATCGACCGGCAGTCTTGCCGGCGGCCCGGCGACAAACCCTGCGCGCACCTCGCCCTCGTTGTCGACGAAGGGAACGTACGGCTTGATGTCGAGAACTGGCGTACCGTCGACCAGGTCGACTCCGGCAAAGGTGAGCACGACACCGTCGTGCGTATCGAGCGCGCGCAACTCGACGAGCGACAAACCGAGCGGATTCGGCCGGAAAGGACTGCGACTGGCAAACACGCCGACGCGCTGGTTGCCACCAAGACGCGGCGGGCGAACGGTCGGACTCCACCTGCCGGCCGTCCGGTGAAAAAGAAAGGTCAGCCAGACATGCGAAAACGTCTCCAGGCCGCGTACCGCTTCCGGCCGGTCGAAAGGCGGCAGCAGGCGCAGTACACCGCGCGCATGCGGCGCCAGACGCGGCTGGCGAGGAATGCCGAAGCGGTCGCGAAACGGAGTTGACAGGTAACCGATCGGACGCAGGCTGATCGCCTGCCAGTTCGTCGTCTTGTCGTCAACCGGCTGCCGATCGCCTGCGCCGCCCAGCCCCTCCAGCGGAACCGGTCCGGCCGATGCGGCGCGCGTCATCGGCCGCTGCCGAACAGTGCCAAGGCGTGCGCGGCCATGGCCTCGACGACGCCCGGCGCTTCGCCTATCGCTTCGACCAATTCGAAACGGGCCAGCGGATGACGCCGTTGCAGCTGGCTGACGAGCAGCGGCACGTCGCGCTTCAGATGCCCTCCCTGGGCCAGGAACATCGGCAGCAGCACGATGTCCTCGCAGCCGTCAGCCAGCAGGCGGTCGGCGCAGGTTTGCAGGTCAGGTTGCATGAACTCAAGAAAAGCCAGCTCCACCCGCAGCTCGGGCGCTGCGGCTCGCACGGCAGCGCTCACCCGCCGCAACGGGTTTGCCCACTGCGGGTCGCGTGCGCCATGCGCAAAGAGAACGAGTGCCCGACGCGCGGTCGATCGGTCTGTCGTCGCGCCAGGCGCGGCGCCGCTTGCCGTCTGCTCGCTCACCCCGGCATGGCCGGCGATGCGCCGAACGACGACGGCCACAGCGGGTTGCGCGGCTGGCCGCTCACGCGGTTTCGGCGAGGGCGCCGATGTCGGCCGCTCGATCGACCAAGTGATCGGCGCCCCAGGCTTCAATCGGCACACCGTCGCCAAGATAGCCGTAGCGCACGGCGACGGTGACCATCCCGGCTGTCCGGCCTGCTGCGATGTCGCGCTGGTCGTCGCCGACGTAGAGGCAGCGCGCGGGCTCCCTGGCAATCAAGGTGCAGGCCAGCCGCATCGGCTGGGGAGCCGGCTTGGCACGCGGCGCGGAATCGCCGCTGACGACGCAGGCCGCACGCTTGGCGTAGCCCAGTCGGTCGAGCAGGGGCAAGGTGAAGCGCTGCGCCTTGTTGGTAACGATTCCCCAGGGGGCACCCCGCTCTTCCAGCGTACTCAGGACCTCGTCTATACCAGGGAAGACAGTCGTCGCCACGCAGATGTCCTGGCTGTAGTAGTGCAGGAAGCGCTGGTAGAACTCGCCATAGCAAGCGTCGCCGGGATGCACGTCGAGTCCCGCCTTGAGCATGCCACGGACGCCTTGCGAAGTGTAGGAACGCAGCTGCTCGACGCGAACCGGCGCCAGGCCCAGGTCGTCACGCAGGCGGTTGAGCGCGGCAGCGAGGTCGGGCGCCGTGTCGGCGAAAGTACCGTCGAGGTCGAAGAGGACGGCTTCAAACATCTTTCAGCGCATGCAGCAGGTAGTTGACGTCGCTGCCCTCGCCAAGCATGTAGCGGCCGTTGAGCGGATTGTACGTCATCCCCCGCAGTTCGTCCGCAGCGAGCCCGGCGTGCCGTGCCCAGCGCACGAGTTCGGACGGCTTGATGAACCTGGCGTAGTCATGGGTGCCGCGCGGCAGCATCCGGAGAAGGTATTCGGCGCCGATCACGGCGAGCAGATAGGCCTTCGGGTTGCGGTTGATGGTCGAGAAGAAGATGTGCCCGCCGGGCTTGGCCAAGGCAGCGCAGGCGGCCACCGTGCTTGCCGGATCGGGCACATGTTCGAGCATTTCCATGCAGGTGACGACATCGTAGGCGCCGGCTTCCGCCGCCGCCAGGTCTTCCGCCGAGATCTTGCGATAGTCGACTTCGCGGCCGCTTTCAAGCAGATGCAGGCGGGCAACGCTGAGCGCCTTGTCGGACAGGTCTATGCCGGTAACCAGGGCGCCCTGCGCACACATTGCTTCCGACAACAGACCGCCGCCGCAACCGACATCGACGACTTTCCGGCCGGCCAGTCGGCAATGGCCGTCGATCCAGGCCAGACGCAAGGGGTTGATGTCGTGCAGTGGTTTGAAATCGCTGCCGGGGTCCCACCAGCGATGGGCAAGCTGGCTGAATTTGTCGAGTTCGGTCTGGTCGGCGTTGAGCATGGCAAGCTTGATCTGGCGGCTGGTCGAAACAACAAGGGTGCTGCGCACAAACGAAAAAGCCCTGCCGAAGCAGGGCTTTCCACGCAGACGGCCCTTACTTGGTGCCGATGAGCTCGATGTCGACGCGCCGATCAGGCTGCAGGCAATCGATGACCTTCTTGCTCTTCGGCCCCTGGCACTGATCAGGCTTGGTCACCGGCTGCTTCTTCCCCTTGCCTTCGGTGTAAACGCGGTTGGCGTCGATTCCCTTGCCGACCAGGTATTGCTTGACGGCCGCGGCGCGGCGCTCGGACAAGTTCTGGTTATACGAATCCGAACCGATGCGGTCCGTATGGCCAACGGCAGTGATCACTTCCAGCCTGATATCCTTCGCCTTGGCGGCAACGTCGTCGAGCTTGCGCATGCCTTCCGGACGCAGTGTCGCCTTGTTGAAGTCGAACAGCGCATCGGCGGCAAGGCTAATCTTGTCGCCCGACGGCTTGGCTGCCGGTGCCGCAGCACCCACCGCCCTGGCTGCCGGCGCCGGGTCGCAGACGTCCTTCGGCAGCAAGTCGCGGTCACACTTGCAGCCGGCCGGGTCCTTGGCGGCAGCGGCCGGCGTCCAGAAACCCGTGCGCCAGCACAGGCCGTTGCCATTCACGACAACCTCGCCGCGTGGGTCGACTACATACGCGCGATCCGTCGACGTTTGAGCTTGAGCCAGTGAAGCGCCAAAGCCAAGAGCAGCGGCAATCAAGGCCATCGCGGAGTTTCTTGCAGTTCTGTTCATCTGGGTTTCCCTCGTTGGTTGAGGCTCGCGGAAGCAACCCGCATAGCCTGTAATGCTTCGTTGTTGACATGAACGTGACATGAACGCGTCAGCGACGGATTTTATTTTGCCACAACAAGGCCAGTCGGATCAATCCGGTTTCGTTGTTTTCAATCAGTTGCCCGTCTTCCAGGCGCAGGCGCCCGGCCACCCAGACATCGGAAACATGCTCGCGACCGGCCGCATAGGTCAGATGCGAAACCGGGTCGTAACACGGAACGAGGGCAATGTCATCGAGATCGACCGCACACAGATCGGCCGCCTTGCCCACCGTGATCGAACCGATCTCACCGTCGAGACCGAGTGCGCGGGCACCGCCCAGGGTGGCCATCTGGAGAACGCGGTGGGCGTTGACGGCATCGGCGCGGCCGCTTCGTTGCTTGGCCAGCAGTGCTGCCAAACGCATCTCCTGGAACAGATCCAGGCGGTTGTTGCTGGCCGCGCCATCCGTACCCAGACCGATGTTCGTTCCCCGTTCGGCCAACTTTCTGAGCGGCGCAATGCCGCTGGCCAGTTTCAGATTGGAGCTGGGGCAATGCGCGACGGAACAGCCGTGCTCGGCGAGAAGCGCGATTTCGTCTTCGTTCAGGTGAACCGTGTGCACAGCGATCAACCCTGGGCCAAGGAGGCCAAGCCGGCGCAGACGTTCGATCGGGCGCGTTCCGAAACGTCGGACGCTGTCGTCGATTTCGTCGTTCGTCTCGTGCAGGTGCAGGTGGATGGGCAAGTCGAGCTGTTCGGCCAGGGTCAGAACTGCGGCGAAGCTCCGGTCGCTGACGGTGTACGGTGCGTGCGGCGCGAAGCAGAAGGAGAGCAGCGGTTCGTCGAGCAGTTGCTCGCGCACGGCCATGCCCTTGGCCAGATAGTCGTCGGTGTCGGCTGCGTAGTTGCTTGGAAAGTCGAGCGTAATCAGACCGATGGCAGCGCGCATGCCGGCGGAAAGGGCGGCCTCGGCGGCCGCGCGCGGGAAGAAATACATGTCGTTGAAACAGGTGATGCCGCCACGCAACATCTCCGCGCAAGCGAGCAGCGTCCCGTCATGGACGAACTGCGCCGACGCGTGTTGCGCCTCGACCGGCCAGACGTGCTGCGCCAGCCATTCCATCAGCGGCAGGTCGTCGGCCAGACCACGCATGAGGGTCATCGCCGCGTGCGTGTGCAGATTCACCAGACCCGGGATCAGAAGATGCCGATCCAGTCGCTTGCGCCGGCGCGGAAGAAAACGACGCGCGGCCTCGTCTTGCGGCAGAACGGCGACGATACGCCCGCCGTTGACAACGACAGCATGGTTGTCGAGCACGACCTCTGGCGGATCGACGGGCGCCATCCAGCGCGCTTCGATCGCCAGATCGACTACGCCGGCGGCAGTATCATCCCTCATCGGAAAGCCTCATGCAGGCAAAAAAAACCCCGCCTGAGCGGGGTTCTTGTCATACGACAGGGCTCACTTCGTGCCGATGAGTTCGATATCGACGCGACGATCGGGCTGCAGGCAATCGATGAGCTTCTTGCTCTTCGGCCCCTGGCACTGATCAGGCTTGGTCACCGGCTGCTTCTTGCCCTTGCCTTCGGTGTAGACACGATTGGCTTCGATGCCCTTGCCGACCAGGTACTGCTTGACCGCTGCGGCACGCCGCTCGGACAGCTTCTGGTTATAGGAATCGGAACCGATACGGTCTGTGTGACCAACAGCAATAATCACTTCAAGCTTGATGTCCTTCGCCTTGGCAACAACCTCATCGAGCTTGCGCATGCCTTCCGGACGCAGCGTCGCCTTGTTGAAGTCAAAGAGCGCATCGGCCGCAACGGTGATCTTGTCACCCGACGGCTTGGCCGCCGGAGCGGCGGCGCCCATGGCCTTGGCCGCCTGAGCCGGCTCGCAGACATCCTTCGGCAGCAGGTCCTTGTCGCACTTGCAGCCGGCAGGGTCCTTGGCGGCGGCGGCTGGAGTCCAGTAGCCGGTCCGCCAGCAGAGACCGTTACCGCTGACGACGACGTCGCCGCGTGGGTCGATGACGTAGGCGCGGTCAGCCGTGGCCTGGGCCTGGGCAACGCCAGCCGCGGCGAACAGGCCAATAGAGGCCAGCAGGGTGGTGATGATTTTGGATTTCAAGTTGTTCCTCCTCGAATAGTCTCTGAAAGGTCCGAATGCGTATGACGCGATGCGATTCTTGCGCAGTCGGACGATTTAAGCATACAAACCTCATCTGCTTCAACCGGCGCTCATGAATTGTGTGGCTTTTACGCAACGAACAGCCGCTGCCGAGACCGGGAAACCTGCCTTGGGGCGCTCGGCGCAGGCAGACGAAGGACGGGAAGGGAGGCGCCGGGCCGCTTGCCTGGCGGCGGCGGCAAGGTCGGCCGACCGCCCTCAGGCGTGATCCCGCCGCCCGCCGAGGCGAGCCAAGAGCGTGATTTCACTGCCTTAAGTTTGTCGTTCGCCAGGCCCGTGAATACTGTATTTAGTAATTCTATTGCCAGGCAACACTATATGCAGTAGTCTTCTCGCCGTAAACGACCGGGGCAGCGGCGCGGACGGATTTCTCCGGACGGGCTGCCTGACGCGCGATCGTCGGCGCCACCTCAGCGGCTCTGCCCGCCTGATGCGCGATTGCAGCCACCAGCCAAAGGGAAAGACGACACATGAGCCAGCTTGCACAGCAGTTACCTCTCGCGGCCATCGCGGAAGCCAGCGCGACGCCGCCCCTTGCCGAGCAGGAGATATCGGTCGAGGTACTCGTCGAGAAGTATGCCAAGGGCAACGAAACGACGGTGCACGACGTTCGTCGGCGCGTCGCGCGGGCGCTCGCCGCAGCCGAAGACGACAAGCAGCGAGCACACTGGGAGGCACGCTTCCTCTGGGCGCAGGAAAACGGCTTCGTCCCCGCCGGACGGATCAACTCGGCCGCCGGCACAACGCTGGCAGCAACGCTGATCAACTGTTTTGTCCAGCCGATCGGCGATTCGGTCGTCGAAATCGTCGACGGCAAGCCCGGCATCTACAGTGCTCTGGCCGAAGCCGCCGAGACGATGCGGCGCGGCGGTGGCGTCGGCTATGACTTCTCGTCGATCCGGCCGATCGGCGCGCTGGTCAAGGGAACGCAATCGCGTGCTTCGGGACCGGTGTCGTATATGCGTGTCTTCGACCGCTCCTGCGAGACCGTCGAATCGGCTGGCGCGCGGCGCGGCGCCCAGATGGGCGTGCTGCGCTGCGACCACCCGGATATCGAAGTCTTCATCCACGCCAAGGACCACGGCGACCTGAGCAACTTCAACGTCTCGATTGCCGTCAGTGACGCGTTCATGGAGGCCGTCGAGGCCGACGCCGAGGTCGAGCTGACGCACAACGCCGAACCGAACCCGGACATGAAGCGCGCCGGCGCGTTTCAGCGCGAAGACGGTACCTGGGTCTACCGGCGCGTGCGTGCACGCGACCTTTGGGATCAGGTGATGAAATCGACCTATGACCACGCCGAGCCGGGAATCCTCTTTCTCGACCGCATGAACAGGGACAACAACCTGTACTACTGCGAAGTCATCGAGGCAACCAACCCCTGCGCCGAACAGCCGCTGCCACCTTACGGCTGCTGCTGCCTGGGCTCGATCAATTTGACGCTGTTTGTCAAGGCACCGTTTTCGGCCGACGCCGAGTTCGATTTCGCGGCTTTTGGCGAGGTGATCAAGGTGTCGGCCCGGATGCTCGATAATGTGCTCGAGGTCACTGCCTGGCCGCTCGCCCGTCAGCGTCAGGAGGCCGCCAACAAGCGACGCATCGGCCTCGGTTTCACCGGCCTCGGCGACACACTGTGCATGCTGCGCCTGCGCTACGACCGACCCGAGGCCATGGCCATGGGCGCACGCATCTCCGAGTTCATGCGCGATACGGCTTACCTCGCTTCAGTCGACCTGGCCAGGGAACGCGGCGCCTTTCCCTTGTTCAACGCCGAGCTCTATCTCTCGGGCGGCAGCTTCGCCTCTCGCCTGCCGAACGAGATCAAGAGTCAGATTCGCCAGTACGGTTTGCGCAATTCTCATCTTCTGTCGATTGCACCGACCGGAACGATTTCGCTGGCCTTCGCCGACAACGCATCGAACGGCATCGAGCCGCCCTTCTCCTGGACCTACAACCGCAAGAAGCGCATGGCCGAC
>WBZP01001784.1_pt1 | contig 25769 bp, 23 predicted proteins | sample 5204301 | NCBI WGS metagenome assembly WBZP01 (sample SAMN12412401, study PRJNA552823) | activated sludge metagenome | isolation source: activated sludge from nitrification reactor of wastewater treatment plant... | place: USA: Pennsylvania | collected 2017 | reverse complement strand
CGAGGGTGCACGACTTTGGGCGTGAAACCCACACCACTACATCTTGTGGCCTGCACGGGAGATCTCATTGAGCCCCAAAACGGTAATAAACAATCAGGTGCTCGCCGACATCATCGGCAATGTCGCGCGTCGTATCATCTGCGAAGATCATGTGCCGGGCAATACCGCCAAATGCACCTGCCAAGACAATACTGCCCAATGCACTACAACGGCGTCAGCGGCCAGTTCGGGACAACAATCCCTGCCGACCCCAGCTTCCGCCCGATTTGTCCAGCAATTAACTGGCCACCAAAGCCGCGCTATGATGCAGGAACAGGAATTCCGGGACAAGGCGGAACAAAGCGAAGACCCACAGTTACGCAGCCAGTATCTGGAAATCGCCGACCGCTTTCGTAACCTGAATGAGCGGCTGGCCGCCAGGATTGAACGCGGCTGGTAATCGTGGGGCGGTGATAGAAAAGTGGGGCCGGTTGAACCGGCTGGAAACCGGTCCCACATCCTCATCAACCCCGCCGCACCCGTTCCCACTGCTCCTCCAACCGCTTTACCGACACCGGCGCGAGGGTCTTCAATTCTTGGGCGAATTGCGAGACCCGCAACTCCTCCAGCAGCCAGCGGAACCGGATCAGTTCCGGGTCATGCCGTTCCTCTCGGGCGTTCCGCTCCATTTGCCGTTTGCAATGTTCCCATAGCCGGATGATGTCCCCGCACCGCTGGCGGTCCCGGTCCGGCATCTGCCGGAGTTTTTGCAGCCGCAGGGCAATGGCGCGCAGATAGCGCGGCAGATGCGGCAACCACTCCGGCGGGGTCCGGCTGAGAAAGCCCGGATAAATCAGCCGCGCCAGTTGTTCGCGAATGTCCGCCATCGCTTCGGCCCAGACCGGCGATTCGTCGGTCAGCGCCCGACGGACCTCGTGATACGCCGCCAGAACCGCGGCGGCCGTATCGCAGATTTCCATTCTCACGGCGGCCAGCCGGCTCTTGCCGCGTTCCAACAGCGCCTCGAACGCCGCCGAGTCGCGCGGCAATGGCCCGTCGCTCAGAAAGGCGTGGTCGAGAATGGCGTTCAGCAGATCCTCGCGCAGCGTCTCCTGCGTCCCCAAGCCAACATAGTGCAGGGTCATGCGCTGGAAGTGCGGCAGGTCGCGCGCCAGTTGCTTGAACGCCGGTCCCAGCCGCCAGCCGAGCAATCGTCGCAAACCGGCGCGGGTCGCCGCTTCGGCCCGGACTGGCGAGTCCAGCACCCGCAGTGCCAGCGTACCGTCCGCTTCCGCGACCAAAGCTGGATAGCCGCGCAATTGAATCCCGTTGCGAACGAAATTCACCGTTTCGGGCAATTCGCCGAAATCCCAGTCGCGCAACTGCTCCCGCTCGAACTCCGGGGTCGGCAGCGCGGCAAAGCTGGTCCGCGCCTCGCCACGCAGTTGCGCCTGAATCACCACCCAGTCGCGCCCGACCGCCAGCGCCTTGCCGTCGGCGTCCACCACCTGAAAGCGCATCCGCAGATGCATCGGCACCGCGTCCGGATTCCAGTCCTCTTCGGAAATGCGCACCCCGGTCATGCGGTGCAGCCGCTCGGCCATCGCCTCGCTCAGCGCTGGCCCGGCCGGTTCCATGACCTCCAGCAATGCCTGGACATAATTGGGCACCGGCACGAAATGGCGTCGCAATGCCTTCGGCAACGACTTCAGCAAAGCTGCCATTCGCTCCGCCCGCAAACCCGGCACCAGCCAGTCCAACTGCTTCGGATCGACCTGATTCACCGCCGCCAGCGGCACGGTCAGGGTTACGCCGTCATCCTCCGTGCCCGGCGTAAACCGGTAGCTTAAAGGTAGTTTCAAGCCGTCGAGATCGAGATGATCGGGAAAGCGCTCGCCGTCCGCCGCCGACCCCGCCTCCGCCAGCAACGCGGCACGGTCGAGAAACAGCAATCGGGGATTCTCCCGCTCGGCCCGTTTGCGCCAGGTTTCAAAGGTCGGGCCACTGTAAATGCCTTCCGGGATACGCTGGTCGTAGAAGCGGTAAACCGTCTCTTCGTCGGCCCACAGATCGCGGCGGGCGCGGACTTCCAATTCTTCCAGTTCCGCCAGCAGTTGCCGGTTATGCTGAAAAAACGGCGCCTTGCAGTGAAACTCACCCTCAACCAGCGCGTGGCGGATGAACAAATCCCGCGCCAGCGCCGGATCGAGCGGCCCGTAATTGACCCGGCGGCCGGCGATGACCGGCAAACCGTATAGCGTGACCTGTTCAATGGCGGTGACCTGGGCGCTGCGCTTCTCCCAGTGCGGCTCGGCGTAGCTGCGCTTGAGCAGATGGTCGGCCAGACCTTCCACCCATTCCGGTTCAATGCGCGCCACGGTGCGAGCGTACAGTCGGGTGGTTTCCACCAGTTCCGCCGCCATCACCCAGCGTGGCCGCTTTTTGAACAGCCCGGAACCGGGGAACAGGTAAAAATTCCGCCCGCGCGCCCCGAGATAGGCGTTTTCCTCCTGTTTCAGGCCGAGATGACCGAGCAGGCCGGTCAACAGCGCCCGGTGCAGACAATCGTAAGGCGCCGGTTCGGTGTTGAGCCGCATCCCCATCTCGGTGACCCGCCCCAGCAGTTCCTGATGCAGATCGTGCCATTCCCGCATCCGCACGAAGGAGAGGAATTCGGCCTGACAGAGATTGCGCAACTGATTTTTCGAGAGTTGCCGCGCCTGCTCGTGGTAGTAGTTCCACAGATTGAGCAGCGCCACAAAATCGGAATGCTCATCGCGGAAGCGGCGATGTTTTTCATCCGCTGCCTGCTGTTTTTCCAACGGCCGTTCGCGCGGGTCCTGAATCGCCAGTGCGGCCACGATCACCAGTGCCTCGCCCAGACCACCTTCCCGTTGCGCCGCCAGCAACATCCGCCCCAAGCGCGGGTCCACCGGCAATTTGGCCAGTTGCCGGCCCAGATCGGTGATGCGCCGCTGCTCGTCCACCGCCTGCAACTCGAACAGCAGCCGGAACCCGTCGCTGATCTGGGGCGAATCCGGCGGCTCCACGAAAGGGAAATCCTCCGGTCGCCCCAGATTCAGCGCGCTCATCTGCAAAATCACCGCCGCCAGGTGGGTGCGCAGAATTTCCGGATCGGTAAATGCCGGGCGGTTCTGAAAATCCTCTGCTGAATACAGCCGGACGCAGATGCCCGCCATCACCCGCCCGCAGCGACCGGCGCGCTGGTTGGCGCTGGCTTGCGAAATTTTCTCTACCGGCAACCGCTGAATCCGGCTGCGCGGGCTGTAGCGGCTGATGCGCGCCGTGCCGGGATCGATGACGTAACGGATGCCGGGCACGGTCAGCGAGGTTTCCGCCACGTTGGTCGCCAGCACGATGCGTGGCCGGCCACGCGGTTGGAACACCCGGTTCTGCTCGGCGGCGGACAGGCGGGCGTACAGCGGCAAGACCTCGGTATTGGGCGGATGGTGCTTGCGCAGGCTTTCCGCCGTTTCCCGAATCTCCCGCTCGCCGGACAGAAAAATGAGAATGTCGCCCGGCCCTTCCTGCCACACCTCGTCCACCGCATCCAGAATCGCCTGCTGCAAATCGCGGTCGCGCTTGTCCTCGTCCGCCGCCAGCAATGGCCGGTAGCGAACCTCGACCGGATAAGTCCGCCCGGATACTTCAATGATCGGCGCGCCATCGAAATGGCGGGAAAACCGGTCCGGGTCGATGGTGGCCGAGGTGATGATCAGTTTCAGATCGGGCCGGCGCGGCAGCAGCCGCTTGAGATAGCCCAGCAGAAAATCGATATTCAGGCTGCGCTCGTGGGCTTCGTCGAGGATGATCGCCTCGTATTGGTCCAACTGCCGGTCGCTCTGGGTTTCCGCCAGCAGAATGCCGTCGGTCATCAGCTTGACCACGCTGTCCGACCCTACCCGGTCGGAAAAGCGCACCTTGTAGCCGACCCGGCCGCCGACCGTCGTTCCCAGTTCCGCCGCGATCCGCGTCGCCACCGACCGGGCGGCGATCCGGCGCGGCTGGGTGTGGCCAATCAGTCCCGCCGCGCCCAGCCCAAGCGCCAGGCAGATTTTCGGCAATTGCGTGGTCTTGCCGGACCCGGTTTCGCCGCACAGAACGACGACCTGATGCGTGCGGATGGTGTCGGCGATGGCGTCGCGATGGGCGCTGATCGGCAAGCTGTCATCGAAGCTCGGCTGGGGCAGCGCGGCGCGGCGTTCCCGCAAGCGCGCGGCGGCGGCATCCAATTCAGCGTTCAGTTGCTCCAGAGCGCGATCGGTCGGTTTACCCTCGCGCCATCGTCGGCGCAGGCCGTGCAGACGACGGGCGAACGTGGCGCGGTCGCGGGTCGGGCAGTCGGACAGTCGGGCTTGCAGGGCGACGAGCAGTTTTTCCACAACGATTTCCAAGATTCTATTTGTAAAAGGATTTACCCTCACCGGACGCAGCCGTGGGCCGTCATTCTCGCATTAAGCCTTGGGCGGGCGCCGATAAATCCACTTGCGGAACGCATGGCTTTCGCGTACTTTCCGCTGCGGGCAGAGGTTGCCAACCTCCAAACGCCCCGCGTCGGCCCTCCTTGAATCCCGAACCTCCCACTTGGGAACCCGGCATTCCAAGCGTCGGCCACAAGGAAATACTGCTTTGAGGTTTTGCATTAATGCGTACTGGCACTGTGAAGTGGTTTGATGAGGCTAAGGGCTTCGGTTTCATCGCCCCCGAGGACGGCAGCAGCGATGTATTCGTCCATTACTCGGTCATCGAGGGCAAGGGGTTCCGAACCTTGGCGGAAAACCAAAAGGTCGAGTTCGACGTCAAGGCCGGACCCAAGGGTCCGCAGGCCACAACGGTCAAGCAACTCGCGGTAAAATAACGTCCCCACCAAAGCGATTGAGCCAAGGCCCCGCTTCACGCGGGGCCTTGTCGTTTCCGCCACCCCATTTTCCCGGACCTGACAACATCAGGTTTGTTTGCCTGAGTCCCGGCTATAATGCCCTGCCTGTTTCAGCCCGATAGAACGCACCGTGATCGAACAACTCCGCAACATCGCCATTATCGCCCACGTGGACCACGGTAAGACCACGCTGGTGGACAAACTCTTGCAACAGTCCGGCACGCTTAGCGACCGGGGCGCCCCGGTGGAACGGGTGATGGATTCCAACGACTTGGAGAAGGAACGCGGCATCACCATCCTGGCCAAGAACACCTCCCTGCACTGGCGCGATTACCGCATCAACATCGTGGACACGCCCGGCCACGCCGATTTCGGCGGCGAAGTCGAACGGGTGTTGTCCATGGTGGATTCGGTGCTGCTGCTGGTGGACGCAGTGGACGGCCCGATGCCGCAAACCCGCTTCGTCACCCAGAAAGCCTTCGCCATGGGTTTCCGGCCCATCGTGGTAATCAACAAGGTGGACCGGCCCGGCGCCCGACCGCACTGGGTACTGGACCGCACCTTCGACCTGTTCGACCGGCTGGGCGCCAGCAACGAACAACTGGACTTCCCGGTGATTTACGCCTCGGCGCTGCACGGCTACGCCGGACTGGACGAGAGCGTGCGCGCGGGCGACATGACCCCGCTGTTTGAAACCATCGTCGACCACGTCCGCCCGCCCGAAGTCGATCCCGCCGGGCCGTTTCAGCTTCAGGTCAGTTCGCTGGGTTACAACAGCTATGTCGGGGTGATCGGCATCGGCCGCATCCGCCGGGGCAAGATCAAGACCAACACCCCGGTGGTCATCCTGGACCGGCACGGCCACCGCCGCAACGGCCGGGTTCTGCAAGTCCTGGGCTTTCAGGGCCTGGAGCGGATCGAATTTCCCGAAGCGTCCGCCGGCGACATCATCGCCTTCACCGGGGTGGATGGGCTGGGGATTTCCGATGTGCTGTGCGATCCCAGCCATGTCGAAGCGCTACCGCCGCTCAAGGTGGACGAGCCGACCATGAGCATGACCTTCCAGGTCAACACCTCGCCCTTCGCCGGCCGCGACGGCAAGTACGTCACCAGCCGCCAGGTGCGCGAGCGGCTGTATCGGGAACTCATACACAACGTCGCGCTGCGTATCGAAGACAGCGACGACCCGGACAAATTCAAGGTTTCGGGCCGGGGCGAGCTACACCTGTCGATCCTGATCGAGAACATGCGCCGTGAGGGCTACGAACTGGCGGTGTCGCGCCCGGAAGTGATTCTGCACGAAGTGGACGGCGAGTTGCACGAGCCTTACGAACAACTGACCGTTGACGTGGAAGAGCAGCACCAGGGCGCGTTGATGGAAAAGCTTGGCGAGCGGCGCGGCGACTTGTTGGACATGCAGCCCGACGGCAAGGGCCGGGTCCGGCTGGATTACCTGATTCCGGCGCGCGGCCTGATCGGTTTCCAGACCGAATTCCTGACCACCACCTCCGGCACCGGCCTGATTTACCATGTCTTCGACCGCTACGGACCGATGAAGAAAGGCGCCATTGGCGCGCGGATCAATGGGGTATTGATTTCCAACGCCACCGGCAAGGTGCTGGCCTATGCCCTGTTCAACTTGCAGGAACGGGGCCGGATGATGGTCGGTCCCGGCGACGAGGCTTACGAAGGCATGATCGTCGGCATCCATTCCCGCGAAAACGATCTGGTCGTGAACCCACTTAAGGCCAAGCAGCTCACCAACATCCGCGCCGCTGGCTCGGACGAGAACATCCTGCTGACCCCACCGGTGCGGCTGAGCCTAGAGCAGGCGCTGGAGTTCATCGATGACGACGAACTGGTGGAAGTGACCCCGAAAACCATCCGCTTGCGCAAGAAGCTGTTGCTGGAACACGACCGCAAGCGGGCGGCGCGGCAAGGTGGCAACTAGAATTTCCGCGAAATCGGAGTTGTTTTGTTCCAATACCCATTTTTTTTAATATAGTAGCCAGGGGCTGTTTGAGGCAGGGCGCTTCCCCCAATTTGGGAACCACAAGCCTGCGGCCCGAACCAATTTTACTGGGAGATTTAAACGTATGGCAGAACAAAAACTTGGCAATCCGGCGGTCGTTGGCTTGGCCGGCTTCGGTCTGACCACGATGGTCTTGCAATTCCACAATGTCGGCTGGATGCCCAGCATCGGCCCGGTGGTCTGGCTGGGCCTGATTTTCGGCGGGACGGCGCAACTGATCGCCGGTTTGCAGGAAATGAAGACCGGCAACAACTTCGGCTACTGCGCCTTCACCTCTTACGGCGCGTTCTGGATTGCTCTGTGCCTGATGTTGCTGGGCAACAAGTACGATCTGTTCAAGGCTGGCACCGAGGACGTCGGCTATTTCCTGATAGCCTGGACCCTGTTCACGGTGATTCTGTGGATCGGCTCCTTGCGCATCCACGGCGCGATGGCCTTCACCTTCACCACCCTGTTGATCGGCTTCATCCTGCTCGATCTGGCGCATTTCGGCTATCCCGGTCTAACCGTGGTGGCGGGCTACGAACTGATGGTCTGCGCGCTGGCGGCCTGGTACATGATGGCGCGCATCATCCTGAACGAGCTCTATGGCAAAGAGCTCCTGCCCGCGGGCAAGCCCTGGGTTTCCTGAGCGGCCCGACTCCATCGCACTCGCCATCAAATTTTTGGAGAATTTCAAGATGCGGAAAACAACTCTCGGTTTCGCCAGTCTGGCTCTGGTGCTAGGCGCCGCGCCGGCGTGGGTCGCCGCCGCCGATCCCAATGCCGCCAGTCCCGAGGAAGTGGTCGCCAAGGTTCACGAGGCTGTCCAGTACCTGAACGACAAGGGCCTGGCGGGCTTCTCGGACTTCAACAACAACAAGGATGCCCGCTGGGTGTGGAAGGACAGTTATGTGTTCGTCTATAGCTGCCGGGACAACGCGATGATCGCGCATCCGCTGCGGCCGGATATGGTGGGCAAACCGATCCTGCAGATGAAGGACGACAAGGATCACCTGCTGTTCCAGGATATGTGCAAGGCCGGCGCCAATAAAGATGGTGGTTGGGTCGAATACTGGTGGCCGAAGCCGGGTGAAGCCAAGGCTTCTCGCAAGATCTCCTTCGTCCATAGCGCCGAGGTTTCTTTCAAACCCGACATCCAGGTCGGCGCTGGGATTTACGACGAGAAGATGAGCGTCGAGGACTTAAACAAGATGGCCGCGCAGACCAAGCAACTGAAGAAAGACGCGCCATAACAAACCTTGGTTTGTTGAAGCACTCAAACCGCCCCGGTCAAAACCCGGGGCGGTTTTTTATGGGCGCGGCGCTCCGCCGCGGGGCGGCACCACGTTGACATCGGCACGGTATTGCACTTCCTCGTAGGGCCGGTCCTTGGGCGGCTTGTCGGTCACCTGCGTCCGACCCTGGTCGTCGCGCCAGCGATAGAGCGGCCCGGTGTATTGCGGTGGGCCGGGCAGCCAGCCGCGCGCCCAGGACGGCATGGCTTGCGGTGTTGTGTATCCGTATAGCAGCACACCGCCCAGGGCCCCCAGCACGAGCACCACCACCAGCCCCTTCACAGCCAATCGCCCCGCAACGCCACCACCCGCTCGCGTAGCAGGGTCGAGGTGGCCTGCTCGGCCGGTACCAGTTCGCCCGCCGTCAGTTCAATCCGCGACCAGAACCGCCGTGGGAAATGGCTCATCGCCTTGCCGTAGCGGCGGCTGAAGAAGCTGCCCCACAACCCGCGCAACGCCATCGGCACCACCGGCGCCGGCGTGCGCTGGATGATCTGTTCGATGCCGGCCTTGAACGGACCGATCGCGCCGTCTGGGGTCAGCCGCCCCTCCGGGAAGATACCCACCACCTCGCCCTCCTCCAGATAGCGGGCCACCCGGTCGTAGGCTCGTTCCAGAAGTTTCGGATTCTCGCGCGCCGAGGCAATCGGAATCGCGCCGGCGGTGCGGAACACGAAATTCAACAGCGGAATCCTGAAGATCTGATGATCCATGACGAAGCGGATCGGCCGCCGGCAACAACCCACCACCACCAGCGCGTCCATGTAGCTGACATGGTTGCACACCACCACCGCCGGTCCCTCGTCGGGAATGTTCTCCAACCCCCGCGTCTTCAGCCGGTAACCGATGTTCACCAGCATCCAGACGATGAAGCGCATCAGGAATTCGGGGACCAGGCCGAAGATGTAGACCGCCACCGCCGCGTTGAAAATCGCCATCACCAGCAACAATTCCGGGATGCTCAGCCCCTGATCCAACATTACCACCGCGATGATGGCCGCCGCCACCATGAACACGGCGTTGAGGACGTTGTTGCCGGCGATCACCCGCGAGAGATGGCTCGGCTCGCTGCGCTGTTGCACCAGGGCGTACAAGGGCACGATGAAGAAGCCGCCGAACACGCCGACCAGCACCACATCCATCACGATTCGCCAACTGCCCGGCTGGCTCAGAAAAGCCAGCACCCCCAGCAATTCCCCGCCGACCAGGGGCCCCGCCGGAGTGGCGAAGAACAGGTCCACCCCAAACACCGTCAGGCCGATGGAGCCGAACGGCACCAGGCCAAGTTCCACCCTGTGCCCGGACATCCGCTCGCACAGCAGGGAACCCGCGCCGATGCCGATGGCGAACAGGGTCAGCAGCAAGGTCACCACGTGCTCGCCGCCGCCCAAGGTGAACTTGGTAAAGTTGGGCAACTGCGCCACATAGACGCTGCCCAGGAACCAAAACCAGGAGATGCCGAGCACCGACTGGAACACGGTAAAGTTCTGGTAGGTAAATTTAAGGATGTTCCAGGTCTCGCTGACCGGGTTCCAGTTGATCTTCAGGTCCGGGGCGGCGGGCGGCGCCTGGGGAATCGCCCGACTGCTTAAATAACCAAGCACGGCGATCAGGATAACCGCGCAGGACACCCATAAATGGCCCTGTTGCCAGGCGATCAGAACGCCGCCCAGGATAGTGCCCAGCAGGATGGCCAGATTGGTGCCCATCTCCACCCAGGCGTTGCCGCCAACCAGTTCCTCCGGTTTCAGATGCTGCGGCATGATGCTGTATTTGGCCGGTCCGAACAGAGTCGAATGGAAACCCATCATGAACAGCATGGCGATCAGCAGTGGCACGTTGTTCAACATGAATCCCGTCGCCGCCCCGAGCATGATCACGATTTCCAGCAGCTTGACCCAGCGGATGTAACGTGACTTTTCGTACTTGTCGCAGAGCTGTCCGGCGGTGGCCGAGAATAGAAAGAACGGCAGCACGAACAATCCGGCGCAGAGATTGATCAGGAAGTTGGAACGGTTGGGATCGACGGATACCACCTGGAACGCGATCAGGATGATCAGGGCGTTCTTGAACACGTTATCGTTGAACGCGCCCAGGAACTGGGTGACGAAGAACGGCAGGAACCGCCGCTCCCTCAACAGGGTGAATTCATTATCGTGAGCCATGCGGCGGAGCGCTCCAGAAAGCGGATGATTCGGATCAGTTTCGGTGATGCGGATGGGCGTCGAACCCGGCAGAGCCTCGACCAGGCCAGCCCCCATCAAAAAGAAGTTTTATTGAGTAACAGCGAACCTTGCCAACGACCATCTCGACTGTGCCGGCCGGCTTCCTCGTGGCGGATCAAATCCCCAGCCCAATCCCGCCCAGCGGCGCGGGATCGATGAGCTTGGCGCTCGGGTCGGCTTGAATGAGGGACCGGTCTGGATATTCAGCCGAAGTGGTCATAACCCAGCCGCTCCAGGTGGAAGGCGGCCCCATCGGCGCGGACCAGCCGCAATCCCGGTTCGGTTTCAATCACGCCAATGCGGGTGCAGTGGCAATCCCAATCCGCGGCGGCGGCTTCCAGCCGCGCGACGCGATCCGGCGGTACGGTGAAGCACAGTTCGTAATCATCGCCGCTGGCCAGCGCGGTGACGATGGCGGTGTCCCGGTCAAGACTGGCGGTCAGGGCCAGCGACAACGGTAGCCGCTCGATGTCCAGCCGCGCCCCGACTCCGCCGCGTTCCAGAATATGGCCAAGGTCTTGCGCCAGTCCATCGGAGATGTCGATGGCGGCGCTGGCGATCCCGCGTAGCGCCAGTCCTTGGGTGACGCGCGGTTCCGGGCGCTCCAATCGTTGCTGGACGTAAATCGAATATTCGGAAGCAATCGCCACCTTGCCGAACGCCGCCGCCAGCGCCAAACCAGCGTCGCCCGGCGTACCCGTAACGTAAATGCCATCGCCTGGTTTCGCCCCGTCGCGGCGCAGGGCCAACCCCGGCGGCGCGAAGCCGTGCGCCTGGAGGGTGATGACCATGGTCGGACCATGCGTGGTGTCGCCGCCGACCAGTTGTACACCGTAGCGATCCGCCAGCGCGAACAGGCCCCGGCAGAACCGGCCCAGCCAGTCCTCATCGGCCTTGGGCAGGGTCAACGCCAGCGTCGCCCAGGCCGGGGTCGCGCCCATCGCCGCCAGATCGCTCAGATTCACCGCCAGCACCTTGTGGCCGAGACCTTCCGGGTCGGTGGCGGCGAAGAAATGCACCTCCGCCACCAGGGTATCCAGCGTCACCACCAGATACTGGCCGGCGGGCGGGATCAGCAGCGCGCAGTCGTCGCCAATGCCCAGCGCCACGTCGGGACGCTGCGGGCCGTGGGCGGCGAAATAGCGGTCGATCAGGGAAAATTCGGAAGTCGGCATGAGGAATGGCGGAATTCGCTGGCGCCAGATCAGGGTTCAGGGATGCTGCAAGTCGCGCCGGGCGGTGGAGATAGTCACGGTGAAGCCGGCGATGACATCGCTCAGGGTCATCAGCACGATCAGAAAGAATGTCATGTTGGCCATTTGGCGCATGACCAGCAATTCGATCAGGGCGATGATGAACACCACCAGCGACAGGACGTGGTTGAGAATGGCGCCCGTGGAACTGCTGGTGGCGCGGTAGACCTCGACACACAACAGGATCAGGCCGAGCACCAGCAGCAGGTCGTCGCCCCGGAACGTCAGCGTGATGCCAGACAGTAGCGGCAACCCAAACAGCACCGCCTCCAGCCACCCCGGCGCGGCCAGGGCGAAAAGGGAGTAAACAACAACGATAATCGCGAGCAACGGAAAACTGGCCATCGCTTCTCCTCCAGAGCAAACAATAACGGGCCGCCTTCTCAAGGCGGCCCGTGTCAGGCTCAAGCGTGTTCAGCCCTCGAACCGCCGGAACACCAGGGTGGCGTTGGTGCCGCCGAAACCGAAGCTGTTGGACATCACCACCTTCAGGTCGGCGTTGTCTACCCGCTCGCGCACGATGGGCATCCCTTCCGCCGCCGGGTCGAGGGTCTCGATGTTGGCCGAGGCGGCGATGAAGCGGTTATCCATCATCAGCAGCGAATAGATCGCCTCGTGGACGCCCGCCGCGCCCAGCGCGTGGCCGGTCAGGGATTTGGTGGCGCTGATCGGCGGAATCCGCGCGCCGAATACCTCGCGGATTGCCTCCAACTCCCGGATGTCACCGGCTGGAGTGCTGGTGCCGTGGGTGTTGATGTAGTCCACCGGCTCGCTTACTCCCTCCAGCGCCTGCTTCATGCAGCGCAGCGCGCCCTCACCCGAAGGCTGCACCATGTCGTAGCCGTCGGAAGTCGCGCCGTAACCGATCAGCTCGGCGTAGATCCGCGCGCCGCGCCGGCGGGCGTGCTCGAACTCCTCCAACACCACGATCCCGCCGCCGCCGGAAATCACGAAGCCGTCGCGGGTGGCGTCATAGGGCCGCGAGGCGGTGTGCGGCGTGGCGTTGTATTTGGTGGACAGCGCGCCCATGGCGTCGAACAGATGGGTCAGGCTCCAATGCACCTCCTCGCCGCCGCCGGCGAACATCACGTCCTGCTTGCCCCACTGGATCAATTCGGCGCCGTGGCCGATGCAATGAGCGCTGGTGGCGCAGGCGGAACTGAGGCTGTAGTTGACGCCCTTGATCTTGAACGGCGTCGCTAGGCAGGCCGTGGTGGTGCTGCTCATGACGCGCGGCACCATGTACGGCCCGACCCGCTTCAACCCCTTGTTGCGCAACAGATCGGCAGCCTCAACCAGGTTCTGTGGGCTGCCTCCGCCGCTGCCGGTCACCAGCCCGGCACGCGGGCTGGACACCACCTCATCCGGCAATTGGGCGTCGGTGATGGCTTCGCGCATGGCGATATAGTTAAACGCGGCGGCGTCGCCCATGAACCGCAGCACCTTGCGGTCGATCAGTGCCGCCAGATCCACCCGTAGCGGCCCGCGCACATGAGAGCGCAAACCCCTTTCCTGGTAATCCGGCGCAAATTCCAGGCCGCTGCGACCCTGCCGCAGCGACTCCAGCACTTCCCAGCGGTCGTTGCCGATACTGGACACGATACCGATACCGGTAATCACTACCCGTCTCATCGTCGCTACCCTCAAAAGCCGTCGGTCGAAGTGAACAATCCGACCCGCAGATCCTTACCGATGTAAATGGTTCGGCCGTCGACCTCCAGGTTGGCGTCGGCGATGCCCATGACCAGTTTACGCAGGATGACCCGCTTCATGTGGATGTGATAGGTCAGTTTCCTGGCTTCGGGGCGTACCTGTCCGGTGAATTTGACCTCGCCGCAGCCCAGCGCCCGCCCTCGCCCCAAACCGCCCATCCAGCCCAGGAAAAACCCGACCAGTTGCCACATGGCGTCCAGCCCCAGACAGCCCGGCATCACCGGATCGCCGATGAAGTGGCAGCCGAAAAACCACAAGTCAGGATGAATATCCAGTTCCGCGATGATCTCGCCCTTGCCATACTGGCCGCCCTCGGCGCCGATATGAACGATGCGATCCATCATCAGCATGTTCGGCAGCGGCAACTGGGCGTTACCGGGGCCGAACAACTCGCCACGGGCGCAGGCGAGCAGATCCTCGCGGGTATAGCTGGATTTTTTATTCACGACCTTGGATATCCTGTGGCGTGGTGGGGAGGCCATTCATTAAAATAAAATTCGGACCGATAATTATAAAGGATTTTTACCGGATGGATGAGCAAACGATTCATTAGACGCGAGGCCACTTCGTGAACGCACCCGACGCCCTGGTTCTCAACGCCATGCGGCTGGCGGAATACGCCCACCGCCAGATCGGCCATCGTCGCAAGGCCCCGCCCGGCGAGGACCGCCCCGCCTATTTCCTGCACTTGGCCGAAGTCGCCTGGCTGCTGATGGATGGCGGCATCAGCGACGATGAGCTGGTCGCCGCCGCCTACCTACACGACATCATCGAGGACTGCGATTACAGCGAAGCCACACTGGCGGAGGCTATTGGCAACGCCCGGGTTGCCGCCCAGGTCGCCGCCGTGTCGGAAATCGACAAAAGCCAGAGTTGGGAAAATCGCCAGCAGCACTACCGCGAGCGACTGGCCGCGCTGGACGATCCCCTCACTCTGGCGTTGTCCTGCGCCGACAAGACATCCAACCTCACCGACATGAACCGGCTGATGGCCAAGGGTCATCCGGTGAGCAGCTTCACCAAACGCGGCTTCGACGCGCAACAAGCCAAGTTCGAGGCGCTGGACGCGCTGTTCCAGGGTCGGACGCCGGAACGGCTGTACCAGCGCTTCCATCGAGCGCTGACGGAATTCCGGGACCGGGGCCGGGCGCCAGCCTGAGGTCCCGCGCCCGACCGTTCAACCCTCCGGACGATCCGTCCCAATTTTATCCTCGGCGCCGACTAGCAGATTCTGAATGTTGGAGCGGTGCCGCCAGACCAGCAGCCCGACCATGAACAGCATAGCGGCCAGCGGAACGCCGCGTACCCCGAATCCCCAGGCGAACAACGGGGTCAACGCGGCGGCGGTCAATGCTGACAGCGAGGAAATGCGGACCACGAAGGCCATGAACAGCCAGGTCGCCAGCGCCGCCAGCGCCACCGGCCAGGACAGACCGAGGATGACGCCGAAAGCGGTCGCCACGCCCTTGCCGCCCTCGAAGCCGAAGAATACCGGGTACAGATGCCCCAGGAACGCCGCCAGCGCGGTCAGGGCCAGTCCGGTTTGATCCAGGCTGGCCCACCGCGCCAGCAGCACTGGCAGCAAGCCCTTGAGAAAATCGCCGGCCAGGGTAATCGCGGCGGCTTTCCTGCCACCAAAGCGCAACACGTTGGTGGCGCCGGGATTGCGCGAACCTTCGCTGCGAGGATCGGGCAGACCCATCGCCCGGCAGACCAGAATCGCGGTGGAAATGGAGCCGGCCAGATAGCCCAGCACGACGAACAACGCGGTGGTGAACATTCGCCGCGACCCGCGTCAGGAGAACCGGCGGTGGGTAAAACGGGGGCGGAACGCAGCTTTTGCGTTAAGATAGGCCACCGTTTGGAACCTCGTCATGGACATCATCTTCATTCGCGACCTGCGGGTCGAAACCCTCATCGGCGTTTATCCTTGGGAGCGTCGGATTCGCCAGACCCTGATCCTCGATCTGGAACTGGGCACCGACATTCGCCTGGCGGCCGCGACCGACTGCCTGGATGATACCCTGAATTATCAGGCCGTGGCGCAACGGCTTGTCGAGTTCGCCGCCGCCAGCGACTGCCAGTTGGTCGAAACCTTGGGCGAGCGCATGGCCGATCTCGTGTTGCGAGAATTCGGCGCGCCCTGGCTGCGGCTGACCCTGCGCAAGCCCGGCGCGGTGCGCGAGGCCCGCGAGGTCGGCATCCTCATCGAACGCCACCGGGATCGCGCTTGAGCGCCATGGCCTGGGTGTACGTTGGCATCGGCAGCAACATCGTGCCGGAACGCCACATCCGCTCCGGTCTGGCCGCTCTGCGACGGCAATTCGGTCCGCTAACCGTCTCCACGGTTTACGCCAACCCGGCGGTCGGCTTTGCTGGCGACGACTTTTTCAATCTGGTGGTGGGATTCGAGACCTGTCTGCCGGTTCGAACCGTGGCCGCCGACCTGCGCAGTATCGAGTCGAACCATCGTCATCGTGGCGACGGTCCAAAACTCGGGTCGCGGGCACTGGATCTGGATTTGCTGCTGTACGACGATCTGATCCTGCGCGAGGACGGCTTGTGCATTCCCCGCGACGAGATCCTCCGTCATGCCTTCGTGTTGAAACCACTGGCTGATGTGGCCGGAGGCCGTCGCCATCCGCTACTGGGCCTGAGCTTCGCCGAACTGTGGGCGACTTTCGATCAGTCGCGGGAGAGGCTAACGCCGGTGGCGCTGGAATTTCAGGGAACCGGCCAAGAGGCTTTATAAAATTAAAATATTGATATTATTATAATATTTTGGTAAAATGGGCCAAAATATGGCAATTGTTTTGGCGCAACATGGATTTCGGTCAGTTTCGTATTCGGCGTCCTCAAGTTGGGTCAAGCAGCGTCTCGATTTGAGCCAGCAGCGCCGCCAACGCCCCACGATGGCGTTCCACTACCGCCCGGCCACGCTGCCCCGCGTTTTGACGCAACTCCAGATCGGTCAGCAGCCGGTCCACGGCAACCGCCAGTTTTCCGGCATCCGCAATTCGCCAAGCCGCATTGGCCTCCAGCAACCGCTCGCCGGCCTCGGTGAAGTTGAACATGTGCGGGCCAAACAGCACGGGCAGGCCCAGCAGCGCTGGTTCCAGCACGTTATGGCCACCGGTGGGAACCAGGCTGCCGCCGACGAAAGCCAGATCGGCGGCGGCGTAGAAACGCAACAACTCACCCATGCTGTCGCCGAGGAAAATGGCGGTATCGGGCGCGCAACGCCGCTGTTCGCTCCGCCGAACCACGCTGAAACCCCACTGTTGGCACAGCGCCGCCACCCCGTCGAAGCGTTCCGGGTGGCGCGGCACGAGAAACAACAACAGTTCCGGCCAGCGGTCGCGCAGTTGGGCGAACGCCTCCAGAATCTGTTCGTCCTCCCCAGCATGAGTGCTGGCGGCGATCCAGACCAGCCGGTTTGCCCCCAGCAGTTCCCGCCGTAGTTGCCGCCCTTGTTCGAGCAGCGTTTCCGGTAGCGCCAAGTCGTATTTAAGGTTACCGGTCACCCGTACCCGGGGTGCGCCCAAGGCGCGGAAGCGCTCGGCGTCGGCCTCGGCCTGAGCGGCGATCAGGGTGATGTCGCGCAACATCGACGCGGTTAGCCGGCGAATCCGGGCATAACCGCGCGCTGAGTGTTCCGACATCCGGGCGTTGGCAATCATCATCGGGATGCCGGCGACCGCGCATTGTCGCAGCAAGTTCGGCCATAGCTCGGTTTCCATGATGATCGCCAGCCGGGGCCGGGTCCGGCGCAGAAACCGCGCCACCGCGCCGGGCAAGTCATAAGGCGCATATAAGTGATGGACCCGCTCGCCCAGCGCCTCTCGCACCTGACGGGAACCGGTCAAGGTGGTGGTCGTGACCACCAGGGGCCGATCAGGATGGCGGGCCAGCAGGGCGCGGATCAGCGGCAGGGCGGCGCGGGTTTCTCCCACCGACACCGCGTGAACCCACAGCCCGCCGGGTGGCGGCGATGGGATCAACCCCAGCCGCTCGCGCCAGCGCTGGCGATGCGCTGGCTCCCGATGCCCGCGCCAGTACAGCCGCAGCAGCGCTAGCGGCAGCGCCAAGTACAGCAGTCCAGTATAGATCAGGCGCGGGATCATATCCCGCCAAGCCATCACATCTTTCATTCCGAACCCGGCAGTTCCTGAGTCCACATCAGCGTCGCGCCGATCACCGCCGCCGGCATGGCCAGGAAATTGAGTCCAGGGACCAGGGTGAGCAGCAGGGTCATGCCGCCGAAGCCCAGCGTGAGCGGCCAGTGCCGGCGCAGCAGCCGGCGCTGCGCCCGGAAGTCCAACCCCCGGTTGCCGAGCGGATAGTCGGCGTACTCCAGCGCCAGCATCCAGGATGTGGACACCACCCATAGCGCCGGCGCGGTCACGTTGGCCGCCGGCACGAACGATAACACCACCAGCGGAATAGCCCAGGCCACGAAGTACAGCAACTTGCGCAGTTCCGCCAAGGGTGAAAACAGTAGATCCCGCCAGTTCGGAGCGGACGGAGGCCGGGGGGCGGAGCTGGGGGGCGCGACCATCTTTTTGACTCGTTCCGCCAGCAGGCTATTGAATGGCGCGGCGATGACGTTGGCCACCAGGGAAAAGGTATAAAAGATCACCACCAGCGCGGTCAGGATGAACAGCGGCCACAACAGCCAGTGCAACCAGGCCAGCCACTCTGGCAGCCAGCCCCGCATCGCCTGGTCGAGGCGCTCGAACTGGCCCGCGCTCCACCAGATCCCGGCGCTGAACAAGAGGGTGTTGATCAGCAGCGGAAGCGCCACGAAGCCGCGCAGGCCGGCCTTGGGCAGCCAGCGCAAGCCGGTCAGCACATAGCCCGCGCCCCGAGTGAAAGAATTGCTCATGGTCAGTAGGAATCCTTGATGGGAAAAACCGGCATTCGTTTCAAATCTTGGCAATCTACGTTACTATTTTTAAAGTTTAAAGCCGGACGCCGCCGAGGTTAGGCGGTGTCCCATTAGGTGTCCCATTATAAGAAAACATACCGCGGTCCCGACCGTCAGCCCGACAGGTTTTAACCACCCCATGTCTGTTGTCGCTTCCATCCGGTTCCGGGTCCGTGTATCGAACACGGCCCCGGAACATTTTCAGCCACCTCGCATCATCGCTAATGTTAAAGGAGCACACGTATGAAACAACCCGTCCGCGTCGTCATCACCGGCGCTGCTGGTAACATCGGCTATGCCATGGCGTTCCGCATCGCCTCGGGCAGCATGTTGGGTCCCGATCAGCCGGTAATCCTGCAACTGCTGGAAATCACCCCGGCGCTGCAAGCGTTGCAGGGCGTGGTGATGGAACTGAACGATTGCGCGTTCCCACTGCTGGCCGGCGTGGTCGCCACCGACAAGCTGGAAGTGGCGTTCAAGGACGCCAACTTCGCCATGCTGGTCGGCGCTCGCCCGCGCGGCCCCGGTATGGAGCGCAAGGATCTGTTGACCGCCAACGGCGCCATTTTTGGGCCGCAGGGCCGGGCGCTGAACGACGTCGCTGCCCGTGACGTGCGGGTGCTGGTGGTCGGCAATCCAGCCAACACCAACTCCTTGATCGCCGCCTGCAGCGCGCCCGATCTGAACCGCCGCCAGTTCCACGCCATGACCCGGCTGGACCATAACCGCGCCCTGAGCCAGTTGGCCGAGAAGACCGGTTGCCACGTCAACGACATCAAGAAGATGACGATCTGGGGCAACCACTCCTCGACCCAGTATCCCGACCTCAGCCAATGCACGGTCAAGGGCCAGGCCGCGATGAGTCTGGTCGATCAGGACTGGTATCGCGGCGCCTTTATTCCCGACGTGCAGCAGCGCGGCGCGGCGATTATCAAGGCCCGTGGCGCTTCATCAGCCGCTTCCGCCGCCTCGTCGGCCATTGACCACATGCGCGACTGGGCGCTGGGCACCGCCGAGGGTGACTGGGTCAGCATGTCGGTGCCGTCCGATGGTTCCTATGGCATCGGCGAAGGCGTGATCTACTCTTATCCGTGCGTTTGCAAGAACGGCGACTACCAGATCGTGCAGGGCTTGCCGGTCGACGAGTTTAGCCGCGAGAAGATGCTGGCCACCGAACAGGAGTTGCGCGAGGAACGCGCCAGCGTCGAAGACCTACTCAAGGTCAAGTAAGTATCTGGTCGCCGTCCCCGCGGTTATCCGGGGACGGCGGGCAGGAAATTTCCGAGTGGGCGACTACACTATTTCCGACGATAATCATAACGTCGCATCTCAAAACCACTGAACTGGAAGGCACTCACGCATGAATTACGAAGAATTTCATCGCTGGTCCGTCGATGACCCCGAGGGTTTCTGGGGCGAACAGGCGAAGCTGATTCACTGGAACAAGCCGCCGCAAAAGGTGCGCGACTACAGCAAGCCACCGTTTTGCAAGTGGTTCGTCGGCGGTGAAACCAACCTTTGCTACAACGCGGTGGACCGGCATCTGGCCGACCGCGCCGATCAGCGGGCGGTCATCTACATCTCGACGGAAACCGACGAGACCGTCATTTACACCTACGCCGAGCTGCACCGCGAGGTGAATCGGTTCGCGGCGATATTGCAGTCGCTGGGCGTGGGCAAGGGCGACCGGGTGATCATCTACATGCCGATGATCGCCGAAGCCGCTTTCGCCATGCTGGCCTGCGCCCGGATCGGCGCGATTCACTCGGTGGTGTTCGGCGGTTTCGCGGCCTACAACCTGGCGGTGCGCATCGACGACGCCAAGCCCAAGGTCATGGTGACGTCAGACGCGGGGATGCGTGGCGGCAAAGCGGTGCCCTACAAACACCTGGTGGACGAGTCGTGCAACCTGGCCAAGTTCCCGCCGGAAAAGGTGGTGATCTGCAATCGCGGCCTCGACAAGGGTCTGACGTGGGTCGAAGGTCGCGACGTGGATTACGCGACCCTGCGCGCCCAGCACATGGACGCCGAGGTGCCGATCACCTGGCTGGAATCCAACGAGCCGAGCTACATCCTCTACACCTCCGGCACTACCGGCATTCCCAAGGGCGTGCAGCGCGACGTCGGCGGCTACGCGGTGGCGCTGGCCTCGACCATGAAGCATCTCTATCACATCAATCCCGGCGAGACCATGTTCGCCACCTCCGATATCGGCTGGGTGGTGGGTCACTCCTATATCGTCTACGCCCCGTTGATCAACGGCTCGCCCACGATTTTTTACGAGGGACTGCCGATTCGGCCGGATCCCGGCATCTGGTGGAAGATCGTGCAGGAGTATCAGGTGCGGTCGATGTTCTCGTCGCCGACGGCGGTTCGTGTTCTGAAGTCGCAGGATCAGAAGTACATGACGATGCACGACGTGTCGTGCCTGCGTTACCTGTTCCTGGCCGGCGAGCCGCTGGACGAGCCAACCTCGCGTTGGATCACCGACGCGCTGAAGATTCCGGTCATCGACCACTACTGGCAGACCGAGACCGGCTGGCCGATGCTGTCCTACCTGCCGGGCGTGGATCTCAAGCCCAACCGCTTCGGTTCGCCGGGGTTCCCGGTTTACGGTTATGACATCCGAGTCATTAGCGAAGGCACCGGCGAGGAAGTGCCACGGGGTGAAAAGGGCGTGTTGGTGGTGGAGCCGCCGTTGCCGCCGGGTTGCTTGAGCACGGTGTGGGGCGACGACAAGCGCTTCGTCCAGAGCTATTTCACCAGCTTCAAGGCGATGCTGTACACCTCCTCCGACTGGGCGGTGCGCGACGAGGATGGCTATTTCTTCATCCTGGGTCGCACCGACGACGTGATCAACGTGGCCGGGCACCGGCTGGGCACCCGCGAAATCGAAGAGGCGATCCAGAACCATCCGGCCGTCGCCGAAGTGGCGGTGATCGGCGTGGCGGACAAGGTCAAGGGTCAAGTGCCAGTCGGCTTTTGCCGACTGAAGGATCCGACCCAGCTCGATGCGCCGGGCGCCACCGAGCGGCTGGAGAAGGAAATCATCGCCAAGGTGCAGGAGTTGCTAGGGGCGGTAGCCAAGCCGCACAACGTCCACTTTGTTTCCTCGCTGCCGAAGACCCGTTCCGGCAAGCTGCTGCGGCGGTCGATCCAGGCGCTGGCCGAAGGCCGCGATCCGGGCGACCTGTCGACGCTCGACGATCCGAACTCGCTGGAAGAGGTGCGCCGGGCGATCGGGCAGCACTAAACCCGGCTCCTTGCCGGCGCCCGCCACGCGGCTCCATGTCCCGGCTGCGGGTGCCGGTTCCCAATCGGTTTCGTCCGAAACCCTCCCCCTCACATAAGGGGAGGGTTTTTTATCGAGAATTACAATTGCCTGGCCCGCTCGCGCAAGATGTACTTCTGCATCTTGCCGGTCGAAGTCTTGGGCAGCGGGCCGAACACCACGGTCTTGGGCACCTTGAACCGCGCCAGTTGGCTGCGGCAGAACTCGATGATTTCCTCTTCCGTGACATGCTCCATGCCCGACTTGACGGTCACGAAGGCGCATGGCGTCTCGCCCCACTTCTCGTCGGGCCGCGCCACCACCGCCACCTCCATCACCGCCGGATGCCGGTACAGCACGTCCTCGACCTCGATGGTGGAGATGTTCTCGCCGCCGGAGATGATAATGTCCTTGGAGCGGTCCTTGATGTCGATGTAGCCGTCCTCGTGCCAGACCGCTAGATCGCCGCTGTGGAACCAGCCGCCTTCGAAGGCTTCCTCGGTGGCGGCAGGGTTTTTCAGATAGCCCTTCATTACTACATTGCCGCGCATGAAGATCTCGCCGATGGTTTCACCATCCCGCGGCACCGGTTCCAGGTTCTGGGCGTTGGCCACCATCAGCCCTTCCAGCATCGGGTAGCGCACGCCCTGCCGGGACTTGAGCGCCGCTCGTTCCTCCAGGCTCAGTTCATTCCAGTGGCTGTGCCAGGCGCACACCACCGATGGTCCGTAGGTCTCGGTCAGGCCATAGGTGTGGGTGACGTCAAAACTCATCCGCTCCATGCCTTCGATCACCGCCGCTGGCGGTGCCGCGCCCGCGGTCATCACCTTGACGGCATGGTTGATGCCAGCCTTCATCGCGTCCGGGGCGTTCTTGAGCAGGTTCAGCACGATCGGCGCGCCACAGAAGTGGTTGACCTTCTCTTGCTTGATCAGATCGAACACCAGGTCGGCCCGAACCTGACGCAGGCAGACATTGGTGCCGACCGCGGCGGCGATGCTCCACGGGAAGCACCAGCCGTTGCAGTGGAACATCGGCAGAGTCCACAGATAGACCGGGTGCAGACCCATGTTCCACACCAGCACGTTGCTGATCGCGTTCAGGTAGGCGCCGCGATGGTGGTAGACCACGCCCTTCGGGTTGCCGGTGGTGCCGGAGGTGTAGTTCAGGGAAATGGCCTGCCACTCGTCGGCGGGCGTTTGCCAGGGGAATTCCGGATCGCCCCCGGCCAGCAGCGTCTCGTAATCCAGCACCCCCAGTTTCTCGCCTCCGACAAACTGCGGGTCGTCCACGTCGATCACCAACGGGCGTTTCTGAATCTGGATCAGGCGCAGCGCCTTGCCGACCGTCTCGGAAAACTCGCGGTCGGTGAACAGGATTTTGGCTTCGCCGTGTTCGAGCATGAAGGCGATGGCTTCGGCATCCAGCCGGATGTTCAGGGTATTGAGCACCGCGCCGCTCATCGGTACGCCGAAGTGAGCTTCGAACATCTCGGGAATGTTGGGCAGCATCGCCGCCACCGTGTCGCCCAAGCCGATGCCGCGTTGTCGCAACGCCGACGCTAATCGTCGGCAGCGGGCGTAGGTTTCCGCCCAGTTGCGCCGGGTCGAACCATGCACCACGGCGGTGTGGTCGGGATAGACCGATGCGGCGCGTTCGATAAAAGTCAGCGGGGTCAGCGGCACGAAATTGGCTGCGTTCTGGTCCAGGCCCATCTCGTAGGGATTGTGAGTGGTGGCGCTCATGCGATGTTGTCCTCGTTGTATTTGCGTTGAATACCGATGGTGGTTCGGCGGTGTGACCGATTCAGCAACCTTTCCATTCCGGTTTGCGCTTGGCGATGAAGGCGTCGATGCCTTCACGGGCATCCTCGCTGTTCATGTTGCAAGCCATGACTTCGCTGGCGCGGGCGTAGGCCTCCTCCATGCCCATCTCCAATTGCTGGTAGAACAGTTCCTTGCCCATGGTAATGGCCAGCGACGACTTGTGACGGATCGAATCGGCCAGGCGCCAGACGGCGGCGTCCAACTGATCCAGCGGTGCGACCCGGTTGATCAGACCTTGCCGCAACGCGGTCGGCGCGTCGATGAAATCGCCGGTCAGCAACAGCTCCAACGCCTGCTTGCGGCCCAGGTTGCGGCTGAGCGCCACGCCGGGGGTGGCGCAGAACAGGCCAACGTTGATCCCGGAGGTGGCGAAGCGGGCATTCTCGGCGGCGACCGCCAGATCGCAGGCCGCGACCAGTTGGCAACCGGCGGCGGTGGCGATGCCGTGGACGCGGGCGATAACCGGTTGCGGCAGGCGGTTGATGGTCAGCATCACCCGCCCGCACTGGGCGAACAGCCCCTGGTGGAACGCCGGGTCGGCGTGGGCGCGCATTTCCTTGAGATCGTGGCCGGCGCAGAACGCCGGACCGGCTCCGGCGATCACCACGACCCGGACCGTGTTATCGGCGGCGACGGCGTCCAGCGCCGCTTGCAGCGCCTCCAGCATGGCTTGGGACAGTGCGTTGTACTGCTTGGGGCGGTTGAGTGTCAGCATGGCGACGCCCGCTTCATCCTGGCGCAGAACGATGGCGTCTTCGGAATGGACGGTTGCGGTCATGGTCATTTTCCTCGAAGATGAAAAATTGTTTTTGGGAGAGGAGACGGTCGTGGCGAATCTCGACGCACGGACGATTTCGTTCCTGTGCTCAATTTTAGCCTACTGGCCTGATGCCAATGGTTTTGACGGGTGAGGATATTTTGTTGTGCGGGAGCGTCCTCGGGTCGCTGCTGAAACAGGGGGACAAGGTATGAAAAAACACTATTTTGGTACGGACGGCATTCGCGGGCGGGTCGGCGATCATCCCATCACGGCGGAATTCGTATTGAAACTGGGCTGGGCGGTCGGACGGGTGTTGCAAACTCAGGGTTTCAACAAGGTGGTTATCGGCAAGGATACCCGCATCTCCGGCTATATGTTCGAATCCGCCCTGGAAGCGGGCCTGTCGGCGGCTGGGGTCAACATCGCGCTGCTGGGGCCGATGCCGACGCCCGGCATCGCCTATCTGACCCGAACCTTGCACGCCTGCGCCGGCATCGTGGTCAGCGCCTCCCACAATCCCTATTACGACAACGGCATCAAGTTTTTTTCCCGCGATGGCCAGAAACTGCCGGACGCGGTCGAATTGCGCATTGAGGAACTGCTGGAGCAGCCACTGACCACCGCCGAACCCGATGCGCTGGGCAAGGCCGAGCGCATCGTGGACGCGGCCGGCCGCTACATCGAGTTGTGCAAGAGCACGGTGTCCGCCTACACCAGTTTGGCCGGCCTGAAAATCGTGGTGGACTGCGCCCATGGCGCCACCTATCACATCGCACCCAGCGTATTCAATGAAATGGGCGCGACCGTGATTCCCATCGGCGTCTCGCCCGATGGCCTGAACATCAATCAGGACTGCGGTTCCACCCATCCCGCGATTTTGCGCGCGCTGGTTCAGGAGCAGGGCGCCGATCTTGGCATCGCCTTCGACGGCGACGGTGACCGGGTGATCATGGTGGACCATCGGGGCGAGGTGCTGGATGGCGACGAATTGCTGTTCATCATCGCCCGCGACCGTCTGCGCACCGGCAGCCGCTTCAACGCCGTGGTCGGCACCCTGATGAGCAATCTGGGCCTGGAGGTAGCGCTGCGGGCGCTGGGACTGGATTTGCGCCGCGCCAAAGTCGGCGACCGCTACGTCATGGAGGGGTTGCTGGCCGAGAACCTGATTTTGGGCGGCGAAAATTCCGGCCATATCATCTGCCTGGATCGGACCACGACCGGCGACGGTATTATTTCCGCCTTGCAGGTATTGTCGGCGATGCTGCAATCCGGCAAGAGCCTGCACGATCTTAAGTCCGGCATGAGCAAGTATCCCCAAGTATTAATTAACGTATCGGTCACCGGCCAGGTGGATCTACGCCGGCCGCCCATTCAGGAAGCGGTTCGTGTGGTGGAGAGCCAGTTGGGCGACCATGGCCGGGTGTTGCTGCGCCCTTCCGGGACCGAGCCGGTGGTACGAGTCATGGTGGAAGGCGCGGACGCCGGCGCCGTCGAGCGCCATGCCCGGGAACTGGCTGGCGTGGTGCGGGAGACTTTGTCGGCATGATTGCTTTCCGGACGTGAAATCCGTAAGCTTGCCCGGCTTTTTCGCAAGCGGGAGAATAAT
>WBZP01001783.1_pt1 | contig 25773 bp, 38 predicted proteins | sample 5204301 | NCBI WGS metagenome assembly WBZP01 (sample SAMN12412401, study PRJNA552823) | activated sludge metagenome | isolation source: activated sludge from nitrification reactor of wastewater treatment plant... | place: USA: Pennsylvania | collected 2017 | reverse complement strand
CTCCGGCTTTCTCGTACTCGATTTTAACGCTATCTTTAGCGTCTTTCGGAAGCTTCTCGATTAAACGGTCGACTTCGGCTTTTAATTCCGTAGCCGTAATACCTTTAAGGTTAATCGTCGGGTTAAGCTCGAGGCTTTTAATAGCGTTATCGAACTTTAGAATATCGTCGGCTATCTTAGCGAATAGTTTTTCGTTCGTAGAGTTATCGAACTTCTCCGGAATAGCGAGCTTAAAGTTATCTACTAACTTAGCGAAAGAGACGGATATATCTCCGCCTAGCTTTTCGTTACTAAGAGCGACCGCTTCGGCTAGACCTTTAGAGAGTTCGGATATAGTAGCCTCTAACGGCTTCTTCTCGTCGGCGGATAGATTCTTAATACGAGAGATAGTCTCGGAAGCTATTACGCTAGCTAGAGACTTAATCTCGGCTTCTCGAGCTTCTTCCGCTTCTCTCTGTTTTTTTAAAGCGATTTGTTCTAACTTATTCGCCATAGATACTACTCCTCGTTAAGTAGTTTATCTACCGCTCGATTAACTGCTTTTTCGCTTAATTCTTCGACTCTCTCCTCTAGTTTTCGGGTAAGGCTAGGCTCGTCTACTCCGCCTGGTCGCTCCGGTAATCCGGTAATAGGAGGTTGGTCTAATTCGTCTTTAAGAATCGCTACCCAGATACAACGGCAATGATGATGTATAGGAGGGTCAAACTCTGTTCGCTTATATTCGGCTTCGTCTACGACGCTTCCGTCTAGGTCGTCGCATATCGGGCAAGTCTTAGTATCTAGGATAGCCGAGTATTGGTATTCGCTAATATCGTTAGAGGTATCTTCGAATACATCTTTACGACCCTTATTTACGCCGGTAGATACAATAGCTGCCGCCGTTAAGCCGATAACTTCCTTATAGAAGTCGGTAAATAGAGCCGATACCGTAGCGATAACCGCTCCGATAGATAGCTTAGAGAGTTGGTCTTTACGTCGAGCTTTAGCTACCTCGGCTTGTATCTTAAAGATTAAGTCGGAGTATTGCTTCTCTACGATACTAACGCTTTGGTCTCGGAAGAAGTCCTTAGAAGCTTTCGGAGTAGCCGGAGCTTTTACGCCGAGTTCATCGCTAGCTCCGTTCTTACCGTAGATATAGGCTTCTAGACCGGACTCTTTAATAGCTCGTATATACTGATTTTTTACGTTCTCATCGAATAGAGACTTCTCGGTAATCTTACCGTAGTCTTTATCTTCGAGGATTTTATCTAATTTAGCGATAGCCGTCTTAGCTAGTTCGTCGTAAAGCGGTTTAGCCGTACGTTCGAACTCGGACTCTAGGCTATTAAGCTTCTTATCTAGACCGCTAAAGTTAACTTTCTTCTCCGCCGGAGTTAAGTCTCGTCTCCAACCGTCTGTAGCGAACTTAATCTTAGAATTATTCGAAGTATTAGGAGTCTCTATAGGGTCTTCTTCCGTATTATCTTCTTCGCCGGACGTAGCTTTATCGAGGACGTTTACGTCTATATCGAGCTTGTCGGCTACTTTCTGTACTACTCCGTCGATAACTTCTTGCGGTAATTTATCTTTCTCGGTTAGCTTAATAAAGACTTGCTTTAATAGCTCGATAGTAGAATCGGTTAAGTCTTCGAACTTAAACGTACCGTAGAGAGGTTTCTCGAAGTTATAGTTATATAGGTCGGGGATTAAGTAGCTCGTAATATGAGTCGAGAGAGACGTTCGTACAGCTTTAAGAGCCTGTATAAAGAAGTCGCTTTGGTCTTGGCTAAGACTATAGCTACCTGTCTTAGAACCAGTACCGAGAAGAATAAACATCGCTAGGACGCTTCGAGCCATTTCGGCGTTATGATGTTCGACGTAAGGCATTAAATCGAACTGAGAGCCAGTATTAAGTGCGGCTAATTCGTAACCGAACGGTAGACCGACGGTAGCTTTAAAGCCTAATTCGTCTACGGCTTCGACCGTAGCGTCTAGTTCGCCCTGCGAAGCTTTCTCTTTACCGGTAACTACTTTAGTCTTTAGAGCGTCGCCCTGAGCCTGTTGCTCCATAAAGTAGTGTAGTCGTCGCTTCTTATCGTAGGATACATACGCTGCGGTAAACGCCGAACGACCTTTAAGGTTGTGAAACTCCTTACCGTAGGTATAGAGAAAAGCCCTTTCTAGAGGGATAATAACTTCTCGATAATCACTTCCGATAAAAGCTCGTTGTTTAAATCCGTTAAATCCGCCTCGGTCGTCGGTACGCATAGCTAGAGTAGTCGGGTCTCTCCAAGCTATTTTACGGAAGACTACTCGACCGTCTTTAACTTCTAGGACTTTCTCGAATCCGGCGTAACCCTCTATAACTCCTCGGAGAGCTTGAGCTAATACTAAGTCCATAGGAGTACTCATACCGCCTTTGTGTGGTGGTAAGCGGAGTCTATCTTCTACCCACTCGCTTTGGGCTACGGCTTCCGGAGTATCTTCGTCCGGCTCGATAGACCAGTTAGAACCGAGTAAAGGCATTACTATCGTATTAAATAGAGCTTGTACCGTACCGTCGGTATCGAGCATTTTCTTAAAGTCGGCTACCTTAACCTTGCTAGTATCTATAAACTCGTCGCCGAAAATTGAGGGCATTAGTCCGACGGTCGATGTACCAACTTCTACGCCAACTTCCGGAGGTGTAGGCTTGGCTAGTGAGATTTTTACTGGTCCTATCTTCATATCTATAGTATATTCCTTATTTTTATTCTCGCATACGTTCTTTTAACCTAGAAGCTACATCTTTTCCTACGGTACTGGCTTTCGCCTCGTCTTCTGTACTGATTATATCAGCTAACGAGTAAATAAGTGAGTCCGCTCGGTCGGGAGATTTTCCTTTATAGCGAGCTTTCCAATCGTCTTTACTTTCGACGGTTAAGCCTCTACCGGTAAACTTATACTTTCGGGTAGATAATTGCATTATTAACTTATCGTCTTTCGGGATAGCTAGCTCTCCGGCTATAAATAATTCTCTAGCTCGCCACCATAATTGACTAGCTAAATTAGCGAACGTAAGTCCGGTAGCGTCCGGTAAAGCCTTAGCGTTATTATGTATCTCGACTATTCCGTCGATATTAGAATCGGCTAACGTATCGTAGACACCGCCTCCGAGTCCGTCTACGTCAATACCGATAAAGACCGGTCTAGGACTAGAATACTGTAGGATTCGTCCGGCGGTAGCGGTAGTACCCTCCTTAAACGTAATAGCTTGCTCCGGTATAAAGCCTCCGTATCTCGGCGTAATAACGGTTTCGTCGTTACCGAATCGAGCAGGGTCGACTCCTAGACGTAATGGTCCTCCGGCTTCTTCGAGTTTCTTACGGTGTTCTTTCTCGTAAGCGAGTTCTATATAGTTAAGCGGAATAATAGTATTAGTAGATTCGCTCGGGAAGTTACCGAGTACACGAGCTTGGAACATCGGGCTATCTATACCCCAAGAGTCTATTTTTTCGAAAGCCCAACGAGGGCTAACTAGCCAAGGACTTACTATTTCGACGTTATCGAGATTAACTTCTTTTAAGTCTTCTATAGACCGGATACCGTTATTAACGAAGTTCGGCGTATCGAATACGGAGATATGTATCTTATTAGAATAATCCCAACTATGGTGGCTCTCTCTAAAACTTCCTGCGTCGGAGGTCGGGTTTCCTATCATTAACATACGAGCTTTTTCGGAGGTCATCATACCCTCGATAGCCTCGAACGCTGGCTCGGCTACACCGGCTGCCTCGTCGATAATAATAAGAATATCTCCCGACGCTGCGTGAAAGCCCTGTAGTTTATCGGGGTCTCCGGAAGACGCTCCGATAGCGTACCAATCCGGAGCTATATCTAGTCGAGTCTTTAGAGCTTCTCCGCCTAGAGGTTGATTACTTGATTCGTGAGCCGAACGTAGCTCCCTCCATAAAAGGTTTTCGACTTGACGCATTGTAGGAGCGGTAGATACGACGATACTCTGAGGGTGGGAGTATAAGAACCATAAAGCCGTACGTGCGGCGATATACGTCTTACCTACGTCGTGGCAAGCTCGGACGGTCGTATAACGGTTATCTCTAACCGAGAGAATAATCTCCTCTTGCTTCGACCAAAAAGAACCGCCGAGAATCCACTCATTAAAAAAAGGAGGAGATATTTTACTCGCTTTCCTTAGTTTACGAATTGCCTCCGCTTGCGTCTTGTCCATTTTCTGATAATACCTTTTCTGCTGCCTTAATCATATCCGAGAAGCCGGACCATACGTTATTACCTTGAGGGTCGCTAAGAGCCGAGACGCTCGTAGGAATACCGAGAACGACTCTTTCGCCGTCGATAGCTATTTTCGCTGCCTTAGCTAGCTTCTCTAATTCGAACGGATTTATAGGTCTAGGTATCGGGTTATTCTTAGAGTCTAGTACGAGGTGTCCGGCTTTATTCGTAAAGTAGTTACGCTCGGCTATATCTATAATCGCTTTATTAACGAGAGCCTGTAAGTTTTGCCAATGCTGTAAATGCCTCGACTGTGCTTCGCTCTTAGTATCGAGTAGCTTTTGCGTAAAATCGCTAAAGGCTTGTTCGTTAAGGTCTTGTCTAAGTTGTGTCCAGTTTTCGGCTAGAGCTTTATTACCGATAGTCGTCTTACTTACCCTATAGGTTTTAGCTAAATCTTCGTAGGTAAGGTTATTATCGGTAAGGTAAGCTTTACGAACCTCGTACCAGTCTATATTCCTCGGACCACCTTTAGAAGACTTCGGCTTTTTAGTAACCGGAGTCTTCTTAGGTTTCGGAGTTGACTTTTTAGCGGTCTTCATATTCCTAGTATAAACCTTACCTTAGCGAAAAAGATTTTATCTTTCCATTGTTAGCAAGCGTCTTGAGGGTGTTAATTGACACCCCAAGATATTTGCTTGCTTCTGTGATTTTATAGATTTTCATTTATTCGCTTCTCTGCAATTTTGAAATAGTCAGGATCAAGTTCTATACCAATAAAATTGCGGTTAAGGTTCTTGCAAGCTACTCCAGTAGTTCCCGAACCCATACAATTATCTAAAACAGTTTCGCCTTCGTTGGTGTATGTTTTTATTAAATATTCCATTAGTGCAATAGGTTTTTGTGTTGGGTGCAATTTGCCAAAACTGTTTGCAACACTATTAAATTTTAATACCGATTTTGGATTTACAAAATTTACATCATATTGCTTTGCATATTGCTTACCCATATTAACGTGGTTTGATTTATCTGAATTGCCGTATATAGGTGTTTTAGCTCTTACCTTACCACTTTCACTTCTTTCAGCCATTATTTTATTAAAAGTTGGTTTTGATTTATAAAAAACTAAAATATTTTCGTGATACTTCATAGGCATATAAGATGATTGAGCTACACCAGTTGGCATTGTTTTTTCCCAAATTAACTCATATTTAAACAGCTTTGTGTTACTCATTACTAAAGTACTTGTAAACGGCTGCGAAGCAGTTAAAACTATTGCTCCATTATCTTTAATAATCCTTTTATAATGCTCCCAAAGTGGCTCAAAAGAAATTACACTATCCCATTTAAGTTTTGTTGTTCCATAAGGCAAATCGCAAAGTATCATATCAATACTCCCATCGGGAATATCCTTCATCTTTTCCAAGCAATCGCCTTGTATCAATTCAATCTTTCAACTCCTTTACTAATTTCTCGTTTGCGTCCACAATCTTCTGCATATCCTCAACGGATATTTCTTTTCCCAAAGGCTCGAAGAAATAAACCTTCTCGTCCTCTGTCTGGAAATACTCTTTCGTTACCTTTATGACTTTCATATTTCACCCCTTAAATATACTACATTTCTGGTTAAAAAGCAAGTGATTTTATTTGAAGGATAGTAAAGCTAGTCTCTACTCTTGTGGTATTTCGAACTCTTTACCGGCTCGAAGTTTAGGACTAGGGTAGTCTAAAATCTTTACTAATACACCGAAGAACTTACCCTCGGCTACGTCTACGCTATGAATCTCTTTAAGTACCCAACCCTCCGGCTCGGTATATTCCTTATCGACTTCGATATTTACGACTTTAATAACGGCTTTAGGAGGCTTAGGAGCTTCCTCGAATAATCCGCCGTCTTCTTTAGGTGTTTTGTCTTTTGACATTACGCTGGTCTCCTTTATTAAATGACTTTCTAATCTTATCACGTTTATGCGAATTACGGTATTCGAGACCGACCTTTCGGAGCGATTCCGGCATAGCGTCGCCTAACTTAAATCCGGACGGCGGAGTATATCGCTTCTTCTTCGGCTTCGCCGGAGCGGTCGCTACGCTCGGCTTCGGAGCTTCCGGCTTAAAGTTCTTTAGAGCCTCTCTCCGTTTAGCTTCGTATTCGTCCTTAGCTTTCTGAGTAGTAAAATATGGCGGCATTATGGTTTATCCCTCCCTCTTATATTTAGCCGGTATTATTTTCGGTGCGATTTTCGATAAATTAACTTTATGGTAGTAGCGAGTTAGCGTAGAGAATTGCTCCGAGATAGTAGAGATACCAGGATTCGCTAGGATAGCGTAGTAGGATTTATTATACTGGCCGTCTTGCGAATATATTTCGGTTAGTCCGCCGGTCTGCTCCTCGGGAGGTTTAGCGAGACCTCGGACGTTACAGAAGCCGATAATTAGCTTACCTCTCATCGCTCCGTCGATTCCTTGTACCATATCTTCGTTAGTACGACCTCGGAACTCGAGGAAGTATTCCGGATTCGACGGTAGGTTATGGAAGTTATAGACTTTCTTTCTCGTATCGTATTTAGCGTACGGAGCTACCGCCTGTACGAATCCGACGTTTGCGGCGTTCGTAGCGTATCCGAACTCGGAGATAGCGGAGAATAGAGCCTTTAGGGTCGAGGCTTTATTTATAACTCGGGTCTTACCTTTCGAGGTCTTCGTAGCGAACCGAGTATAGTCGTCGTCGAATAGCCAGTATCGCTTAAGACCTCGCTCCTCGGCGAGCTTCCTAGAGATATTACGATTCGGGTAAACGCACTTCCTATCCTCGAAGTTATCGAGATTTAGTTCCGGCGTAATATACGGCTCTCGGTCGATTACGATTACTTCGTACTTCGAGTACGTCTCTTTAATATAGTCGATATAAGGGTCGTCGGTCTGGAGGATAATTATAATATCGCCGTCGTAGCCGATTTTCTCGAGCGTCTCGATAGTAAAGATACGCTTCCTCTTATAGTTAAGGACGAATATCGTATTTAGGTCGTTATAGTTCTTCTTCGGAGTCTTCATCGGGTATCGCCTCTACCTTATTCGTATATTCGAGAAAGCCGTTCTCTATAGCTTTATCGTGGTCGAGGATTACGAGACCGAGAGCCTCGAACGCTCGCTGTTCTTCCGGCGTAGCGTTATTACAGTAGTAGTCGGCTATTTTCGCCATCTTAAAATCGACGAAGAAGCTATAACGGAGGACGAGTAGGTCTCGAATATCCGTATTCTCGATACCGTCGATAAGAGTCTTTAGGTCTTTACGAGGCTCGTCGTAGAGTTCTTTCGGAGATACGTCTTTATCGTTCGGCTCGTAGATATTACGCTCGGCGAGGTCTTTATCGTAGTTCGATTCCGGCGTACCGCCCTCTCCATCGTCCGGACTTAGCGAGCGGATAATATCTTCGACCGGTCGAATCTGGGTCGCTACCGAATAGATAGACGTATCGACTTTATTTATCGTCATTAGCTCGGCGAGCTTCGTCTCGTTATTCGTACCGATAGAATCGTTATGAGAAAGAGCGAGTTCGATTTTAGCTTGATTAACGGTCTCGAACGTACGCTCGGACTTCTTACCGTCTATTACGATATGGACTCCCTCGGAAGCCTCGACGATTTCGACGACGACGACCTTAGCGAGTTCCTTACCGATTTTCTTATAGGCTCGAAGACGAGTATTACCGCCGAGAACTTCTCCCTCGGTAGTAACGAGTAGCGTCGAGTGTTCTCCGAGTTTAATCTGCTCGATAAGCCTCTCGAAGTCTCTCGTCTCTACGTCTCTCGGATTATCTTTATAGAGGAATAAGTCCGATACTTTCGCATAGGTAACGCCGTTCTCTTTCTCGAACGCTATTCGCTTAGACATTTAGACTGGTCTCCTTAGTCATAAATCTATAGTACCATAATTTAGAATAACGGAAGCCCTTATTCTATTTTAAGGTTCTAACTTTACTTAAGGCACTCTAAAAAGACCCTTTCTCTCTAAAGCCTACGGCTTAGGGTCTATAATCGACTCGTCGGAACTACAGCTTTACCGATAGTAAGAGAATCTCGTAGGAAGTCAAATTATCGAATATTTAGCTTACTTTTATAGGGATTAGACCGGATAAACTCCTCGAATCTACGTCGATTTTCGACTCGTAGTTCTTCGCTTATTTCCGTAAGAATCTCTAGTAACGTCATACTTGATATATCTTATCCTAATTTTTTAAGGAGCGTACGTTTACTATCGTATAAAGGGGTCTATTTAGAGCCGACCCAGCCCAGTTTAGTTATTCGTTATACCTAGCGATAACATCTACCGGCTAATTATTTAGGAGGCTTCCGGTCGTCCGCTAACTAAGCGTCCTGTCTACCTCTATTACTAGGTGTTGACTAATACGAATCGAAGCTATAAAATTAGAGTAGTAGTTTTCGTACCCTCCAAGAACTTCGCCTTAACAGAGGCGATTTTCTTTTTATATCCCGAATTGTAGTAGTTTTCCGATTACCCTCTCTTAAAGAGATTTATTATCGGTAAGGACTATTATAACGTGCCTATTTATACAATGTAAAGACCGACTAAGCTATATCGTCCGGCGTATCGGAGGTAGGAAGATAAAAAATCTCCGTAGGCTTCGACTCTCGGCTCGCTATACGTCCTAACGACCTATCTCGAGCTAATCTTCGTAACCAGACCCTCTTAGCGAGTTCCGGATATTCGTCTATAAAAGCGACGTTCTCGTATATTTTAGCTTCGTCTTCCATAACTCTAATCTACACGATTACGTGTACTTTACGCTATGGCCGGAATCGTCTCGTCTGGAGCTAGCTATTATTCCCTCTAGAAAGGTAGCCGTACCGTCCTTTTCAATCACACCGAGACTAGGACGTAAGGATTCAGCCCATAGCATACCTACGAAAAGCCGGAGACCAGCCGGTTAGACTGACAGCTCGCTCCGAGGAACGAGTCTCTACTGCTAACTCTATCGAGATAGAACTCTCCGTAGGTACTCCTTAAATATAATCTATAGACCGGCATTTTTACAATTAAACGATTTCGCTATTTACAAATTAAGCGTTAACGTAGTATTATAGAGGTACAACTTAATTAGGAGACCAGCCCTATGACGAAGTATAAATATCAAGTATTAAAAGCCGACGGCTCGAAAGAGGAGTTTACCTTAGACGGTAGTCTTTCTCTCGAAGAAAAAATCTAAAAATAAAAAGGAGGGTAGAAAAGTGAAAATTAACGTAAAAGAGGTCGAGACTAGCTCGTACTCGCTTATAGAGGGAGATACTTGCTTTAAGTGCGACCACGAGCTAGCCGAGGTAGAGCCTCCTTGTTGCTCCGGCTTCTCCGGCGGTCTTCCGGACTGCGGTTGCGGAGGGAGCTATAGCGTCTACTGCTACGACTGTAATAACGACGACCTAGAAGACCACGAAGTCGAATCTATTATCGAAGCGTATATCGGGAATCTCGAAGACGCTCGAGAAGCCGAGGCTTGCTATGCTTAGATACCGACTTTTACTAGGCGAGATATTCTACGTAACGACGAATATCTTAGCCGTCGCCGGTTGGGTCTTACTCGGATTACTAATCGGTCTCGGCGTTACCGGAACGCTCGACGACGTAATAATGTTTTTAACGGAGGTATAAGAAAGTGAACGATTTATTTAGGTATATCGGCGACGAATCAGACGGACTCGGCTATAAGACCGGTAAGGTCTATATGCTCGAGCTAACCGGACGAGGAGCGACCGAATTAAAGATAGTAGTCGAAGCCCCGATTAGAGCTTATTACGATAGCTACGAGGACTTATTAAAAGACTGGGAGAGGATTTAGCGATATGAGCGGAGGACATTTTAACTACGACGACGACCGGCTTAAGAATACGATTTTCGACTACGAAGATAAGCCTAGTAATCAGTTCCAAGACCCCGAGATTAGCGAGCTAGTCTTCGACGTTCTTACCTTAATTCACGATTACGACTGGTATATCTCCGGCGATACCGGTCGGGAGGACTGGCTAAAAGCGAAGAAAGAGTTTAAGCGTAAATGGCTACGGAAGAATAACCTCGATACCCTAGAGAAGTTAATCGACTCTCGTATCGAAGCTACCCGAAGCGAATTAAAAGAGATGTTAGGAGACCTAGAAAATGAATAAAACTAAAGTATCGGAAGAAGAAAGAGTATTAAATCTAGCGACTAAAATCGAGACGTTACTACAGTTTACCGCTTTACTCGTCGAAGACCTAGACCTTTTAGAGCGAGCTAGTAATCAGTCCGACGAGATTAGCTCTCGAATCCTATCCGCCGCACCTTTAATCGAGGCGTTCGGAGATAGCTACGAGGAGAAGCACCTCGAAGCCGAAGTCCGGCGTAAACGAGCCGAGGCTCTTACTAAACTTGTTCGAGTCGTTAAAGATACGGAAGAAGATAGAGCTAAGTTCGCTAAAGATAAAGAAGCTCGAGAAGAAAATAGAGCTAAACTTAACGGATTCTTCGGAGGATTATAGTATGACCGATAAAATAAAGCTCCGAGATATGGTCGAAGACCGGCTAGCGAACGACGAGGAGACTCGTAACTCGGATATTAAGCTAACTATCTCGATATGGATTAAATACTACCCGAACTACGTCCTCGATACGTCGCAAGGCGAGAAGTCCGGTATCTTCCTCGACGCTCTCTTTATCCTACCGAGAGAAGATAATATTAAGCGGATTCGAGCTAAGATACAGAACGAAGAAAAGAAGTACTTACCGACCGACCCCGAAGTCCGAAAGAAGCGGAGTATATCCGAGGACGACTGGTACGGCTATCTCGGCTACGCTCGCCGTAATCCGAATCCTGCGATAACTACGACTACGCCGGACGGTGTCTACATCATAAATACTTCGTAGAGGTAGATAAAAAGGAGTCGTAGTTATGATAAAGCTAACGATTTACCGAGTCGGCTCGACTATAGAGACGAACCTAGAGATATTCGGCGAGCTTAAAAGCTCCGAGATATATACCTACGGTCTAATCGACGAGGAGACCGGCAAGAGAGAGGATATTCGCTACCGTCCGTACTACCGGCGTATTATAGACGGCGTTCTTAACGTATTCGCCGAGGAGGAGGTAAAGGAGGGTATAGAATAATGGCTTTCGTTATAGTTTTTCTACTATGGCTAATACTAATCGCAATAGTTTTTAAGAAGTAAGAGAGGGTATAAAATATTATGGCTAAGAACGAACGATTCGACGATACTATTACTATTCGGATTAAAGGACGGTCGACTAACCGCTTCGTACCGGATATGATAGAACAAATGCTAAAGGACCAAGTAAAAGCGATTAACTCGCTCTACCAACAGACGGACGCTTCTATCGAGATAGTTAGCGAATATCCGCCTAAGAAGAAAAGGAACTTTCTAGGAATCACTCGTAATGAAGAATAACGTAACTAAAATCCGGCTAACTCCCGAGGAGTACGAAGAAAAGCGACGAGCGGAAGCTCCGGTCGAGCTTACTCCTAAGCAACAGGAGCAAATGGCTTTTAGAACCGGTAATCGGCGAACTCGCCGGAAGATAGCTAAACGTAACGGCTTCTTCCGAGACCGCTCCGGTACAGCGTGGCGTAAGTCCAACGAGATGATACGTACTAACGAGACCGACGTTAATTTATAGCGTCGGTCTTTTCTTCTAGAAAGTACTAGACAAAATAAGCGTTTACGAGTTATACTATAATCACTAACTAATAATAGTAAGGAGATCAGCCCTTATGACAAATAAACCGACCGTATCGCTACAAGCGTATATTCGCTCCGGAGCGGTACAGCAAGTAATCGGAGAGAGTATCGGCGGAGATAACGCCGGTAACTTTACGACCTCTCTCTTAAGCGTAGTAAATACTAATCCGGTACTACAGGACTGTCCGCCGGAGAGCGTAATTAAAGCGGCAATAACCGCCGCAAGTATGAAGCTCCCTATAGACCCTAATCTCGGACTCGCTTATATTATTCCGTATAATAACAAGGTTAAAACGAAAGAACTCGTTAAAAAAGCCGACGGTACGGAGTTCGAGCGAACTATCGAACGGTGGCAAATGACCGCCCAGTTCCAACTCGGGTATAAAGGATTTATCCAACTCGCCCAACGCTCCGGACAGTTTAAGCGAATTAACTCTACCGATATTCGAGAGGGAGAGTATAAGGGTATCGACCGTCGCTCCGGCGAGATAGACTTCGACTTTATCGACGACGATACGGAACGTAATAAGAAGCCGATTATCGGTTATCTCGGATACTTCCGACTCCTAAACGGATTCGAGAAAGAGCTATATATGACCGTCGAGGAACTTAACGGCCACGCTAAAAAGTACTCTAAGAACTTCGCTAAATACGGTACTGGACTCTGGAAAGACCAGTTCGACGTAATGGCTAAAAAGACCGTTCTAAAGCTCCTTATCTCGAAATACGGAGCGTTGTCTACTTCACTACAAACCGCTCTACGAGCCGACCAAGCCTCGATAGACGGCGACGGCTATAACTACGTCGATAACGAGAAAGAATCTATCGTCGATACCGACGAGGACTCCGCTAATAAAGGTAAGTCCGATAAAGAGAACGTAATCGACGGAGAGACCGTCGAGGACGCTCCGGCTAAAGTTAGCGACCTACCGGAATCTACTACGCCTAAAGACGGCGACGAAGTAGTAGAACCTAAAGTCGGCGAACCGGCTAAGGACGAAGCTAAAGCTACCGCTCCCGAGGAGACTCCGAAAGAAAAGCTCGCTCGTAAAATCGCCGAATCTAAGGCTCGTCGAGAAGCCGAGAAAAAAGATAAAGAATAAGCTTTACTATTAAGCGTTTACGTAATACAATAGTAAAGTAATAAACTAAATAGGAGACCAGCCCTATGGAACCACAAATAGACTACTGGAGTTACTCGAGTATGTCGTCTCTACTATCTAATCCTCTTAACTTTAAGAAGAAGTATATCCTTAAAGTTTACGACGAACCTATGAGCCCTAGCGGAGTCGTCGGTACGGCTTGCCATAAGGTAGCCGAGGCGTACTTCGGAAGCGGTAAAGAGCGAGACGAAGCTATCGACGAGGGTATTCGTTATATCGACTCCGTATCGGATAAAGAGATAGACTTCGGTAAGACCGGCTCGAGAGAGAAGATTCTTAAGGAGTTTACGCAAGCTATACAGTTCTTCTTCGAGGAGCTTCCGCAGTATCACGAGATACTAGGAGTCGAATACTCGGCTACGACCGAGATTACGACCGTAGACGGTAACGTACTACCTTTACCGGCGAAAGCTAAAATCGACCTAATCGCTCGAACGAAGACCGGCGAGCTGGAGGTTATCGACTGGAAGTTTGTACGGAGCTATACCGACGAAGACGTAACCGACTTCGGTAAGTTCCTACAAGCGATGTTCGACTATCATATCGTTAAAGCGAAGTTCGACGAAGCTCCGGCTCGAGTTATCTTCCGAGAGGTTAAAATCTCTAAAAATAAAGATAATACTCCGCAGATACAGGACTACGTTATCGACTTTAACGAGGGTACGCTCTACGGCGACTTCGCTACGTTCTATAAGCTCTATAACGAGACGACGAAGTATATTAGCTCGCCGACCTCTATCTACCTACCGAATCCTAACGACTTCTTTAACGGACAAAATAGCTTCGACGCTTTTCGTCTCGGTATTATCGGAACGGAAGCTCCGGTAGCCGTTAAGCGTAAAGTAGAGCAAAAGACGTTCGTCGATAAAGCGTTCGTAGCTTCGGCTTCGGATAAGGTCGAGAATACGAATCTAACCGACGAGGAGAAGATACGCCTTAAACTACAAGAGTTCGCTATGCCGGTAAGTATGGAGGAGACGTTCGTCGGAGCGACCGTTACGAAGTACACTCTTAAGCCGTCTCGAGGTATTCCGATGAGTAAAATCGCTCGAGTCGGTAACGATATAGCTCTCGCTCTCGGAGCGGAGTCGGTACGTATCGAAGCTCCGATTCGAGGTACGAACCTCGTCGGCGTAGAAGTACCGTCTAAGAGCCGAAAGCGTATCGACCTAGCGGATAATCACCTTAAGAAAGGTACGACGAATATCCCTATCGGAATCGACGTATTCGGTAAGGTCCACTATAAGGATATAGCGGATATGCCTCACTTACTTATAGCCGGAGCGACCGGTAGCGGTAAAAGCGTAATGCTAAACGTAATCCTAACGGCTCTAACGAAGCAGAATACGCCAGACGACCTACGACTTATCCTCGTCGACCCGAAGCAAGTCGAGCTAAACGAGTACGCTAAAGTACCGCATTTAGACCGACCTATCGTAACGACGAACGACGGAGCGGTCGAGGTTATCGACTACGCCGTAAAGCTAATGGAAGAACGCTATACGCTCCTCTCGAAAGCCGGAGTACGTAATATCGAGGAATATAATCGTAAAAAGAAGTCTCCGCTCTCTAAGTACGTTATCGTTATCGACGAGTTCGCCGACCTAATGATGACCGCTAAGAAAGGCGACTCGACCGACCTCGATATTAAAGAGTTTACGGCTCGAATAAATAATCTTGCCGCCTTTAAGTTACTCGCCGGTAAGAAGATTACCCAGAAAGACGTTAAGGAGACTATCTCCGAGCTTAAGAAGAACGCTCTACCGGAAGTCGAGACCTCGATTATCCGTATCGCCCAGAAAGCTCGAGCGGTAGGTATCCACTTAATCCTAGCTACTCAACGACCGTCGGCAGACGTCGTAACCGGTCTAATTAAAGCTAATATCCCGACGAAGATAGCGTTCGCTACGACTTCGGAAGTAAACTCTCGAATTATCCTCGACGAGTCCGGAGCGGAGGAGCTAATCGGTAAGGGAGATATGCTATTCTTAGACCCGAGTAGTAAGGGAATTAAGCGTCTACAAGGACTATATAAATAATAAACGGAGACCAGTAAAATGGCAGGAACAAAATTAGGCGGACTTAAAGCCGCAGCGACGAATAAAAGAGTACGCGGCGAGGGATTTTACGCTCGTATCGGAGCTATCGGCGGTAAGAACGGTACGACCGGCGGATTCGCCGCAGACGTAGAGTGTAGCTGTAAGAGTCTACCGTATCGCCACTATATCCGGAATTGTGCCGGAGCGAGAGGCGGTCGGAAGTCTCGTCGTACTAAAAAACTAGCGGAGGTACTATAGAGTATGGGAGGTACTAAAGATGGTGGGAAGAAAATCGCAGAAAAGCTCACTAAGAGCGACCCTGATTACTATCGTAAAATTAGGTCTAAGCGTAAAGTCTATCCTAAGCACTCGGGGCAGTTCGATACGGAATCGGCTAAAGAAGCCGGAGCGAAAGGCGGAGCTAATAGCCGACGACCGAAAGCGAAAAAGCTCCCTCGATAAGTTTAAGTTAAAGTTCGAGCCTCTAGCTTCCGAGCTAGATATAAAAAGAAAGATACGGAGGGTAAAACGTGAAAAAGGGTCTAAGAATACTAAGTAAGATAGTCGTAGGAATCCTAGCGTTCCTCGGACTAATCTTTATCGCCTTAATAATTTACTGGTGGCCGGTAATAGATAGGTTCGTAAACTGGTGCGAATACTATCCTAACTCGGTCTCCGACTGTAGAGAGGAATAAGAAAGCTATGTTAAAACGACAACGATTAACCTTACTAGCGATAGCGGTCGTAAGTCCGCTTATCGCCTACGGAGCTATCGTACTAACGACTCCGACTCCGGTATCTCCGGCGAGTGCCGCCTCCGAGAATCCGGAGCGAATACCTTTTACTAATAAAGACGTAACTCCTGGCAACCCCGAGAGCTATATCGGTACGTACGGACAGTGTCCGTTTTACGAGAACGCCGGAGAGAAAGGTTGTTATCCTCCTAGTGATATAGAGTGTAACGCCGACTGGAGCGTCTGTAAGCCTAAAAGCGAGGGAACCAATGTTACTAGCGGAACTAACGATTCTCGGAGTACCGAGAGTAAAAAAGAACAACCAACAAGTAGTACTTGCTCGAACTAAAGCCGGTAAGTACTATCCGAAAAAGGTCGATACTGCCGCCTATAAGCGGTGGCATAAAGACGCTATACCGCAGATTAACTTACAGAAGCCGAGCCTCGAGATAGACTTTCCGGTAAACCTCGCCTGTCGCTTCTATATGGATACGACGACGAAAGTCGACCTGTCGGCTCTCTACGAGGGAATACAGGACGTACTCGTCGAGCTAAACGTACTAAGCGACGATAACTATACTATCGTCGCTAGCCACGACGGAAGCTCCGTAGAGGTCGATAAATCTAATCCTCGTATGGAGATTACGATTACCTCGAAGCTCGACGACGCTCGTATTACGAGACCGGAGACTATCGCCTTTATCGAAAAGGCTAAACGAGAAAAAGATAACGTAGAGGAGCTACCTTTCTAATGATTAAAACTATAGTAGCGTTCGATATAGACGGAACGCTTATTACGAACCAAGACCCCGACCGAGAACACGGCGAAGTATCTTCTAAGGAAGTACCGCACGAGGATATAATCGCTACCCTAAAGACCTTTAGTCGATTTAAGAATATAAAGATAGTCGTCTGGAGCGGAGGCGGTAAAGCCTACGCCGAGTCTATCGGTCGTCGCCTCGAACTCGATAAGTACGTCTGGAGATATTACGGCAAGACCCAACTTCCGGAGGTAATGGCTCTCGGATACCCTATCGTAGCTATCGACGATATACAGGACTGTACGCTAGGAGATATTAACCTAATCGTCCGGAATAAATAACTATTCCGGACTTTTTTATAGAGGTAGAGCCGAGAAAATAGAAAAAAGGACTAGACAAATAACCGTTAACGTGATATACTCATAAGTACGGTAAAGAATTAAATAAAAACACCGTAAATAAACAATTAAAACCGGTAGTTCCTCACCCTAGAGAAAGCTAATAGCAAAGCAGGTCGAGAACCGAAACTCTAAATAGAACTTATCTAGGACGAGGAGCTACCGAAAAAAGACAAGGAGACCAGCCCGATGTCAAAAGAACAACTTAACGAAAAAGCCGAGGGTATCGTAGATAACTTCCTCGCTAGTAAGTTCGTAACGAACGTAAAGCTCGTAGCTCTTACTATCCGTACTCTAGTACTAATCGTAGTGCCACTCGTCGTAGCCGGATACTTATATCAGACCCAGACCGATAAGGTCGTATTAGGTCTCGCTATAGCTATCGCTATCTTCGGCGGACTTAACCTCGTAAAGCTCGCTTTCGGCTACGAGAACTTAGCTCGAACAGCTAAGAAGCGTCGATAAATGGTATAATAAGGAGGCTTTTCTAAGCAAACTTATGAAGTATATTATTTACCTCGTTATCGGTCTAATAGCTATTACGCTACTAGCTCCGAACGTAAAGTTCGAGAATATTAAGTCGAAGTCCGAGACTACTCTTACGCCTACCGCCGTAGAGCCTGTAGGAGCGTCCGAGAAAGAAAAAACGGTAGAAGTACCGGTCGAAGCTCCGAAAGCTAAGGAATGGTCGGAATTAACGGTCGAGGAGAAGATAAAAGCTAATCCCCAGAACTGCGACCTTAAAGTCCAAGTAATGTACGAGGACGGTAGCTGTCATAATACCGTAGCTCCTACTTCGGCTATATCCGGAGGCGGAGACTGCGAAGAAGCGATACGTCGTATCTTTCCGGCTAGCGAACACGCTCGAGCGATTAAGGTAATGATACAAGAGTCGAGCCGTAATCCGGCTATCCATAACTATAACCCTAGTACCGGAGACGACTCGTACGGTTGCTTCCAGATTAACCTCGCCGGTAATAATAAATATTCTCGTCCGTCTCCGGCGGAGCTAGTAATAGCCGAGAATAACGTAGCGTTCGCCTATAGGCTATGGCAGTCTACCGGTTGGTGTAGTACCGGCGGTTGGCTAAATACTGGAATAAAAGTAGGCATTTGTTAAAATAGAGTTAGAGAGATTTATTAGCTATTAAGTTAGCTAACTCGAAAATAAATATATCGAGTACAGTTTTAAGAGGTAAAGAAAAGACGGCTACTGCGAGAGCCGTCTTTTCGAGTTAGAGATTTTTGTTTTATTAGTAGAGGTCGTAGAAGCTATGCGAGAAGCCCCTACGCTCGAGGGTGCGAATACGCTAATCCCACCCTCCGGCGTAGCTACTTCTGTAAGAAGCTAGGAGCGATACCGTTCGAGTCGGTATATCGTGATTCGTGTACGTACTTGTCGATAGCTTTTACGATACCGGTAATAACGGCTAGTACGACGAACGAGAGGTTAATCTCGAGACCGCCGACGAGGACGTTAATATTCTGGAGTTCTCCGGCGGATAGTAACGCCGTAAGAGCGGTTACTACGAGACCGAGGAAGCCGAACCAGAGGAAGCGACCGGTACTTTTAGCGAGTTCGATTAGAGCTTTTTTATCCATTATTCCTATTCTCCTTTCTTAAAGAGTGGGAAGTTCTTAAATATAGCTACGAAGAAGTCCGTAATTAGCTTAAGGAACGCTTCGATAGCGTTAAGACGCTTTTCTACGTCTCCGTTGCCTGGGGTCGTCGGGTCTACGTCGATAGGTGGCTCTGGTACTGGCTCTCGAGGTGGCTCGGGTGTAGTACTAGGCTTCTCGGTAAACTGGTCGAGCGGAATACCCCAGTTCTTATTATTATCTCTCGCCCATTTACTACGAGCGTAGACTTTACCGGCAGATACCGTCTTAAGTTCGACGAGGCTAATATCCGTACCGGCGACGATAGTACTACCGACTTGCTCGTTCTTATCGAGGTCGACGACCTTATTATCGTAGACGAGTCTCATCTCTCGAGGATTCGCCATAGGCTCCCACTTCTGCTCGACCGTAGGCGGTTGCGTAATCTGCGGTACGTAGTCTTCGCAGTCGGCGACGTTAAAGCCGTTCGTAGAGCGGATAGCTCCGCCGTTATAGCTATATGCCGTCATATAGTACTTACCGCCGAGACCGTTCGTAGCGATAGCTACTACGTCGATAACTTCTCCGGCGTTATAGGCTTTAACCGCCTTAGCATTCTGCCAACTCGTAAAGTTAAAATCCCAGAGGTTAGCGGCACGAGTTAGCTTAATACGCTTCGGAGTAATAGCCTCGTACTTAATAACCGACGGAGTAGGCGTAGGATTCGGAGTATTAAACGAAGCGACGGCTCGTAAGAACTCGTCTTTAGCGTATCCCTTGTGTTTAAGGTCGGCAGGACAGAGAGTAACGCTACTCGATACGTCCATATGGAACTCGAGGATAAGATTCGGGTAATGAGGGAGGAGTTTTACCATTAAGGTATAGAGGTTATCGAGCGTACCTCTATCGTAGAAGCCTCGCCAGTCTCCTCGGACTTCGACGGTTAGGCTCTCTTGGTTACTAGCGTAGTTACCGTTAGTAAAAGGAGTATCGTCGGTATCGACGTACTGCTCTATTTGACCGGAGATATTACCGACCCAGAAAGTCGAAGAAGCGTTACGATTCGGGTCTGCCCAGAGATACCTTAAAGTATTCTCCCAACCGGCGGAGTGGTGTACCGTTAACTTACGAATAGGACGACCTCTACCCTTAGCGTAGTTATTAGCGTTAGCTTGGTAAAATGGTATCCCTGCGATTCTCATAAGATAATGGTCTCCTTTATACCTCGATTATAGCACTATTCGTCGTCGTTATTTGCGAGCTTATATATTCGCCAGAGTAGATAGCTTAAGAGTAGAGACTGTATATGTACCCCCATAGAATAGACGAAGCTAATAGCCGTAATCGTACTCGGTCGACCGATATTATCGTTACCGGCTATCTCTACGACTAAGGTAATAAGGTTAATCCCTATCGGAATTAGACCCATTATTACGATAACGAGCGAGATAGCGAATAGCGTATAGCGAAAATGTTTAATATCTTTCTCGCTAATAGGTCGCTTAAATAAGTTAACTTGTCGAGTAATGACTCGGAATATAAAGTACATCGCTACCGCCGAGATAGCGAGCAAAATAAAAATGTATTCTATTAAACCTATCATCTATTTTTTTCCTGCTTTTTCGGAGGGTGTCCACCTGCCGCTAAGTATATTTTAATAGTAAAGCCGTTCTGAACCAAGAGCTTATTTAACTGGCTCGAGGCTTCTTTAGCCTTTTGTATTACCTCGACTTTCGCCTCTTGATTAGCGATAATCTCGACGATAGGGTCTTCGACCGGAGTCTCTCGAACTACGATAGGCTCTACGCCCTCGGTTATTGCCTTGTTCTTCTTTCGGAATAAGCCCATAATTAGCTACTCCCTCCGCTAGACTTTACCGCTTCTATTTTAGTCGCTAGTAAAGTATTAGACTGTGAATTACTTTGCAATACTTCGAGAACCTCTTTCGTAGTAGCGTTGCTCTCGACTCGACGAGCTTCGATAATATCTTGCTTTTCTCGTTGGAGAGCGTCTTTCTCCGCTTGGAGCTTCTCGTTCTTATTATACAGCTTTATACAAACCCAACCCAAGACGATACAGGCGATACCGAGTACGCCCTGCGTAAATAGAAAGGTCGTAACGCCTTGAGACGGGTCCATAGTTAGGACTTATCTACCTTACCGCTATGAAAGTAAGGATTATCCTTATTATCTTCGACGATTTTCTCTACCTTAGCTCGAGCTTCCTTTTCGGATTTAGCCTCTACTCCGGTACTCGTACCGTCGTCGTAGGTAACGACGTAATTCTTAATATCGTCGTCTCTCTCTTGTAGTTCTACGGATTTAATCTTTTTCATCGTATCTGGTCTCCTTTAACCTATATAACCGTTTACGGCTTTAATAGTATGATTACCGCCGCTCGACGAGCTAGCGAACTTATATATAAGTGATAGGCTTGCGGCTTTCGCTGCGGCGATAGCGTAGTAGGTCGTAGCCGAAGTAAGGTTAACCTCTCCGGATATATCGTAAGGTGCGGCGTTAAAGATGTTGGCGTTACCGTTACCTTGACCGATTAGTAATTCTACGTCGGATACAGAGCTAGAAGAAGTCGAGAGAGCGACCCTCATATCCGTACGACCGCCGGAAGCTCGGTCTGCTCCGTACATACCTTGATGTCGTAGCTTCCACTTACCAACGCCGAGAGCGAGGGAGTGAGAGTCTAAGTTATACCATACGTCGATACCGCTCGGAGCTTGGTTAACGTCTGTAGTCGTCGAGCTAGAACGAGTCCAGTTAGACGGAGTAAGGTCGAATCCGACCGGAGCGAATACGCTCGTATAAGTAGGCGAGGTAATAGACTCGTTATCGAAGTCGTAGCTAGCGTGCATATGAACGTGTAGCTTCGTCGAGTCGACTTTCATAATGATACCGTATTTAGTACCGTCGGTCGGTTGCGTAAACTTAACTCGCATACCGGCGACGTACTTAGTCGTAGCGTTCGACGGAACGGTAATCTCGGCTATTCGAGTAGTAGAAGACCACGCCGAATACGTCCAAGATTCTCCTGCGGCAGTCCAGCCTAAATCGGGAATACCGAAAGCGTTAGCTACGGTAATCTTCTTAGCGATATTAGCCGACGAGTCGAGAACGACGATATAGTCGTTAGAAGCTAGGCTCGTTAGTTCTGTTAGTGCGGATATTCTACCCATTATTTTAGGTCTCCTTATTCTTATTATACATTAACTTGGCTCGGCAGGGTTATTTACATTTTCGAGTACTTCGAGATTACGCTTAATATCCTCGACTCGCTTATTTACCCGAGGTACGTTATAGGTTAGCGATAACGGCATTTTGTCGGGGTTATACTCTTTCGATACGCTCTGTACGACGATACCGTCGACTAACGTACCGAATCCTATAAAGCCTAGCATTTCGCCGATTTCTACGTCTTCTAGATAGAACGTACCGTCTTCGGTAATTGTAACCTCTCCGGCGTATAAAGCACTACGGAACTGGTCTATATCTGACTGAGAAAGGATAGTCGCCGTAGAGCTAGAAGTAACTCGATTATCTGATTTCTTAGCTAAACCTCGACGAGTGCCGGCTTGCGGAGCTTCTCTCGTTCGTTTAAATAAAGCCGGATTACCTCCTCCGGAGAATAGAACGTCGTTAATTACCTTTTCGATAGTCTTAACGATTTTACCGGATACTACGGACTGTCCTTTACGTAGCCACCTATCCGGCGTAGTAGAAGCTTCTCGTAGGTAAATAGTATCCGTACCGAAGTCGTAGAAGTAATACCAGTTAGCCGGACAAAGTTCGAGTACTTTTTCGATAGCTTCTTTAATAGTATTTGTCTGGAACGTATAGCTAACGAGCGTCTCGGTAACTTGGATAGAATCCTCGGTATAGTTAATCTCCGCTCCTCGGCTTCGAGCGAAGTCGACTATAGAGCGTAGGATTTGACTCGGGTCTTTCGATAAGAAAGGTACGGTCGTATCCGCTCCGGCTTCGTAAAGAATAAAAGCTATATCGTTACCGGTATCGTTTACGAGTCCGGTATCGTTGGTGTAATACCAGATAGAACCACCAGCGTAAGCGGAAGCAGTCGTATAGAAGTTTAACGGATACGTCGGATTACCGCCGGTTTTATAGTTATCCGTCGAAAAGCTAAAATGATACGTACCTATAGGAAGTAAAATCGGGCTATCGAACGTAACGTCTAGGTATGGTACCGGCGTATTTCGGTTAACCGTACCCGAACCGCTACCGTAAGTAGTCGTCGGGCTAGTAGGAGTACCGCCGATTACAGTAACCATAAAGTCTATATCCGTATACCAACCGGCAAAAGGATAAAGACGTACCTTAGATACCGTTTTTTGTGCGGCCATACTAAAGCTTTGATAGAGTTGCGTATAATCCGTAGGACCACCGCCGTTTATTCCGTAATATCCAGTACCGATTACGCCGGTATCTATATACGGCGTATCCTCGGTCTCTAGAATAATATTATTTAAGTCTTGAGCGTACGAACGAACCTCGGAAGTAATAGAAGTGCTATCTAAAGGTAGCTCCCACCTAGGAACGTAGCCTCTAAATATTGTACGACCTAGGGGATAACCGTCTTCGACGAGTATCATACTGGCGTCTTCGTTTAAAATAGGGGTATCATCTTCGTTTAATAACGGCTCGAACTGTCCGTAGATAGAATCTACCTCTACATTTACGTTAGTATCGAGCGTAGTACCAGTACCAAGACCAGTAACCGGCGATACGTCGATTAAAAACGGAGAATCGTCTTCATTAGTTAGAGCTACGTCGTTTTCGTTTAATAGTTCTGCTACTGCCGGCTCGGTAGATAAGTCGTTACGAGCGAATCGTATCGGCATAGAACCCATAATATTATTTATCTCTTGCTTATAGTTAGGGTCGCTCGTTACGTCTCGCCAGTCGCCGAGATAGTCTCCGGATTCGGAACGAACCTTATATCTAAAGCGTTTTTGCGGTAACTGTCTATTCGGTGGGTCTATAAAGATACCTCCGAAAGAGCTAGCTTCGGCGTTTATATTTACGTCCCAAGTATAGGTTAGCCGAATCTTTAGAGTATCTATAGCGAGACCGGTAGTACCCCCTCCACCCGAGTAGGTATGCTCGTCTATATCTAATTCTATACCGTTTATAACTGCGTCGTCGGGTAGGTCAAGACCGAATCCGGTAGCAATAAGGTAGTAAGACTTAATCGTATAAACTCCGGCTACTTTCTTACCGGTAGCGATAGCTACTCCGAACTTCGTACTAGATACTTGAGCACCGCTTATAGAAGACTCGCTCCATAAATCGCTAACTCCGCCCAAAGAAGCGAACGGATAAGTATCCGTACCGGTAGCCTTATTATTAGCGGTCTTAATAACGTCGTTAAATACTAAATGAGCTTTAGCGAGGTAAAACTCATCCGCTCCGGCTAAAAAAAAGCTATGAGTAGAGAGGTCTCCAAACCCGAGACTATCGTCAGCGAATATAGAAGAAGTCTCTACCCAAGCCGTATCGCCGATAGAATCGTCTTGAGCTACCCTAGTAGGCATTAACCAAGCCGTTGTAAATTGCATAACGGTTAAACCTCCCCGATTACTATATCTCCCGAAGCAATCGGCAGATTATTACCGGCTGTTAATACAATCGGTAAATCGAAAGCTCCGAAGTATAGTAAATTACCTCCGCTCGAAGCGTCTCTAATACCCCAATGCGTAACCGTAGAAGCTGGCATAGATGAGAACGTCTCCGAAGTATTACTCGTTTTAGTACCGCCTACAGCGTTAGCGAAAGATAATTGTTGTCTAGCGTAAGAACCGCCGGTAGATTCCGTACCGGTATCGTTTTCTGTAGGATTATTCGTATATAGAGCGAGGTAGACGTTAGTCGGCATAGTATAACTAGCTTCGCCTAGAACGTGCTTTATAATCTTATTTTTTAGATAAGCTGATTTTACGGCTAACATTAGAGCCACCTCCTATAATAAGTACTTAATATATCTACGTCTAAAGCGGTAGCGTCGAACGTATACTCGAAAGTACCGCCCTCCGGAGACCATACAGGGAATAGACCGTCTCCCTCGATTATAGCGTTATTTAAATAGATAATCTCGTTAAACGAGTCGACAGTAAGAACGTCTCCGGCTTGGAATATTTGAGTAACCGACATAAACGTATTTTCGATAGCGTTACCTATAGAGATAGTTACGTAATCGTCGTCGGGGTTTACCGAGTTAATTGTTATTACGGTAAGAGGTAGAGCGAAGTACGAGCCTCCTCCGACTACCGGAATATTTGTAGAAGTCGTAATACCGGTTTCGTTAACGAGGGTAGTTTCGGTCTCGTCTTTAGCGAAAGGATTAGGAGCTACGAGCTGTAAATTAAACGGCATACGGCTAACGTCGGTATTCTTTCTAGCCGTCTGTAGCGATTCTACGTTTACTCGCCATACTCGGTACTCTCCTCGGTAATATATTCTTAAATCGAGTCCTCGACGGTTAACGTAGCCTTTAAGTTGGTCTAAAGCTCCGTCGGCGTTATCTTCCGTATCCGCTTGAATATAGCCGGTTAGGTACATCTTACGGCTACCGAACTTCTCGAAGACCGCTTTCGCTCCGTCTTTACGAGCTAACTCTAGTACGCTTACAGCTTTAGGAGGAGCGTTAAAAGCGTCCGTCTCTACTATTCGGAAGTATCCGGCTTGTAGGTCTAAGCCGTCTAAAGTTACAGCTCTACCCATTAGTCGGTACTCCTTGCATTGCTAGTTCGCTAATTCTATTAAATCTATCCCAAAAGGCGTTACTAGCCTCGGCGTTCTCGTTATGGATAGTACCGTAGTTATTAAATACGATACCGTTATCTATTACTTTAGTACCGCCGGAAGTTCCGTTAGCCATAGAGCGGAGAATATTCTTCGACTCGTTATTAGAGAAAACGTCCGTACCTCTAGGTAAGTTAACTATCTCTCCGCCTCGTCCGGCTACGTCGCCGACTACCGCCGGACCACCTTTAAAGTTACGGACTCCGGTATATAGAGTAGGAAGCTTCGGCATAGAAAAGCTTTTACCGCCGATTCCTGGTACCCAATCCGGAGCTTTAAAGTCGAGCTTACAAACGGTACT
>WBZP01001782.1_pt1 | contig 25777 bp, 19 predicted proteins | sample 5204301 | NCBI WGS metagenome assembly WBZP01 (sample SAMN12412401, study PRJNA552823) | activated sludge metagenome | isolation source: activated sludge from nitrification reactor of wastewater treatment plant... | place: USA: Pennsylvania | collected 2017 | reverse complement strand
CAAGCTTTTGCTTCGCAAAGACTCGGCGGCCCCCGAGGCGCTGGGTTTGATAGGTGGTCCTGATACCGCTCGGGCCCTCGGTGAGATGATCGGCACGGTGCCAAACTACCTGATCACGGCGACGCTCGGCGCGCTGCTCCGTCGTCCCGACTTTGGCCCCGAACCGATGCGCACCGAGGTGGTCAAGACGCTCGGCAAGATGCCGGGAGACCAGCCGGTCGACTTCCTCAGCGACTACGTCAAGGCCACCGATACCGACAAAGAGTCCAAGGCTCGACCCTCTCGCGCCGAGGCCCAGAAGATCATCGAGCAGAGGACCGCAAAATGACCACCTCACGAACGATCATCGGCTCGCTTTCCACGCTGACTTTGGCCTGTGCAACGACCATGCTGGGCTGTGCCGAGGCGGCGTTTTCGGTTCACACCCAGGACAACGACCTCACCAACGTCAAACCGACGGTCGAGCGCATCAAGACGGCCAAGGTGTCGTCTTCACCACGCTCCGGATCGGGTCACGCCACCGTGTACGTCGCGGTCGGCCCCGAGCGGCGACTTGGCCAAACGGAAGCAAGCAAGGGCGTTGAACAAGCCGTCGTCGCCTACGATTTGACCGATGGCAAAGAGCTGTTCTCTGTTGGTTCAGATGTCCGCTCCCGCTTCGTGGTCAGCCAGGGTGTCGTCATGTACCGCGAGGGCCAACGTGATCTGGTTCTGCGCGATGCCCAAAACGGCAGCGTTCGTGCTCGGATCCCAATGGAAGAAGGCGAGACGCTGGCCGGGCTGGCCTCCGACGAAAACCAGCTCTACTACGTCACCCGCGCCAAGGTCGGTGGCGAAAACAAGAGCTTTCTGACGGCACTGCTACCGAACGGCACGCGAGCGTGGCGTCTCCCGGGCCAGGGCTCGATGGGCGCACCGGCGGCGTGGGGCGGCATGGTGGCGGTTCCGTATCGCTACCAGAACGCGGTCATCCTCGATGCCAAAACCGGCCAAGAGCTGTCGCGAATTCGCCAAAAGGACGAACAGATCGGCTTTGTCCGCGAAGGCAAAAACGGCTTTCTGTACGGAGTCGGTGCAAGCGGGGCCGCGCTGCTCGACGAAAAGAGTGTCAGCGGCGAAAAGAAGACCATCTCGTACCTGTCGCCGCAGCTTGGTGAGCGGGTGCGGGTGTTCTTGCACTGGGATGGCTATCGCGCCGAGCAGACCGATTTTTCGGCGTTCGATCGCAACCGGCTGTTGTGGGATGCCGAAGCCCAGGGTGACCGCGTCCGCTTTTCCGACGACCAGACGGTGCTCCACTCGTATCGCTTCCTGTTTGGGATGAATGCCAAAGACGGCGGCGTGCGCTGGGCCTATGCCAACCCGCGCCAGACGCTGATGGCCTCGGAACTGAGCGATCAGCTCGTGATGTACGTCGCGCAGGACGGTGAGATCGGTGGCCTGCTCCGCCAAACGGGAGCCAAAGTGCTGAGCCGTCGTCTGACCCTGAAGCCGGGCCAGAACGTCATCGGTGCCAGCTTCGACACGGCCGGACTCGCGGCACCAGCGACGGAGATTGCCAAGGCAGAGCCGGTACTCGATGTGCTGCGCGGCATCATCTTCGATCGCGACTCATCCTTCCTATCGGTGAAGAGCTTCGCGGTGCAGGCACTCGGGGCAGTACCGGGCAAACAGGCCGCCGCCGAGCTGGTGAAGGTGATCACAGCAGAAGGCATGCCGAGCGAGATTTCCCGTGCTGCTGGCGATGTGCTGGCCCAACGCAAGGACAATCTTGCTGAGGTCTCGTCGCTGCTGGTTGCGGCTCTTCAACAGAGCTACGACTATCTCGACGACAAGCGCCCGCGTGGCCTGGATGTGCTGGCACGGGTTGCGACGGCTGTTGGCGCGTCCGAGACGGTTCCGGCTCTGTCGGCGCGTCTACTCGATCCGAGCACGCCGGCGGCAGCACTCAAGGACTTGGTCCTGGCGCTCACCAAGCTGGGTGGCAAGGATGCAATTCGTCCGCTTCGGGACGCGCTGCTCGTCTATCGCGCCGATCCACTGTTCGCGAGCGATCCCGAGGTGCTAAAGCGCGCTGGTGAGGGTCTGCTCGCCGTCGGTGGAGAACCGGAGCGACGCCTGGTCCAGTTCGTTTCGATGGAACCGCACACGCTGCCGGGTCTGGCCACGCACTTCCGCAAAGTGCTCGACGACCGCGCTGCTCCGAAAGCCACGGCGAAACCCGCCCAACTTCGCTAATCCCCCGCTCGCTTCGCACACCTTCCGCTGCTTCCGATCCTCGCTCTCGCTTCCATTCAGCCCCGACAACCGGGGGTACCTTTCACGTTTTTTCAAAACGTGATTCCATCTTGCTACACTGGCGACGGCAGTCTGCCCGACGCAATCGACGTTGGAGGAGTGCCCGCCTACACAGGAGAAATCCATGAGCGACCTGATTGGCAACCTCGTCGGCACCCTTGGCGTCGATCACCATCAAGCAGAGGGCGCGGCTGGCACCGTCCTTGGGCTGATCAAACAAAACGCCCCTGAAGGCACGCTCGATGGGGTCGTCGCCAAGACCCCCGAGGCGCAAGGCTGGATGGACAAGGCGGCCCCGGCTCTGACAGGCGGTGGTGGTGGACTTGGTTCCCTGCTCGGGGGCGGCGGACTGAGTGGACTGGGCAGCCTCGGTGGACTGGTTCAGGGGGCGGCGGCTCTGCAAACCGTGACGGCGGCCCTAGAAAAGCTCGGCATCCCCAGCGGTGTGGCGGCCCAGGCGATTCCCATCGTGCTGTCGTTTCTGCAAACCAAGCTCGGCGACAAATCGTTCGCCGCGCTCACCAGCAAGGTGCCGTTTCTGCAAGAGCTGAGCGGTAGCCAGGCCAGCGCAGCGGGCGGACTCGCCGGGGCGTTCGGCAAGCTGTTCTAGTACGCGCCCCCTAGGCAACCCCGGAGTCACCGCTACGGCTTGGGATGGCTCGCAAACCAGCCCCACACCGCGTTGGCCCACACCGAGCGCGGGAAGACCGGAATGTGACTGCCACCGCGAATGGTCCACAGCTCCGCCGCGCCACCGGGTTTGCAGGATGGGAAGCGAGTGACCGTGGTTTCGCTGCCGCCGAGATTGACCTCTAGATCCATGTTCGGCGCGCTTTGATCGGGGGTCGCCGAGCAGCCACCGATTCCCGCCCAGAACTGCACGCTCCCCAGCGCCGACGGAATGGTCCAGCCCATATTGGTCCCGCCGTCGTATGGCACCGCATCGTCTTTGTCGCCATGCACTTGCAGCACCGCGACCGGACTCTTCGGCTTGCAGCGGTTCACCGCGTCCGCAAAGTTGGCTCCCGCAAGAGAAACAATCGCGGCAATGCGCTCCGAGCGCTCGCAAGCATAGCGGTACGACATAAAGCCGCCGTTTGAGTGACCGACCACATAGACCCGCTTGCGATCGACCCGATAGCGCGAGGCCATGTCATCGATGATCGCGTCCACATAACCAACGTCATCGATGTTCTTTTTGTCGAAGTCGCAGCAGACATCGGTGGCGTTCCAGAAGCGCTTGTTCTTGGAATCATAGGTGCCATCGGGATAGGCCTCTAGGAAGCCGAGCCGGTCCATCTCAAGACTCAGTCCAAAGTAGACATCTTGACCGATTCCGTTTGCTCCGTAGCCGTGAAGCAACACCACCAGCGGCCAGTTCTTCTTGTCGTCGTAGTTACTCGGAACCTTCGAGTCATAGGGGCGCGCTTCCACAACCAGCTTGGCCGACTTCACCGCCGCCTCCGAAGGAATGAGCTGATCGGGATCGACCGGCGGTGTCATCATCATCTGCTCCGGCTCACCGCAGCCAAACAGAGCCCCACACAGGAGTCCCACAGCACCGATTCGAAGCGACCAGGAATTCTGTCGATTGGTTTTCATGGGCGCACGCTAACACAGCCGCATGCGCACGCAGAGAAGGAGTGTGTGCGATCGACACCCGGACCCCAGCAAAAGAGGGTGCGGACTACAAACGGGTGCGGACTACAAACAGGAAGGAGTGTGTGAAAGGGAGGATCGATTATGGCTGGTAGCGCAGGACCGTGTTGCCGTAACCAACCATCCACAGATCGTTGGGGGCCGGAGAGTGCATCTTGGTCAGCGTGCGATTGCCATAAGGCCCTGCAACCTGCTTGAGACTCGCACCATCCCAGTGCAACACGACACCCGCATCACCCGCCATCCAGACATCTGTCTCACTGAGGGCGACGACGGTCACCAGATCGGTGGTGACGGTCGTCAGTTGTTTGCTCCAAGTCGTACCGTCGTAGCGAATCACCAGACCTCCGGCACCGACCATCCAAACATGGGTGCTCGGGGAAGGGGGACCGCCGACTCCGTACAGGACATCGCTCACCCCAGTTGGCACCGCAGCCTGGATGGTACCCGCACCATTGTTGATGCGAACGGCGTAATAGCCACCGACGGCCCAGACCTCGTTAGCGGTGCGACCCCAGATACTCTGGAAGACAATATTGGTGTTGGTGTAACTCGCCGATGCCGGTGCCGCGCCATTGACGTAACGATAGATGTTGCCGAGTGACGTTCCGACATAAAAGTCGTTGGCCGAGACGCCACCAATCGCATACGCCGCCGCAGTAATCGTGCCGGCCTTCATCGAGGTCCACGCGTTCGTTGCTGGTGTGTACTTGTAGACATTGCCCGCGTTGCCGGAGACAAACAACTCTCCGGTCGGAGCCGTGTAGCCATCGTACAGAGTGGTAATCACCGGCACGGAAGGGAGTGCCGAGATCTTGCGTCCATCTGAACCAAACACCGTGCCATCGTCGTACAGGAAGTACTCGCTGGTTCCGGTGCCGGTCACGACCGCCAGCTCTCCAGAGCCCCTGGCATACACAGAGGAAAGCGGCGCGGCAAGCTGCGTGCTCGGTGGATCCGCAACATAGCGCAAGACGTTGCCGTGGCTCGTGGCCAAATACACTTCCCCTTCTTTGGACCCCCACGCGGCTCTGTACGTTGGAACCAGTCCCTTCAAGCTGCCTGCGCTCAGGATGTCTGTCGAAACCGCTTTGCTGACATCCGAATCCACAAATCGCTGGATGGTTTTGATGCTACTGCTACCGGTCCAGACATCACGCGGACTGTTTCCCCACACTGCGGTGATGCCGCTGCTGCACGTATTGTTCTGCTTCCACATCACGCCATCGCGACGGTACACGGCGCAGTCACCGCCCGTAGTTCCTCCCACCGCCCAGACATCATTGGGGCCAGAGGTCCAGACATCCGCAAGCGGTGCCGTAGTTGCAAACGGAGCCGCAACGGTATTCCAGATCGCGCCAACACCCCCGTAGCTACGAACCGTACCACTCTGTCCTACGGCCCACACATTATCGGGAGCACTGCCCTGTACCCGATAGAGATTGCTGGTCGTACCGCTCGTCATCGGCGTCCAGCCGTTGCCCGTATTGCGAAGGATGGCTCCACCATCTCCGACTGCAAAGAGGTTGTTTGTAGCGGTGCCCCACACCGAGTTGAGGTTGGCAACAACACTGCTCGGCTCGGTCACAAACGCCGTCCCATTCCAACGAGTGATAAGCCCGGTATCACCCACCACCACGGCAGCTCCTGCGGCGGAGGCATAGACTCCGTTCAGGTGTTTGGTGGTGTTGGCATTCACCAGCGACCAAGTCTTCCCGTCATAGTGCATCGCGGTACCGAAGTCACCGACCGCCCAGATATCACTCGCGCTGGTTCCCCACAGTCCCGACAGCGCATTGCCCTGCGGAAGCGGATTGTACCAACACCAGCTCGACTGACAGAGTCGCGGCTGGAACTTCACTTCCGCCTTGACTCGCTTCGCCATGTTGATCGAGCAGTCGTTGTAACCGTCGCAGATTCCGCCGGAGCTGACATAGACCTGCGCACCGTAGGACTTGCCGGTGGCATTGAACTTCAGGACCGTGGTAGCGCCCTGGTTGTAGTCGTAACAGTTGGTTCCGCAAGAGACTCCCTGGGGAGTCAGGGTCACGTTTCCTTCGCCGCTCTGATCGATGATGAGCGAACAGAGGCGCGGATTCAGTGAAGACAGGTTGACCGTAACTTCCTGACCGCGTCCTTTTGATAGATCGATGGTCACGGAACCCGTCGCAGACTTGCACTGATCGGTTCCAAGCGCCGAAATATCGAGCGTCAGGATTCCGCTCTTGTCTGCCGGCAGTCGGATTCCGATCGAGTCGAGCTGGGTGGTGATGTCCATTCCCTGCATCGCCGATGCGTCGCCGAGTCTTGCCGAGGCATACAGCGAAACAGTATCTGCCGGACGACCGTTTACGTGAACGAGGATCGCATAGTCTCCGCTGTCCCCGCAGCTTGATAGGAGTCCGGCACCAAGAGAAAGGAATCCCAAAGTAGTCCGTAGGAATCGCTTGCTAAACATGTGGCCCTCTTAAGTCAATAAGGTTAGAACGTCGGCGAATACACGGTGGTGCCAGCAGGAATCGGATCGGTGGTTCCGCTTTTGCTCACTCCGACCCCGATCCCGATTCCCAAGATGGTGACCGCTGCGGCTCCGCCTACGATCGTCCAAAACCACCACTTCTTATAGATGGGCTTGGGCTGTTCTGTTCCGGCCGGAGCTGTTCCTTCTGGTGGGGTCGAAGGAGTCACCGCAGGCGTGGTGGTAGTCCCTTGTCCGGTCTTCAACGCATCCAGCGCGGCCTGGGCTTGGCTACGGTAATCCTGAACTCTCTTGAGCGTTTCAGGATCACTCCCTAACGAGGCCTTTTCATAGTTGTTGTAGTACTGCACCGCCTCTTCCAGCCGTCCCAGTCGATGCAGCGTCCGGCCAATGTTGACCAGAAGCCAGGGCATCTGCCGCAGTCCGTACGCGGCTTGAAACTCCGGCAGCGCCGCTTCGTAGCGACCCCCTCCGTAAGATTTCATCGCCTTGTCATAGTGGCCCCGACATTCGTTGTCACGAAGACAGCCATCGTCGGGATCGTTCGCTCCGCCAGCCAGCGCAAGTCGCGGCGAAGAAAGCACAAATACAATAGCGAGCCACAGCACGGGCGATAGGTTCATGAGTCTAGACCTGATGAGGTGAGCTTCTGACACTAGCCGGAGTATAACTCGCAACCGTAGTTACTTGGCAGTCCTTTGCGCGGCTTGCGCAGACAAATCTGTAGCCAGGTCACGGGCTTCTGCCAAAGCGGCTTCGGTCAGCGGTATCTCCCTCGCTGGCCAAGGTGATAGCCGCACCCCTAGTTTGGCCGCGCCCGCAAGCACCAAGCAGATCGGTCGCACAACTGCCGACATTGTCGCTGCTTGCGTAAGCTCGCGCTGCGCTTGACGATCTAGTCCGCCTAGCAGTCCCATTGCAAAGAACCCCACCACAAACGATCCGGCACCCGCGACAAAGAACAGCGACATCATGGCGATCCAGCTCGTGGGAGCGAGCAGGTACACGATGCTGCGCCAGACAAAAAAGTTCGCTGCACCCGCACACAGCGGAATCAGCACCGTCACTTTGATCGGCACCACAAACGGCACGATCCGATGGTGATTGAGCCACCAGCCGATGGCGCACTTGAGGATTAGCGCCACGTTCAGCGCCAAATAGATTCCCTTAAACTGGAGCTGCGGCACCAGCACCATCAGCAGGAGCAGCCGCAGTCCTTGCTCGATCAGCATCACCAGTGTCGTGGTGCCGGGACGTCCTGCTCCCTGCTGAAGCGCGTCCGACAGCCAAGCCAGCGGCAGCAGCAGACCGCTCAAACAGCCCAAGATCAGGAAATCTGCAACCCCCTGCCACTGCGGACCGAGAGCCACCAAGACATAGCGCGGGCCCACCGCCAAAAGCAGAGAGAACACCACTGCCGAAAACAGGAACCCAAACTGAAGATAACGAGAAATGTAGTATTGGATGAGCTTCTTTTTACCGCCCGCCATCGCCTCGGACACTGCCGGAAGCGCACTCTGGTAGAAGCTCCACGCAAAGAAGAACAAAAACTGAAGCCGGTTGTGAATCATGTCGCGGATTCCCAACCACATCGGAAAGTCAGCCAGCCAACGGATGATGATGATGCTCTCTAGGAACGAGGTCAGCCGAAACGGCTCCTGACCCATCGTGACCTTGAATCCAAACGTGAGTTGCCGACGCGCCGTGCCCGAATCAAAGTGAGGAAGCAGCATCGGTAAGATCGGAATCCCCAGCCGCTTTACTGCGAAGATCCCGATCGCAAACACCAGCGCTTGGGTCGCCAGTCCGCCGATTCCCATGCCGATCGCAGCCCCGAACGCTTCGCCGTACTGCGGATGCAAGAGTCCCCACTTGCGACCTAGTAAGATGAAGGGAATCGGAACCACAAAGCTTAAAACCCGTGCTTCCGAAAAATCGAGCAGGTTCAGATAATCAAAGCGCTGCATCGCCTGACACAACAACTTCGGAAGGCTGGTGATCGCAGGCAAGGTGGTCACCGCATACAGCAATGTAAACGGCGCATAGATCGCGTAGGAAGTGTGCGGCAGAATCCGCAGTGCCACCCCAATCAGCAGGGTCGCTTCCACCGTGCGGGCCATGATCTGCCACCAGACATAGAATTGGACGTCTTTGAGCGCCTCCTCGGGTGCGGCTGGGCGATGCTCCGCGAAGTATTTCACCAGCGCGGTCTGGGTGCCCATATCAAAGGTCAACCACACAATAAACAGCGTATCGCCGGTGTTCTTCCACAGTCCATCTGCCTCGGGAAATGGCTGAACAGAACCAGACAAATAGGACTGAAGCGCAAAGTAGGGACCGATCAGCAAGAACATCGCACCGAGCAGGGTCAGTAGTCCTGATAGTGGCCTGGTAAAGCCGACCTCATTCCAGCCCGCTTGGGAGCCAGGATCATTCCTCTCTGCCTGTAGCTCTGTTTCACTCTTGGAAGGACTCTGGGCAGCGCAATGGAGCGCCGAAACCCAGCGCAGACTCCACTTTTCCCACAGCGGTCGCGGACTCCTTCCCAGCAGAAACAGCGTTCCGCACAGCAGCCACAATCCCACCGAAAGGACCAGCCACAGCAGCGGCTGTTGCACCCACAAAAGGGGTCCATGCTGCCACGCGGCAAACCCGAGCGGAGTCTGATTCGTAGCCCGGCACGCCGCCACATACAGCAGGTAGTTGAAGTATGGCCACTGACGAATCCGTGCTCCCGGCCGGGACACATCGCCAGCGCGGAGATCCATCATCACCACCACTTCACCCGCCGCAGCGATAAGAAGGGGTCGACCACTCTGCGTCCGCAGCAGAACCTGTTCCAGCGGCAGCGCAGCAAGCTCGGCGGGTGAACCCACAAACGTCGATTCCCAGCGAGTCGGTGCGCTCAGCCAGTTGATATAACACAGTCCCGCCGCAGGAACCGAACAGGGTACCGGCTGCAACGACTCCGCTGCTCGTGACTCCGTACCAATTTCCTGAGGCGGCAGGAATCGAAAGTGCGCGCCTGGCACCGTTACGAGCTTCAGGCGCTCTTCCAGATCGCGATCAGGAGCTGACCCACCGCCGCCCCCTTCCCCTCTCCCACTGCCGGGCCACTGCGTCAGTACCACCAAGACGAGCAGAGCAAACAGCCTCTTTGTCCACCCCAACATCTGACCATGGTATCGCATTGTCTCAGGCGTGTTCGCGATGGAATCGCGGTCCTTCACTCCCTGGGAAGGTGCTTCACCTACACAGCGCCGTAAGCCAGCGTCCTACCACTCCTGATGCAAATTCCTGCGGACGAAACGCTACAGTGCCGCGCATGCGTAGCGTCATCCTTGGCTTGTCCGGTCCCTATCACGAACTGGCGGCGTGTCTGGTCCTAGACGGCGTCGTCACCTGTATGATCGAAGAAGAGCGGCTGAGCCGAGTTCGGCATGGCAAAGCAGCCCGGATCGACAACGGAGCCGAGTGGCCGATTCGTGCAGCCGAACACTGTTTGGCGGACGCAGGACTCGACTTCGCAGCGGTCGACCACATCGCGTATCCGTTTGTGCCGGAGGAACGACTGCGCAACATCGGCAGCGATCCTCACCCGGAGTCCGCAAGCTGGAGCAGCGAGGCCGGCGAGCGCCGCTTTGTCGCCGATGTCCTGTCGATTGAGGGACTGATTCGAGCCCACGTTGGACAGCGCGCACGCTTTCGCTTTCACCATCTGCCACACCACCTGGCTCACGCCGCAAGTGCGTTTCTGCCTTCGCCATTTTCCAGCGCTGCGGTGATGGCGGTCGATGGCATCGGTGAGCATGACACCACCTGGCTCGGAAGAGGGGACGGCGATTCCCTTCAGGTGTTACAGACCATGCAGTATCCGCACTCGCTTGGACTGCTGTGGGAAGCGGTCTCCGAGGGCTTGGGCTTTGGGCCGTACGGTGCCACCAAAGTGATGGGGCTGGCAGCGCATGGCGATCCGACACGATATGCCGCACTTCTGGCAGAGCGGGTCACGTTGAGGGACGGTGGCGTATTCACGGTCGATGGCCGCAAGTTGCGCTTTCGTGAGGATGGCCCGGGCTGGGTAGCGCGTGAGGTACCGGAAGCGCTGGTTCGGCCCGGACAACCCATCGGACAGGCGGGAGCGGATCTGGCGGCAGCGCTCCAGAAACGAACCGAGGAGGTGCTGATTCACCTGGCGGGCTGGCTCCAGCGAGTCACCGGGAGTCCGAAGCTATGCTTGGCAGGAGGCGTGGCGCTCAACTGTGCCGCCAACGGTCGGCTCGCCAGCACCGGCCTGTTCGAGGAGATCTTTGCCCAGCCCGCCGCCAACGATGCCGGAACTGCGCTTGGGGCCGCGCTGCTGCTGCATCATCGCATGCACCTGGCGTCTCCGCGTTGGCGACAGACCACGGCGCGACTTGGACCGAAGCGGTCTCACCCAGAGGTTGTGGCGTGCATCAACAAGACCTCGCTGTCGACTCTGCGAGTCTTGGACCCGGCCGAAGAGGCGGCAGAGCGGCTGGCCCGAGGCGAGGTGGTTGGCTGGTACGCATCCGATCGCGGCGAGGCAGGGCCCCGAGCACTCGGCGGTCGCTCGATGGTGGCAGACCCACGACGGCCCGAGATGCGCGACCACCTGAACGTTCACATCAAGCATCGCGAGACGTTTCGACCATTTGGTCCAGCCATTCTGGCCGAACAAGCCGAGCACTGGTTGTCGCTGCCTCCCGCTGCGCGGCCGCTGACTCGGTTCATGCTGGCTGCGGTACCGGTTCGTCCTGAACAAGCGGCGCACATTCCAGCGGTGGTCCACCAAGACGGAACCACCCGTCCCCAGCTTGTTGCGAAGGATGGATCGCCGTGGCGACGACTCCTCGAACGGTTCTTTCTGCGCAGCGGGGTGCCGATGGTGCTCAATACCTCGCTCAACGTGCAGGAGCCGATCGTCGAGTCGCCCGAGCAAGCCCTCCGGCTTGTCGCCGAGTGCGGACTCGATGCGCTACTTGTCGACGATCACCTCGTGGTCAGACCCGGCGAACCGGAGCCCAGACATGCACCAGCGGCAGCGCTGCGGTTTGAGCCCACCCAGGACCACTACGGGACACGACTGGCGCTGGTCTTCGGCAACGAAGCCAAAGACGGCGCGTGTCCCTACCATCGACGCAGCGAATGCAGCCACTGCGACATTGGTGCGGGTGAAGGTCAAGCCGTGTCCGCGTTGGAGCATGCTCTCCGGTTGCAGTGGTTTGCGTATCACTACCGTCGTGAGCTCCCGATGGTTCGGCACCTTGTGCTGTACAACAGCGGCTCGCTGCTCAACCCGCGTGAGATGTCGGAAACGGCGCTCTGCGGAATTGTCGACTGGGCAGCACAACTTCCTTCGCTGCGCATGTTATCGCTCGATACTCGAGAGGTCTTTGTCCGTCGGGACAGGCTCGCCGAATTGCGCAAACGCTTGCCAGCACAAGTGGCGCTGCGCGTCATCGTTGGGCTGGAGTCTGCGGATGACGAGGTACGGCTGATTTACCTCAACAAGCGGATGCCTCGCGAGGCGGTCGAGCGGGCGGTGGCCGAGATTGCAGCCAGCGGCGACAACTTGGGGCTATGGATCAGCCTGGTATTTGGGCCACCGGGACGACGAAACGAAGCGGCCATCGACGACCTGCTGACGGGAATTTCCTATTCTTTGGATCTGGCACAGCGCTACCAGCTCCCGCTCGATTTCAACATCCACCCGTTCTATCCATCGCAGCGATCCTTGCGAATGCACCCGGAGCATCCACGCGCAGACCTCGCGCTGCTCGACGATGCGCTGGCTGCGGCTCGTGCGGAGCTGGCGGCACGGGGCAGCGACGCCTCACTGTTTGTCGGTTGGCAAGACGAAGCGCATGACCAGCGCCAAGACCTACGCCTTGGCGAGCGGTCCAACAGAGCAGAATCGCAGAAGGAGAAAGCAGGAGGAGCGGCAGAGCGCGAAGGCTAGTGAACGGGCGCGGGCGCGGCAGCGGGCACGACCGGCTTGGCTGGGACGACAGCAGGCTTGGCAGCGGGCGCGGCAGCAGCAGGCGCGGCAACGGGGGCCGGTGCGGCGGCAGCCGGTGCGGCAGCAGCAGGCGCGGCGCTCGGAGTCGTGTGCTCAACAGCGGGAGCAGCGGGGGCCGGTGCGGCAGCGGGGGCTGGAGCCACCTCAACCACCGGCGGCTCCGGAAGGGTCGACGGCTTGAGGTTCATCTGCTTGTAGCCTTCGCGGGTCTTGATCGAATCAAGCATGCCACGCGAACTCAGGTCGATCAGCGTCGGTGTGAAGAAGATCGCCACGAACAAAAAGCTGGCCATCAGGATGACCAAGTTGAGCTTGTTGTCGTAGAGCAGGTGCATGAAGAACAGCGCGACCAGCGTCGCCTTGATCGTCGCAACGATCATCGCAACGATGGTGTTGGCGCTGCCAAAGTCAAAGCGCGAAACTGCGACAGTAAACGCGGTGAGCACGACCAGCGCCCCCCACACACCGAAATAGGTGCTGAGCGGCAGGATGTGCGGCTCATCGTGAGCGTGGTCGCCGTCGTCGTTGTGGTTTGTGTGTGCCTGCGTCATGACTTACCCCACCAAGTAAAGGAGCGGGAACAGGTAGATCCAGATCAAGTCGACAAGGTGCCAGTACAGACCGACGTTCTCGACCGGGAAGAAGTACTTCGAGCTGAAGTCACCGCGCATCGCACGCAGCAGCGCCCAGGTGATGGCAATCATTCCGATGACAACGTGCAGACCGTGAAGTCCGGTCATCAGGAAGTAGATACCAATGAAGATGTGCGGCGAGTCGAGGCTCTTGAGCTTCGCGGCGAACTCCGCTCCGTGCTCGCCCGCCAGTGCAGCGTAGTCAGGATTCCAGTGCCCAAGCGGTCCCGCGCCCGGCAGCGTGCCCAGATGAAACTTGTGCGAGTACTCGAAGTACTTCACGACCAAGAAGGCCGCGCCGCACAGCAGCGTCACCGCCAGCAAACCGACGGTTTGGGCCTGCTTGTTGAGCTGGGTCGATCGCACCGCCAACGCCATCGTCAGCGAGGAAAAGATAAGAACCATGGTGTTCACCGCACCCAGCTTCCAATCGAGGAGCTGGTGAACGGTCTTGAACATCTCGGCGTGGGTATAGCGATACGAGGCGTATGCCATGAACAGCCCCGAGAACAGCAGGATCTCGGTGGCCAGGAAGAGCCACATCCCGAGCTTGGCCGTTTCCGACTCGTCGCGTGCCGAGGGGAAATGGTGCGCGTGATGATAAGTACGGGCCGGATTGCTCATAAATGCTCCTTGCGGCTCGCAGAAGTTTCCAAGCGATTAATGACCACCACCGGGAGTGCGATCATACGGACCACGATCCACGGTTGGCTGGCCAGCAAAGTTCTCGAGCGGAGGCGGCGACGCAGCCGTCCACTCCAACGTGGTCGCTCCCCACGGATTGTCCCCAGCGGCCTCTCCATTTTTCAGCGAGCGCAGCAGACAGACCAGGGTCAGGAAGAACCCAAAGCCGAGGATGTACGAACCAATCGTCGAGACTTGATGCAGCGGCTCGTACTGCGGCAGGTAGTTGTAGTAGCGACGGGGCATGCCAGCGACGCCCAGGAAGAACTGCGAGCCGAACGTCACGTTGAAGCCGATGAACGCGAGCGCGCAGGCCCAGTTACCCAGCTTCTCGCTGAACATCCGGCCGGTAAACTTCGGCCACCAGTAGTGCAGTCCACCAATGAAGGCGAACATGGTGCCGCCCATCATGACGTAGTGGAAGTGCGCCACGACGAAGTAGGTGTCGTGCAGATGCAGGTCGATCGACATCGTCGCCAGATATAGACCCGTCAAACCACCAATCAGGAACAGCCACAGGAAGCCGAGCGCGTACCACATCGGGGTGCGCAGGACGATCGAGCCCTTATAGAGCGTGGCGATCCAGTTGAGGATCTTGATGGCGGTCGGAATCGCGATGAGGAACGTCAGACCCGAAAAGATCATGCCGGCCAGCTCGGACTGACCCGAGGTGAACATGTGGTGTCCCCAGACCAGGAAGCCGACGATGGCGATACCGAGCGAGGACAGCGCGATGGCGCGGTAGCCGAAGATGGCCTTGCGCGAAAACGTGCTGATCAGGTCGGAGATCACGCCGAAGCCCGGAACGATCATGATGTAGACGGCCGGGTGGCTGTAGAACCAAAAGAAGTGCTGGAACAGAACCGGGTCGCCACCGAGCGCCGGATCAAAGATACCAACGTGGAGGACGCGCTCTGCGATGAGCAAAAGGAGCGTGATGCCGAGCACCGGGGTCGCCAGGATCTGAATGATCGCGGTGGCGTACAGCGCCCAGACAAACAGCGGCATGCGGAAGAAGGTCATGCCGGGAGCGCGCAGCCGATGCACCGTGGCGATGAAGTTCAGTCCCGTGAAGATCGAGGAAAAGCCCAGGATGAACGCCGCCAGCACCATCGTCGAGACGCTCGCATTGGTCGTCGTCGAATACGGGGTATAGAAGGTCCAGCCAGTATCCACGGCACCGCTAAAGATCGAGTACAGCGCGATCAGCGCACCGATGACGTAGATGTAAAAGCTCGCCAGGTTGACGCGTGGGAAGGCGACGTCCTTGGCTCCGAGCTGAAGCGGCAGGATGATGTTGCCAAGCGACGCCGGAATCGACGGGATGATCACCAGGAAGACCATCACCGCTCCGTGCAGGGTGAAGAGCTGGTTGTAGGTATCCGGGTCAACGATGGTCTTGCCTGCGGTAAGCAGCTCAGTGCGAACCAGCAGGGCGAAGACTCCGCCAAGCAGGAAGGCCGCCCACACAAACGCCAGGTACATCACGCCGATGCGCTTGTGATCCAGCGTAAACAGCCACGAGCCGATGCCGTGAGAGGCATTCCAAAAGTTCGGAGGACGCTGTCCGGGTTCAGAAGAACTGGGGGTGTATTGGGTCATGACTGAACCTCGATTACTTCAGACTCTTTAGGTAGTCGATTAGGTGGCCAAGCTCCTTGTCGCTGAAGCGTCCCTTGAAGGGAGGCATCGCGGGGGCAAAGCCCTCTACGATCTTGGCCATCGGGTTCTCTATCGACTCACGAATGTAGTTGTCGTCGACGGTAACTTCGCCCTGGCCTTGAATCTTCTCTTTACGACCAAAGAGTTGATAGAGGCGCGGACCAATCGTTGGCTGCGGCTGCTCCGCTGCACTCTTTATGGCATGACAAGCGTTGCAGCCACCTTTGATCTCGAACAACGACTTGCCGTGCGCAATCGGGTCGGAGTCATTCACCGGTGCATGCGCGTCCAGCCACTTCTGGTAGGCGTCCGGCTGCATCACCTTGACCTTGGCGGTCATATTCGAGTGGTCGGTACCGCAGTACTCCGCGCAGAACACCTGCTGCGGGCCTTCGAGCGTCGCGTTGAACCACATGACGTTGTACTTATTCGGTACCGCGTCCATCTTCATGCGGAAGCTCGGCACAAAGAAGCTGTGGAGCACGTCGTTCGACGTAATGATGAGCTTGACCGGCTTGTTGATGGGAACCGCCATCTCGTCCGCACTCTGGGCACCGTTCGGATACTCGAACGTCCACTTCCACTTCTTGCCGGTCACACGAATCTCGAGCGCATCCTTCGGCGGGACAAGCTGATCCATGTAGTTCTTGAAGCCCCATACAAAGAGCCCCATCACCACGAACAGCGGGATGACGCTCCACAGGACTTCCAGCGTGGTGTTGTGCGAGATCTCGACGACCTGGTGCTCACCACCGCGATAGCGATAGCGAACCACAAAGTAGATGCCTGCACCCGCGATCAGCACGAGGCAGAACAAGCAGAGCGCGGTCAGCGACAAGAAGAGCGTGTCGTACGCTCCTGCCAGCGTGGATGCCTGGGCTGGTAGCCCATAAGCAACTTCTGTGTTTGGCTGTATCATCCGTTCACCCGAGCGCGGCGATCTCTCCGCCACGCGGTAATAAGGAACGCTCCCAAGACCATCATCGTGAGGACGCCACCGGCCCGCACCAGCGCAATGGCCGCCAGCGAGTAGCGACGCTCTTTCGGGTCATAGTGGAAACACCACAGCAGCAGCTTATCGAGCGGGCTGCCGATTCCACCCAGCGAGGCTTCGACCAGCGCCAGCCGCAGATCACGCTGCGTGAACGTGATTCCGTACAGGATCTGCGACAGCCAACCAGATGGGGTCAGCACGAAGATCCCAGCGGCGTGAGCCCACTGCTTACCTTCTTCATCCCAACGATAATGAAAGCCGACGGCCGCAGCGACCTTGGCGATGTCCTGTTCCGAACCAGAGAGAAAGGGCCAGTCTCGGCTGTCGTCCGCCACCGGCCTGTGCAAGCTCTGCAAATAGGCTTGCCGTTTGGCCGCAGCCAGACTCGGCTTTTCGTGCGGGTCAATGCTCAGCGTGACGACCTGGTACTCTTTGCCCAGCGTAAACTGCAGCGGTCTCATGCCGTCGGCCAGTCCATTGAGAACCAGCGAACAGAGCGTCGGACAACTGTAGTACGCCAAGGCCAAGATCACCGGACGACCGCTGACAAAGTAGTCCCGTAGCTTCACCTGCCTGCCAGACTGATCCACAAAAGGAATGTCGAGCGGAACCTTTGCCCCGAGCGTTCCATCGATGGCGATGCCTTGGAGTTCCTTTGGCACCTCTTGCTCGGCACGCGCTGGGCAAACCACGCCCAGCGACGTTACGAACAAGCCAACGATGAGCGCTTGGGACAGATGGCTCATCTCTTGTTTTCCTCGATGACCTTCTTCATCCCCTCTTGCACGGGGATGTGAACGATGCCCTTCGCCTGGTCAATGTAGCCGTAGCTGAGCAAACGCTTCTCTTCCAGAATGCGCAGGTTCAGCAGCTCTGGCTCGTTGACGCCCAGGTTGCGCTCGTTGATGAGCTTCTCGGAGTAGCGAATGAACAACGAGTTGAACAAAAGCGCTGTCCCAAAGAAGATCACGCACAGCACGACACCCCACATCACCAACTGGAGGTTGGGTGGCTGCTGCTCATCGACTGCCACTTCGCCGTGGCCGTGCTCTTGATCAGCCATTTTCATACCCCATCGAATCCGCCAGGAACGGATCCTTGACCGGAACCAAGGCAGCCTTGCCGAAGGTGCGAGCCGCCACTCCGAAGAACAGACCAGCGGTTCCCAGCACGGCTGCAAAGTCGTACCAGCTAAACGCCATGTGCTCGCGGAACAGCGGCATGACCAGCCAGTACAGATCAACCCAGTGCATCACGACCAGCAATGCGCCAATCGCCTTCAGAATGGTCGGGTGTCGCTTGGCGGTTCGTGCCAGCAGACCGAAGAATGGCAACAGGAAGTGCAGCAGGATGAGCGTCCAGGTCAGTGTTGACCAGCCGTTCTCCCAGTGCTTGCGATACCACACGGTCTCTTCGGGCAAGCTGGCGTACCAGATCAGCATGAACATCGAGTACGCGATGTACGCCCAGAACACCGTGAAGCCGAACATCAGCTTGCCGAGGTCATGGAAGTGCTCGTCGGTAATGACGCCTTCCATATAGCCGTAGCCATGCAGCGTGCGGGCGGTCGCGGCAATCAGCCCGAGCGTCGACAGAATCGTACCTGCGAAGGCATAGACGCCGAACATCGTGGTGGCCCAGGTCGGATCGACGCCCATCAGCCAATCGAACGCCGAAAAGCTCAGCGTCAGGCCGAACAGAATCACAACCGGCGGCGCAACCTTCCGCATCTGGAGGATCGTCTGTGCATCACCGCTCGTGTCGACCTCGACAGATTTGCGGTAGTAGAACAAACCCGCCAGTGCCCAGAACACCAGGTAGAACGCAGCGCGACCGTAGAAGAACGGCACCGTCAGGTACCAGGTCTTCGACTCCATCGCCAGCGTCACCGCCGTACGGTATTCCTCGTTCTTGATGCCCTCGATGTTCATCCACGGCAGGATGTCCTTGGCGAACACCGCAATCGGGATGAACAGAAGAGCAATCCACGGCGTAAACGAGCCGTAGTTTTCGGCAATCCGACGGGGTACGACGCTCCAGCGTGCGCCCACCAGGTGCTGGAGCGCCGCAAAGAACATCGAACCGACGCCAAGCGTCAGGACGTAGAAGAACGCCACCAAGTAGGCGCTGAGCGCCTCGACACGGGTTGCTTCAGAAAAGAAACCCGATGCGGTGGCGGCAAGCCCGAGCAGCCCGATTCCGCCGAAGATCATCGCCCAACGATTGGCGACTCCTGCGGGAATCTGCAGCCGCGCGGCAGACAGATCGGTATGCATTGCGCTCATTTGAGTTGGCCCCTCTGCTCAGCAGTGAGCTGCTCTACCTTCAGTCCTTGGCTGCGCTGCAGAGCCCGGACATACGCCACGATGGCCCAGCGGTCCGCAACCGGAACCTGATAGGCGTAGGACTTCATCGTGTTCTTGCCATTGGTGATCGTCGAAAAGATGTCACCAACGGGCGTATCGAGCAGGCGCTGCTCGTAGTACGAAGGCACTGCCCACGCCCCGAGCTTGTTGGCGCGCTGGATCACGATTCCATTTCCCGAGCCCGAGCGGTCGTGACATGGCGAGCAGTAAATGTTGAAGCGCTCTTGTCCCCGCTTGAGCAGGTTGGCATCGACCGTGACCTGCTCTGGAAACTTGTCGACCGGACGGCCTTGGTCATCCTTACCGGTGAAGTACGCAGTCTTCACGATCGGAGCGGAGGTGCTGAGCGTCCCTTCCTCGAGCGGACGCATGACACGACCATCCTCGAAGAACGTGTTTTCGCGCTGAACCTTGCCCTTGTCCTGCGTAAACATGTTGCGCTGCAGGTGAATGGGCGGTTCCTCGGATGGATTGCCGCGGCAACCCAGCAGCGTCCCAGCAGCCAGGACAACGGAGAGCGACGATATGGAAAAGCGTCTGTTCATGGGCCTACGTCTCCGCAATGTCCCGAACGACCGTGATCTCGGTGCCGCCAGCAGTGGCCAGCGCTTCCCGGGCGCGGGCCTCACTCCAGCTCGGGTCTTTGGCTTCAATCGCCAGAAAGAACCCGTCATCCGAGAATCGAGCAAAGCGGTCATGGGTAAACAGGGGATGGTACGGCTGCGGCAGCCGACACAGCGCAAACAGACCAAACACCGTCGTGAGCGCTGACAGGAGAACCATCAACTCGAACCCAATCGGCACGTAGGCCTGGTACGAGATGATCGGCTTGCCACCGATGATGAAGGGATAGTCGAAGCCGTTCATCCACCACTGAAGGAGGATGGCGCAACCGACGCCCGTCAGACCGCCGCACAGAACCATGTACGGCAGGATGGTCGGACGCAGCCCCATCGCACGATCCATTCCGTGAATCGGGAACGGCGTATAGGTGTCAATCGCAGAGAAGCCCGCCTGACGCACGGCCTTCACGGCCTCAAGGAGTGCGCCCGGTGACTTGTACTCAGCGACAACGCCCCAGACGTTGTCTTCGAAAGTAACCGCAGTCTTCTGAGACATCAGTGAGCCTCCTTGCCGTGGCTCGTGTCGTGGGCATGCGGATCAGCCGCAGGCGACACACCCTTGATCTCCGAGATGGCGATCATCGGGACGAACCGCAGGAACAGAAGGAACAGCGTAAAGAACAGACCGAACGTGCCCAGGTACATGCTCACGTCGATCCAGGTCGGTCGGAAGTAACCCCACGCCGCCGGAGTGAAGTCACGGTGCAGCGAGGTGGCGATGATCACGAACCGCTCGAACCACATACCGATGTTCACGAAGATCGAGATGATGAACATCAGCGGAATCGAGCGCCGGATGAACCGGAACCAGAACAACTGCGGCGAGATCACGTTGCACGAAATCATCGTCCAGTACGCCCAGGCATAAGGGCCCATGGCGCGGTTGATGAACGTGAAGCGCTCGTAGGGGTTGCCACCGTACCAGGCCATGAAAAACTCCATGCCGTACGCGTAACCAACCATCGTGCCCGTCACGAGCATGATCTTGTTCATGTTCTCAAGGACGCGCATCGTGACGAGGTCTTTGAGTCCGTAGAACTCGCGGGCCAGCACCATCAGCGTCATGACGAGGCCGAAGCCCGAGAACACTGCGCCAGCCACGAAGTACGGCGGGAAGATCGTCGCGTGCCAGCCCGGCAGCACCGATGTCGCGAAGTCGAACGACACGACCGAGTGAACCGAGAGCACGAGTGGCGTCGAAATACCGGCCAGGATCAGGTACGCACGCTCGTAGTGTTGCCAGTGACGGTTGCTACCTCGCCAGCCCATCGCGAAGATTCCGTACAGAATCGCACGGGTGCGGTTCGTAGCTCGATCACGCAGCGTCGCCAGGTCAGGAATCAGACCGACGTACCAGAACAGCACCGAGACCAGTCCGTAGGTCGACACCGCGAACACGTCCCACATCAGCGGACTGCGGAAGTTCGGCCACATCGACATCTGGTTCGGCAGCGGCAGCAGCCAGTACGCGGCCAGCCACGGGCGACCGGTGTGGAACAGCGGGAACTGAAGCGCACAGAGCACCGCGAACACCGTCATCGCCTCGGCGAAGCGATTGATGGCAGTGCGCCACTTCTGCCGGAACAGGAACAAAATCGCGGAGATCAGCGTACCGGCGTGGCCGATACCGATCCACCACACGAAGTTGGTGATGTCCCACGCCCAGTAGACGGGGTTGTTGTTGCCCCACACGCCAATTCCGGTCGCGACCAGAAAGGTCAGCGTCGCGCCGTAGAGGCCGAGGAGGCTGAGTGCGAGCACAAAGCTGATGATCCAGCCGATCGGGGTCTTTTGGACCGGAAGCTCGACTGGGCGGCAGACGACGTTGGTGATCGCCGCCAAGCTCGGATTGTTGTTTAGGAGCGGTTCGGGCTCGAGCACTGCCGCGACCGCACTTCTCTCGGCACTCATGGATGGCTTGCTCCAGTCTCGTGCGTTTTGTGTTCACCGGCCGGAGCGTGACCCGCTGCCGCAGGTGCATGACCTGCCGGAGCGTGACCACCGCCGTGCGCTTCTTCAGGCGCCTCGGCTTCCAGTGCCGGGTTGGGATTGCGAATGCGCGCCAGATACGTCGTGCGCGGTTTGGCGTTCAGTTCCTCCAGCATCGTGTAATGCCGAGGACTCTGACGCACCGACGATATCTTGCTCTTCTGGTCGGTGATATCGCCGAACGTGATCGCGTCTGCCGGACAGGCCTGCTGACACGCAGTCACCAGCGTTCCATCGAGCACGTAGTCCGAGCGACCCTGGGTATCTTTGAGCTTGGCCGAGCGCTGAGCGCCACGGATGCGCTGGACACAGTAGGTGCACTTCTCGATCACACCGCGTGAACGAACGGTGACATCTGGGTTCATCGCCAGCTTCGCGACCTCGGGGACATCGCCGCGATAGTCGAGATAGTTGAACCGACGGACCTTCCACGGGCAGTTGTTCGCGCAATAGCGAGTACCGACACAGCGGTTGTAAACCATGTCGTTCAGACCATCCTGCGTGTGCGTCGTCGCCGCAACCGGGCAGACGTTTTCACACGGGGCGTCTTCACACTGCATACACGGCACCGGCTGGTGGATCATGTGGGTGTTTTCGTCACCCAACTCGATCTTCTGGTGCGAGCCGTTGTCAAACGCGATCGGCTCGGCCGTGAAGTAGCGGTCGATGCGAATCCAGTGCATCTCCCGTCCCTTGCGAACCTGAGCCTTGCCAACCACCGGCACGTTGTTTTCAGCCTGGCACGCCACCGTACAAGTACCGCAGCCAATACACGCCGACAGGTCGATCACCAGGCCCCACTGCTGGCCGCTCCGCTTGTACGGATCCCACAGCGCCAAAAGTGGCGGGTGGTGCACGGCGTGGGCAGCGAAGTTCGGGTGCTTGCGGAACTTGCTGATCGATGCCTCTTGGACGAGCGGACGACCTTCCATCGCGAAGTGGTCCTGCGTCGTAACCAGGCCCGTCAGATGGGTGGTATCGCCGAACCAGTAATCACGCGGATCTTCGTACTTCTTGCCAAGCTTCTGGAGCTGAACCTCGTCCGACCACAGACCCTCGGAATGACGAATCTTGTAGGCGTTAAAGCCCGCCCCGCGACCGACTTTGCCGACCGCATCCGGATTGTGTCCGTAGCCGAGTGCCAGCGACACCGTTCCGGCGGCCTGACCGGGCTGGACCCACACTGCCGCCTCGACCGTCTGACCACGCACCGAGAGCTGAACCAGATCGTTCTTCTCTAGGCCCATCTCCTTCGCGGTATCGACCGAGACGATGAGTGCGTTGTCCCACACGAGCTTGCTGACCGGATCGGGTAGCTCTTGCAGCCAGCTAAGGTTGGCGAAGCGACCGTCGTAGACCGAGTTCGAGACCAGGAACTCGACCTCCCAAGCCTTCGGCTGGATCGCGGCGACCTGGGCCACCGCTTGACCGATCTCGGCGGCCTTGAGCTGCGGACGAACTTTGTCGAACGTCGTACCCTCGATGACACCGTCGTGGAGAGCCTTTCTGAAGGCGCGATCAAAGAAGACCGCCAAGCTCTCTTGTGGAACCGCCGGGGGTGGAGTAGCCGCATCGACTGGAGCAGCACCAGGAGCCAGCGCCGTACCAGGAGCCGGAGCAACCAAAGGAGCCGCAGCCGGAACACCAGGCTTGCCAACCGTCAGCCCAATCGCCGGGGCCACCGCACCGACGACTTTACCAACCACCGCCGCTGGACCCGGTTTGGCCGCAAGTCCAGGCTTGCCCGGCTTCACCGCACCCTTGCCAACGGGAGCCACCACGGGGGTCGGCTCAACCGGAGGAGGCGGCGGTGGCGGCTGAAGTTTGGCCGCAGCCACTCCACGCCACGTATCCCTGACCAGCTCATAGCCACGGACCATATTGCCGGTTAATAGGTAGTTAACGAGCTCAATATCCGACCAGCCCTTGTACAGCGGCGCGATGAGCGGTTGCACGATGCTCGCCGTACCATCTGCCGCCCGCAGGTCTCCCCACGCCTCCAGGAAGTGTGCACGCGGGATGTGCAGCGCCGAAACCAGCGCCGTCTCATTGCGGTACAACCCGAGGTGAACCACCTGGGTCTTTTTGAACTTTTCAGCGAGCCCGAGGTCCACCGGTGCGTCAAACACCGGATTGCCACCGAGAACAATCAGCGTCTCGACCTGGCCAGCGTCGAGCGAAGCCGAGACAGCCTTGATGCTGTCGCGGTCGAGCGGACGACCGGCATCTCCGGTCTTCGCGTAGTTGACCGTTTCACCAATGGCTCCGAGCGCCGCGTGGATCGCATGGACGAGCGCGTGAACACCGGACGGTAGCGCCTTGCCAACAACCAGGAGCGCCTTGCCCTGAGCCTTGAGCAGATCTCCAGCGGCGGCAGCCACAAACTTCGGGTCGATGCCAGCCGGAACACTCTTCGGAAGCTGCGAAACCACCTCGGCAGGCAGCGCGAGTCCCCGCTTCGCAAGCTCACCGGCGAGGGCCAGGGCGAAGTGCGCAACCAGGCTTGGCTTGAGCCGCAGACGGTGATCGGCATTGGTACCCGTCACCGTCCACGCCGACTCGACCACGTACAGCCGGTTCATCTCGTCCGTCGGACGATCGACCTTGCGACGGGCCGCAAAATGGCGAGCATTGCGGACACCATCGGGCGAATGAGCCACAAAGTCCGACCCGATCGATACGATCACATCGGCCTTGTGGACCTCGTTTAGTGTCGAGAGATCCTCTCCGAAAGCCTGGCGACTGCCTAGGCGAATCGAGTCTTCGCAGATTGGCTCCCAGGTCGACCACTTGGCCTCGGTCCAATCCTTGAGAAGCTGGTCCCGAAGCCGAAGCAGCGTCGGAGAAGTCAGCGCGCCCGAAAGGATATGAACTCCGCGACCCTTATCCGCAGCCCACTTGCCACGGCGGGTTTTGAAGTATTCCGTGATGGCATCCAGCCCAAACAGGACCGGCTTCGGAGCCGCGCCACCACCGTGACCGCCACCGTGCTCGCCATGACCTTCAGAAGGCGCAGCGGCGGGCACTTCTTTCTGAGCCTTGCCAGCGAGCAGTGGTCCAGACGAACGATCTGGATCGTACAGCTCCAGGATCGAGGCCTGAGCAAACGTGTTCGAAGCCCCGAGACTCATCGGGTGATTCGGGTTGCCTTCGATCTTCGTCGGACGACCTTCGTGACTCTCGACGAGCAGACCGTACACCGCAGATCCAAGTGGCATCGCGGTGGCATAATATGTAGGAAGGCCGATCGCGAGATCTTCGGGTGCCCGCGTGTAGGGAAGGATTTTCTCTTCGGGACGACGGCAACCAGCCAGACCGGCCAGCGCCATCGAAGCCCCGAGAAGACCCATGAACGAGCGACGGGTCAGCGGATTTTGAACCTCGGGCGGAACTTCAGACGGAAGCTCTCGCTCGAGAGACTCGCGGTACAGCGGACTGTTCTGTGCGTGGTCCGTGCTGCGCCAGTAGGTCTTTTCGCCTGGCGAAACGACAGGCCACTTGGGAAGTGTTGGCTTCATCGGTGACACCTAGAGCAATCGGTAGGTGGCGCAATCTTGAGTTCCTGGGCTAGCTTCTCCCCGAACTCGCGACGACGAATGTCGAGCGGTTTGTCGCCGGGCGGCTCCCAGCCCATGTTCGTGATCTGGTCGAGGGGACGCAGACGTGGCGAGGGATCGCGATGGCACTCGAGACACCAGCCCATCGACAGCGGTTCGACCTGACGCACCGTGACCATCTGATCCACGCGACCGTGACACTCGACGCAGCCAACGCCGCTGGTGACGTGACGGCTGTGAGGGAAGAATGCGTAGTCAGGGGTCTTGTGAACACGGACCCACGGAATCGGCTTCCCGTACGCCCAGGACTCCCGCAGCGGCTGAAGTTTCGGCGAGTCCTTCCTGACATTCGTATGGCAGTTCATACAAACCTGCGTCGGAGGGACCGTGGCGAACTCAGTGCGTTCGACATTGACGTGGCAATATCGACAGTCGAGTCCTAAATCGCCCGCATGGAGCTTGTGTGAGTACGGAATGGGCTGAATCGGCTCGTACCCCACGTCCGTATGCCGTGGGGAGAAGTAGTACCAGACGCCAAAAATGGCGCCAACGAGCCCGAACAAAACAGCGGCCACCGAAAGCGGAGGCAACCGGTTCGTCCACGGGGGGAAGACAAAGCGTTTGTCAGATGTCGGCTGGTTGGTCATATCGGAACGCCTCTACAGGAATCATCACGGCGGGCGTGGGCCACTTGATCGGCGATGCACATACCGGCGCGCAGCCTATCAAAAGGCCGCACGGGAAAGCAAGCTCGGTGTTTATGAGGAGGCGAGGACGGTGGAACTATAGGC
>WBZP01001781.1_pt1 | contig 25781 bp, 20 predicted proteins | sample 5204301 | NCBI WGS metagenome assembly WBZP01 (sample SAMN12412401, study PRJNA552823) | activated sludge metagenome | isolation source: activated sludge from nitrification reactor of wastewater treatment plant... | place: USA: Pennsylvania | collected 2017 | reverse complement strand
TCCTGAAGATCTCGGGCGGAATTTGCGATCCGACGGGTCCGTCGGGCTCCTTGCCAGTGCCGGGAACACCAGGTTTGCCCACCTGGTCCGTCCTCTCGGAGGCGGTGTCTCCGAAGAGTTCCTTCTGGTCTTTGGGAACACCGACGACGACGCCGAGTCCGTCGAGTGTCGTCGGGCCCTCGGCTTGGGCTTCCGCGCCGGTCACGTCGGTGGCTGTCGTGGCCGCCGCGCTCTGGTCGACCTGCCGGGCGGCCGTACCCGCCGCCGACATGTTGCTGACGAACTGCAGTACGTCCGTCAGGGACACCTTGGAAAAATCGGGGATAAGGCGCAGCACCACCTCGTCGAGCAATGCGTTGCCGGTACCGGCCGACGTCGGTGCGCTTGCCGGAACACCGCTTGCCGGGTCGATGGGAGCGGAGACCGGTGCCGCCACCGGTGTGTCGCCGAGGCCGACCGTGCCGTCCTGGAAAACCCTGATCACCGATGGTGTAGCGGTTAACCCATCCGAATCAACTTGCGGTACAAGCGGTTTGGGTTCGAAGACACGGACCCCGTCGTCTTCGCCGGGCGGCGGGGTGTTCTCCACCAGCGCCCAGTTCTCGCCGTCGGGCTTCACGCCTTGCCCGGGCGCTACCGGAAAATACTTGCCGGGCAGACTCTGCTGCTGGATGCGGACCGCCTGCTGCGTGGTCGCCGGGCGGATATTGATCGCGACGGTGACCGCGAGTGCGGCGAAGCCGACGACCACCAGCGCGGCCACCGTACTGCCGAGCAACAACGCCCGGGGGTGGGTGGCCGACGCGGCGCTGTCGTCCGTCTCGAGCTCCGACGGGTCCACCCCGTTGGGCATGTACAGCGGGCTCTGGCTCGAAACCTCGGGCATCTCCGCACTGTCGGCGACCTCGGAATAGGCCAGCTGCGGCGTCTGCGGGCCCATCTGTGTTGCGGCCGAGTGAAAGCGCGCGCTGCCGCGCGGGGCGATCGCGGCGCCCCGCGCCAGGACGGCATCGGGATCGTCGGCGAACCGCAACGGAACGGGTGCGGCGGCAGTGAGTTCGGCGGTCTGCTCCGAATTCGGCGTCGGGTCCAGGACGAATACGGATGACGCGCCCCCGGGCTCTTCGCTGAAGCGTTCCAGCAACGCGCGATACGCGCCGGCGCGGTTGCCGTCGGCGATCCGCTCCACCGCGATCAGAGATGTGGTATCGGTGTCGCCCTCGATGATGGACAGGGCCGCGGTGTCACCGTCATTCGTCAGCATGGCAATCGTGGCGTCACTCGCCAGCGCGCGCATCGCCGCCGTGGCGGCCTCGGACTGGGAAACGGCCGTGACGCGCTTCAGCTGCGCACTCTCCAGAGCGCTCACGAACTGAGGCGTGCGACTGTCATCGGAGCTGCACACCCGGGTGCCGACGAGCCGATGGCCGGTCTGGGCCAGATGACGATCGGTCGACAACACCGTGGAAACCAGGCTGGCGGTGGGCTCGCCGGTCAGGTCGACACTGGACTCGTCGACCACCGCGTGCGGTGCGGTCGCATCGAGCAGGGCGATTCTGGCGTCCCCGTCGCCGACGAATACGCCCAGCGTGACGTCCATCAAGCTCACCTTTCGATCGCGCCGTCGATCAGTGCGTTCTCCCCGCTCCGACGCAATTGGATACCTTAATCGAATTTGCGCGAGCGGTTAGTTAGCGGCGAATATCCGGTCTTTTCCGGCTCATCGTCGCATCGCGGGCGGTCCGGGGCCATCGTCCGTTCGACCGACTGGCTATCCCGCCGGATCGCCCGTCCGGACGTACAGCCACAGGCCGAGCACCACCAACCCCATCAGGAGATAGATCCCGCTGATGATCTTGGCCGCGGTTGCCAGACCGGCACCCTTCTGACCGGATCGGCGGATCTGCCGCTCGGCGACGAACGACACGGGAAACGTAATCGGTGCGACGAAGATGCCGAGGACCAACACGGTCACGAAAGCCGAGACGGCAAGCCTGTTGGCGCCCTCGGAGGCGGGGGCCGACCGGGTCGCGGGAGCGAAGCCAGCTCCGACGGTGAACCCCGCGCCGAATTTGCTCGGCGGCAGACTCGGATCCGCCAATTTATCCCCCCGCCTCGTTGTCGAATACGCGTTGTCCGTACCCGCGAGTGCTGGTAATCATACGATCGGTCGACAGCGAAGCCGTTCCCCGCGGGCAAACCGCCGATTAGTGTTTCCCCCACGTAGCCGCCCTCACCACGCTATTCGGTGCGGCTCGTCGGATAGCAGGGCCGGACGGAGACGTTGATGCCAGGACAGCAGGACGGCGCGGGGAACCCATGCCCGAATTGCGGCTCATGCCTGCCGACGAATGCCCGGTTCTGCAACACGTGCGGAAACACGGTCACCACCCGAACGGTGCGGCCGCCGCAACAAGATGTTCGCGGTCCACGTCCGCCCGATCCGCCACCTGTCGTGTCGGCTCCGCAACAGGTCACACCCGCGTACCGCGGCGTCCGCTGCGGCGCATTCCTGCTCGACGTCGCGGCGATGATGAGTCCCGCTCTGCCGTTGGCGATCACCGGCGCGGTCCTCGGCGTTGCCGAGGTGATCTACATCGTCGTACCGGTGGCGTTCTTCGCCGTGTGGGTTTGGATGCAGGTCTGGCAGGGCCTCACCGGGAAGACGTTCGGCAAGGCGATGTTGGGGCTGCGGTTGGTTCGCGCCCACGGCAGTGAACCACCGGGACTGGCGGCCACCTTCGCGCGCAGCGGGCTCTTCGTCGTGACCCTCGGACTCGTGGCGCTGCCCGTCCTGAGCAGCAGTGCCCCACAGCGCGGTGCACACGACCGGATCAGCGGGCTGGACGTGGTCGACGTTGCCGTCGGTGGCAACACGCAGATCGCGCTCCGCAGACCGATCGATCACCGCATGAATCGGGTGCACTCACCGGTTCCGTTGCCGATGCCGAGGCGGGGCTAGATGCAGGCAAAGTTCATCCTCCGTCGTCCCGACGGGACGAAGGCCCAGGTGGCCATCACCGCAGATGCGACTGCGTCGATCGCGGACCTGGCACGCGCCCTGGTGACGAGTGACCCTGATCTGCGGACGCGTCCGCGCGACGATTCGTTGACGCTCAAACTCGAACACATCGCCGTCGACAATGCGTCCGGCGGCCGCGTGCTCGACCCGTCACGCAGCCTCCTCGATTCGGGGTTGCGGACAGGTTCGACGGTCAGTGTCGTCGCGGTTACCGGATCTGCGCCGCGCCGGCGTCGGGGCCGGGCCGTCGCGGTGCTGCGCGTCTTGGACGGCCCGGACGCCGGGCTCGAATTCCCGTTGGCTGCTGGAAATTCCGCCATCGGCAGACGCGATTCGAACGAGGTGAAGCTCACCGATCACGGAATCGCCGATGTGCACGCCGCCATCACGGTCGGCGAGAGCATCGAGATCGCCAGTCTTGCTGGACCATCCGGGGTGGTCATCGGCGGCCAGCCGGTGCAACGCGCCATCGTCGACGCGACGGATGTCGTGCAGCTGGCAAGCACCCGTGTCGCGATACTGCACACCGTACGGCCCGGGACAACCCAAACCGACAGCATCGCAATCGAGTTCAACCGATCGCCACGGGTGGTGGCCAGGTTCGACGAACAGGAACTGACCGCACCCAGGCCGCCGCAGGTACCCGAGCCCACGCATTTCCCCATCGTCTCGATGCTGGCTCCGCTGGGCATGGGGATCGTGCTGTTCGCGGCAACCCGCAGTCTGCTCTCGGTCGTCTTCATCTGCCTGAGTCCGCTGCTGATGCTCGGCATGTACTTCGACACCAAGATGCAGGAGCGCAAGAAGTACCGGCACGAGGTCAGCCGGTTCGCTGACTCGCTGCGCGTGCTGGCCGAGAAACTCAGCACCACCCAGCGCGTCGAACGCGCGGTTCGCCTGACGGAGGCACCGGCCTTGGGCGAAGTTGTGGACGCGATCCACCGGCTTGGTCCCTTGCTGTGGACGCATCGCCCCGAGCATCCGGGATTCCTCACCGTGCGACTGGGCCTCGGCGACGCCGCTTCCCGGTGTCGGATCAAACTGACCGACGTCGAAGGCGCCGAGGTCAAATACGTTGCGCAGCTGGATGATCTGCAGAACGAATTCGAACAGGTCGCCGGCGTGCCGATCGTCGCCGATCTGCGGGAGTCCGGCGCACTGGGCATCTGCGGACCACGCGGGGTGGTCGACGGCGTTGCGCGCGGCATCGTCATGCAATTGGCGGGCCTGCATTCGCCGGCCGATCTGACCATCGCGGCGTTCGGCTCGCAGCAGTCGAGAGCCTCCTGGGAGTGGCTGGAATGGCTGCCGCACACCGGTTCGCCCTACAGCCCGCTCTCCGGTAATCACCTCACCGAGAGTGAGAGCGGCGGCCAGTCGCTGATGGCCCGGTTGGAGGACCTGGTCAAGCGGCGCCGGTCCGGCGAGAATTCCACCGCCACTTTCAGTTTCGACGGCATCGGACCCGACGAAGGAGAAAGTTCGCGAGCGCCCACCGTCACTCCCGCCGTGGCGGTGCTGGTGGAGGATACCGCTCCCATCGATCGCGCACGGCTGACCAGGCTGGCCGAGCAGGGCGGTTCGGTCGGGGTCCACGTCATCTGGGTTGCCACCCAGGTGACGAGCCTGCCCGCATCCTGCCGGACCTTCCTCATGGTGGAAGGCCAGTCCGACGGCGCCACTGCCGGTTTCGTCAGGCACGGCCAGCACGCCTTCCCCGTGGTGGCCGACAGCATCGAGGTCGCCGACGCGCGCCAGGTGGCCCTGCTGTTGGCACCGGTGGTGGATGCCGGCGCAGTGATCGAGGACGATACCGACCTGCCGCGCTCGGTGTCCTACCTGTCCTTGTCGGGCACCCGGATCGCGGCGGACCCGGCCGCAATCGCCGAACAGTGGATTGCGAACGAGTCGGTGCTGCCACGCGATGGGGAGGCGTGCCCGCTGTCCAAGCCGGCCGACCTGCGTGCACTGGTCGGCTCCACCGGCCCCCAGGACGTCTACCTCGACCTGCGTGAACACGGTCCGCATGCGCTGGTGGGCGGCACGACGGGCGCCGGTAAGAGTGAGTTTCTGCAGACCTGGATCATGGGTATGGCCGCCGCGCACAGCCCCGACCGGATCAACTTCCTCTTGGTCGACTACAAGGGTGGCACCGCGTTCGCCGATTGTGTCGGACTTCCGCACACGGTCGGTCTGGTGACCGACCTTTCCCCGCACCTGGTGCGGCGGGCACTGACCTCCCTCGGCGCCGAAATCCGTTACCGCGAAAACCTTCTGAACGAGGCGTCGGCCAAGGACCTCGTGACGCTGGAGCAGCGCGGTGTGACCGGAACACCGCCGAGCCTCATCATCATCGTCGACGAGTTCGCCGCACTGGCTTCCGAAGTCCCCGAGTTCGTCGATGGCGTCATCGACGTCGCGCAGCGGGGCCGGTCACTCGGGTTGCATCTGGTGTTGGCGACCCAACGCCCCGCCAATGTCATCACGCCAAGCCTGCGCGCGAACACCAATCTTCGTATTGCGCTGCGGCTCAATGATATCGACGATTCCGTCGATGTCATCGAAGATCCGATGGCCGCTCACTTCCCGCCGGAGATCCCCGGGCGCGTGGTGGCCAAGACCGGCCCGGGCCGGCTGACGACGTTCCAGACCGCCTACGTGGGTGGGCACACCAGCGAGATCCCGGAGCAAACGCCGATCGATGTCATGGAGTTCGTATTCGGCCGACGCCGTGCCTGGCACAGCCCGGCCGTGCCGAAGGGGCTGAGCCGCTCGTCCGGACCGGCGGACATTACTCGCGTGGTATCGAACATCCGGGCCGCCAGCCAACAGTTGCACATCCCGATTCCCCGCCGGCCCTGGCTCGAGCCGTTGGAGACCACATACGCCCTCGAAGCGGTTGTCGAACAATCGAATACCAGTGCGCTGGTCATCGGAAGGTTCGACATCCCGCAGGATCAGGTGCAGCCGATCGCCACCTTCTCGCCGGACGATTCGGGCAATATGGCGATCATCGGCACCGGCGGGACGGGCAAGTCGACGGCGCTGCGCACACTGGCGATCACCGCGGTACTCAACCCGAATAACGGTCCGGTCCACGTGTACGTCCTCGACTTCGCCTCGGGGAGCCTGCAGATCCTCGAGGCGTTGCCCCACGTCGCCGCGGTGGTCCGTGGTGACGACGAGGAGCGCATCGGCAGGGTGTTGCGCCGGCTCGTCGCGCTCATCGAGGAGAGGTCGCGGAAATTCAACCAGGTCAATGCCTCGACGTTGACGCAGTACCGGCAACTGGCGAACCCCGACGAACCGCGCGTGCTGCTCCTGATCGATGCGATCGGACCTTTCCGGGAACAGTACGAGCATGTGTCACACACCCCGTTCTTCGCGATGTTGAGCCAGATCATCTCGGATGGACGGACATTCGGCATTCATGTGATCATCACCGCGGACCGGCCGAGCGCGATACCGTCCTCGCTGGCATCGATGATCCAACGGAGATTGGTGATGCGGCTGGCGTCCGAGGACGACTATCTGATGGCCGGCGTGCCCAGCGGCATCCTGTCGGTCAATTCGCCGGCAGGCCGTGCGGTGATGGGGGGCCTGGAGGTTCAGGTGGGGGTTCTCGGAGGAGACACGAACGCCGCGGTCCAGGCGCGGGCCATCGAGCAGCTGGCCGAGCGGATGCGTCAGTCGGCGGTCATGCCCCCGGAGCCGGTGGAGCGACTGTCCGAGCATGTCGAACTCGATGCGCTGCCACAGATGGCCGCCGCCGGGACGCTGAGCATCGGTGTTGCCGACGAGACGTTGGCACCGGTCGGGATCAGCCCGACGGGCGTGCTCATGGTCACAGGTCCGCCCGGTAGTGGCCGTTCCACCACGTTGGTCACCCTTGCCTACGCGGTGCGCCGCCAGCAGCCGGGCATCCGGATCGTGCACATGGCACCATCGGGTACGAGTATTGCGGGACTGTCGGTGTGGGATGACAGCGCCGTGGGGGAGGACAGGGTCAGTTCATTGGTCACCCAATTGCAGTTGGGTGTGGTGCCCGGGCAGCCGTCCAACATCATGTTGGTACTCGAGAACGTCGCCGGATTCGGCAACACCGCGGTGGAGAACAGCCTCGCCGACCTCGTCAAGTCGCTCGGGTCCGGGGCGTTCGTCGTCGGCGAATCCGAATCGTCCAGCTGGAGCGAGGCGTGGACGTTGTCGCAGTCGTTCAAGGCGTCCCGGCGGGGGATCGTGCTGTGGCCCAACGGGATGGACACCGAGAGCTTGCTGAGCACTTCGATCGGGAGTGTTCGACGCACCGAGTTCCCGCCGGGGCGCGGCGTCCTCGTAGAACGGGGCAAGGGGGTGTGGCTACAGCTGGCACAGCCCGGGATCTAAACAATTCGCGATCAACAACAGGGAGGAAAACCCATGGCATTCATCGGACAAGACCCGGAACAGGTGAAGAACCTGGCCAAGCAACTCGATGCGAAGGCATCCGAAATCAAGAACGTGATCTCGCAACTGACCTCCACCGTGAACTCGGTGAACTGGCAGGGCCAGGATGCCCAGAAGTTCAAGAGCGACTGGCAGAGCCACCACGTGCCACAGCTCAACAAGGTGGTCGACGCGCTGCAGAACGCATCGCAGAGCGCCAAGCGCAATGCCGCCGAGCAGGAACAGACCAGCAGCAAGTACTGATCGTCGGGTCACGTTCGGGTTCACGCGTATCCGGTACCCGTTGCCGGTGCGCGTGGACCCGGGCCGATCCCGCTTGGAGGTGATATGGGCGTCGTCGGTGCGGATATCGACGAACTGCGTACCGCCGCAACGCGACTGACGGGGGCAGCGGATCAGCTGCAGAAATCCGCCGCGGACCTCAACACGTCGGTGATCAATCGCGCAATCTGGACGGGACGCGACGCTGAGGGGTTCCGGGCGCAGTGGAATTCGAGCTCGATGGGTTCGATGAATTCCGCGATCACCGCCCTGCGGGCTGGTGCGGATGCACTGCGGCGCAACGCCGATGCGCAAGAGGCGGCCAGCCGAGGTGTTTCGGGTGCCATATCCGGTGGACAGCACCTGGATGCGTGTTACGAGCCGGCGCCGAGCGGTCTCCGAGGGCTGTGGGACGAGGTGCAGGACACGCCCAACGGGGGAGATATGTCCGGGTACCGGATTCAAAAGGTGGTCGATGCGGCGGGCACCGAGCGATACATCGTCTACATCGGCGGGACGACCCTGAATCCCTTCGACCACCAGAGTTGGGGCGGAAACGTCGCCGGCATCAGCGGGGTCCCGGACAAGGAACAACTCGCTGCGATCAACCGCCTGATCCCTGACGGTGCCGAGGTCATGTTGGTCGGTTACAGCCAGGGCGGAATCGATGCCCAGAATATCGCCGCATCGGGGGCGCTTGGCAACATCACGCAGATCGTCACCTTCGGCTCGCCGGTCCGCAACGGACTGGATACGCCAGCGGTCCATTTCCAGTACCCCCAGGACATCGTGCCGTCGGCAGCGGCCGTTCGTCCGGACTTGTGGAGCGGTTCACCGGCATCGGGAAACGAGAATGTCCGCGCATTCATGGCCAAGCCATCCCTGTTCACTGTGTTCGGCCTGGGGGAGCACGGGGGTGGCTATGGCAGTCTCGCCGACGAGTGGGACAAGGCGGGGAACGGCGATGCTGACCCCCGCTTTGCGACGGCCGCGAGCGGGATGAGCAGCTTCCGCGGAGACGTGGTCGCGCAGGTCGATATCAAGAACGATGGAACCGGATCCTGGTGATCGATCCACCGCAGTGGGTCGATCCGAATCCCCCAGAGGCCCAACAGCATCGGACAACCGTCATTCTCACGGTCACGGGTGCATTGCTCGTCCTGCTGGTCGTCTCGACACTCGTCGGTGTCGTACTGAACCGAAAATCCAACGGCGGCGAAGGTGCGGGTGTCGACATCCGCCTTGTCGGGGCGAACGTCACACCCGACAATCCGTTCACACCGTCCGTGCTGACTGCCCCGGTGACCATTTCCGAGCAGGCGGCCTCGAGTTTTTCCGCGCTGCTTCAACAGATCCCGATCCGCAGTGACCGTGGTGTTCGGCCGACATCAGGCCGCACCCCGGGGCTCTACGGAACCCCCTCGAACGGCAGTGCGTGCGATGTGGTCACGCTCGCGAACTACCTGGACGCCGATCCGGGCGCAGCCGGTGAGTGGGCGTCGGTTCTGGGGCTTACGCCACAACAGATTCCGTACTATCTCAACACGTTGAGCCCGGTGGTGCTGATGGGCGACACCTGGGTCACCAGCTACATTCGAGACGACGTCGGAACGCCGTACCAAGCCGTGCTACAAGCGGGTAACGCCGTGCTCGTCGACCGGCTCGGCGTACCCCGAGTGCACTGCGCGTCCGGTGCGCCGCTGACGCCGCCGAGTGGTGACAACTTCTCCCGATACAGCGTCACAGGCGATGGCTGGCCGAGGTTCACACAGCAATCCGTGCTGGTGATCAAGTACGCAGCGGACGACCATACACCCGAGATCGCCAACTTGACGCTGATCGATATCGGGACCGGTCAGCAGGTGGAGCACAAGCCGGGCGCCGATATCGACCTCGGCGGCCGGTCGATCGAACTCCCGGATCCGGCGGCCATGAATGTCGCGCCGGTCGATCACCTTCGAAAGTGAGGATTACGATGACACACAGTGGGCACGGGGGCTATCACGGTCCAACGCAACAACATTTCGTGCAGGGGCAGTCCGCTCAGATACCCGGGCAACTCGGCTACGGGCCATCGCCGGTGGCTCCGCCGGAGTACACCAACGTTGCCCTCCTGCCCGGTGAGCAGACGCTGTTCGCGGGGGACTTCACGGCATCGCCGATCCTGCGTCATATCAAGACGGGCGTGGTGGTCACCCGCGAACGCATCATCGTCCGGCAGCCGCAGTACCTGTTCTACTTCGTGAAGACCGGATATGCGGAGTCCAGTAGCCCGCTGCGGCAGCTGAGCCAGTTGACCACGGGTCGACTGCTATCGCCGTGGCGCGTGCGCGCCGCGGTGATCACCGGCGGTGCAGGCTTTTTCGTCTTGATGATGGGGATGTCCATGCCGGGCGCCATCGGTGGAATTCTCGCCATCCTGGTGGCGCTGGTGCTCCTGGCTGTTGCCGGGCTGCAGGCGTGGCTCGCCCGGGGATTGGGGATGACCGTGCAGCACACCGGCGGAGGACACCTGCACGTCGAGGTTCAGAAGGCCGAGTTCCCCGACATCCTGTCGGCGGCCGGCCTCATCCAACAGTTGATGATCAACCCCGGCGCGACGCCGACCGCCGCCGCGGCCGCCACGACGACGATCCCCGCCAATCCCACTGCCCCGCCGCCCAATCCTTCTGCACCACCAACCATCTGGCGCTCATAGCCGCCCGGCGGTCAGGAGATGGAGCTGATGCACGGATGAGTCAGGATGGTTGTGGCGCCGAACGTGACCGTTCTGCCATCGACGGTGGCGGTGACCCGTGCCACCGAGTCGTCACCCGATCCCGACATGGTCACCCGGATGCTCGTCGGGTCGAAACTGCGCATCGGGCCGAGTTCGGCGGTGAGGTCGGGGACGGTCGAGAGACCGACCTCACAGCCCAGGGGGTAGTTCGCCTGGGTGTCCGACGGCGCGATGGGGTGTCCGGTCTGCCGGCTCAGCGCACGCAGCACCAGGTGCCGCGCATCGAAGTCGTGCAGCGTGTTGTCGATGACCCCCGGAATCGCGACCACGGGACACGGGTAGTCCGAACGTAGTTCCTCCCAGGTGATGCTGACCGAACCCGGCGGTACACTCCAGACCATCCCGATCTGAGCCGGTTCTCCCGGTGTGGCAAGGATATTCGCGAGCCATCCGGGATCGCCGTACATCGCTCGTACCCGTTCGGGTGCGAAGGTCCAGCACTTCGCCACCAGGGTGTCCATTCGCCCGGCGGCGACATCGTTCGCCCACTTCTGCGCGGTAGCGAGTCCGTCGAGGGGCTCTATCCCACCGTTGATCCGGAACGGTGCGATCGACGTCGGTGGGGTGGCAGTGGGACCACCCGCTGCGGTGTTGTAGCCCCCGTCTGCCGCGGCTGACGGGGTCGCTCGGGCCGGCCCGGATGGATGCCCCGGTGAACTGCACCCACCTACCGGGCCGGCACAGATCGCGGCAAACAGAGCCGCCGCGGTGACCATCGTGCGCTGCCCTCGACTGGACACAACGTTGTGCATGCCCCTTATCTACCATGCGGCCGACCGGCGGGCGATGTAATCCGTTCGGGTGATACCTACGCCTGCACGCCGGCGGTAGCGTCGCTGCAACGGCTCATGGAAAGAGGTACTCGTGTCAATCACCTACGCTCCCAACGGTATTTATCTCGGCGCAGCTCTGGGCCTGATGGCAGGATTGGCGACGCACAATGCCGGGGTCGGCATTGTGGTCGCCATCGCGGGGAGTGTGGCCGGGTGGTACGGCATTCGCCTGATCGAGACGCTGCTGAGCCGAGGGGTGAGCGCTGGTGTGACGGCGGTTTCCAATGCGGTCAGTGCTCGCAGATCAGCGGCTCCCGGTCCACACTCCCCGTCCCCGGCACCTCCGCAGGGTACGGCGAACTATCCGCCGGCCGGATACCACGGATACCCGAATCATCCCGACGTGCCGCCTAATCCCATGGGCCAGTACGGCTCTCAGAACATCTAGGCGGGGTTGCAGACATGGTAGTGGTCCTCTTCTTCATCGTTCTGTTCGGTGGCAGCTGGCTCTACTACACCGCCAAGGCCGAGGCGAAGCGGAGTGTTTTCTTCAGGGATCAGTACGAGCGCCAGAAGGCACTGACGCACCGCAACATGGTCCTGACGACCACGGCGTCAATCGACGCTGTGCAGACCAGCCTCGCCCAACACATCCCCGACGACCGGTCGGCGCGCGCGGCCTTCCTCGGAGGAGCGATGCGGGTTCGGATGGAGAATCCCAATCGCATTGTCTACGAGCACATCAGCAAGATCACCACGGGTGGGGGCGGCGACCGGTTCAGCGGCAGTCTGACCTTCGACCAGATCAGCCCCACCAGCTTGCAGGCCGTGGTCAGCATCGACCGCTGGCGCGAGAAGGACGGCGTGACGCGGCGTGCGGGGATCGACGCGATGCAGAATTTCATGCAGACCGTGGTGGCAGCGTTCCGTGCGGTCGATCCGGCGGTGCAGGTGTCCAGTTGAGTAACAAGGAGATTCGTCGTCGCCGAGCCGGCGTCCTCGCCCTGGCCGCGTTGCTGTGTGTGACCACGCCCGGGTGCGGCGGTCACGGTGGGTCCTCCACCACCTGTGACGACTTCGCGAAGCTCGACCTGTTCGCGCGGAGCAAAAAGGTCAGCGATGCACTGCAGGCGCACCAGATGAACGGACTCAGCATCAACTTGCATGAGCAGGTGGACGATGCCGTCGACGCTTTCTGCGGCGGCCCGTTCGATCCGGACGGGAACGACAGGGCAAGGAGGAATGGCAGTGAACCGTTTGACAAGGGCGTCCGGTGGGAGGATCTCGGACTGTGAGGGGAATGCGCCGGTGAGGACATTCGCCTCAGTCGCAGCCGCGGTGGTTCTCACCGTTGGCACCGTGACGGCCTGCGGAACGGGCGGCCCGCATGGAGACGATGGTGCGGCGTCGCTGGCAGGTACGTGGACCGCGTCCGACGGCTCGTCGGCCAAGGTCTTCAACGAGGACGGCTCGTGTGAGAACGCCTATTACAACGAGGGAAAGCCGCTCGACATCGGTGGGCCGATGTCGTGTCACTTGTCCAGTGCCGCGGATTCTGACGGCCGGTACAAACTGATGGTCACGCAGGGGCCCAACCGCGCGACCTATCTCGTCGAGTTCCACGGAGCGGATGCGGCGGATGTCCTGGAACCGAACGGCACCCTGCTCTATTCGCTGAAGCGGTTCTGATCAGGTCTCGCCCCACGGCGGCATAGGGCGGCGCGGAGAAGGTCGCGGCCGGGTGTCGCGCGCACCGGGGGATCACTGGTATTACGCTCACCTGCGTATCCGTGCAGCAAACAGGTGATCACGAGATCGGTGGGGAGGGTGTCGGGGTGACGCTAGTGCTGGTCCGCGACGACGGCGCGGCGGTGTCGTTGGGCGCGGTGATCGCCCGTGCCGGTGAGGGCACCATCTACGAGGTCGTGGGCCACCCCGAGTGGGTGGCCAAGGTGTTCCATCCGAGCCTGAAGGATCTCGCGGCCAAGCGGGCCAAGGTGGCCGCGATGGTCGCCTCGCCGCCGACCGGTGCGGTCCAGGCCGACGGCTTCGTGGTGCTGACCTGGCCGCTGCACTTGATCCAGAGCGACGACGGCACGGTCGGCTACATCATGTCGCGGGTCGACACCACCAATGCCGTCGAGATCCACACCCTCAGCAATCCGGTGGACCGGGCGAATCCATTGCCGACGGCGCCGCAGTGGACCCCCCATGCCACCTGGCACCATCTGCTCAACGTCGCCGCCAACCTCTGCCTGGCCGTCGAGACGGTCCACCGGGTCAACGCGGTGATCGGAGACTTCCAGGAACGCAACATCCTGGTCAACGACACCACCCGGGTGACCCTGGTCGACTGTGACTCGATGCAGTTCACCGACGCCGCGGGCCACCAGTTCCTCTGCGCGGTGGGCCGACCGGAATTCACCGCGCCGGAGTTGGCGGGGTCGAACCTGGCCGTCACGGCGCGGCAGAAGCCCTCGGATCTGTTCGCGCTGGCCGTGCACATCCACCTGCTCCTGATGGCCGGTAACCATCCCTTCCTGCGCGGCCAATGGACCGGCGCCGGGGATCAGCCCGACGCCCTGACGCTGGCCCGTTCCGGTCAGTGGGCCGGCGGGCCAGGCTCGCAGCTGCACACCCATCCGCTGGCGCCGCCGCTGGATTTCCTGCCGCCCGACATCCAGCGCCTGTTCGTCAGGGCGTTCACCGACGGGGCGCATGACCCGACCCAGCGGCCCTCGGCAACCGAATGGCGGACCGCGCTATCGGCCGTCCAAGTGACGAGTTGCCCACGCGGACACCAGATCCCGGTCGAAGCCGACCCGTGCCCGTGGTGCCGGATCGACGACGAAAGATCGGTGCGCCGCACCCAGCGGGCGGCGTTCACCGCCCCCGCGGCGCCGACCGAACAACTCCCGCCGCAGCGGGCCACCCCGATCGTGCCCGGTCCACCCGCCGGCTACCCCGCACCCCCGGCCAAACGCAGCCGAACCCCACTGATCGCAGCGGGTGCACTGGTTGCGGCCATCGCACTGGGCGCCGGTGGGTACGCGCTGGTGTCCGGCAGCGGCGGCGACGGTTCCACATCCGCCGAACACGGCTCCGGTGCGGGTGGCCAGAGCGGCGGACAGTCCGGCTCCGAATCGTGTGACGGTCCGGTGTTCACCGGTACCGGCTCCGCGGCCCTGTCCACCGACGGTCTGGTGGTCAGTGCCCCGATGAACTCGGGATGCGATGGTGCCCTGACGGGTTCGTCGGTCCGGGTGGTGGTCTCCGACGGGGCGCGTGACGTCGCGGCGGCCTACTTCGACCTGAGCGCGCATCCGCTCGCCGCGGGCGGGCAGTCTGCCGACTTCGTCTTTCCCGCCGGAATGTATTGGCGCACACCGGACACCATCGGCGGGGGATCGCTGACCGTCGACGTCACCGGGTACTCCCGTAACGAATCATCCGCCGGATCGAGCCGGGTCAGCGCGACCGGGCCGGCCGACCCGGCGCACGGCGGGATCGACAGCACCGCATCGGCAGCGCTCTCGGAACTTGCGGCCGCCGATCTCCCGTACATCAGGAGCAACCTGGCCGATCGTTGGGTGCCGCAGCTCAGTTCCAAACGGCTCGGGTTGGTCACCGACGGCATCACCTATGCCTACGCGGACATCCTGCGCAACCATCTGGAGCTGCGGCAGCGATACCAGGGCGCCCGGCTGGCGCTGTCGAACGACTGGACCACCTTCAGCGGCCCGGATTGGTGGGTCACCGTCGCCGGGAGCCCGTCGGATGACGCCGGGGCGGCCATCGGATGGTGCAATGCGCAACGGATCGACTCGTGGAACTGCTTGGCCAAGATGATCAGTGACCACCGTGGACCCGACGGGACGACCGTCCTGAACCGCTGAGCCGCGTCAGGTCAGCAGGCCAGCGTGGGATCTTTGCTCACCGCCACGTGCCGAAGAGCATCGTCCACCCGGCCGGCGTCCAGCTGCTGGCTGTTGACCGCCGCCTCAAGTCGGTCGAGCACCGCAGGCACCTGATCGGTCGAGCTCCACAGCGCGACGTCGGCCCCGGCCTGCAAGGCGATCCGCACCGCTTCGGGCACGGTGTAGCTGTCGGTGATTGCACGCATTTGGGACAGGTCATCGGTGAAGACCAGACCGTGGAACGCCGGGCCGCCGTAACTGCCTTCGCGCAGAAGGGAATACGCCGCGGGCGACATGCTCGCCTGGAGGCCTTCGGTGAGCCCTGGCACGTTCATGTGGCCCACCATCACAGCCACTGGCGACGGCGTTTTCAACAATTCCGCGTAGGGCACCAGATCCAGCTGCTTCAGGGAATCGAGGGATGGCGTGGTGACGCCGCCCTGGTGGGAGTCACCGCTGGCGTGACCGTGGCCGGGGAAGTGCTTGAGTACCGGCAGCAGGTCGGCGTCTCGCAGCCCGTCGGCGTAGGCGCCGGCGTATTCGATGACGGTCTGCGGATCGGCGCTGAACGACCGGTCGCCGATGACGGTGTTGGCCGGGGCGTCGGTCACGTCCACCACCGGCGCGAAGTCGATGGTGATGCCCCAGGCCCGCATCTGCTCGCCGCGCTTGCGGGCGATCTCACGGACCTCTGCAGGGCTGTACTGCGTGACCAGATCCCGTGCTGAGGGCTGTGAGCCCAGCAGGTTCGGGTTCGACAACCGCTGCACGCGGCCGCCCTCTTCGTCGACACTGACCGCCAGCGGCAGCGGGCCGGCGCCCTTCAGTGCGCGCAGTGATCCATCGGTCAGCATGCTCTTGTCGGTCCCGCTGCCGATGAAGATGCCGCCCACGTCGTAGTCGCCGACCACGTCGCGCGCATCGGGGATGCCGGTGACCCCGACCATCAGGAGCTGCGCGAGCTTCTGGCGAAGAGGCATCTGGGCCACCAACGCATCCAGCTTCGCGCATGCCGACGGGGCGCTCGCCACCTCGGTGGCAGGAGCCGTCGGTACGGTGTTATTCGCCGTTGCGGCAACGGGTTTGGGTTTGTTCCACACGACCAGGGCGGCGGTGAGGGCGATCACCGCCAACACGGCGGCGGCGGCGATGAACCCCACCGATCGGCCGGAGCGGTCGGACGTCGAAGGCGCGGGTTCGGCTGCGGGCGCAGCGACCGGGGCGGCGGGTGCCCTGGCGGCGACTGGGGCTGGTGGTGGTGCCGGCCGGGGTGGCGCGGCCGAGTCGCCGCCTTCGACGAGGGCGGCGGCGAACGCTCCGCACGTCTCGAATCGGTCCTTGGGATCGAATGCGAACGCCCTGCCGAACACCGCGGCCAGACCGTGGGCATCGCCCGGCAGGGCGGCCGCGTCGAAGTGCAGGTGACCGAACTCCGTGACCACCCGCAGATCGTCCGGAAAGGGCACGCGGCCGGTCAGGAGATGAAAAAGCGTTGCGGCAAAAGAGAACTGGTCGCTCTGCGGCGTGGCCTCGGCGCCGCTGAGCTCCTCCGGTGCGGCGTACGGTGCGTTGACGTCCAGATGCTGGCCGAAGTCGGTCAAAACGATGCGGTACTGCTTGGAGAACGGATCGCCGAGCAGAATGTTGGCCGGTGTGATCCCGCCGTGCACGAGGCCGCGGCGGTGGGCGCGGTCGAGGGCGCGGGCCCCGACATGGGCCATCAGGTCGATGGCGCGTCGCGGAACGCCGGACGGATACTTCTCCCGCAGCAACTGTCCGGAATCCAGTCCGTCGATGTATTCGGTGGCGATCCACAACTGGCCGCGTTCACGGCCGAAGTCGACGATCTGCGCGATGGCGGGGTCGCCGACGGTGGACACCATGTCGACCGAATGCTGGAGCCGGCGCCGAAACACGGTGTCCGAGGAGACGTCGAGGTCGAAGATCTTCAGCGCGACGCGCGTGCCCGTGCCGGGCCGGGTCGCGAGGTAGAGGGTGGCCGAGCCGTGCACCGCGATCGGACGAACGATGGTGAAGCCGGCATAGACGTCGTCTGGGGCCAGCGGCATGCGCGGATGGTAGCCCAGATTGCGCCGGTGCGGGTCGGCGGCCGGCGATTCGTGGTGGTGTATTTTGTCCGAACGCGGTGATCCGGTTGGGGCGGGAGGTCGGTGGCGTATGCACGGTGGTTCCGACGGCCGGGGGCGTCCCGGGTGGGCCGATTGGCTGATCCGGCTGCGTAGACCGGCGATCGCGCTCGGACTGCTGCTGGTGGGCGCCGGGCTGACGTACCTGCTCGTTCCGCCGACTATCGTCGCGGACCAGGCCGTGCAGGTGAAGCCGGCCGACCTCATCGACGCGGTGGAACGTGAGGCGCAGCCGATGCCCTCCCTGCTGGGTTTGAACCGGGATGTGGCCCAGACGGTGCTGGCGGACGCGGGTCTGGGCGCTGCGAAGGTGACCTTCGTCGACGCACCGGCGGCCGGCCCGGTCGGAATGGTGATCACCCAAAAGCCTGCCGCCGGTACAGCTTCCGTCGACCAGATCGAGCTCACCGTCTCGGTGCCCGCCCCGATGCCCGAGGTGGTGGGCAGGCCGATGCAGGACGTGCGCTCCCAGCTCGAACAACTCGGCGCAGTGGTGGAGATCGTCCCGCAGTTCAACCCATCGGTGCCCAAGAACCAGGTCATCGACGTCACCCCGAAAACAGGGGAGATCATGCCGACAGTGGTGTCACTGGTGGTCGGCGACCCTGGTGACGCATTGACGCTCGCGTCGGTGAATTCGGTCGACCGCGACGACTGCGGCACCGTCGATTCGGCGACGGTGAACGCCAACAGCGTCGGCAACAGCGTGCAGTGCGAACCGAGTTCCTCGGCGGCCTACGTCGAGTACTCGCTGTCCAGGCAGGCCGCGGCGATGGAGGCCACGGTGGGCACCGACGACCGTGGCGGGCGCGGACCGGCGCACGTGCTGGTGCTCGGTGACGGCAGAGAACTCGCCGTGGCCGACGTCTGGCTTGGACAATCCGTGCCGATTCGCGCCGACCTCAACGGTGTCGTGCGGCTGCGGATCGAGGTCACCACCTCCGACAGCAAACAGGCGCCGACGGTGATCCTCGGTGACGCCCGGCTGCTCGGCTTGCGCGAGGGCCTCGATGCGATTGCGGCGCAATGAAATTCGCCCGGTTTCTGGTCGCGCTGCTCGTCGTCGCGCTGGTGCTGCAGTCAATCGGGCTCGGTGGACCCGGTCGACCCACCGCTCGGGCCGATAACGTCAACACCACCTCCAACGATGCGCAGAACCCCGTCGTCGTCGTCCTGGACACCTCGGGATCGATGTCGGATGCCGACGCCTCGGGGACCCAGCGGATCGTGGGTGCCCGTTCGGCGGTGCTCAGCCTCGTCGATGCGTTACCGCCGCAAAGCAAGTTCGCGTTGATCGCCTACCCGGCCGGCGGGCGCGTGGTCGACGGCTGTTCCATCGGCGAGGAGGAGATCAAGCTCGGGCCGTTGGATCAGCCGACCGCATCGGCGGCCGTGCGCAGGCTGACGCCCGACGGGGACACCCCGACCGTTCCGGCGCTGCGGCACGCGGCCGCCCTGATCAAGGGCAGCCCCACACAGCGGGGCACGATCGTCCTGGTCAGTGACGGTGAGTCCAACTGTGGCTCGACCGCCGTGTGCGACGTCGCCAAGGAACTCTCCGACAACCACGTGGAGGTCCGGGTCAACACGGTGGGGTTCCAGATCAGCGAGGCCGGCGCCCAGGAACTGACCTGCATCTCCAATGCCACCGGCGGGCGCTATGTGGACGCCGAAAACAAACAGGAACTCGAAGAGGCCGTCCAGGACCTCAGCGGCGCCCGGTTGACTCTGACGGCCACGGTTCCGGATCCGCTGCCGGTGGTCAGCGGGACGGGTGCTGAGGGTCCCAAAGCGGTTCTGACCGTGACGAATTCGGGCCGAAAGCCGGCCCTCGATGTGCGGCTGTCGCTGGACTTCCGGGATCGAGACAACCGACCCGGCGCCCTACTGGTACCTCGTCCCGTGCGGTTCCTGGGCAATCTGGATCCCGGCCAGCAGCGTCGGGCCGAGATCACGATCCGGCCGGATTCCGCGTTGCTCGGACAAGGGTTCAGCTGGACGGCGACGGCCACCGCGAACAATGCGCGGCCGCAGCGGCAGGACGGCATGACCAACACCGCCGAACCGTCGCTGAACGGACTTCTCTCGGGCGCCGACAACATCGCCGTACTCGGTGACTCGTATTCGTCCGGGGAGGGGGCCAAGGACTACGACAGCGGCACGGACGGCGGGAACGACGGCAACAGGTGCCATCGCTCGAAGAACGCCTACGGGCGCAAGCTCCTCGCGCAGGCCGTCATGATCGCGTGTTCCGGCGCGGTGACGGCCGACTTCTACGGGTATCAGATCTCCGGCAACCGCGTGGAGCCCCAGCTGAAGCGGCTTCGGCGAGAGGCCCTTTCGGGCAGATCGCCCGATGCGGTGTTGCTCAGCATCGGCGGCAACGACGTCGACTTCGTCGGCACGGTCAAGGCCTGCACGTTGGGACTGAAGGACCAGACCTGCACGTGGTTCGGGGAGGGTCAGGAGAAGGGTTTCCGGGCTGATGTGGTGGCCCGGATCGCCGCCGTCGCCGACAGCCTGCGCCGGGTGTACCGCGACGTCGACAAGGCCGTCAACGATGCCGCGGCGCGCGCCAAACGCGACGGTAAGTACGCACCCGTCATCGTCGTGCCGTATCCGCGGATCGTGCCCTCCGGCCCGGCCGGGGCGCAGGCTGCCAATGGCTGCCAGCTGAACATCAATGCCAAGGAGGTCGAGTTCTTCAACACGTTCATCGACCTACTCAACGACCAGATCACCGCCGTGGCGGCAACTCTTCGCGCCCAACATGTGCCGGTATATGTGGCCTCGGATGTGATCTCGGCGTTTCAGCCGAACCACACCATTTGCGACACACCCGACAACTATGCCAATTTCACCCTCGACGTTCCCACCGCCCTGTTCGACAGCACCGAACTGCTGCATCCGAACCAGGCCGGCAACGAGGCCATGAAGCGCGCCATCTCGACCTGGGCGGCCGGCCGTACGATGATGCCCGATCCGGCGGTGGTTACATGGAATTCGATCGACACCAAGAGGCCGTTGCTCAACCTGCCACTCGGCGCGGACAACACCTACCTGGCGGGCGGTTCGGTGCCGGTCGACGCCTCCGGCTACGACCCCGAGACCACGGTGGTGTTCCGGCTGGATTCGACCCCGCGGATTCTGGGCAGTGCGACCACCGCTGCCGACGGATCGGTACGCGCCAACGTGGCCCTGCCGGTTGACATCCCGCCCGGCAGGCATCAACTGCACGCGACGGGATTGACCACGGGGCCCCAGATGCATGACGTGGTCACCTCCGTCCGGGTGGCACCCCCGCAGACCATCGGCGCCCTGATTGCTGTCGTATTCGGTGGTCTGGCACTGACGCTGGGCCTGCTGGGGTCGTTCCTCCTGCGCCGGCGGCGGACGACGGCCTGACCGGCCGGCCGCTCACCGGGTGCCGGAGCCCGCGGCGTGTCGCTGCCACCGGGCCTTGTCCCAGCGGCGCACACCGACGACTCCGACAAGGCCGATCAGCAGGCCCGCGAGCATCGTCAGCACTGGCCAGAAGCCCTGCCAGAGCCAGCCGTCGCCGGTCCACTGCGGAGTGAACCTCAGCGTGGTGAACAGCCAGCCGAACATCGATAACCCGGTGACCGCAGCGATCGCGTAGCCGGCGCGCGCGGGGTTGACGACACCGTCCAGTGCTTCGACGGCGGCCCGTAGCCGATTCGTCACGGTGTCGAGGCTGAACGGAAGGCGCTGTGCGGTCAGCGATTTCCACCACTTGCGGATCGCCACGACCGCACCCGGAGGCTTCGGACCGTGGGTGTCGGTCCAGAACTGCCATCCCGGTGGGGCCGGCGGCCAGGACGGGTCCGGCGTCCACCCCGGCGGCGGCTCCCAGCCGGCGGGGGGAGCGGGCCAGTTCGGTGGCATGTTGAACGGCATCGTGGTCCTCCTCCTCGTAATGAGTATCGGCCATCGGGCCGCGCCGTTGTCGGCCGAACGGGCGAACCTGTCCGCGGTGCGTTCCACGCGGGAGCGTCGCGCCATAGGATTTCCCCGCGAGTGCGCGGTCAGGACGGGGTGATGAGGACGAAACCGAAGTCGGCGACAGTGGGGGCGGCGGAGGTGGGGTCCGCGGGGGCGGATGGCGTCGATGCCGCCGCTCGGCGCCACTTGTTGCTGCGTGCCGCGACGGTGGGGCTCTTGATGCGGCACTGCGTCAATGTCATCGTGAGCGCTGTTGCACTCTGCGACAACCGTGCGGACCTGCAATCCGGTGGCCGATGGCTGCTGATCACGGTGCTGTCCTGGTCGTTGTATCGGCTGTGGACCCGGTCGCGCTCGGTTGCGCCGGCAGCCGTGGACCTGGCTCTGACGTTGGCCGTGTGTGCGGCGCTGCCATTGCTGACTGCCGACCCAGCGTTCTACCTGACCAACAGTGCGCCACAGGCCATCGCCGGCACAGCGGTGGTCAGCGTTGCGGTGTCGTTCCCGATCCGGGTGAGCCTGCCGGTCTGCGTGGCGATCGCGGTCAGCTACGCCTACGGCGCGGCCGGCGTGATCGGTTGGGAGCGGACGGGTTCGGTGATGGCGGTGTATTTCTTCGCCGTGCAGTGGTCGGTCTCCGCCCTGATCCGCAACATGCTGCTGAGGGTGGCCTCGGCAGTGGACCGGGCCCGTGAGATTCGCGTGGCGGCCGAGCTCGGCAGCCGGGTGGACCGGGCGGTGATGGACTTCGAACGGGAACAGCTGGCATTGCTGCACGACACCGCGGCGTCGACGCTGCTGATGGTCGGGCAGGGTGCGCCATTGCCCGCGAAACGCATTGCCCAGCAAGCTCGCCGCGACCTGCAGCTGCTGCGCGGCGGTGCCTGGCGTCCGGCCGCGGTGGCGTCCGAAGTCGTGGCACCGCTGCGCGCGGCATCGGTGCACACGGCCACCCCGGTGCGATTCGTGGGTTCGGCGGAGCTGTGGCTGGACGGCGAAACGGCGCAGGCGGTCATCTCGGCGGCCCGCGAGGTGATGAACAACGTCGACCGGCACGCGCGGGCACGTTCGCTGTGCATCGATGTCACACCGCAGGGTGTTGTATTCACCGACGACGGGGTGGGCTTCGACGTGAACTCGCCGGCCGGCGGGCACGGGATCACCGAGTCGATCCACCGCCGGATGGAGCGCGTGCACGGATCCGCCACGATCACGTCGGCACCGCGCCGGGGCACCCGCGTCGACCTACGCTGGTCCGGCCGGGGTGCGGCGGGTTCGGCGGAGCCTGCCCACCTTGATCCGGATCGGTTCATCGAGCGGGTGCGGTTCAGGTACGCCGTAGCGCTGACCGGTTTCGCGGTGCTGAATCTGATTGTCACCGTTCCGTATTCGATCACCCACACCGGCTTACCGCGGTTCCAGATCGCCTGTGCGGTGGTAGCGGCTTTGTGTGCGCTCTCGGCGATCCCGGCGCTGCGTGGCCGACCCGTGATTCCGGTCCGGGGTTCGCTGGCGGTGTTGTTCGCGGTGGCGGTGGGTCAGCCGTTACTGCTCGCGCCCGAGCAGATGGGCACTCAGGCCGATTGGTTCCAGGGCGGAATCGGTTGGTGCGCAGTCCCGTTGGTGCTGATGATGCCGCTGCGGCGCGGGGCTGTGGTATTGGTTGCTCTGTGGGTGACCGGGGCCACCTTCGAACTGGTCCGGCATCCGGGCATGGGCGCTGCAGTGAACATCATGCTGGGAACCGCGAGCATTCTCGGAATTCAGTTGTTCGCATTGGTGTTCGACGGACTCATGCGGGATGCGGCGGCACGGGTGGCGGCCGAGACCGAAATGCACAAGCGGGTCGTGTTCGACGAACGAATCGCCCAGGCTGTTGCCGAGGATTACCGCCGGCACTACGCGAGGCTGGTCGACAACATCGTCCCGCTGCTCGAGGAATTGACGAAGGGCTGGGTGGTGACTCCCGAACTGCGGCGGCGCGCGCGCATCGAATCCCGCCGGATGCGGACGCTTTTCGACCAATCAAGGTCCTTCGCCCACCCGCTGATGCGTCGGTTGAGGACGGCCACCGACGCGGCAGAGGACCGTGGCGTCGAAGTCACCTCGGAGGTGGTCGGCGATCTGGCACCGATGGATTGTGCCGAGATCACGCAGCTGTCATCCCCGGTGGAGCAGGCTCTGAGCTTCCGGATGAATGCAGTTCACCTGGTGGTCAACGCGACGCCGCAGAAAGTGAGCCTCAGTGTCGTCTGTCGTGGAATTCGCGACGCGCCTGTCGCGGAGGCCCGGTTGAGGGCCTGGGATGGCGCGGAGGTGATCACCCTCGACGACACCGTTTGGCTGCTCGTCGAGCACGCCGATGGGTGAAGCTCACAGGTCGCCGAGCCCCAAGATGCCGTCCTCGATCGCGCGGGCCAGCAATGCCGACTTGGTCGGCGCGGGACGCCCGACGGCGGCGTACTTGGCCCGTGCTCGCTGCAAATGCGTCCGAACCGTGCTCGGCGCGATGTAGAGGCGCTTGCCGACCAGATCTTTGCTCTCGGTCTGGAACCAGGCGATCAGCACCTCTTTCTCGCGCTCCGACAGATTCGGCCGCCGCGCGTCGTGGTCGTTCACCAGCGCCCGCGCCATCCGGGGACCGACGTAGGGGGTGGCCGAGGAGGCTGCGTGGATGGCCTCGATCAGGTGTCCGCGGCCCTCGGTCTTTGTCAGATAGCTGAAGGCGCCAATCTCGAGGCAATTCAGGATGACCTCGTCGGCGTTGATGTGCGAGTAGATCACCACCCGGTGCCCGGCGGCGCACAGCGCGCGAAGGGCGTCGAACGCCGGCCTCTTGCCGTCGATCTGCAGGTCGAGTAGCACGACGTCGACGTCGCGGGTTGCCGACGGAGGGAGATCGGCGAACTCCTGCGGCTCCAGGTAGTTACCGACGAATTCAATCGCCGGTTCAGCGTCAGCGCACCAGACCTGGACCCCGGCGTGCACCACGTCGTGGTCGTCGATGACGACGACACGCACCGGCGCCGTGTTCGCCGCGGTATTCGTGGTCAGAATCGTGCCGGCAGCTACTACATCTGTACTCATGCTTCGCAACTTCCCCCACGGCTTCGCGACGACTAGCAGGCCACATCGTGGCGTCCCCGAGAGAATAATGGGTGTGCTCTTTGATTGCACGACTTCTTGGCAACGTCATTCCGCCGGTCTGGAGGTCGACGGTCGGGAGGGGAGGCCGACCACCTGCGACGGCCCCGATTCCGGCGTGGGTCGGCGTCGGAGTTCAAGGAGTGTCGCCCGATCGTACGAATACGCCGGGTGCTCTCACCAAACTCACGCCGGACGTGCTAAAAACCCACGGTGAGCGACAATTTGCCTCCCAGCAAGTTCGGCGCCGGTTACACCTACGGCGGTGGTCCCGCGCAGCCGTCCGCCCCGGCGCCGTCGTACAGCCAGCCCGTGGCGCCTACACCGCCCTCGTACAGCCAACCTGTGGCGCCTCCGGCGCCCCCGCCGCTGCCTCCGCTGCCTCCGACCCCCTCGATCAGCTATCCGACCATCGCGCCCGTGACCGCGCCGGAACCGACACCGGCACCGGCGCCGGTGTACACCGCGCCGGTGATCGGCTATCAGCCGTCGCCCAGCGGCGCGACCGCCATCACCGCGGGTGTGCTGGCTCTGTTGCTGGGCGCCTACCAGGTGTGGCAGACAATTTCTGCCTTTGCGGCGTTGTCTGTGTTCTCTGCATTCGATGAGTTGATCGGAGACTACGGACGAATCAAGACCCTCGTCACGATCTCGGCGTTCGCGTCCCTGGCCGCGACGCTGGCTCTCATCCTGGGAGGGATCCTGCTGCTCTGCCGCAAGTCCGCCGGCCGGGGGTTCATCGCGGCCGGTTGCCTTGTCGTGATCATCTTCACGGTGTTGACCGTGGGCTTGCTCCTGAACTGGTTCGGCAGCGCCTTCTCGGTCTCGCAGCTCGACGTCCCCACCGCCACGGTGCTGGTCCTCAACGTCGCCGTCGGCGCGGCGGTCCCGATATTGACTATGGTGCTGGCGCTACTCGGATCGACGAAGCGGTGGTGTCAGGCCAAGTCGGCGGCCGTCGGCTATGCACCCGTCACGTACTGATCGTGAAGGACAGGCGCGTCATGCGCCGACATGACAAAATGCACCATCGGTTGGCAACGTCCACACGGCATGCGTTGGGGGAACCGCGGCGCAGCCACTCACTTTCGGAGGGATTCGCTTGACCCAGTCTGGATGGGCCGTCGAGCTCAACGATGAAAACCCCGACCCGCGCGTGGCCTGCGTGGTGCTGGTCGATGTTTCGGGATCAATGATGGGCCGACCGATCGAGGCTCTCGAGCGCGGATTCGCGTCCTTCACCCACTACCTCAACAACGAGGCGTTGGCGAGCAAACGTGTGGAGGTCGCTGTCGTGACGTTCGGGACCTCGGCCACCGTCCTGGTGCC
>WBZP01001780.1_pt1 | contig 25789 bp, 22 predicted proteins | sample 5204301 | NCBI WGS metagenome assembly WBZP01 (sample SAMN12412401, study PRJNA552823) | activated sludge metagenome | isolation source: activated sludge from nitrification reactor of wastewater treatment plant... | place: USA: Pennsylvania | collected 2017 | reverse complement strand
ACTTGTGTTCATGTAGCGACAGATGCCCACGTCCGAGCGCATAGTGTCCAAGTCCCGCCGCCAGATCGCCATAGGAACGGAGTCGCGACTCGACCTGCTCCATCCGCTTGCGCACCATCTGCTGCTCCCGCTCGACGTTATGGAGCGGGAGCGCATACGCGGTACGGACCAGCCACTCGATGTCTTTGCTGTCCTGCGCGATCTGTCTTTGCAGCTCACTTTGCTTGCGCGCGACGTAGCTTTGGCGGAGTCCGTATCCGGCAAAGCCGATCACACTGATCAGCAGAGACAGCACCAGCGCCGCCGCCGGTTTGTTTTGTCGCGCCCGCCACTTGAGTCGATAGATCAGCCCGACCTTTTTGGCGACGATCTTTTCGCTGTTTAGGAATCGGGTCAGATCTTCGGCCAGCGCCTGCGCTGTTGGATAGCGCTGTTCCTTGTCCTTGGTCAGACAGCGCGCGCAGATCGTATTGAGCGATTCTGGGATGTTCGGAATCACGCTGCGCAGCGTTGGTGCTTCCTTCGTCATCACGCTCAGGATGACGTTTACCACCGTCTCATCCTCGAACGGAGCGTGCCCGGTCAGCAGGTCGAACAGCGTCGCACCCAGGCTGTAGACATCCGATCGACGATCGAGGTGTCGTGCCTCGCCGCGTGCTTGCTCGGGCGACATAAAGGCCGGCGTTCCCATCACCGCGCCCGACTCCGTCAGCCCCTGTCCTTCTCCAGCTTCGCGAGCCAGACCAAAGTCCATCACCACCGGCACCAGCGATCCATCCGATCGCTTTTCGATCATGATGTTGGACGGCTTAATATCCCGGTGGATGATGCCCTTCTCGTGGGCGTGGTGCATGGCGAGGCTGACATCTCGGATCACCTGCACCTTGGTGTCACGGCTCATTCCGGCTTGGGCCTTGTCGAGTGCCTCACCATCGACGAGCTGCATCGCGATGTAGGCTTTGCCTTCGACTTCACCGACCTCGAATACGTGGCAGATGCTGGGGTGGTCGAGCCGTGACTGCGCCCGCGCCTCTTGCATGAAGCGATGCGTCATTTGCTCGTCGCTGCCGCGAATGAACTTGAGTGCGACCAGCCGTCCCAGCCGCTTGTCCTTGGCCTTGTAAACCGCACCCATGCCGCCCTGACCGAGCAGCTTGAGGAACTCGTAGCGCTCCCATTTCTCGACGGGGAAGCGATTGCTAGCAGGCGGGCCTTTGTAGCCGACCTGGGAGCCATCCACGGTCCGCTCCGTCCCACGATCCAGACTGTCGTCTGACTGGTTTCCCTCGCCAAAGGGTGGCGGAGTGGCTGCCGAGGTCACGATCTCGTCGCTTGCTCGCTCAGAATCCGGCAGCATCGTCACGTCGATTCCGAGATCGCGTCGCAGCTGCTCGCGATGGGGCAAGATGGTCGCGCCGGTGCCGAGGCTCTCGCTGCGGATCTCGCGGAGAATCTGGAGCACGCGCTGTTCGCTGATTCGGCCTCGGGTGATCAGCCGGTCGAGCCGTCGACCAAAGCGCAGCGTCTCCCCAGCCGGTGCCGAGGACGTCTCCGGCGGAATCTCTGCCTCGGTCAGTTCGCCCTGCCGGACTGCGCGAGTCAGCACCAGCGTCTCTTCATTGGCAGGAAGCATTGCCTTCCGATTTTATCGTGGAATCTGCCCGTCTTGGGGTCGATGTGAGCGCTGCGTAGCAGTTCCCAACGTCTGTTACGATGACGAGCCATGATCCGAGATCTTGCTCGCTACTGTGTGCAGACCCCGCTCCGCTGCTTGCTGCTATGCGGCGTGTTGTCTGCGTCGTTTGTGGGTGTGCCACAAGCTGCTGCTGATGGCCCAGTTTCCGTCGCTGCGGCTAAGCCTCTGCCTCGTCCCAAGCCGCGAGCGCGCGACCTTGGGGTGCCGTTTGAGGGTCAGCCCGGTCCTCATAACGCCATCACCGATGTTCCTGGCGTCGAGGTCGGTCAAGTGACGCTGATCTCGGGTAGTGGACCACTGGTCGTGGGCAAGGGGCCGGTTCGTACCGGCGTGACGGCGATTTTGCCGCGCGGTAAAACCGCTCGACCCCGTAGCGTGTCGGCGGTGGTTTGCTTAAACGGCAACGGCGAGCTGACCGGTAGTCACTGGGTCAATGAATCGGGGCTGCTCGAGTCGCCGATCCTGATCACCAACACCGACTCGGTGGGCGTGGTCCGCGACTCGGTGATCGCCTGGGGCAACGTCCACTTTCCGCCCGGTCCCCGCGAGGAGGAGGCCTTTGGTCTGCCCGTCGTTGCTGAGACCTCGGACAGCTTTCTAAGCGACATCGCCGGTCAGCATGTGCTTCGTGAACACGTCTTCCGTGCTCTCGACGACGCGCGCTCCGGTCCGGTTCGCGAGGGCAACGTCGGTGGCGGCACCGGGATGATGACCAGCGAGTTCAAAGGCGGCATCGGAACCTCGTCGAGAATCGTCAACTTACCATCGGGAAAATATACGGTCGGCGTGCTGGTGCAGGCCAACTACGGACGGCGTGGCGATCTTCGCATTGCCGGGGTTCCCGTCGGACAAGAGATTCCTGATCTGATGCCAGTGTTTCCGCCGGTCAAAGAGAAGCGTCGCGACGGCTCGCTGATCGTCGTGGTTGGAACCGATGCGCCGCTGCTGCCCCACCAAATGAGCCGCCTGGTTCGGCGAATCTCCGTCGGCCTGGGGCGTCTTGGCGCGGTGTCCTACAACAGCTCGGGGGATCTCTTCATCGGCTTTGGTACGCCCGAGCCTGCGGTGTCCGCGACGGGGCTTCAGACCTGGCAGGCGCTGCCCAACGAAGGCATCGACCAGCTGCTGCAAGCGACCGTTCGTGCCACCGAGGAGTCGATTGTGAACGCGCTCGTCGCTGCCGAGACGATGGTTGGTGCTAACGGAGTCACCGTTCATGCGCTGCCCCACGACCGTCTCCAGCAAGTGCTGCGCAAATATGGACGGCTCGTGCAGTAATCCCAGCCGACACGGGTATGCTTAGCGACATGGAGACCGACAAATCCACTGTCCACAGTCCGCGCGCGGCGCTCATTTTTGGGGCTCTGCTGGTGGTGCTGCTCCAGCGCTTCGTGTCGTTTGGGCCGCTTCTTTTGTATCCGTTCACGCTGTTTGGAACCTGGGTTCATGAGGTCGGCCACGGCGTGACCGCGATCTTGTGCGGCGGCAGGTTCGATCACCTGGATATCTTCCTCGACGCATCGGGGATTGCCTATTCGATGGTGGTCAAAGGCTGGCGCTCGGGAGTGGTGGCCGCTGGCGGCTTGCTCGCGCCACCGCTGGTCGGCGCTACGTTGCTGCTTCTCGGACGGCGGCTGCCGCGAGCGCTGCTATACGGGCTATCGGCGGCGATGCTGCTGTCACTGCTCCTGTGGGTGCGAACGCTCGTCGGCTGGGTGACGGTGAGTGGACTGATGCTGCTGATTGCCTCGCTGGCGCGGTTTGGTAGCGACGGAATCCGGCTGTTTTTCGTGCAGCTGCTGGGGCTGCTTCTGGCGATGGACTTCGTGGCGCGCATTGATTATCTGTTTGTGCAGTCCGGCGAGGCAGGCGGGCGGATGCGGCAGTCTGACGTCGCGGGCGTGGCGAGTGCACTCGGGGGTCCGTACTGGTTTTGGGGCGGGCTGATTGTCGCGGTGTCGGCGGTCGCGCTGCTCGTAGGCCTGGTTTCGGTGCTCCGTTCTCCACCGACGCACAGTCCTAAACCCGAGGTCTAGTGGCGCGGTGCCTCCATTGCTACTGCGTTCGTCCTCGGGACAGCCGCTGCGCGTCCTGCTGACCAGACCCCTTGATCAGTCTGTGGAGACGGCGGAGTGGGTCCGCCTCTGCGGTGGTGAGCCGCTCCTATTTCCGTGTCTTTCCGTCGAGATGCTCGATGACCCGGCGCTGCGTCGGGCCGCGAGCGAGCTTTCGAGCTATCAGGCGATTGCGCTGACCTCCGTCCATGCCGCCGCCGCCCTGCTGCCGCTTCTGCCATCGGATGTCCGCTGTCCGCCACTGTTCGTGATTGGTCGCAAGACCGCCGCCGAGCTGGCCCGGCTGGGTGTTTCGGCAACCAGTATTGTCGACGGAGAACATGCCACGGCGAGTGGTCTCGCTCGCGAGCTGATTCGGGCACTCGGTCCCTCGACGGCGACTCGGCGTGTCTTGTTTCCTCAGGCGGCGGACGGTCGCGATGAGCTGCCTCGACTGCTACATGAGGCTGGGGTGATGGTCGATCGGGTCGTCGCCTATCGCACCGTCGCTGTCGAGCCGGATGCGCTACGGCCAGCGGTTCAGCTGCTCCACGAGGGTCAGGTCGACTTGGTACCGCTCGGCAGTCCGCGAACGGCGCAGGTGCTACTTCGCGCGCTCGGTAGCGATGGAAGCGAGGTGCTCGGGAAGACGCTCGTCGGGGCGATTGGGCAGACGACGGCCCAGGCGCTGCGCGACCTCCACGTGAGAGTCGATGTCGTCGCAGCGGAACCGTCGTTTGAGAACTTGGTGGGAAAGCTAGCGGAGCGATACCAGCGGTCGTAAGCGAAGTGCTTACTTGCTGTCAGTGTCGTCGCCGTGCGGGATATACAGCGGCTCGAGACCGAGGCTGTCTTGGACTTGCTTGACCCGCTGCGCAGTCGACGGATGGATCGTCGGGGTACGGCGTGCATCGTCGAGATGATGACCGTGCGTTTCGGTGCGGGCGCTCAGCTCACTCGGGACGATCGACGGCGGCGTTTCACCGCTGACCCGTGACAGCTCGCCGCGCAGGCGATCACTCTCTGCCAACACCTGTCCCAGTCGCTGTTCCAGCTCCGAGGCGCGATGGAAGGCTTCGTCACGCTCACGAGTCGTCTGTCCCACCACTTCGGTGAGCCGCTCGACCCGCGCTCGCTCGCGCAGCGCCGTCGCGACCACTTCGTCATCTTGCTGGGTGCGACGACCGGTTTCCGATAGGAGATCATCGATTCGCTTGCGCGCTGAGGCCAGCTCCTGCTGAAGCTGCCGGATTTCGGCACTCGCGGGGCTCTGCTGTTCCATCGATGACAGGCGACGATCGCGGTCGGTCAGCTCGACCCGTAGCGTCTCTAGCTCGCGCTCGCGCTCCGACAGCGACACCTTGAGCTGCCGTGCCCGCTCGCCTCGCGCAAAGGCCTCACGCTCGACTTCCGATAGCAGCCGCCCGAGGGCATCGCGCTCGGCCTTGAGGTCAATGATCGCTCGTTCCCGCGCCTGGAGATCATGTGCGAGACCCAGATCACTTGGCTGCGTGCCGGCATCTGCCCCGCGCTCGGCCTTGTCACGGGCCTCACGCAGCGAGTGTTCCAGCGTCGCGATCGACTGCTCTAGCTCTTGTACGCGCGCCGCTTTGGCTTCCGCCAGCTTGTGCGCCGCCCGCTCAACGGAGACAAGTCGCTCATTTTCGTTGCGCAGCGACGCCACGGCCGCCAGGCTCTCTTTCTGAATCCGCGCGACCTCAGCTTCTACCGGTGATCCACTTGCCCCATCGGTGGCCGCCCAGCGCAGCGCTTCCAGCTCGGCGCGCACGGTGCCAAGCTGCTCTTTGGCGGCATCTCGCTCCGATTTCAGCTCTTTGAGCTGGTTTATGGCCTCTTTGCGCTCGATTTCGGTCCGTCCCAGCTCCTCACGAAGCTGGATGGCCTTTTTCGTCGCTTCTTCCATCGCCCGGGTCATCTCGACCGAGGCCAGCTTGCGGCCCAGCAGGCCGTGACTGCGAGCACGAGGAGAAAAACGGCCAGCCAGCAAGTCCCACGGAAGAAGCGACGAGCGGCTCGACCAAGGTAGACAAGCCGGTGAACCCATAAGCTACAATGTAGGTCATGCGTCCGTTGGTCCTCGCGCTGGCTTTGCTTTTCACCACAAGCGTCGCGAATGCAGACGAGCAGATTCGTCAGCCGCCGACGCTGCGGGATGCGGCGAAAGCCCACTTTCGGGACGGGCTGGCGTTCTTTCAGAGCGAGCAGTTTGGTCCGGCGATCGTCGAGTTTCGTGCCGCATGGGAGCTGAGCGGCGAACGCGATCTTTTGCACAACCTAAGCTGGGCTTGCGAAAAGGCCGGTCGCGTGATCGAGGCCAAGGACTACGCCAGCCGATACCTGGCGCAGAGTCGCGGCACCGAAGACGAAGCCATGGCCGAACGCCGGGTCAAGTTTCTGTCGGGTCGATACCCAGACGCCGAAGCGGCTCCATCGACAACAGCCCATGAAGCCAAACCATCCGCCGCACCCGAGGCAAACCCGCCGACAACAGCACAAGCCGCGACGGTAGCTACCGACAGCCCGAAGCCTTCCGTCAAACGCAGACCGCTGGCGATCGGACTTCTGGTGGGCGGTGGAGCTGCGCTGGCGGTGTCGGCAGGCCTCGCGGGTGGCGCGATTGGAGCGTGGGCCGAAGCGGCAAACCCCGACACCGACTTTGACCGCTGGCAGAGCCTCAACAGCAGAGGCCAAGCTCTGTCGATCGTGTCGGGGGTATTCGGTGCGGTCGGCGTGGGGCTGATTGTGCCGGGCATCGTTCTGGTCAAACGGCCCTAAGCGACCCGTCGCTGTCAGTGCTTTCGTGCGGGCAACTTCTTGCGGAACATCAGCAGTCCGCGCGGACGCGCCTTCGAGCTGCTAAACACCGAACCAGCCTTCTTGCCTGACATGTCTCTTCCTTGGGTTGGCGGTCGCGAGGGTCCGGCCCGTCGATGCGCTACGGTGAATGCGCGCTCCTAGCAGATGCCTTTGCCGATCGGGAAGACCGGACTGTTGCAAGCCAGCGATCAGAGCCGGGCTGTCAAGTGGTTTGTCCGCTCGGTCGGTCGCGGGTGCAATCCACGCGCGCTCGCTCGGAGGTCGAACCGCCACCTTGACCTACGCCAGCGGTTGGGCTACGCAAGGCGTTGTAACGGCAGGATACTGCCGTGGGACGAAACGGATCCTCAGAGAACGACACGCTGGCGTAGGATTCCTGTTCGTTGAACCCGAAGCTTGCGCTAACCTGCGGGCTCTCTGGGCTCGATGCCAGCGAGTCAGGAAATAGAAGCAACAGACACCAAATCATCTTGATGATAAGGGATTGAAGATAATTCATGGCAAACGTAATTACTATCATGAATATGAAGGGTGGCGTTGGCAAGACTACCGTGGCAATGCACCTCGGAGGCACACTTGCAAATGGTCTATTTTCGAAACGCCTGAAGGTATTATTAATCGATTATGACCCCCAATATAACCTTTCACAGGCGTTTATTCCTTCAAATATTCATCTAGAAGATCTTGAGAAGAAGCGTAAGACAAGCCTTGCAATTCTACTTGACGATGAAACAAAAATAAAAAATCCATTCGCATTACAGCTTGATGGAAATCTCGAACCCCCAAAAGTAGATGAGTTAACATATAGGATATATTCGCACGCTGAGGGTGGGAAGTTAGATATTATCGCCTCTACATTAGATCTAATGTACGTGGCCCTTGGGCAGACACTAGACCGAGCGGAGCCAGTAGAGGAACGTTTTCGCAAGTTTATTCAGCTTTGTCGAGAATGCTATGATATTATCTTAATAGATTGCCATCCTGCGGGATCTATTTTAACAAAAACTTCACTTCAGAACTCTGACGAAGTAATAATCCCGGTGGTCCATGAGCCCTATGCCCGTCGTGGCGTGGGTTTAATGACCAAGTTCATTGAGGCATGTCGCACTGGCAGTGGAATGCCCAGATATCACATCTTATTCAATAAGGCACCACGGAACAAAGCGACGGCAACGGAGGCTGAAATCAGGACACACAGCTACTACACTAGCCATTGCTTCGCTGCAACGATGAAACAATACAAGTCCTTCTCGACACCCCGGGAGGGTCATGGATTTATATGGAAGAAGACTGGCAGGGATTCGTACAAACGGGAAGCACTCAAAAACCTGGAGGTTATTGCAGGTGAGTTGGTTGGTAAGCTAAGGAATCCGGTGGAACTATGAAACCGCTTTTGAGAGAACGTGCACTTAGAAGGCTTTATGCAGCCCTGGTAGGGGCGGACTTTTCATCCGCTGAGGTTCATAAAGTTGGCGAGATGCTAATGTCAGATAGAGGCTTTGCGATAGATCTAGGAACATTGCTAGTCAAATTTTCAGATATTTTTAGCAGCAAAGAAGAGGTTTCTGCGTCGCGTTTCACTGCAATTCAGGAGAAAAACGAACGAACCTCCCGCTCATCCCCCGTAGACACACTGCAGGATGCTGTGGGCCGGCAGGCGCTTTGCGAGCGCTTGAGGCTTTTATTCAAGAAGAACCGCCTTTCATCCCTCAGGGTGCGTCAACTTCTAAAAAGCTTCTTAACTGACACCAATATTATGTGGCCGCCCGTATCTGGTCTAACCACGAAGGAGCTTATCAATTCTTTTGCTGAAATTGCAGACTATAGCACAATGCGCTACGTTGTTGATGTTTTAGAGAAAATCCCTGAAAATTCAGATGCATACCTAAATAACATTATATCAAAAAAACGGAGGAGAACGTGAGTGCATCGGATTCGCTCAAGGCTTCACTTGGTGCAGTCGACTGGAACAAGAATGCGCAGGACTTTCTTAGTGACAATGAGCTAGTAGAGGCTGTGTCTGAAGCTACGTTACTCATAGCTCAATGGTCTAGGCAGCTAGAGTCGGCGGACCGTCGCAATCTTGCGTTGTGTTTTGTGCGGTCAATGCAGACTGAGTGTCAACATATCTCAGCTCTAATCGGCCTGTCACTCTACAAGCCAGCCGCTGCATCAATGAGAACTTTGCTAGAATCCGCTCTATATTATACATACTTTCGCAGTCACCCTGTTGAGCTATCCACGCTTGTGATTGGCGATAATTTCTTTATGGATAAGAGAGACGTCCTTGAATATTACAATAAGCACATTGGAAATTTTAATGCTAAGCAGAAATGTTTTAATCTTATCGAGAGACTCAATAAGTGGTATAAGGAAATATCATCTCTTGTTCATGGACAGATACCTGGTGTATGGATAACCCATTCTTCGCTCGACCAGATAAGCCATGATGTTAAGACGAAGCGGGCTGCTGCAGATAAATACACCGATGTTGTAAAGATTGTTCATCATCTTTTTCTCTGTACTCTATCCACGCTGTGGAGCCATTTCTCACAGGACGCTAGGCGCTTATTCTTGGTCGGAATTGGCAAGTCAAAGCAAACCACGCTTGGGATCAGTCAGGTCTGACCCCGGTGACGATACGCGGGTTTGCGGATGCAAGCCGCGGTTGCGTGCCCTCTTCGCAACTCCCGCCTAACACTGTCTGTACATAGTAGGCATTCTTTGCCGATGAAGGTCTTTTCCTCATCAGTGGTCTATTTTCAGAAAGAACAAGGTCGGCACTCTTTTGTGACGATTCCGTACCGATCCTCGCCAAGGTAACAGCCAATTTCGTTGCGTTTGCTTCAGGATGTGCTAGGCCGTGCGTTGAGTCGTGACGGCTTGCGAGCATCCGGGCAAGGGAATGTGACCGCTGCTGCGCCAGCCGAGTCAGATCGAGCAGTCAATGTCGAGACAGTAGAGCCGCTGGCCATCGCGCTCGGAGCTTGGGCCGAAGCGACAAACCCCGACATCGTTTTCGCAAGCGTGAGCCGAGTTCTAGAGCAGAGCGATTCTTCGCTGATCTCCGATTCGGTGCTCCTCAGATCATCCGTCGAGATGGCTCTTGGAGCGGGCCATGTTCTGTAAGTAAATCCGAGCGTGAATGGTTACTGCTGAGTCTTTCGCAGCTTCACGCCCGGTTCGCCCCCATTCGTGAAGACGATTCCCGCTTGCTCGCAGACATCGCGAACGGCATCGCGGGTGCGCTCCCTGGGCTTCGCTTGATGATTTTCCCAACGGGTGATGGTCAGCGCTGACACACCGCTCTTTTCGGCAAGATCCGCCACGGTCCAATGTAGAAGGCCACGCGCTCCCCTAATATGTGCGGCGGTAAGGTGGATTTTCTTCGTTTTTTCTTGCATGTAGCGCGCTGCTGTGTTCGATACTAGAACCATCATTTGATGGTTGTGACCGCGCCGTGCTCGAACACGGCGCGATCGTGTTCAGCCGGGAAATCACCCCAGAAGAACGTGGCGCAGCGTATCCGCTGGGGGCCAATGGATCAAGTCTGCGCGCGGAGGGCCGTGCCTTGCCTACTTTTGCCTGGTTGCTTGGTAGTTTTGTCGTCGCTGGTGGTTTTTCGCTCTGCTGGTATCGGCTGCGTGTGCTTGAGCGGACCGTGCTTCGACTCGAAGATCGGAGCGCTTACGACTACGAGACGGGGCTGCGGTCGGGGCGGCTCTTTGACGACGACGCGGCAGTGCTTTGTCGCTCGGGATGCCGAGTGGCGGTCCTGCTTGTCGAAGTAGCCGACGATGGGAAGCTGCTGACGGCGGCGCACGCCCTACAAAAGAGCCTCGTCCGGCAGTCGGATCGGCTCTATCGGTGCGGCAGTGAGTCGTTCCTGGTCTTGCTGACAGTGGAGGATGCCGCTGCGGCGCACTGGCAGGCGCAGCGACTCCATGCGGCGCTCGCATCGGTGCAGGTCGATGGCTGCATTGGCATCGCGTTTGCCGACCCGGACGCGCCCGACACCGAGCGACACAACCGGCGGACGGCGGCGCGACTGCAAAAGCTCGCGGCGACGAACCTGGCCGCAGCCAAGAAGCAGCCCCGAAATCGAATCTATCCGCCGCTGCTGCCGCCGAACGATCCGCCTGCTGTCGCTTCGGCGGTGGCTCCGCCGCAAGCCATGGATTGGGAACGGACCGAGCGAATCGTGCTCGGAGATCCAGTCGGAGTGGCCCATGGCTGAACGAAAAAGGTGCATCCGATGTGGCAAGCGCGCCGTGCGTCCACGACGAGCCAAAGGACGCACGACGCCGTATCGAACGATGCCCTGTCTACCGATCCCAGAAGCGCTCGCGCTTCCCGAGTGCGGCTATTGCCGCAACTTGAGCATCCCCGATGACGAGACAACGCTTCGGGCGCTGCACAAAAGCTACGTGGCGTCGCTGCGTGAACGTGTGGAACTGGCGATTGTGACACTGCACGACGTGCGCAGTCAGCGGCAGATCGAGCGGCTGCTCGGCGTGTCGCAGGGCTATCTGTCGAAGCTGCGCGCCGGGACCAGCAATCCCAGCCCTGAGCTGACGCTGCTCCTCGGGCTGCTCGCGAGTAACCCCAAGCCGATGCTTCGACGAGCCGACGCATTCTGGGCGCTGCCCGCCGACGGCTGTTTGAACCTTGGGACGAGGAGCGCGCCATGAGCCACGACGAGCACGCTCCCGGCGACCTCTTGTGCGACTGCCCGGTCTGTCGTCACGGACGGGTGCGCACCCGCTTTGAGGCCGAACCGCAGCTCTACGAGGACTACGCCAAGCTCGCCGCGTGGTGGTGCCTAGAAAAAGAGTTCCCCGACGGCAGGGTCAACGAAGGCTCGGTCTTCCAGCTCGTCGAGTCGCCGCTCACCAGACCCAACACCGCGCTGGAATATCTGCGAAACACGCTGCGCAGCTTGCTCGGGCCGACCTACGCACGCCAGCGAGGCGACCATGGCGACTGACGAGTTACGCGCGTTCGGACTGCTCATCAAGACCCGACGGAAAACCGCCCGTCTGTCGCTCGAACGGCTGGCAGTCTTGTGTGGGCTGTCGTCGTCATCGATCAAGCATGTGGAACGGGGGAGAGTCTCGCTGGGAACATGTTCCGCGCTGCTGGCGACGCCCGAGCTTCGGCTGACCGTCGATGACTTGCCGTCGTTCGCGAGGGAACCGCACCGTCAGCACAGAGGAGACACCGCGCTGCTCCGTCTGGGTCTGTCGCTGACCGAGTTCGCAGCCCGAGAGCAAGTGCTCGCTGAGATCAGGCGCTTCGCCGCCCACCGCGAGATGTCCGAGTTGGGCCAGTGGGCCGAAGCCAAGCTGCGGACGGTTCATCGGCTGCGGTCGGCCTTGTATTCGGAGGATGAGCTTCCGGCGGCGGGTCGGGCATGTCAGGTAGCGGGGAGCTGCTGCGTCGGTCTTGTCGAACAATCGGCATGTAGTGGAGCTTGAGGGGCGCAGTGGAGAGCGGAATCCTTCGTGCTCACTCGGTAGAAGTATTGTCACGAGCGCGGATACAAGCGAGATAGATCAAGTGGCGCTCGGTGTCGTGGACCGCTTGCAGGTCGCGTTCGTGTCCGAAGAAATAATTTACCGTCGAGACGAATCCGACTGATTTGTTCCTTCATCGGGGGATGGTGAAAAAAAAGATAAATCCTAGAGGATGGAGTTTCCTGAATGCTCGTCAGACGGAATTTGTAAATCGATCAGCCAAGCGCCATCGCTTGAGCGACCGGGGTGTATCTCAATACGCACTCCTGTCGAGAACTCGAAAGTGACCTCACGTTCACCTATTGACATGTGCTGATGAGGGCTGGATGCAGGCATGACTTTCGGCCCCGTCTTTCGCTGTTGAGTCCGGCCATTGGCCCTGCTACTTTCCTCGAAACTAAGGGCACATTTGGATACATCTGCCCGTCGAGAAACTTAGCGAAAGACGCCCATGCTCGGTCTACAACTGCGAGAAGAGTTCCGGGATCGTCGGCTGAAGGGCACGGCGATCGAGCTGAGCAATGACAACAAGACTGGGGCCACGCAGATTGCCGCCGCCTCCTTCTTGGAGATCACCTACCCGACGATGGATCTGCTCAAGGCGATCGAGGCGGCAGGCCCGTCGCAGGGGCGTCCTATCGTCTTCATAGGAGAGCGCGGGCAGGGCAAGTCGCACTTGCTGGCCGCGATGCACCACGCGTTAACCAGTCCGGCTGCGACGCAAGAATGGCTTGGGCGCTGGTCCGAACGCCTCGGTAACCCGCGAATTGCCACTCTGCCGCTTCGCGACCGGATGCACGTCGTCACCGAGGTGCTGCACAAGCACCGATACAAATATCTATGGGACCTGATTTTTGAACGCCACCCACGCGGCGACTACTACCGGGGAAGCTGGGAGCGGCACGGTGACCGCAAGACCGACGTGCCCTCGGACAAGCTGCTGCTCGACATGCTTCGCGAGCAGCCTCTCGCCTTGCTGCTGGATGAGTTCCAGACATGGTTTGATGGGCTGACCAATTCCAGGCAGGCCCCAAACAAGACCTGGGCGTTCAACTTCGTCCAGATCCTCTCGGAGATCGCCAAAGAGCACCCTGAGCTGCTGCTGCTGGTCGTGACAGTCCGCAATGGCAGCACAGACGCTTATCAGCAGATCCATCGCACCAACCCCGTCGCGATCGACTTCGCGGGGCCATCTGCCGATGTCGACCGGCGTCGGCTGTTGCTGCATCGTCTGTTTAGCAACCGAACCAACATCCCCCAGAGCGAGATCGAGCGGGTTGTTGCGCCCCAAGTCAGTGAATACCTGCGACTGGCTGGCATCGCGCCATCTGAGCATGACCGTAGGCGCAGCGAGTTTCTTGAGACTTGGCCGTTCGCGCCGCATCTGATGCAGCTCCTTGAAGATCAGGTGCTGGTGGCCACCGAAGCGCAAGAGACACGCGACCTCATCAAGATTTTGGCTGATTTATGGAAGAGTCGAGGCGAGCGCTCGCCTGTGCTGACCGCTGGCGATTTTCGGCTCGACGACGATCAAACTGGTATTGGCTCGCTGCTGAACTCGGTCGCAAGCGCTCACCATTCGGCTCTGCGCGACCGAGCCCAGCGCAATTTGTCAGCAGTCGCCGAAAGCCTTGACGCGGCGACTGTGCCCCATGCTGCCGAGCTGATCTCATCGCTGTGGATTCGCTCGCTCGCAGTGGGGAACTTGGTCGGAGCCGAGCCGAGAACGCTCCAGATCGATCTGACCCGCGACCGTCCACTTGACGACAACGCATTTCAGGTCGAGCTATCGGCAATTGTGGACAGCAGCTTCAACATCCATCGTGTTGGGGATCGGCTGCTCTTCAAAGAGGAGGAGAATCCCCAGGCCAAGCTGATGGCCTACGCGAAGAACGATCGACTCTTCACGGATGGCTCTGACCGTCGCGGGCTGAGCCATGAACTTCGCTATGTGCTGGGTGGGTCCGAGGAGATAGCTCGCGGCTTCCGCGTCGTCGTGTTGCCTGCGACTTGGCAGAGCGACCCGTGGTCCTCGCTGGATGAAGGCGACCGGCCAGAGCGCTGGGATGACCGGCTGCTGATCCTGGTCGTGCCCGACAATCCCGAGCGACTGGATGAAAAGCTAGGTCAGTTCCTCAAAGAGCACGTTCCTCGACGGAGAAACACCATCCGATTCCTGTTGCCCCGTGCTGGACAGCAGAACCTATACTTCGATCGAGATCTCCTGCTTCTGGCCCGTGCCGTCTTGAAAGCGAAGGAGTGGGCACCCCAGAACGCCGAGTACGCGAAGCTCCATCGGAAGTATGAGAAGGACCTACGCGACGCGCTCAAGCAGCGCTTTGACCGCTTTGCGGTCCTGCGAAAATGGGATTTCGCTGACCCGGCGCGCTGCCATTTCCAGATCGAGCCGCTTGCCAAACAGGGCGCAGAAATCCCGCAGGACATTGAGAAGCGACTGAAAGAAGACGTCTTCGTCGCCGAGGACTTCGATGACGCGGTTCTTGCCGCCGCGAGCAACAACGACTCCGTGGGCAAGCTGCTTCGCGAGTTACAGGAGCCACGCCCGAACCAGGCCGAGTGCATTCCCTGGCTGGGCGAGCCGGTGATGAAGGACAAGCTCGTTCGGCTGTGCGCGCGGGGGCGCATTGCGCTCAACGTGCGGGGAACGGAGTATCTGCAAGCCATGTCAGGTGAGGCCGAAGATGTAGCCTTCCGACGGATGGCCAGCAAGCTCGGCACCGGGAAACACCTGGACGAGACGCTAATCCTGCTTCCGCAGTCTGTTCCAGAGGCGAACCGCGTCGAAGGGACGCCGAGTCAGCCGGGGATGCCGACTGAACCCTCGCCCAGCGCACCACTACTGGAACTCGCCGCGCTTCCTGGATATCCGAAGGCGGGCGATGGCCCGGTGGGCGGTTGGCAGCCAACACAGCCAGCAGTTCCCAACCGCAAGCAGTTTGCGTCCAGCGAGACCAGCGCCCTCAACCTACTGGGTCAGGTAGAGAAATGGCAGATCGGGCCTGGCTCTGTTGTTCATGAGGTCATCCTCCGCATCCCTGTCTCCAAAGGGGAGCACCTGCTCAAGCTACTGCGGGCGCTACCCGATGGGCAGACGTACCAGCTCAGCCTAGAGAAGACCGAACGCGATCCAGTCCAGGAGCGCGGATAATGTCGCTGCCGCTGGCATTGTTGACACGTCTTGTCGAGGCCAAGCCTGAAGAAGCATGGACCGAGGCCACGAGCTATGCGTGGAACCTATGCGCCCAGCCGGTCGTGACTTCGACGGCTGTTGCGGAGATCACCCGTCGCGACCGCGAGCTTGGATCGCTTGATCTGGTCTTGGGCACTTCGCTCTGGGACTTGTGGCATTCGTTTCCTGGTCACGTCGAACGGACTGCGGATGTGATAGCCGAGAAGTGGGGGCGGGAACGTCAAGGCTGCGCTGTGCTGATCCTCGATGGACTATCGCTTCGCGAGGTGCCATGGCTGCTCGGAGGTGCCACCAAGCGCGGCTACAAGGTCCGTGAGGCACGAGCCACAGCAGCTCCACTTCCATCGGAGACAACCCCATTCGCCGCGGCTATGGGGTTCGGGCAGCGCTCCGCACTAGAAAATAACGGCCTGGCGAGATCGACGACGACTCGGCTTCCCGGCGGACGCACTGAATGTACGAACCTCCCTTGGACCGACGCGGCACGGCTAATCACTGCTGACCCACGCTGGGTGCTGTGGCACCACTGGCCAGATAACCGAGTCCACGATCTGTCCGTCGCAGGCCAGGGCATCAGCAAGCTGGCGGAAGAGGTCGCATCGCAGCTCGACAGCGACTCGTTCTGGCTGCTGATTTCCCGTCTGTGCCAAGGACGCCGCCTGCTGATCACCAGCGACCACGGCTACGCTGCAAGCGGGCTCTTTGGCGACGTGCCCGAAGATCATGGACGCTACCTGAAAGACACGTTTCGTAGCGGACGCACGGCTGCTGTTTCCGGCACAGAGACCAGCGCAGCATTCGTTCCCCCGGTCGACCTGACCATCGGAGAGCACCGATACGTGTTAGGTCGTCGCAAGTGGAAGAGTCCCGGTGGGTATCCGACGCTCTGTCATGGCGGGCTGTCGATCTTGGAAGTCCTAGTCCCCTTCATCGAAATCACCCGCAGCGAGTAACAAGATGGCACGTCCCAGCCGCGAAGTATCCATTCTGCGGGCCAACCAAGGTCCCACCAAAGACGACCTCATAGCAGAAATTACTTGCTTAGTCGGCGCTGGGAAGCCTGTGCAAGTCGAGACGGTGGATTTCTCCGACCCGAAGCGTCCGAAGACATGCCTGGAAGTGGACTTCCCGATTCTGCCGATCAACCAGATCGCAGCCATCGAAGGTAACGCGGGCAAGCCCATCTACCAGATGTCGAAGTGGTGGGCGCGACGCCGCTCTAGCGTGTTCCGGTCACTCCTGCTATCGGCCAGCATGAAAGCGCCGGACGACGCCACGCTGGCGGACAAGGCTGTCTGGGACGTGTACTACGCAAACCACCAGGGGAACGACGCGCTGAAGCGTCTGAAGGTGGCAGACATATTCATGGGCGGCGGCACCACGGTCGTCGAGGCCAGTCGCCTGGGCATGCAGGTCTTCGGCTGCGACCTAAACCCGGTTGCTTGGTTCATCGTCAAGAACGAGCTGGCCGCAGCCACCGTAGACCGCAAGGAGGTCGAGGCGCTACTGGCTGACATCGAGGCCGAGGTCAAGCCGCAGATTATGCCGTTCTATGCATGTGACTGCCCGCGCGGCCATCGTGGCGAGTGGACCCACCTGCCGACTCAGAAAAAGATGGACACGGATTTTGATCCGTTGGCGCTTACGCCTGACGAGCGCAAGGATTACAGCTACCGCGGCCCTGAGATCATCTACGTATTCTGGGCCAAACATGGACCTTGTCAGGTCACGGGCTGTGGACATCGGACGCCGCTCTTTTCGTCTCCGGTCATCGCGGTGAAGACACTGACCGTCAAGGTCTGGGAAGATCACGTCTGTTCAAACTGCCAAAAGACCTTCGACATCGAGGTCGGCGACCCGCGAATGGCGCCTGGCGCACCGCTGATCTTGGGCGAGGATGAGAAGCCGTTCGCGCGATTTGATCTGCGTCAGGGCGTCGTCTGCCCGCATTGCGAGGAGCAGCAGCTCATCAACTACGGCGTCGCTGGCTCGAAGAAAAAGCTAAAAGCCAAGAAGGTCGAGTTGACCCTGCTCATTCATCCTGATTGGCTGCGCGGCGCGGCCGGCAAGGGCCCGGATGGAGAGGAGTTCGGCGGGAGCGCGACCGACACTCCCGATGCGACCGCAGCTTGGAACCGTGAACGTGCGCGGACGCTGCGGGTTCTGGAGGTACGCGGCAAGCTACCGCAAACGGTCGTTTGTCCAGAGACCGGCGCAACCCTGCGAACCGACGCCGGCTCTCTTGGTTCGCAGGGCGTATATACCTGCGGAGCCTGCGGTACGGCGCAACGGTTCATGGAGGCGGTACAGAAGACTGCCAAGACGGCCCCCACGTCGCCTTTTGTGATCCAGGGCTACTGTCCATCCTGCGCGCTTGATGGGGTGTCTTACAACGGTCGATTCTTCGCAGCGATGAAGCAACCTGCCGCTTTTGATGCTGCTGAGAAAGAGTGGCAAGTACGTCGCGACGATGACCTTGCCGATTTCTGGCCGCGAGGCGAGATTCCGTATGGTCATATGACCCACCAGCGTCAGCCACTGCCCCAGCATGGCTACACTCATTGGTGGAAGATGTTTAATCCACGCCAGCTTCTCGTTCATAGCCAACTCATGGGTGCTGTAATCGGGACTAAGCCAGGCCGTTATTCATGGGCAGTGAGAGAGTTTGTTTTAGGAGCCTTTCAGCAATATCTTCGCAACCAGAACATGTTTTGCTTTTGGAATCCCCAGCGGGATACACCGGAACCAATGTTCTCAAGCAATAATTATCACCCCAAAGCAACCGTGATAGAAAACGCTGTTTTTCCTGACCTTGGACGAGGTAATTGGCTTTCTTCGATTGAATCACTACCGGAAACAATAGACTGGTCCTATGACCCATGGGAGCTTGTTGCAAACGATAAAGTGCAGTCGTCCTTGGATAAACCCCTCCAGGGTTTGCTCACCGGGCGAAGCGAGAAGGTATCATGCCAGGATGCGGCGTCGTCAAACGCCACCTTGGTCTGCCAGTCTGCAACTGATCTCCATGCGAGTGCCGCTTCTGCCTCCTTTGATCTCGTAATTACAGATCCGCCATTCGGCGATCTCCTTTTTTATGCAGAGTTGTCAGACTTTTTCTATGTTTGGTTGCGGGTTGCTCTCAAGAGCCACTATCCAAATATATTTGAATCAGCGCATACGCCTAAATCATTGGAAGTGATTGCCAGTCCTATTAGTGATCCAGACAATCCAGACAGGTTCTATCAGCGTTTGTTGACGGCCTGCTGGCGGGAGGCCAATCGGATATTGAAGCCCGGCGGTATTCTCGCCTTTACGTTTCACCACAGCGAGGACGAGCCGTGGGTCGCCGTGCTGGAGAGTCTGTTTGAGGCTGGGTTCTACTTGGAGGCGACGTATCCAATTCGCTCGGACGAAACCAAGGGCGAAGGCGAGTTCGGTAGCAAGACGATTGAATACGACATCATCCACGTCTGCCGAAAGCGTCTAGAAGAACCTATCGAGATCAGTTGGGGCAAGCTGCGCCGACAGATCCTGGAGGAAGTCCGTCGGGTGCAATCACTGCTTGAACACCATGCCCGTGAAGGGCTGCCCGCTGCCGATCAACAGGTGATTCGCCGCGGGAAAGCGCTGGAGTTTTTTAGCAAGCACTACGGCAAGGTCTACGTTAGCGATGTGGAAACGATCGATGTCCGGCGAGCACTTCTCGGCATCAACCAGCTCATCGATGAAGAGTCGAACCAGACCCAAGATCCGCCGCCTTCTGAGGCAGACCCGATGACTCGGCAGTTCCTCCGCATCTTTCGCGATGCGAACGAGGTTCCACGCGATCAGATGCAAAAGTACCTACGTGGCACAGGCATCGCTCCTTCGGAGTTCGAGGAGCGGGGCTGGTGCATCGAGAAGAAAAAGGTCTACTACCTTGTCCAACCGCTAGAGCAAGCGCGTTTGCTCTACGACAAAAAGCGGAAGTTGCTACACGCAGACCATGACCAGGCAATGCTTCTTGTCGGCGCGTCTTTCGAGGACAGCGGTATCAACGTGATGGATATTCTGAGCCAGGCGCAGTTTAAGCCGCACGCTGCGCTTGCTTCGCTGCTCGATTGGTACGAACGGCACGGGGCGTCTGTGGAAATCCGTCAGGCTGCTACCCGTGCTCGCATGCTTCATCAAGCCTGGGAACGCGCCAGCGCTGAGAAATCTACTGCGCAGCCAGCGCAGCTTGGTTTGTTTGACATGACCGGAGGTCGCTGATGCGGATCGTCCACAACCCAAACTGGAGCCGACGAGGGTGCTCCTTCCTGTGGAGTAGCACCACCCTCGCTGCCCTGTGCGATCCCAGCGAAGTCTATTCCGTTCGCCAGTTCTTCGAGCTCGGGCGCGAGCGGGCTTGGCCTCGTGACTTGCCGAGCGGAAACGGAAACACGCTCATGGTGGCTGGCTTAGAAGGCTGTCTCGACGCGCTGACTCCCGAAGATGCGGAGACGTGGCTCGAACGAGATCTGAAAGCCCGCATGCTAGCGTTCCAGGCCGAGTATGAAGGACAGGCTGGGCTCGTCTTCTTTCTTGCGACCGGACAGAAGCGTCTTCAGATGAACCGGGCCACCGAGAGCTACACACTGTTGTGTGCGCCGCCGTTCGCTCCGCAGACGCTGGCCTTCGGACGAGTTCTCTTTGGGGGCGCGGAGTCCGATGCTGGGCGCATCATCGACCCGGCTGAAAAGAACCAGGACTTTGATGGGCCAGCATGGATCGGGCTCCATCATCCCAGGATTTCCTGATGCCCGGAGACGGCGCTCACAACCCGGTCCTCGCGATTCCCCCGCTGAGTCCCGGCTTGCGCGTGCTCCACGCGGAGCTGGGCGAAGGCGTCGTGCTGGAAGCGCCCCACGACGGCTTTGTCCGTTGTTTCTTTGCCCGTGGTGAGCGCGTCGTTCCGCAGGAGACACTGACCGCTGGTCAGTCTCGCAATGATCGCATTCTGGCCGGTGTCGCAGGAACGGCGGAGCGGCTTCGCCATGTTTGGCTGTGCCATGAGGCGCATGCTCTGCCGCTGATGGAGAGCGCCACCGCGCTTACCGCCGCGCGCGTTGATCTCCTGCCGCATCAGATTGTCCTCACCCACCGCATCGCGACGGCATCGCCGCGCCGATTTCTGATTGCCGACGAAGTGGGACTTGGGAAGACCATCGAGACGGCGCTGCTGCTGCGGGAGCTGCGTAGCCGCGGAGAGCTGAAGCGGGCGTTGATGGTGGTCCCCGCTGGTCTGGTGCATAACTGGCATCGCGAGCTAAACGAAGTCTTCAACCTAGAGTTCGAGGTCTTCGGCAGCGAGGGCGACGTGACAGATCGCAAGTCTAATGCCTTCGCCAAGCACAGTCGCCTCATCGCCAGCATCGACACGCTGAAGCGTCCGGCCCGCATTCGACGACTACTTGAAGCGCAGCCGTGGGATCTGGTGGTCTTTGATGAGGCGCATCATCTAACCGCCTACCGCAGTGGTCGCAGCGTCAGAAAGACCGAGAACTACAAGCTGGCGGAAGCACTCAAAGGTCACACACGCGACCTCATCTTGCTGTCGGCGACGCCGCATCAAGGCGACCACTTCCGCTTCTGGATGATCATCCAGCTCTTGAATCCGACCCTGTTCGGAAACCCAGAGGAGATGGTCTCAGAGCGGCATCGTCTGAATCAGGTTGTGTTCCGCCGAACGAAAGCGGACGCCTGCCGTGCTGACGGATCGCCGCTGTTTGCGCGGCGCTGGGTTCATACTGAGTCTTTCGTGATGGGCAGTCACGAGCATGACTTCTACGAGGCGCTGCGCAGCTACCTCGAAGATGGATTCGCACTGGCCAAGAGGCAGGGGAACAAAGGCCGGGGCCTCGGCTTCGTGATGGCGATTTTCCAAAAGCTCGCGGCATCTAGCTTTGCTGCGGTGCGCCGGACGCTACGCCGCAGGCTGCTCATGCTGACCATCTACGAGGCGATTTTGCGCGATCGTGATCTGGATATTGATGGTCGACAGCGGCTCTACGATGAAGCCCGTCAAATGATCCGAGAGGAGTACTGTTTCACCGACACAGCGGTCGGAAACAGCGAAGTAGATCGCGTCCTCGCTGACATCAAGCTCCGTTTGGTCAGGGAAATTGATCAGGAAGCTGAGCTTGAGCTATCCGCCGATGCGGACAATAGCGAGCTGGCCAGCGCGCAGGCCGAAGAACTGGCGGCGGCAGCGGTGCAGAATGCGCTGCCCGAAGAACGACAGCGCATCTCAGAGCTTCTTAGCGCCTTTCCCGGTACACAGGAAACCAAGATCCAGAAGCTGCTCCTCGCGCTGGGTGCTCTATGGAAACAGAACGCCAGTGAGAAGGTGGTCATCTTTGCGACCTACCTCGGCACGGTAGATCTGATTGGAGAGGCCATCGACACCACCTTCCCCGGTCAGGGAGTGGTCGTGCTTCGCGGTGGGGACCACGGAGCCAAAGTTGCGGCAGAAAAGCGATTCAAGCTGGCTGGCGGTCCGAAGGTCCTGGTCTGCACCGCCGCAGGCCGGGAAGGCATCAACCTTCAATTTGCGCGAGTGCTGTTCAACTTCGACCTGCCGTGGAACCCGATGGACATCGAGCAGCGCATCGGTCGCATCCATCGCTACGGCCAACACTACACCGCACAGGTCTATAATCTCGTCCTCTCCGATACGATCGAGGGCAAAATATTCCTGCTCCTCAACGACAAACTCGTCGAGATCGCGAAGGCGCTCGGCAAACTGGATGAACATGGCAACGTCGCCGAGGACTTGCGTACCCAAATTCTCGGCCAGCTTGCCGAAAGACTGAGCTACGAACGCCTCTACCAAGAGGCGCTGTCTGATCCAGAACTCCAGCGCACGCGACAGGAGCTTGAAGCTGCCATCTCGAATGCCCAGGAAGCCCGCCAAGTCGTGTTCGAGCTATTCCAGGATCTCGACGGCTTCCGGTTAGAGGACTATCAACCGTTCGCCGACCTCCGTGACAGCATCGCCCGGATGATCCGCTTCTTCCAAAATGCGCTCGCCAGCGAGGGGAAAAGGTTGAAGCAGATTGGCGAGCACCTGCTGGAACTCCGAGACGATACGGGGCGGATGCTGGCTCGCTTCACGACGGATCGCGATCAGGCTCGCGCTCAGTCCGAGCTTGAGCTGTTGGGGCTCGACCATCCTCTCCTTGAGGCGACTCGCCACAGGTTCGCAGATAGCTCGTCCGATCTATTGGGTGCGTCAGCACATGCCGATGATGGGAAAGCCGGAGCGCTGAGCCTGTGGCTTACGGAAGTTCAAGGCGCGCGCGGCGAGACGCGCGTCCAAATCGTACCGTTGGCCGTGACTCTTGACGGCACTCGTCAACCAGCGTGGGAACGCCGCATTGATGCGATCCTGCAAGGCTTGCCAACAGCGCCTTTTCTAACCGTGGGCCAACGAACTCAGCTTCTTAGAGAGCACCTAGAGCCCATGCTGCAACGCGAACTGAGCCAACGCGGACTCCTCGCTGCGACTGGCAGCTTCCAGGCTCGGCTAGTCGGCTGGATCGAGATGGCGGGCGGGGCTAACAAAAAATAGTGGCCTATCACGACAGCATCATCTAGCAGATGTGTTCGCATTCTCTCCGTCGAAGAGCTGCTTTGGGCCGAATTGGCCCGATTCCTAGCGAAGCACCGAACACGCCTTGCCACTTCCCAGAAAAAACCGCACGGGCATCAGCGGTACAACGCGGGACGAAACGGTACCGCAGGTTTCCTAAGAGTTCCCCCGTGTGGACTCTATTCGCCGCATGTGAATCTATGGTCAGATCGGGTAATCTTATTCGATATTTAATACTATCTGTCTATTTTCGGAATCAAATTGGTTTCAGCATCTCCAAGATAGATATTATCGTTGGGTTCTGCTTCGGCGCGCTTCAACTCAGCCAGCGATGCTGGATATGGTAAATGATTCACAGTGGGCGCAATCGGTTTATGAAAACCGTTCTCAGCAACATCCATTTCATGTGGAGAAAATTCAGTAATCGTCTTTCCAGAGCCAAGAGAGCCAAGCCGAATGGGTTCTCTTGGGTTATTCAATTGTGGTCTTTTTCGATATGCCGTCAACAAGGTGCCTAAATCTGCGATGGATGATGGGCGTCTAGATGGCTTTGGATCAATGGATAGCTCTAGATAGTCCTTTAGAGAATCTGGGAAGTCCGATTCTTGGATACACACCTCCAAGTTGCCTTCTAGCTCTTGAAATCTATCTTGGCCGATAATGACAAATAACACAACCGCAGCCATCGAGTAAATGTCTGTCAGTGGAGAGATTGTTTTCATACCCTTGAAGACCTCGGGTGCAGAAAAAAGCGGATGTACACCAATGGTAGCATCGCTGAAGCTTGTCCGTGGTAAACTCAAAATCAGTCAATGTGACCTGGCAGTCACGCCCAAATAGAATGTTACTTGGCTTTATGTCACCATGGGCAGCCTCATTTTTGTGCACTAACGCAAGCGCATCGCAAACATCGTTCAGTTTTTTGATACACTGTTCTTTGTCAATCAAACTCGTATTGAGCACACGTTCGAGATCGCCGTTTTCGATGAACTCCTCAGTAAAGTAGATTAAACCATCTTCTACTGTTGGTTCCTGTATGATGCGGACTATTGATTTGTGTTTAAATTCTGTCATCCGATAAGCTGTATCCTTAAAATGACGAACTCGTGCCATGTCATGAGAGTATTCTGTCTTCAGAACACGGACCGCTACATCTTTTTCGCTTTGTTGATCCCTAGCCAGCCATACTGTCGCAAGCGCCCCACTCCCAATCGTCTGCCGGAGGCGATAACGACCCTCACTTAGAGTCTCTCCTCTGACTAGCTGTGCACCAGCTCGAATTTGATGTTTAATACTCAGAATTTCCCGATCAAGCGAGGAACGGCTCGAATACAATTGATCCAATCGATGACTTAGTTCAGTAATGCGAAGATTCGGTCTATTAAGTATTAACGATAGGTTCTGATGAACACGCGCCAGATCATATTTTTCCAATTTTGTGAGAATGTCGTCTGGTTCAATTTGCTCCAGAAGGAGAATTTCCCTTTGCCCGCGCTGCATTCCTGCGGAGATCTTTGAGTAGATTTCTGGATAATGAATGACTAAAAAATGATCAAGATCCGTAGTAGACAACAAGACAGCACCCAGAAGTCGGATTACATCTGCTCTACTAATGGTGCCCGATTTTTCAAATGTTAAGGTCATTGGTCATTCCTTAGTGATTAAACTCTACTCCGGAGCAATGCAAATACAGAACTTGCTACGACAAAGCCAACAAGAATGCCAACGGAGAAGATCTGGTAATGAGTAAAGATTGCAGCAAAAAGTATTCCTGATATCGTAGCTCCTACAATACCCCCAGCAGACAATATCCTGACTGTTGAGAGATGTCCTCGACGATTGCTTCCTGTAGCAGCGTTGTCCGTGACACCTAATGTTGAGCTATCTAACGGCCCTAATAGACCCATCTCGATCAGTATAGATGTGGATCTTGGATCATAAACTCGCAGTCTGTCGATGATTTCATCTATGCTAGCACTCTCTAGTAGAATACTTGTGCGGGTTGTCCTGTCCATATCGCTTGCAAACCGTCGACTAACAATAGGAAAATAGTCGAGGCAAAAAGCAGCAAAATCTGAGTCTAATGGCAGTGCAGTTCCTAACAATCGACGTGCATCAACACGATCCAGCCGCCGACTGGATAGATTATTATCTCCGTTAGCAACCATATGTTCTCCTCTAATAAGCATTTTGAGTCAGCTGATGATTAGTCGCGCAGCGCTGATTGGCTGTTTATCGATTCTGCGCATATAACTGGCTGACAGTTATTGACTATTGTGGATCGTGGCGTTGGGATCTGGACCATCCTTTTCATCCCACGGCAGGATTCTGCCGTGACAACGCTTTGCGTACCGCAGCCGCTGGCGTAGGTCAAGGTGGCGGTTCGACCTCCGAGCGAGCAGTGCATTCCTCCACTCAGCGAGCGAGCGCGGGTTACGCCACCGACCGACCGAGCGGGCAAACCACTTAACCACCATGCGCAGATCGCTGGCTTGCAACAATCCAGTCTTCCCGATCGGCAAGGGCATCTGCTATGAACGCCCATTCACCGTCGCGCATGGATGGGCCGGACCGGCGCGACCGCTACCCCACGGAAGAGACATGTCAGGCAAGAAGGCTGGTTCGGTGTTCGATATCAGTGCGCTGTTCGAGCAGGAGTTGCAGGCGCGTAACGAGGATCTGCGACGGCAGGCGGCGCTGTCGATGCTGCCGAAGCTGCGTCCGTCGGCGCGGGTGACGATGGCGGAGTTTCTCGATTCCCTTCAGCAGCATCGCGAGGTGTGGTCGGCGGTGCTGGAAATGTCAGCGGTCGAGTTTGCGTCGCTGATTGCCGGAAGTCCGCGCGCCGAACCGACGAAGGGT
>WBZP01001779.1_pt1 | contig 25792 bp, 26 predicted proteins | sample 5204301 | NCBI WGS metagenome assembly WBZP01 (sample SAMN12412401, study PRJNA552823) | activated sludge metagenome | isolation source: activated sludge from nitrification reactor of wastewater treatment plant... | place: USA: Pennsylvania | collected 2017 | reverse complement strand
CTGGCCGGCGTGGCCAGGACCTCCAGGCCCTCGATGCCGGACGCGGCAATCCGGTAGGTCTGCGTGACCTCGGTGCGGTTCATGATCTGGACGCGGTAGACGTTTTCGATCGTGCCTTCCTCGACCAAACGGGCCAGCGCGCCGCGGTCCTTGACGACATCGAACTTGAACGGGCTGCGCAGTGCCACACTGGCCGCGAAAGCGACGCTGGCCGTGCTGAGCACGGCGGCGTAGATCAGCACACGCGGCCGCAGCGCACGCCTGAACATCTGCAGCCGCGTCCAGCCGTTCACGACGCCGTTCTCGGTTGAGTAGCGGATCAGCCCCTTGGCGTAGCCCATCCTGTCCATCACATCGTCGCAGACGTCGATGCAGGCCGCGCAGCCGATGCACTCGTTCTGCAGCCCGCTGCGGATGTCGATGCCGGTGGGGCAGACCTGCACGCAAAGGGTGCAGTCGACGCAGTCGCCCAGGCCCTGCGCGGCGGCGCTGGCCTTCTTCGAGCGCGAGCCTCGGGGGTCGCCGCGTCCGGCGTCGTAGGTGATGATCAACGAGTCCTTGTCGATCAGCGCGCTCTGGAAGCGCGCGTAGGGGCACATGTACTTGCACATCTGCTCGCGCAGGAAGCCGGCATTGCCGTAGGTGGCGGCGCCGTAGAAAAACACCCAGAAGGCGTTCCAGGCCGACATGTCCCAGGCCGCTGCGGCGGCGCCCAGTTCCCTGATCGGCGTGAAATAGCCGACGAAGCAAAAGCCGGTGACCAGCGCGATGCCCAACCACACCCCTTGCTTGGCGCTCTTGCGCAGGATCTTGTGCGTGCCCCAGGGTGCCTGGTCCAGCCGCATACGCGCGATCCGGTCGCCCTCGATCTTGCGCTCGGCCCACATGAATATCTCTGTGTAGACCGTTTGCGGGCATGTGTAGCCGCACCACAGCCGGCCGGCCACCGCAGTGAAAAGAAACAGCGCCAGGGCCGACAGCACCAGCAGCGCGGCCAGGAAGATCAGGTCCTGCGGATAGAGCAGCAGGCCGAAGATGTAGAAGCGCTGGGCCTCCAGGTCGAACAGCACGGCCTGGCGCCCACCCCATTGCAACCACGGCAATCCGTAGAACAGCCCTTGCGTCAACCAGACGAAGACCCAGCGCCAGGTCGCGAACCACCCCTTCACGGCACGCGGGTAGATCGTCGCCTGCTTCTGGTACATGGAGACGAACTGCACGCCGTCTTCACCTGCACCCGATGCCGACTGGATAGGGATGATCTTTCCTGGCTTGGCCATGCTCAGGGCACGCCGACCAATGAAAGGGCAGATCGCACGGGGGCTGTCATCGCTTCTGCTCGGCCAGCCGGTGTTCGATCCTGTTCCGGGCCGTGGTGACGACGGGGCTCATCGGTGCGCGCGAACGAAGAGCAGCGACTGGCCGGTGGCCAGGGCATCGAAGCTTGCGCCGGTTGCCGGCCTTCAACAACACGCGGATCAGCACGACGGCCACCCAGGGCAGCAAGGCAACATCAAGCAGGACGTAGACCGGTACGGCGCCCACACGGCTGGAAGCCGCGCTGCGACCCACAGCCCCGCCATCGCGGCCAGGGTGGCACCACGCGGCGTCGCCAGGCCCGTCCAGGCCTTGCCTGCAGTGAGCAGAAAGCCCACGATCACGGCCACCGCAAAGCCGTACACCATCTCGTGCGCATGCCATAGCAGAGGCGGCATCGTCCAAGGCTGTGCCACCCACCCCAACGGGCCCGGCTTCATGGCCTTGGGCTCCGACCCCGGACCCTGCAACCTGGACTGTTCATCGAAAGATGCAGCATGCATGCATGTTAATGACTTGCCACCCCCAAAGCAATACACTGCGTGCATCTTTAAGGGTTGCCATGCGTTTGTCCGAGTACACCGACTACACCCTGCGCGTGCTGATGTACTGCGCGGCGCACCGGGACCGCCTGGTCACGATCGGTGAGCTGGCCGAACAGCACGGGTTGTCGAAGAACCACCTGATGAAGGTCGTCAACGATCTGGCCCACCAGGGCTTGCTCGAGACCACCCGCGGGCGCGGTGGTGGCCTGCGACTGCTGGCCGAGCCCGAGACCATCCGCATCGGCGAGGTGGTGCGTGCCACCGAAACCGACTTCCGCCTGGTGGAGTGTTTTGACGCCGCCACCAACGCCTGCACCTTGTCGCCGAGCTGCCGGCTCAAGCGCCTCTTCGACGAAGCATTGGCGGGTTACTTCAGGGCCCTTGACGGCGCCACGCTGGCGGACTTGACACGGGCCCTGCCAACGAGGACATCGGCCAGCGGCAGAGCCAAAGCCCCACCGACATGACCCTCGCACGCCCCAGCCAAAGCCCCGGAGTCAGCCCAGCAGCAGCTGAAGGCTGCGCTCCCAGCAGAGGGTCAGCGCATCCACGCTGACCAGCAGGGCCTCACCACAGCGCACCAGCGCCGTCATCTCACCGGCCTGCAGGGCCTGCACCATCTCTGCCCATCGGTCGACCGCGACCTGATGCGCGGCGACGATTTCGGCCGAGCCCAGCGGCAGCGCGGCCAACTCCGCGAGCGTGTTGCCAAAGGCGGCCACCAGCGCGGCCGCTTCGGCCGCAGCGCCTTGGCTGCCCTCGGTCTGCGACACAACCCCCAGCTGGTTCAGCAGGCCCAGCTTCACCACCCGCTGGACACGCATGCGCTGCCGCCCGCACAGGTTGACCACGCGCAGGATCGGGCTTGTCGCACCGGCCTGCAGACTGCCGGCCAGTACTTCGGCGCATGCCAGTGCGCGGTCGGCCGCCGAGTCTGCCGAAAACAGGCTGGCGAGGTTCAGCCGCTCGTCAAGGCATGACCTCAGCGCGTGCCAGGCATGTTCGGTCTGCTCCAGTGCGCGGCGCGTGAGCTCCGGCAAGGGTCGGCGGCTGAGGTCGTCCAGGATGTCGCGCGCCCGCTTCAGGGCGTCGCTTTGCATGCGGCGGGCAGCCGGCGGGTCGATGCGGGCCAGCCGTTGCGCCGCGGCAGCCACGCAGCGCTGGGACAGCCAGCGCAACTGGCCCGCGCGGTTCACGGCCTCTGACCAGACCGACGTGTCCACCACCGCACGCGCCATGTCGGCCAGGGGCAGCCGGGTCTGCATCGCGCCACTGCGCAGGAAGGCAAAGGCGCCGTCTTCGGTCATGCCCTGCGCAGCCATCAGCAGGCCCTTGGCACGCGCCACGACACGCTGCTCGGCCAGTTGGCCTTGCAGGCTGGCAATGCTCTGCCGTTGGTCCTGGTCGCGGCGGTGCACCGCCTGGGCAAAGGCCAGTGCCCCGGCCCAGCCCGCGGGCGTCATCGCGTCGGCACGGGGCACCCAGTGGTGTGCACAGCCAACCCCCAGGCGCGCGTGCAGTTCCACTTGCGGCAGGCCTTGCGGGGAACCGACCAGCAGCAACGGCACGTCCCAGCCTTGGGGCAACTGCGGCGCCATCGCGGTTGGCCCGGATGCGCACGCGCCAATGTGCACCACGATGGCCTGTGGTGCGTGCCATGTGCTGCGTTGCACCAATTGAGTGCCTTCGTTGAAGTGACGAAGCTCGTCGGCAGCGCCTTGCATGGCGGCACGAAGCGCCCTGGCGGCATCGTCGTCGGCCACGATGGCCAGCCAGTTTCCGCGGGGTGGTTCGGTGCGCACGGGGGCACTGTATCGGAGGCTCGGAGCGGGCTGTCCTTGTGTTGGCCCGGCTCTTGCAGGGTTTCCGCCGTGGCGCATCGACGCGCCGCCCGCGTGAAGCGCCGTGCAAGGCGCCGGTCCACGCACACGCCGCCTCATCGGGGGGCGCAAGTCCCCTGTCCAGAGCCAGTCCCTCAGCCCGTGCCGACGCCAGGCCCCGGGTCGCACCTGGCCTTCAGCCCAAGCGGAGCACGTCCCATGAAAAAACTCAAGCTCGTGATGGTCGGCAACGGCATGGCCGGCGTGCGCACGCTCGAAGAACTTCTGAAGATCGCGCCCGAGCTGTACGACATCACCGTCTTCGGCGCCGAGCCGCACCCCAACTACAACCGCATCCTGCTCAGCCCGGTGCTGGCCGGTGAGCAGACGATCGACCAGATCATCCTGAACCCGCTGTCCTGGTATGCCGAACATGGCATCCGCCTGCATCTGGGCAAGACGGTCACCACCCTCGACCGCATCAAGCGGCGTGTGGTGGCCGAAGACGGCACCGAAGCCGCTTACGACCGGCTGCTGGTCGCTACCGGCTCCAAGCCCTTCATCCTGCCGGTGCCGGGCCGGGACCTGGCGGGTGTGATCGCCTACCGCGACATCGCCGACACGCAGACGATGATCGCCACCGCCAAGACGCACACCCATGCCGTCGTGATCGGCGGCGGCTTGCTGGGGCTGGAAGCCGCCAATGGCCTGATGTTGCGTGGCATGCAGGTCACCGTGGTCCACGTGATGGACACGCTGATGGAGCGGCAGCTTGACGACACCGCGGCGCAGATGCTGCAGCAGTCGCTGGTCGAACGCGGGCTGCGCTTCGAGATGGGCACCCACACCGCGGCCCTGCTGGGCAACGACGCGGGCCGCGTGCGGGCCGTGCAGTTCAAGGACGGCCGCGAGATCCCGGCCGACCTGGTGGTGATGGCGGCCGGCATCCGTCCCAACACCGCGCTGGCCGAACATGCCGGCCTGCTGTGCAGCCGCGGCGTCGTGGTCACTGACACGATGCAGACCGTGACCGACCCGCGCATCTACTCGGTGGGCGAGTGCGCGGCGCACCGCGGCGTCGCTTATGGCCTGGTGGCCCCGCTGTTCGAACAAGGCAAGGTCTGCGCCACGCATCTGGCGGAATTCGGCATTGGCCGCTACAGCGGTAGCCAGACCAGCACCAAGCTCAAGGTCACCGGCATCGACCTGTTCTCGGCCGGCAACTTCAGCGGCGGCACGGGCACCGAGCAGATCGTGATGTCCGACTGCAAGGCCGGGATCTACAAGAAGCTGGTGATCCAGAACGACCGACTGGTCGGCGCCTGCCTCTACGGCGACACGGTGGACGGCGCGTGGTACTTCAAGCTCCTGCGCGAAGGCCGCAGGATCGCCGACATCCGCGACAAGCTGCTCTTTGGCGAAAGCAATATCGGCGACGGGGGCCACCAGGGCCAGAACAAGGCGGCCGCGATGGCCAACAGCGACGAGGTCTGTGGCTGCAACGGCGTCACCAAGGGCACGATCTGCAAGGCCATCACCGACAAGGGCCTGTTCACGCTGGAAGAGGTGCGCAAGCACACCAAGGCCAGCGCCAGCTGCGGCAGCTGCACCGGGCTGGTGGAGCAGCTGCTGATGCTCACCGCCGGCGGCGACTACTCGGCCACGCCCAAGAAGAAGGCGATGTGCGGCTGCACCGAACTCAGCCACCAGGATGTGCGCGACGCCATCTTTGCCGAGCGCCTGACCCGCCTGGACGCGGTGTTCACCACGCTGAACTGGCACACGCCCAACGGCTGCGCAACTTGCCGCCCGGCGCTGAACTACTACCTGATCAGCAGCTGGCCCAAGCAGGCACGTGACGACCCGCAGAGCCGCTTCATCAACGAGCGCAGCCACGCCAACATCCAGAAGGACGGCACCTACAGCGTCGTCCCGCGCATGTGGGGTGGCGAGACCACGGCCGACGAGCTGCGCCGCATCGCCGACGCGGTGGACAAGTACAGGATCCCCACGGTCAAGGTCACCGGCGGCCAGCGCATCGACCTGCTGGGGGTGAAGAAGGAAGACCTGGTCAATGTCTGGAAGGACATCGGCATGCCCAGCGGCCACGCCTACGCCAAGGCCCTGCGCACGGTGAAGACCTGCGTCGGCAGCCAGTGGTGCCGCATGGGCACACAGGACAGCACGCAGATGGGAAAGGACCTGGAGCGTGCGATGTGGCGCATGTACGCGCCGCACAAGGTGAAGTTCGCCGTCAGCGGCTGCCCGCGCAACTGTGCCGAAGCCGGCATCAAGGACGTCGGCATCATCGGCGTAGACAGCGGTTGGGAGCTGTATATCGCCGGCAACGGCGGCATCAAGACCGAGGTGGCCCACTTCTTCACCAAGCTGAAGACCGCCGAAGAGGTGCTGGAGTACACAGGCGCCTTCATGCAGCTCTACCGCAAGGAAGGCTGGTACCTGGAGCGCACCGTGCACTACGTCAGCCGCGTGGGCATGGACCACGTGAAGAAGCGGATCCTGGACGACGCCGCCGGCCGGCGCGCCCTGTGGGCGGAGCTGCAGGCCGCGCTCGAGGGCGAACCCGACCCCTGGTTCGAGCATGCCAAGGCCGGGGTGGACACCCGGCAGTTCGTGCCGATCAAGGTCAGCGTATGAGCCCGCAGGTACGCCAATGAGCCCGCAACCTGCGCCAGACGAAGCTTTCGATTGCACAGCCATGAGCACGACGGTGACCACCTCCTCCACCTCCACCAGCCCCTGGGTTCCCATCTGCCACATCGACGACATCCCCGTGCTGGGATCGCGCCGCGTCGAGCGACCTCGAGGCCCTGCGGTGGCGCTGTTTCGCACCGGCACCGGCGCGGTGTTCGCCCTGCTCGACCGCTGCCCGCACAAGGGGGGGCCGCTGAGCCAGGGCATCGTCTTCGGCGAGCGTGTGGCCTGCCCGCTGCACAACTGGAGCATCAGCCTGTGTGACGGCGTGGCCGCGGCGCCGGACGAAGGCTGCACGCCGCGTTTTGCCGTGCAGGTGCTGGGCGGCCAGGTGCACCTGGACCGCAGTCAACTGGCGCAGTTGGGAACGGACCTGCCGTTGCCGGTGGCCGGGCCGGTACGCGCATGAACACCAGCGTGCCAACTCCCGTGCCGCCCACGGTGTACCTGGTGGGCGCCGGCCCGGGTGACCCCGAACTGCTGACCCTCAAGGCCGTGCGTGTGCTGCGCGCCGCCACCGTGATCCTGGTGGATGACCTGGTGGACGCGCAACTGCTGGGCAGCGTGTTCGACCCCGCAGCCACGCCGCCGCGCATCGTGCAGGTCGGCAAGCGTGGCGGCTGCCCTTCGACCCCGCAGCACTTCATCTGCAAGCTGCTGGTGCGCGAAGCGCTGGCCGGTGAACGTGTGGTGCGGCTCAAGGGCGGCGACCCCTTGGTCTTTGGCCGCGCCGGCGAAGAGCTGGCCGCATTGCGCGCCGCCGGCGTGCCGGTGGAGGTGGTCAATGGCATCACCTCGGGCCTGGCCGCCGCCAACGCGCTGGGCACGGGCTGGACCGACCGACAGGCCGGTGCCCAGGGCGTGCTGCTGGTCACCGGCCATGCGCAGCCCGGCAGCAAGGGGCCCGACTGGGATGCCATCGCCGCGGTGGCGGCCAGCGGTTTCACCCTGGTTGTCTACATGGGCGTGCAGCGCGCGCCGCAGATCGTGGCCGCGCTGCGGCACCACCTGCCTGGCGACCTGCCCGCGGCCGCCGTGCAGCACGCCAGCACGCCCCACCAGCGCAGCACCCTGGCCACGCTGGACACCCTGCTTACCGCACTGGCGCGGGACGCCATCGACAGCCCCGCAGTCCTGGTCATCGGCCGCGTACTCGAAACCAGCCAGGCCGTGGCGTTGGCCACGCAGGCCTCTCGGGCTGCTCCGGCCATGCCGGCCATCGCCACCGCCTGATCCCCCTTCACCCTATTCGACTTGCACACACAGGAACCACCATGTCATACCTTGCCCCTTCCGAATTCGTCTCCAAGATGGTGGACGCCGGTGAAGCGAAACTGCTGATGTCCACCAAGGACACGCTGATACGCGCCTACATGGCCGGCGCCATCCTGGCGCTGGCTGCGGCCTTTGCCGTGACGGTGACGGTCAATACCGGCAGCCCGCTGGTCGGGGCGCTGCTCTTCCCGGTGGGCTTCTGCCTGCTCTACCTGCTGGGCTTCGACTTGCTGACCGGCGTGTTCACACTGGCCCCGCTGGCGGTGATGGACAAGCGACCTGGCGCCACCTGGCGCGGCGTATTGCGCAACTGGAACCTGGTGTTCTGGGGCAACTTCGCCGGCGCCATCACGGTGGCGGTGTTCATGGCCGTCATCTTCACCAGCGGCTTCACCGAAGCCCCCAACGTGGTGGGCCAGAAGATCGGCCACATCGGCGAGGGCCGCACGGTGGGCTACGCGGCGCATGGCGCGGGCGGCATGCTCACGCTGTTCATCCGCGCCGTGATGTGCAACTGGATGGTCTCCACCGGCGTGGTGGCGGCCATGATGTCGACCAGCGTGTCGGGCAAGGTCATCGCCATGTGGATGCCGATCCTGGTCTTCTTCTACATGGGCTTCGAGCACAGCATCGTCAACATGTACCTGTTCCCGTCGGGCCTGATGCTGGGCGGCAAATTCACCCTCATGGACTACCTGCTGTGGAACGAGATCCCCACCGTGCTGGGCAACCTGGTCGGCGGCCTGAGCTTCGTGGGCGCGACGCTGTACTCCACCCACTACAAGCGCTCGGCCAGGGCCATGGCCTGAAGCAACCCGGGTGGCCCGCTGCGCGACGGTGATGGTGGCCGGCTTGCGCATCGACATCGGCCAGCACTCCGAAGCCGGCCGCAAGCCGCTGAACCAGGACTTCCATGGTGCGGTGGTGCCGGCAGGTGAGCTGCTGGCCACCAAGGGCGTGGTGCTGGCGCTGGCCGACGGCATCAGCAGCAGCCCCGTCAGCCAGGTGGCCAGTGCCGCCGCCGTGCGCAGCTTCCTGGAGGACTACTACCTCACTTCCGAGGCCTGGCCGGTGCGCCGCGCCGCCCAGCGTGTGCTGCAGGCCACCAACTCGTGGCTGCATGCCCAGACGCAGCGCGGCGAAGGCCGCTTCGACAAGAACCGCGGCCATGTGTGCACCTTCAGCGCCCTGGTCTTCAAGGGCCGCGAAGCGCACCTGCTGCACGTGGGCGACACGCGCATCTACCGGCTGCACCCGCAGGCGCTGGAGCAACTCACCGAAGACCACCGCGTGCGGGTGTCCGAGACCGAAAGTTATCTCGGCCAGGCCCTGGGCATGAGCCCGGCCCTGGAGATCGACTACCAGCACTTTGCCGTCGAGGCCGGCGAGGTCTACCTGCTGGCCACCGACGGTGCGTACGACCACCTGGACGCCGCCGCCGTGCATGCGGCGCTGGCGGCCCACGCGCAAGACCTGGATGCTGCTGCCCGGAGGCTGGTGCGGCTGGCCCTGGAACGCGGCAGCACCGACAACCTGACGCTGCAAGTGGCGCGCGTGGCCACGCTGCCGGCCGAGCAGGCCGACGAGATGCTGGCGCAGCGGGGCCAGCTGGCGATGCCGCCCGCCCTGCAGCCGCGCATGGTGTTCGACGGCTACTCCATCGTGCGCGACCTGCAGTCCAGCGCGCGCAGCCACATCCACCTGGCCATCGACGACCAGACCGGCCAGCAGGTGGTGCTCAAGTGCCCGTCGGTCGACCTGCGCGAGCAGCCGGCCTACCTGGACCGCTTCATGCTGGAGGAGTGGGTGGCGCGTCGCCTGGACAGCGCGCATGTGCTCAAGCCCTGCGCCAACACCCGGCCGCGCCAACACCTGTACGTGGCGATGGAGTACGTCGACGGGCAGACCCTGGCGCAGTGGATGGTCGACCACCCGCACCCTGACCTGGACACCGTGCGCAGGCTCGTGCAGCAGATTGCCAAGGGGCTGCAGGCCTTCCACCGCAAGGAGATGCTGCACCAGGACCTGCGGCCCGAGAACATCATGATCGACCGCACCGGCACGGTGAAGATCATCGACTTCGGCGCGGTGCACGTGGCCGGCCTGGCCGAGTCCACCGCTGAGCCGCAGGCCATCGCCATCGTCGGCTCGCTGCAGTACACCGCACCGGAGTACTTCATCGGCGAAAGCGGCACGCCGCGCTCGGACCTGTTCTCGCTGGCCGTGCTGACCTACCAGATGCTGAGCGGCCGACTGCCCTACGGGCTGCAGGCGACCCAGCTGCGCGGACCGGCTGACCTGCACAAGCTGCGCTACGAGTCGGTGCGCACCCAGCGCCGCGAGCTGCCGGCCTGGCTGGATTCGGTACTGCGGCAGGCGCTGCAGCCGCAGCCGGCCAAGCGCCACGAAGCCCTGTCGGCCTTCGTCCATGACCTGCAGCACCCGGCGCCGCTGCACCTGCGCGACCAGCAGGCACCGTGGATCGAGCGCGACCCGGTGAAGTTCTGGCGCGCCCTGGCTCTGGCCCTCGGCCTGCTGGTCGTGGTTCTGGTGGCGCGGCTGGCGGGCGCCTTGCCTGCTTGACACGCGCTGGGCGGACCGAGGCCGGCCACGGCCGGCCGCACCCCAATGGGGGCAAGCAAAGTGGCAGCGCCACATTGGCTTGCGAGGCGATACTCGCGGCGCCCGGTGTCTTGGGCGTCACTTCCGATTCCGCAGCTTTCACCGCCGGCATGACAGGTTCCACACCGACCCCGCTCGCAGATCTGGACTTTGCCCTGCGTGCCGGGCTGGTCTCGCTGATGCTGTTCCTGGGCGCCGTCGTGTGGCGTGACCAGCGGCACTCGGTGCCGGGCCGTTTGGCGGCGGCCCTGGCGCTGGGCATCGCCGCCTACGCCTTGCAGTCGAGCCCGGCGTTCTGGGCCTGGCCGCCTGTCGTACGCGTACCGCTGGCGTTGTTGTCGACGGGCAACGCCGTTGTCTTCTGGCTGTTCGCACGCGCGGTGTTCGACGACGACTTCCAGCTGCGCGCCGTGCACGCGCTCAGCTGGGCGGTGCTCGCTGCAGCGGCATTGTTCTACCGACTACCCGGGGCGGCACCGACGATGGGCCTGCTGATCTCCCTCGGCACGGTGGGGTTCACCTTGCTCGCGCTCGTGCAGACGGTGGATTCGTGGCGCGCGGACCTGGTCGAAGGGCGACGCCGGCTCCGGGTCTTCATGGTCGCCTCCGGCGCGCTGTATTCGTTGACCAACATGGGCATGCGTCTAGTGGTTCCGGCATCGATGGCCTCGCTGTGGCAAGGGCCGGCCGACATGGCGGTGCTGTCTGCCATCGTGGTGCTGGCGGCCTGGCGGATCGTCGGGGCAGACCCCGCGGTCTTCCGGTCGACAGCCCGCCCGTCCGCCATCTCCGTGCCGCCTCCGGCGCCGGACATCGAGCCAGCGGACGCCGCCATGCTGGTCGACCCGGCCGAACAAGCCCTGCTGGAGGCGCTGGATCGTGTGATGCAGCACGATCGTGTCTATCGCGAGGAGGGCCTCACCATCGCCGTGCTGGCGCGCCGGCTGGCCGTGCCCGAGTACCGGCTGCGCCGCGCCATCAACCAGCGATTGGGCCACCGAAACTTCAATGCCTTCCTCAACGGACAACGCTTGGCCGAAGTCAAACAGGCATTGCTTGACCCGGCTCGCGCGCAGGAGCCCGTGCTGAGCCTCGCGCTCGAGGCAGGCTTTCAATCGCTCGGCCCGTTCAACCGCGCATTCAAGGCCGACACCGGCCTGACGCCGACTGAATTCCGACGCGCAGGCGGTTGCTGACGGCTTTTCACGCTGCAAGTTCGCCGATTGCAGGATTCAGCCAGCCGATTCCGGTATCGGCAAGACGTGCGGCGCCGGCCCCGGCACGCTGTGACCTGTCACAACTGCTCCTGAGACCGAGATGTCATTCCACTTCGCCCTTCGGGCCGCCTCCGTGGCCTTGCTACCCGTTCTTCTGGCCGGGTGCGCCAACTTTGCGCCAGGCAGCGCCGTGCAGGTCGCATCGGCCGGGGTCAGCCAAGCCCTGTGTGCGGCGGTGTTCGTGAGTGGCCGCGACCCCGAACAGACCTTCCGGGAGGAACTCCGGCCGCAGCCCGGCATGGGCCTGATCGCCTGGGCCTTGCACTACGGTGTCGACCGCAGCCGGCGCGAAGTTCAGACCACCGTGGCTGGAGGCTTCGCCAGCCGTTCGGTATATCGCGAGCGCATGGGCTGCCTGCTCGACCACGGTGAGATCCCTGCCACGGTGCCCGCTGACACCCTGGAGCAGGGGCCGGCGCGGCTGCCACCCATCGCGGGCGCCTCGATCGTCGAGCCGTCCGACCCAAACCTGCGCGCAGCGCTGGATCAGGCCTTCTCGAACGCGTGGGAGCAGACCAAGGCCGTTGTGGTGCTGCACCGCGGGCGAGTGGTGGCCGAACGCTACGCCCCCGACCTGGGCTTAGACACGGCGTGGCATGCCCACTCGATCAGCAAGTCGATGACCCATGCCCTGGTGGGCGTGCTGGTGCGCCAGGGCCGGCTCGATCCTGCGCCGCTCGACCCCTTGTTGCGGATGACCGAGGGCAGGCCGCTGTTTCGCGGCTACACCGGCTTCGACGATGCCACGCACATGTGGAACCGCGAGCGCGACATGGCCGCCTTCGCCGAACAGCGCCAACAGCAGGTGCCACCCGGCACCCGCTGGAGCTACTCCGACCCCGGCTTCATGCGGGCCTCGCGCGCCATCCGCGATGCGGCCGGCGGCAGCGCCGCCGATGTGCTGCGCCTCGCACATCGCGAACTCTTCGGGCCGCTGGGCATGCGCACGATGACCATCGAGTTCGATGCCGCCGGCACCCCCGTCGGAGCCAGCCACTTCTACGGCTCGGCGCGCGACTGGGCCCGCTTCGGCATGTTGTATCTTCAGGACGGCGTGGTGGGCGGCGAGCGGGTGTTGCCGGCGGGCTGGGTGCAGCAGGCCCGCACGCAGACGCTGAACGTGGGCTACGGCGCGGGCTTCTGGCTCAACGCGCCGGCCGACGCGCCGATGCCTGGCGGTTTCCCTTGGGGCTTGCCCGGTGCACCGGCCGACGCCTACTTCGGCTTTGGCTACCTGGGGCAGTTCCTGGTGATCGTCCCAAGTCGCGATCTGGTGATCGTGCGCTTCGGCCTCACGCACGAAACAGGCGGGGGGCGCATGCAGATGGGCCACCTGGTGGCGCAGGTGGTCAAGGCGCTGGATTGATCAGGGCGACTGCGTCAGCGCTCCCATCTGCCGAATCTGCGGTGGACTGCGGCCACCAGCGGCGCCACTGCCGTTGGCGGGAATGGGGCCACGCTGCTGACGTTGACTCGCACAGCACGAAGCGCTCGGCACCGTCGGCCACGGGATGGGCGAGCATGAAGCCGCGGTCCCACAGCAGGGGCAGCCGCTCGCGCGCCAAACCGACACGTTCACGCAGCAGCGTGATCCAGCTGGACTCCAGTTGTTGCTTCAGCATCTGGAACTCCGGCAGTTCGGGCCCGTGGTAGAGCCGGGACCCTGGCACCTGCGCCTCAGAGTGCAGCGCATTCACGGCCTGGATGCCAACGCCAGCCACCCGGTCTTCGACCAGGTACGCGCGAACCATGCCCTCGGCGAGCCTCGATTGCCAGGCCTGGTCGATCATGTGGCCGCCGGCGGCGGGCTCGAAATACGGGGCCAGCGTGGCCTGCAGGGCAGCCAGGTCCATGCGCTGCGGCGTGCTGCCGCGCTGGGCATGCTGCACCAGCAGGCCGCCGTCGGCGGACTGTTCCACCCGCCACACGCCGATGCCGCTGTGGCCGCGATGCTGCTTGAGCACACGCGCGCCAAGGCTCAAACGCGGTGGCAGTTCGGCCACCAGTTGGGCCAGGCTCTCGATGCGGTGCACGCCACTGCCGAACGGCAGGTCACGGGTCTCGAACAGCACGTCCTTGGTGCCCAGGCCCAACACCGCATCGGGATGAGCACTGACCAGCACTCCCCTGTGCGCCAGATCCTGAAGCAACGCATCGAGGCCGGTCGCGGCGGCGGCTGGCCTCGATCGGGTTGCACCACACCAGCACGAGCTGCACGCTGCGCAGCTGAGCCATCACTTCGTCTGCGAGGTCGTCGTGATAGACGGCAGGCTCGGCGGCCACGCCAGCGGCTTTCGGGGCATCGAACAGCGCCGCGAAGCGGCTTGCTGCGGGGTCTGCGCGGTCGCGGGCGACGCGGTCGCCCGGATACAGCAGGGCGACTCTCGGCGTCGGCGCGGCGCTCATGACATCAGGCCCCGGGGCTTGCCGACCTGGGGCGGGGTCGTGCCGGTGTGCACCGGGATTCATCGTGCCCGTGTAGTTGTGCTGGTGGTGGCTGGTGATCAGCCCGCGCGACAGGCGGCCGAGCCGAGCCGGATCGAACGGCAGGTCTTGCAGGCATGCAGTCATGGAAACTCCTTCAACGGACCAGGGGATGCAGCCAGGTCGACGCCAAGCCGATGGCTGCGCAGGCGGCAAGCAGCGGCAGGACGCCAACTTTGAATCGGAACAGCGCCATGGCCGCCATCACGCAGATCGCGGCCGACAAGGCGTCGATGCGCCCGCCAAAACCCTGTGGCCAGAGCACGTGGTACGCAAAGAACAGCGCCAGATTGAGGATCACACCCACCACCGCCGCCGTGATCGCCGATAGCGGCGCGGTGAAACCCAGCCTGCCATGCGTGGCCTCGACCAGCGGCCCGCCGGCCAGGATGAAGATGAACGAAGGCTAGAAGGTGAAGAAGGTGACCACCGTGGCCGCCAGCGCACCAGCCAGGAACAGCGCGTCAGGCCCGAGAGCCTGTTTCAACCAGGCGCCGACGAAGCCGACGAAGGCCACCACCATGATCAGCGGCCCAGGCGTGGTTTCACCCAGCGCCAGGCCGTCCATCATCTGCGGACCGCTGAGCCACTGGTGCGTTTCCACCGCGCCCTGGTACACGTAGGGCAACACGGCATGGGCCCCGCCGAAGGTGAGCAAGGCGGTCTTGGTGAAGAACCAAGCCATCTGCGTCAGCGTGCCTTGCAGACCGTTGGTGACCACCAGCGCCGTCATCGCCACCAGCCACAGGCCAGGACCAGCCGCCAGCACCTTGACCAGGCGGCCGCGTGAGATTTGCGCGTGTGGCGGCGCCGGTGTCTGGTCGTCGATCAGCGCCGGCCCATAGCCGGCCTTGGCACCGCGATGGCCGCCACCGAGCGCAAACACCTGCGGCCAACGCTGCGCACCGAAGTGGCCGCCCAGCGCAGCCGCCAGCACGATGGCCGGGAACGGCGTGTCGAAGGCGAAGATGGCGATGAACGAGGCCGCCGCGATGCCCCACAACCAGCGGTTCTTCAACGCCCGGGTGCCGATGCGGTGCGCTGCAGCAGCACCAGTGCGGCCACCGCGGGCTTGAGGCCGAAGAAGATGCCGGCCACCCAGGGCACATCGCCAAAGCGCAGGTAGATCCAGCTCAGCACGATCAAGATGAACAGCGAGGGCAGCACGAACAGCGCGCCCGCGACGATGCCACCCCCCGTGCGGTGCATCAGCCAGCCGATGTAGGTGGCGAGCTGCTGCGCCTCCGGCCCTGGCAGCAGCATGCAGTAGTTCAGCGCGTGCAGGAAACGCCGCTCGCTGATTCAGCGCCGGCGTTCCACCAGTTCGGTGTGCATGACCACGATCTGGCCTGCCGGGCCGCCGAAGCTGATGAATCCCAGCTTGAGCAGAAGCGCAAGGCCTCGGCAAAGCTGATCGCGGCGGGTGCCGACGGCGGCGTGGCCGGGGCACTGCCTGAAGAAGTGATGTTGCGGTTCATGCAGCCGATCCCGCCAAGCAATACCAAGGTGGGTCTGCCGGTGAGCGATGCCACCAAGGCCGCCTGGGCCAACCCCAACGACAAGCCGGTCGAGGACTACGCCACGAAGTGAGTCGCCGGAGGGTGGCCCGTTGACTGGGCAGCCGCGGCTCCCCTGAGTGTCTCGATGATGGCACTGGAGCCATCCCTGCCCCCTCGACCAGCAGGCAGCGGACTGCTTCATCGGCGCGTTGCAGGATGGCCCGCCCCTGACGGGCCAGCAGCGCCTTGTTGGCCGTGACCACATGCTTGCCGTTGTCCATTGCCCGCAGGCAGGGTGCTCGAACAGAGCCAAGCCACCGGCGAGCTCCCGCACCGCGTCGATGGCCGGGTCGTCCACCCCCACCTGCCAGCTCGCAGGCTCCGGCAGGGTGGCTGCCGTCTCGCGGCCCCTCTGGAGGTGCGGGCAGTTATGGGCACGCACTGATCGGGCCGGTCGTCCTGCAACAGATCAGATTGTGGTTGTCTGCATCGCAACACAGGGCGACCGCCGCCACGTTGGCGAATCCCGGTTCGCCAAGCCTCAATAGATCTCCCGTGCAGGTGCTTGGCCGCCAGACCTCAACTCAGGCGCCGCACCGGCTCCGCCGGTGCGGCAAATGTCGACTGGTGCACAGCACCCAGATGCGCGCGAAAGGAACTGAGCGTTCAACTCGGCGCTTATCCAGCCGATATACACCGCGGTAGCCACGATCATCCGCAACACGTTCCAGCGCTGGACCCAAGGACCCAAGATGAACCTGCAGTTCCTGAACAACTTGTCGGTTGGTCGACGCATGGCACTGGGCTTTGCGACGCTGGTGTGCATGATGGCCGCTGTCACGGGCCTGAACACGCTGGAGTTCCGCAACATGGGTGGGCACCTGCGGCAAATCGTCGAGGTGAACAACCACAAGAGCGACATGGCGCACCAGCTGCTGGCCCAGATCGACGAACAGGCCGTGCTGGCCCGCACGCTGGCGCTGCTGACCGACATCAAGGAACTCACCGCCGAGGCCAAGCTCTTCGACCAGGCGCAGGCCGCCTACAGCAAGACCGAGCAGACGCTGGCCGCCAGCCTGGAAGCCAACGGCGCCACGGCACAGGAAAAGGCCTTGATGGCCGACATCGTGGCCGCCGCCAAGAAGACCCTGCCGCTGATTGCGCAAGCCGCCAAGGAAGGCAGTGATGGCGCCACCAGCGAAGCCACGCTGACGCTGGTGAATGCCGTGCGCCCCAATGAAAAGGTGTGGCGCAGCAAGGTCAAGGAGCTGATCGAGCTGGAAGAAACACTCAGCCGCGAGGCCTATGCCAGTGCTTCGTCTGGCCAGACACGCGCCGTTTCGATGGCCGTGCTACTGTTGCTGGGGGCCGCCGTCGTCGGTTCGGCACTCGGCTGGCAGATCACCCGCAGCGTCAAGCAGCCGATCGACCAGGCCATCCATGTTACCGAACGCATCGCCCAGGGCGACTTGGGCTCCAATGTCGAGGTCCGCTCGCGTGACGAATTCGGCCGCCTGCTGGGCGCGGTGTCGCGCATGCAAGACCATTTGCGGGCCCTGGTGGGCGACATCCGCTCGTCGGCAGACAGCATCCAGGTGGCCAGCACCGAGGTGGCGGTGGGCAACAACGATCTCAGCCAGCGCACCGAGCAGGCCGCCGCGAATCTGCAGCGCACCGCCAGCGCGATGGAACAACTCACCACCACCGTGCAACACAGCGCCGATTCGGCCGTGCAGGCCAACCAGCTTGCCTCCACCGCCTCGGAAGTGGCCTCGCGCGGTGGGCAAGTGGTCAGCCAGGTGGTTTCAACCATGGACCGGATCACCAGCAGCTCCAAGCAGATTGTCGACATCATCACGGTGATCGACGGCATCGCCTTCCAGACCAATATCCTGGCGCTCAATGCCGCCGTCGAAGCGGCACGCGCCGGCGAGCAAGGGCGCGGCTTTGCGGTGGTGGCCGGCGAAGTGCGCACCCTGGCCGGCCGCTGCGCCGAGGCTGCCAAGGAGATCAAGTCGCTCATCGGTGCCTCGGTCAACCAGGTCGAGGCCGGCTCGCGTCTGGTGCAGGATGCGGGCACGACGATGACCGAAATCGTCGACAGCGTACGGCGCGTGAACGACATCATCGGTGAGATTTCCACGGCGTCCAGCGAACAATCCAAAGGCATCGGCCAGGTCAACATCGCCGTCAACGAGCTCGACCGCATGACCCAGCAAAACGCGGCGCTGGTCGAACAGTCGGCCGCGGCGGCGCAGAGCCTGAAGGAGCAGGCGGTCAGCCTGACCGGCATGGTGTCGGCCTTCCAGCTCACGCAAGACCAGCCTGGCTGAAAGCCCGCCGGGCGCTTGCGCGGCGGGGGCGGCCCTCGGTCGCCCTGCAGCCAGCGCCGCTCGTCGAGCGCGGTTTCGTCGATGTGCGGCGCCACGCACCGCGCGGCCAGCGCCGGCCCCTGCTCGGTGCGCAAGATGCCGCTGGTGGTGGCGCTCGCCGCATCAAGGTATCGGCAGTCAACCAGATCGCGCACCATCGCCGCACAGTCGTCCTGCCGTTCGGGGTCCAGCGCGAAGTGGTCGCAGTTGACTCTGCCGCGAGCCTTGTACCCCAGCGGCTCCGGGCGCTTCTCGACCTCCTGGCGCAGGGTGTGGGTGTCTTCCAGGTCGTGGATGCGAAGTCCAGGTCGCTATCAAGATGAGACTAACGGTGGCACGCTCTTGCCGTCATTGCTGAAGGGAGCATGCGATGACCAGACCGCGACGGGAAGACCTGGCGCTGGTGCTACAAGCCCAAGCGCTGGCGCTAGAGGCAAGCTCCGTGGACGAACTGCGTTGTGCGCAAGCCGTCTTGCTGCCTGGTCTTCTGGGCGCAACGCTGGAGCAGACCGCCGCTGTCTTGGGTGTGGCGCGCGCGACGGTGGCTCGATACCAGAAGCGACCGCGAGACCAGGTCGCGCGGCCCACCGAGCTAGCGTAGCAATGGGGTGGCGCGACAAGCTGCTGATGAAGCTCGGCGCGGCGCGCCACGACGCCGGGCGCGTGGCCGCAGCCATCAAGGTCTCGGTGCCCGAAGCGGCGCAAGGCCAGATAGCGCGCTGAGCGTCATCATGGAAGTGCGCATCTACCGCGAACTTCCTGAAGTGGCTCGCCACGTGAAACCCGGCGTTCATGCGTTGTTGGAACTTCTTGGCGAAAAGACCTGACGGGTATGCGCGTCCGGCGCCTCAGTGCCGGGTTGTGAACTCCTGACACCCGCAAATGGGTGTCCGCTACTAGCATGCGTAGGCGCCTGAGCCTATGCGGCTCGGCACAGGTCGCCGGTGCCGGCTGTGCGTGTGAGGATTGTTGAGCCTGTTCCTCGCCAGCACGCCCGTCCGCGCATCGGCAGCGTCGACGGCATTGACCTGCGGGGTCAAGAAGGAAACACCATGAAGAAGAAAACGGTTCTTGCTGTGGCTGCGCTCGCCCTGATGATGGCTGCGGCGCAGGCTGACACGCTGTCCCGGCTGAAGCAGACCGGCACCCTGGTGGTGGGTGTGCGCGACGCCGGCGGCGCGCTTTCGTACAAGTTTGCCGATGGCAAGTACGGCGGCTTTCACGTCGAGGTCTGTCAGCGCGTGACCGCAGATGTACAGAAGAAGCTCGGCCTGCCCAAGCTGGACATCAAGTACCAGCTCGTCACCTCGCAGAATCGCATTCCACTGGTGGCCAACGGCACGGTCGATCTGGAGTGTGGCGTCACCACCAACAACGCCACGCGGCAAAAAGACGTGTCGTTTGCGGTAACGACCTACGTGGAGGAGGTGCGCTTTGCCGTGAAGACCAGTTCAGGAATCACCAAGATTGCCGACCTGGCCGGCAAGAACGTGGCCACCACGGCGGGCACCACCTCTGTGCAGCTGCTGCGCAAACGCGAGCGCGAGTCGGCCGTCGACTTCAAGGAAGTCATGGGCAAGGACGACGCCGACACCTTTCAGTTGCTGGAGTCGGGTCGCGCCGATGCCTATGTGATGGATGGCCAGATCCTGGCCGGCAACATCGCTCAGAGCAAGAGCCCGGGTGACTTCAAGATAGTGGGTGAGGTGCTGTCGGTGGAGCCTATTGCCATCATGCTCAGCAAGGATGATCCGGCCTTCAAGAAAATGGTCGATGAGAGCATCGTGGCGATGATGAAATCGGGCGAGATCGCCAAGCTGTACGACAAGTGGTTCGTGCAGCCGATTCCGCCGAGCAACGCCCGCGTGGGGCTGCCGGCCACCCAGGCCACCAAGGCCGCCTGGGCCAACCCCAACGACAAGCCGGTCGAGGAGTACGGCAACAAGTAGCGGCTGCCGAGCCGCGCGGTGCCAGGCTGCGCGGCAGGCCTGGTCTTGATGGGCGGGCTGCGCGCGAGCGAGCCAGCAGCATTGGTTGCGCCAGCTGCCGGGTTCAGGTCCAACCCTGGTGTCATATGCAAGTCCGGCATGGGCGGCGCGTCAAACCGCATTGGCTGGCTCTGGGGCGCGCCGCCACATTGAGGCCCGCGTCTGCGTCGCCACGCCGATGTTGGCCCCGGACTTGCTTGATCCCTACTCTTTCAGGCCCGCCGAGGGCTTCCCCTCGGGCGAGCCCATGCCCTGTGTTTCTAGAATCCCGGGCGCCGTCAAATTCCCAACCAAGTGTTTCAAGGAAGCTCGATGAACAGATCTTTTCTCGTTGCGGGCGCCCTCGCGCTGATGGCCGGTCTTGCCCAGGCCGATACGCTGGCCAAGATTAAGGAAGCCGGTGCGGTCACCATGGGTGTGCGCGAATCGTCTGGTGCCTTGTCCTACACCCTGGGCGACGGCAAGTACGCCGGTTTCCACGTTGAAATCTGCCAGCGTGTGATTGCCGATCTGCAGAAGAAGCTCGGCTTGGCCAAGCTCGAAACCAAGTACCAGCCGGTGACCTCGCAGAACCGCATTCCGCTGGTGTCCAACGGCACGGTCGACATCGAGTGTGGTTCCACCACCAACAACGCCACGCGCCGGAAGGACGTGTCGTTTGCCGTCACAACCTACGTCGAGGAAGTGCGCATCGCGGTGAAAGCCAACTCGGGCATCACGTCCATCGCGCAATTGGCCGGCAAGAACGTGGCGACGACCACCGGCACCACTTCGGTGCAGTTGCTGCGCAAGCATGAGCGCGCCACCGGCGTGGACTTCAAGGAAGTGTTTGGCAAGGACCACGCCGACAGCTTCCTGCTGCTGGAAACCGGCCGTGCCGACGCCTTTGCCATGGACGGGCAGATCCTGGCGGGCAACATTGCCAAGAGCAAGAGCCCGGCTGACTACAAGATCGTGGGCGAGGTACTGGCGGTGGAACCGATTGCGATCATGATCCGCAAGGACGACCCCGCCTTCAAGAAGGCGGTTGACGACAGCATCATCGCGATGATGAAGTCGGGCGACATCGCCAAGCTGTACGACAAGTGGTTCATGCAGGCGATCCCGCCGAGCAACACCAAGGTGGGCCTGCCGGTGAGCGATGCCACCAAGGCCGCATGGGCCAACCCCAACGACAAGCCGGTCGAGGACTACGCCAAGAAGTGAGTCGCCGGAGGGTGGCCCGTTGACTGGGCAGCACATGATTCTGGACTGGCAGATCTTCTGCAAGGAGACCACTTCGGGCGAAGTGGTCGAAGGCTGTTTCGGCCGCGGCGGTGACACCACCTATCTGAACTGGATACTGTCCGCCTGGGGCTGGACACTGAGCGTGGCCGTGCTGGCGCTCATGGTGGCGCTGATTCTGGGCTCGCTGATGGGCATCTTGCGCACGGCGCCAGACCGCCGCTTGGTCTTCATCGGCAACGCCTGGACTGAGGTCTTTCGCAACATCCCGCTGCTGGTGCAGATCTTTCTCTGGTACCACGTACTGCCCTCGCTGATACCCGTGCTGAAGGGCTTTCCCAGCTTCATGCTGGTGGTGCTGGCGCTGGGCTTCTTCACCTCGGCACGCATCTCAGAGCAGGTGCGGGCGGGCATCCAGAGCCTGCCACGCGGCCAGCGTCATGCGGGCCTGGCGATGGGGTTGACACTGACGCAGACCTACCGCTACGTGCTGCTGCCGATGGCCTTTCGCATCATCGTGCCGCCGCTGACCAGCGAAAGCATGAACATCATCAAGAACTCGTCGGTGGCCTTTGCGGTGAGCATCGCCGAGCTGACCATGTTTGCCATGCAGTCGGGTGAAGAAACCTCGCGGCCGATCGAGATGTACCTGGCCGTCACGGCCTTGTACTTCCTGTCTGCCTTTGCCATCAACCGGGTTGCGCTGGTGATCGAAAACCGCGTACGCGTGCCCGGCATGATCGGCGGCAGGTGAAGGCGGCACGGTGAATCTCGACTTCGCATTTCTGAGCTGGGGTGTCATCTCCGGCTTTGTGCTCAAGGGGCTGGTGTTCTCTTTTCAACTGACCCTCATTGCGATGGTGGGTGGCATCGTGTTGGGCACGCTGCTGGCGCTGATGCGGCTTTCGGGCAAGACCTGGCTGGTGATGCCGGCGGCCGCCTATGTGAACATCATGCGCAGCATTCCGCTGGTGATGGTGATCCTGTGGTTCTTCCTGCTGATTCCTCTGCTGACAGGCAAGGCCATGGGCGCCGAGCTCTCGGCGATGGTCACCTTCACGCTGTTTGAGGCCGCGTACTACTCCGAGATCATGCGTGCGGGCATCCAGAGCGTGCCCAAGGGGCAGGTCCATGCCGGCTATGCGGTGGGCATGACCTACGCGCAGACCATGCAGCTGATCGTGCTGCCACAGGCCTTTCGCAACATGCTGCCAGTGCTGCTGACGCAGACCATCATCCTGTTCCAGGACACCTCGCTGGTGTACGCCATCGGTGCGTATGACCTGCTCAAGGGCTTCGAGATCGCCGGCAAGAACTTCAACCGCCCGGTGGAAACCTACCTGGTGGCCGCCGTCGTCTACTTTGTCATCTGTTTCTCCTTGAGCATGCTGGTGCGCAGGTTGCAGAACAAGATCGCCATCATTCGCTGAGCCCGGATCCCGCCATGATCGTCATCAACAACGTCTCCAAGTGGTACGGCAGCTTCCAGGTGCTGACCGACTGCACCACCGCCATCCACAAGGGGGAGGTGGTGGTGGTCTGCGGCCCTTCGGGCAGCGGCAAGAGCACACTGATCAAGACCGTCAACGCGCTGGAGCCTTTCCAGAAGGGTGACATCGTGGTCGACGGCATCAGCCTGTCGGACCCCAGGACCAACCTCCCCAGACTGCGCGCCCGTGTCGGCATGGTGTTCCAGCATTTCGAGCTCTTTCCGCACCTGTCGGTGACCGAGAACCTGACGCTGGCGCAGATCAAGGTGCTGGGCCGCAGTGCCGACGATGCCAGGCTGCGCGGCCTGAAGATGCTGGACCGCGTGGGCCTGACGGTGCACAAGGACAAGTACCCCGGGCAGTTGTCAGGCGGCCAGCAGCAGCGCGTGGCCATCGCCCGAGCGCTTAGCATGGACCCCATCGTGATGCTCTTCGACGAGCCGACCTCGGCGCTGGACCCCGAGATGGTGGGCGAGGTGCTGGACGTGATGGTCAAGCTGGCCGAAGAAGGCATGACCATGATGTGCGTGACGCACGAGATGGGCTTTGCCAGAAAGGTCAGCCACCGCGTGATCTTCATGGACCACGGCAAAATCGTCGAGGACTGCCAGAAGAGCGACTTCTTCGGCGATCCCGACGCCCGTTCGCCGCGTGCCAAGGACTTCCTGTCCAAGATCCTGCAACACTGAGGCCGCGCCGAGCGGCCACTTGAGTGGCCGCGAGTGGCGGACGAAGGCCTGGGCGCCTACGAGCGCCCACGCTTTGCAGGCCCAGGCGGCGGGAGCGCGCGATGGGACAATCCCAGGCATGAGAGCCCCGCAGCCCCAGACCCTGACGCTGACCCGCCCCGACGACTGGCACCTGCACCTGCGCGACGGTGCCGCGCTGAAGGCGGTGCTGCCCTATACCGCGCGGCAGTTCGGCCGCGCCATCGTGATGCCCAACCTCAAGCCGCCGGTGACCACGGCGTCGGCGGCGCTGGACTACCACGAGCGCATCCTGGACGCACTGCCGCCGGAACTTTCGTTCACGCCGCTGATGACGCTGTACCTGACCGACGAGACCACGCGCACCGAGATCCTGCGCGCCAAGGCCGCAGGCGTGGTGGCGGTCAAGCTCTATCCGGCAGGCGCCACCACCAACAGCGACGCCGGCGTGACGCACATCAGCAAGGTCCACGGCACACTGGACGCGATGCAGCACCAGGGCCTGCCGCTGCTGGTGCACGGCGAGGTGACCGACCCGGAAGTCGACGTCTTCGACCGCGAGGCGGTTTTCATCGACCGCGTGATGAGGCCGCTGCGGCGCGACTTCCCCGCGCTGAAGGTTGTGTTCGAACACATCACCACCGAGGATGCCGCCGACTATGTGGCAGCGGGCGACGGGCCTACGGCCGCCACCATCACCGCGCACCATCTGCTGTTCAACCGCAATGCGCTGTTCGCTGGTGGCCTGCGCCCCCACTACTACTGCCTGCCGGTGCTCAAGAAGGAACGCCACCGCCGGGCGCTGATCAAGGCAGCCACCTCGGGCAGCGAGCGCTTCTTCCTGGGCACCGACAGCGCACCGCATGCCGCCGCGCTGAAGGAACAATCGGTCTGCGGGGCCGGCTGCTTCACAGCGCCCGCGGCGCTGGAGCTGTACGCCGAAGCCTTTGACGCCGCCGAGGCACTGGACAAGCTGGAAGCCTTTGCCAGCCACCATGGCCCGGCGTTTTACGGTCTGCCACGCAACAACGGCACGGTGACCCTGCAGCGCGAAACCTGGCAACTCCCCGAGAGCCTGCCCTTCGGCGATGCGCTCATCAAGCCGCTGCGCGCTGGCGAAACCCTGAACTGGAAACTGCAATGAAAGCAAGACCCCCAAGCTCACTGCGTTCGCGGCTCCCCAAGCGGGCGCATGGTGTCCTTCGCACGGCCGGGCGGGCACCATGACGGTCGACCGCGTGATGCTGCTCATCGACGCCGACAACGTATCGGTGGACGTGATGGACCAGGCGGTGCGCCTGCTGCTCAAGCAGCATGGCGGGCTGCACGTGCGGCGTGCCTACTGCACCGCCGAGAGCGCGGTCAAGCACCAGACGGTGTTCAAGCACCTGGGCATCAAGCCGATGGTCAACCTGGCGGCCGGCAAGAACAGCACCGACATCGCCCTGGCTGTGGACGCCATGGACCTGGTGCTGGCCGAGCGGCCCGACGTGGTGGTGATTGCGTCGTCGGATTCCGACTTCGCACCACTGGTGCATCGCCTGCGCGAGAAGGGCTGTGTTGTGCGGGGCATCGGCCAGAGCGGCAAGACCGGGGACGAGACGCAGGGCGTCTACGACGATTTCACGGTGCTGGAACACCGCAAGGGCACCGCGGAGCCCGATGGCAAGCCTGCGCGCAAGACGCCGGCGCGCAAGGCTGCCGCCAAGACGGTCGCTAAGACAGCGCCTGCCAGGAAGGCCGCAGCCACCAAGAAGGCGCCCGCCACCAAGACCGCCGCCGCGAAGTCACCCCGCAAGACGGGCACCCGCAAGACGGCCGCGTCAACCGCGTCAGAGAACCCTCCACCGGAAGAGGTGGAACCGCCCACGGCGCCCCCCGCGGTGGAAGAAGCCCCGGTGCCCGCCGCCAGCGGCGCCGGGCGGCACGCGCTGCCCGGTCACGCCGGCAAGACCACCGTGCAGGCGGTGCTGGCTTGCCTGCCGGAGTTGGCTTCCGGCCAGGGCATGGCCCTGAACGTGGCCGTGCAGCGCCTGCGCGAGGCACAGCTGCTGGGCAGGAACAGTTCGTCACTGAAGCTGTTTTCCCAGCTGGCCGAGCATTTCGAGCTGACGCCGGCCGACAAGCCCACCCAGGTGCGCCGGCGCGGCTGAGCGCCGGGGCCGGCCAAGGCCCCACGCCCTTCGGGCCTGCTTGAATGTCGGCGGCGCGCCCTAATATCGCGACTGTCAGCGACTCCTCGTGGCCCTTCCCGGCCACCACCGCCATGAAGCGCATCCTGCTGTTCGTCGTCACTAACCTCGCCGTGATGCTGGTGCTGGGCATTGCCGCCAGCCTGCTGGGTGTCAACCGCTACCTCACCGCCAACGGCCTGAACCTGGGCATGCTGCTGGGTTTTGCGGCGGTGATGGGTTTTGGCGGCGCCATCATCTCGCTGCTGATGAGCAAGCCGATGGC
>WBZP01001778.1_pt1 | contig 25795 bp, 21 predicted proteins | sample 5204301 | NCBI WGS metagenome assembly WBZP01 (sample SAMN12412401, study PRJNA552823) | activated sludge metagenome | isolation source: activated sludge from nitrification reactor of wastewater treatment plant... | place: USA: Pennsylvania | collected 2017 | reverse complement strand
AAGACCAAGAACGAGCTGACGCGGACGCGCCTCTACACCTCGATTACCGCTGCGATCCGTTCCTACGACCAGATCTGCAAGCTCGACGCGAGCCGGCGCGGCCTCGAACTGATCATCTCCGCAAGTGGCCGCCTGGTTGCCGAAAACGGCCTGCAGGCTTTCGCCGCGGGCATCATTACGCAGATCGCCGCCCTGCTTGGCGTCGGCGCCGAGGGACTCGTCTGTGCCCAGGAGGTTCCGCCAGACGATGGCCCGCTGGCGGGCCAGCCCCCCCAGATTGTCGTCGTCGCCGCCGCCGGCCGCTTCGCCGGCCTCGTACAGCGCCGCCTCGACGAGATCGACAGCGTGCGCGTCCGCAGCCTGATCGAGCGCAGCCTGCAGCAGAAAATGAACCTGATCGAGAGCGACGCCGTGGTGCTGTTCTTTCCGGCGCGCAGCGGCAATCACTTCGCCGCCTTCATCGACTCGCCGAGCCTGCTTTCCGAGATCGACCAGCACCTGTTGCAGGTGTTCTGCTCGAACATTGCCGTCTGTGCCGAAAATACCCGCCTGCTCAGCCGCCTGCACGACCAGGCCTACCTCGACCGCCTCGTCAAGCTGCCGACGCGCACGGCCTTCATCGAAGCCATCGATCAGCATATCCGCACCGGCACGACCGCCGGCTACACCGTCGGACTGATCGACATCGACCAGTTTGCCGAAACGAACGAGGCTTTCGGCCACGGTTATGGCGACGCGGTGCTGCGCGGCATTGCCGAGCGCCTTGATGACGAGTTGGGGGAAAGCTGCCGCATCGCCCGCACGTCCGGCGACACGTTCGGCGTACTCGGTCTTTCGTGGGCCGTTCGCCCCGAAAAACTGCGCCCGCTGTTCGCCGAGCCATTGAACATCGACAACGAGGTTCGCCACCAGCTCTCGATCAGCATGGGCTTCGCGCATCTCGCCGATGTCACCAGCGGCAACGACGCGATCAAGAACGCCAGTCTCGCCGTCAAGCTGGCACGCACCGGCGGCCCCGGACGCGATGCCGTCTATACACAGGAGATCGGCCAGGAAACGCGGGAACGCACGCATCTGCTGCATAGCCTCTATGCCGCGTTCCAGCACGAACGCCTGTTCGTCGCCTACCAGCCCCAGGTCGACATCCGCACCCGCAAGCCGCTTGGATTCGAAGCACTCATGCGCTGGCGCGACGACAAGGGTGACTTCATCCCGCCCGACCGGTTCATTCCTCTCGCCGAGCAATCGGGCCTGATCAACGGCATGGGGCGCTGGGTGATGCGCTCTGCCCTGCGCACCCTGCGTCGACTGCTCGATGCCGGCTGGAGCGACCTGCGCATGGCCGTCAACGTCTCGGTCGTGCAGTTCCAGGCAGAGGATTTCATCGAGAACGTCGCCCAGGCCTTGCGCGAGACCGGCGTGCCGCCGCAACTGGTTGAACTCGAAATCACCGAATCGGTAGCCATGACCAACGCCACGGAGGTCGAGGAAAAGCTGCATGCGCTCAAGGCGCTGGGGACGACGATCGCGATCGATGACTTCGGCACCGGCTTCTCGTCCCTCTCCTATCTCGACCGGCTGCCGCTCGATCGCCTCAAGATCGACCGTTCCTTCGTCACCAACATCGGCAACGGCGAGGAAGGTTCGCGCATCACCGAAATGATCATCGGCCTCGGGCACAAGCTCGACATGACCATCATCGCCGAGGGCGTCGAGGACGATGCGCAGGTGCAACTGCTATCCAGCCTCGGCTGTCACGAGGCTCAGGGCTACCTCTTCGCGCGGCCGATGGGCGCCGACGACATCGGCAACTGGCTGCACGAGCACACCTAGGGTCTGTTCACATACAAACGGTGGATTGCGTTACCCCGGCATGGGTGCGGATGCTAGGCGCAAGGCGCCGCGAATGGTCGTTCCCTTCGCAAGCCTTGCAACAACGCAGACGCGCCCATGCCGGGGCAACCCGGAGGGCAAGGGGCTGGCGGGGCGCATCGCCGTGTTGCCGGCCGCTTGTGCAGATCACTGCACTGCGCGCCCGGTGCCTCGCGCTGCATCCCCGCCAACCCATTGCGCAACCACCGTTTGTATGTGAGCAGACCCTAACAACGACAGGAAAAAAAAGCCGGGGGCTCACCCCGGCTTTTTTTGTGCCTCGCATCCGGAACGTGATCAGTCCTTCCGGAACTTGTCGTGGCAGGCCTTGCAGGTTTCGCCGGTCTTGCCGAACTGGGCCTTGATCGCCGCCGGGTCACCGGATTCGGCCACCTTGGCGAGTTCATTCGCTTCCTTGTTGAAACTCATCGCCAGCTTGCCGACTTCTTCCTTCTGCTGGAAGAACTCCGGCTTGACGCGCGTTTTTTCGCCACCGACTTCATGATCGGTACCCGGGCCGTACAGCGCGCCCATGCCCGAATTGGCAGTCGCTGCGATCAGTCGGGCAGCTGCCAGCACCTGATCCTTGTTGAAGCTCTGCGGCGCATCGACCACCTGCGCCTTGATCTTGCCCATGTTCCACGACATGAAGCTGTAGCCGGCCTTGCGGAACTTGATCATTTCCTCGGGCTTCAGCGCCTGCTGAGCGAAAGCGGCACCGGTCACTGCAGTCAGGGTCAGCACGGCGGCGATCTTGGTCTTGAGTTTCATGGGTTCTCTCCGTTCTGGGTTGTTGGCACCCGGTCAGCAACGCCGGGGGACGAATTATTCCAATCGTCTGGCGCCAGAATACCACCGGCCGGCAGAATTTGATCTGTCTCAAACAAGCGCGCCCCCTGCCTCACTAGGATGATGGGTTTCCTGACTGCGGAGCAGGCCATGAGCGCCCCGACGCCCACCCCGATCGAACGCGCCAGCCGCGACGAAATTGCCACACTGCAGACCGAGCGCATGCGCCGGTCACTGGCGCACGCCTATGCCAACGTCCCGGCCTACCGGCAGAAATTCGACGCTGCGGGCGTCCATCCGGACGACCTGAAGACGCTGGCCGACCTTGCACGTTTCCCATTCACCACCAAGCAGGACCTGCGCGACCACTACCCCTACGGCATGTTCGCCGTGCCGATGCGCGATGTGGTGCGCATCCACGCATCGAGCGGCACCACGGGCAAGCAGACCGTCGTCGGCTACACGAAGAACGACCTCGACATGTGGGCCGAAGTGATGGCCCGGTCGCTGCGCGCCGCGGGCGCGGGACCCGACGACATCGTCCAGATCGCCCACGCCTACGGCCTTTTTACCGGCGGCTTCGGCGTGCATTACGGCGCCGAGCGCCTCGGGTGCACCGTCATCCCGATGGGCGGCGGCCAGACCGCCAAGCAGGTGCAACTGATCCGCGACTTCAAGCCGACGATGGTCGTCGCCACGCCCTCCTACGCGCTCAACATCGCCGACGAATTCGTGCGCCAGGGCCTCGACCCGGCCGCCTGCAGCCTGCGCATCGGCTGCTTCGGCGCCGAACCCTGGGGCGAAGGCATGCGCGCCGAAATCCAGACCCGGCTCGGCATCGACGCGATGGATCTCTACGGCCTCTCCGAAGTCATCGGCCCCGGCGTCGCCTGCGAATGCATCGAAGCGAAAGACGGCCCGGTGATCTGGGAAGACCACTTCTACCCCGAGATCATCCACCCCGAAACCGGCGAAGTGCTGCCCGACGGCGAACTCGGCGAACTGGTGTTCACCTCGCTGACCAAGGAAGCGCTGCCGGTGATCCGCTACCGCACGCGCGACCTCGCCCGCCTGCTGCCGCCCACGGCACGTTCCTTCCGCCGCATGAGCAAGGTCGCCGCGCGTTCCGACGACATGCTCATCATCCGCGGCGTCAATCTCTTCCCCGGCCACATCGAGGAACTGATCCTCAAGCAGCCGCAGCTCTCCGGCCACTACCTGCTCGAGGTCTACCGCGAAGGCCCCCTGGATCAGATGGAAGTACTGGTCGAAGTGAAGCCCGAATTCGCGCACGCCAGCAGCGAGATGAAGCAGCACACGGCAAAGGGGCTGCAGCACGAGATCAAGGGCTGGCTCGGGGTAACCACGCGGGTCAGCATCCTCGACCCTGGCCACCTGCCACGCCCGGAGGGCAAGGCACGGCGGGTGATCGACAAGCGGGCGGTGTAGGACTTGCCGCTGTTTTCCCGGAAACGCATACTGTCCCCGGATCGAATATCAGCCAACCAAGCCTTCGTAAACGAACCATGCCATTGTGCCACCTGATTTACGTCAGCTCTGCCAGCCGCCAGCTGTCCGATGCAGAACTGCAGGAGATCCTCGAATCAGCCGCCCGCCACAACACCTCGGATGGCATCACCGGGATGCTGCTGTATGCCGACGGCAACTTCATGCAGGTACTGGAGGGAGAAGAGGCCGTGATCGATGCGACCTTCGCGAGAATTTGCGAGGACCGACGCCACCACGACGTCCTCCTGATCGAGAAGGAGCCGATAGAAAAGCGCGATTTCCCGACTTGGGCCATGGGCTTCCGCAAGCTCACCAGCACCGAAATAAAGGAAAACTCCGCCTTCATTCCCTTCATCAAGGGGCGGTTCGACCCGCAACAGTTTGGCGTCACGCCCGGCGTTGTCGCCAGGATTCTGAAGGAATTCGGGCGCTAGCTAACCCATTGCCCTCGCCGCTACCGCAACGATTGAGCGGTAACGGCGACGCGCTGGCGCCGCGAATCAGACCGCGAAAACGTGCTTCACGCGCAGCGTGGCCTTCTTTTCGATGAGTTCAAACAGACGATCGATGTTCGCATGCTTGCCGGGATGCAGACGCGCATCCTCGGTGTGCTCGGCGTAGAGTTCGAGGCCCTTCTTCGCGGCCTCCGGCGTGATCGCGCCGTAGGTCTGGCCGAGGTGGTTGTAGAGCGACAGCGAGCCCTGGCTGCCGGCCTTGTTCTCGATGGTGGCGACGACATTGCCGTCGGCGTCGAGCAGGTTCAGCGCTTCGAGGTGCGAGATGCCGGGCATCTTCTTCAGGTTGGCCTGGAATTGCGACATGTCGTTTCCCTTTAGATGCGCTTGGCGAGTTCGGCCGCCTTGCCGGTGTAGTCCCACGGCGTCAGCTTGAGCAGTTCGGCCTTGGCGGCTTCCGGAATTTCGAGGCTCTGCACGAAGGCCTGCATGCCCTCGCGCGAGACGCGCTGGCCGCGCGTGAGTTCCTTCAGTTTCTCGTACGGGTTGGCGATGCCGTAGCGGCGCATCACCGTCTGGATCGGCTCGGCGAGGAGTTCCCAGTTGGCGTCGAGGTCGTCCATCATGCACTGCGCGTTGGCTTCGAGCTTGCCGAGGCCGCGCAGCAGCGAGTCGTAGCCGAGTTGCGCGTAGCCGAGGCCGACGCCCATGTTGCGCAGCACGGTCGAGTCGGTCAGGTCGCGCTGCCAGCGCGAGATCGGCAGCTTCTCGGCGAGGTGCTTGAGCACGGCGTTGGCGAGGCCGAGGTTGCCTTCCGAGTTCTCGAAGTCGATCGGGTTCACCTTGTGCGGCATGGTCGAGGAACCGATCTCGCCGGCCTTGACCTTCTGCTTGAAGAAGCCGAGCGAGATGTAGCCCCACACGTCGCGATCGAGGTCGATCAGGATCGTGTTGGTGCGCGCGAAGGCGTCGAACAGTTCGGCCATCGCATCGTGCGGCTCGATCTGGATGGTGTAGGGGTTGAACTCCAGCCCCAGCGATTCGACGAAGCGCTTTGCGAAGCCCTCCCAGTCGTAGCCCGGATACGCAGCAAGGTGGGCGTTGTAGTTGCCGACGGCGCCGTTGATCTTGCCGAGCAGGCTCACCGCCGCAACGCGCTCGCGGGCGCGGGTCAGGCGATAGACGACGTTGGCCATTTCCTTGCCCATCGTCGAGGGTGTTGCCGGCTGGCCGTGCGTGCGGCTCATCATCGGCACCTCGGCCAGCTGGTGCGCCAGTTCGCGCAGGCGGGCGATGACCTTGTCGAGCGTCGGCAGCAGCACCTCCTCGCGCGCCGCCTTCAGCATCAGCGCGTGCGAGAGGTTGTTGATGTCTTCCGAGGTGCAGGCGAAGTGGATGAACTCGGAAACGCGCATCACTTCCCGGTTGTCGGCGAGCTTCTTCTTGATCCAGTACTCGAGCGCCTTCACGTCATGGTTGGTGACGGCCTCGATCTCCTTCACCTCGGCAGCGTGCTGCGGCTCGAAGTTGGCGACCAGCGCATCGAGCGCGGCGATGGTTGCCGGCGAGAAGGCGGGAATCTCGGCGAAATGCGACTCGGCCGCGAGGGCCTTCAGCCACTCGATCTCCACCTGCAGGCGACGACGGATCAGGCCGTATTCGGAGAATTGTGGCCGGAGTGCGTCAACTTTCGACGCGTAGCGCCCGTCAAGAGGAGAAAGCGCTGTAAGCATGGTGAAAGGCATGGGAGACATCCTGTTGCGAGAAGAACGCTATTTTACCGCTGCGTGAAATAGTGCCGCAAATTGTCACGCGGCCCGATGCTATAATTCGACTCCCCAATGCTTTGCAACTCGACTTGAGAAACAGATGAAACTGATCGGTTCCCTGACCAGTCCCTATGTACGCAAGGCCCGCATCGTACTGGCCGAAAAGAAGATCGAGTACGACTTCGAAATCGACTCCCCGTGGAACGCGGACAGCAATGTGCCGAACGTCAACCCGCTGGGCAAGATTCCCGCCCTGATCCTCGATGACGAGACGGTGCTGTTCGATTCGCGCGTGATCGTCGAGTACCTCGACAACGTCACCCCGAACAACAAGCTGATGCCGGCGCCGAATCGCGAGCGCATCCTCGTCAAGCGCTGGGAAGCGCTGGCCGACGGCGTCTGCGACGCGGCGGTGGCGGCCTTCATCGAGGGCAAGCGCCCGGCCAAGCAGCAGGACAAGGGCTGGATCGAACGTCAGCGCGGCAAGGTCACGCTGGCACTCGAATTCATGGCCGAGGAACTCGGCGAGAACGCCCATTGCATGGGCACGCACTTCTCGCTGGCCGACATCGCCGTCGGCGTCGCGCTCGGCTACCTGAACTTCCGTTTCCCCGACATCGACTGGCAGGAAGCGCACCCGAACCTGGCGCGCCTCTACGAGAAGCTGCTGCAGCGCCCGCCCTTCGCCGAAACCGAGCCGCAGGCCTGACCGGGCCGCTGCCGCCGGAAAGCCGCCCACGGGCGGCTTTTTCGTTACAGCGACAGCTTCTTGAAGATGAATTCCGGGATGTGGCGGATGACGAGCATGATCAGCCGCCAGAAACCCGGCAGATAGACCTCGTCCTTGCCCTTGTCGATGGCGGCGAGGATGCCGCGCGCGACGTCGGCCGGCTGCGCCCACAGCGCGCCCTTCTTGAAGGCTGCCGTCATCGGCGTATCGACGAAGCCCGGCTTGATCGTCAGCACCTGCACGTTCTTCTTCGCCAGCCGATTGCGCAGCCCCTGCAGGAAGCGCGTGACCATGCCCTTGGCGGCACCATAGACATAGTTGCTCTGGCGGCCGCGATCGCCGGCGACCGAGCTGATCACGGCAATGCTGCCACTGCCCTGCGCCTCGAAATGATTGCCCAATAGCGTGCACAGCGCCACGACCGACAGGCCGTTGTTGTCGATCTCCGCGAGCGTTATCGTGACCGAGGCCTCGCAGGCTTTCTGGTCGGGCAATGTGCCGTGCGCGATCAGCGCCACGTCGAGGCCGCCGAGTGCGGTGACGGCGGCTTCCAGCATGGCCGGATGCGTCGCCACATCCGTTGCGTCCATTTCGAACACACCGGCAGTGGCGGCACCGCGCACCTTCAGATCAGCGGCGATGTCGTCGAGTTTCTGGCGCTTGCGGCCGACGAGGAACAGCGAATCGCCGCGTGCTGCCCACTGCCGCGCGGCGGCCCCGGCAATCGCCGAGGTGGCGCCGATGATGAGAATTCGTTTGCTCATGTTCACTCCATGACGCGCCGCCAGAACCCCGAGGAAAACTTCGGATCGACGAAGCGAGAAAAATCCTGCCACTGCGGATACGCGGCGCGGAAGAAATCCCCCGGCATGCGCGCATCCTTGGCAGCGTAGAGGCGGCCACCGGCGGCACGCACAATGGCGTCGAGCCGCTCGAACAGGGCCAGGGTCGTGGCGCCGTGATTCGGGAAATCCAGCGCCAGCGTCGTCCCCGGCATCGGGAACGAGAGCAGGCCGGGCGTCGGCCGATCGCCAAAGTTCTTCAATACCGCAAGGAAGGATCCCTGGCCGCTGGACGCGATCGCATCGAGCACCTCACCGATGGCGTCGCGCGCGGCGGCCGGTGGCACCACGCACTGATACTGGTAGAAGCCGGGCTTGCCATAGATGCGGTTCCAGTCGTGGATGGTGTCGAGCGGATAGAAGTACGGCAGGTAGTGCTGGCGCGCTTCGGCCGGCCACGGCTTGCCGTAATAGGCCGCGTTGAAGGCGCGCAGGCTGAGGCCGTTGATGAGAGAGAAAGGCGGCGTCAGCGGCACGCGCTTCGCGCCGCGTGGCACCGGCAGGTCGCCCTCGGCATGGTCGCCGGCCATCAGCACGCCGCGCGGCGTCTGCGCCAGACAGTCGATCCACGCCACGGCGTATTCGTGCGCCTTCTCGGCCTCGGCATTGCGCGCGAAGAATTCGTCGAGGCCGGTGAAGCGCGTATTGCGCACCGCCATCGCCGTGCCGCGGATGCGGCGCAGGCGGATCGTCGCCTGCGTGACGACGCCGGTGAGGCCGAGGCCGCCGATCGTCGCCGCGAACCAGTCGGGATTTGCCTCGCGCGAGCAGGTCAGTCGCGAGCCGTCGGAACGCAGCAGTTCGCAGGACAGCAGATGGTCGCCGAAGCTGCCCGCCGCGTGGTGGTTCTTGCCGTGCACGTCGTTGGCGATGGCGCCGCCGACGGTGACGAAGCGCGTCCCCGGCGTCACCGCGAGGAACCAGCCGCGCGGCACGACGAGGTCGAGGATGTCGGCGAGCAGCACGCCGGCTTCGCAGGTCAGCACGCCGGTCCCGGCATCGAAGGCGATGAAGTGGTCGAGGCCGCGCAGCTTCAGCAGCGTGCCGCCGGGGTTCAGCCCGACATCGCCGTAGCTGCGGCCGTTGCCGTAGGCGAGCAGCGTGCCGTCGCACGGCGGCAGCGGCGCGTGGCGATCGCCCAAGGGAATTTCGGCGGCGGCATCCGGCCACCCCAGCCGGCCCCAGGCCGTCACGCCCATCGCCGCACCCGGACCATGAAGCCGGCGCCGAGCGCCACCGCGAACCACAGCGTCGCCAGCCGGCAGATCAGCGTCGCCGTCACCGCCGCCGCTTCCGGCAGGCCGTTCATGACGAGCAGGCCGATCATCACCGCCTCGCTGCCGCCGAGGCCGCCGGGCAGGAAGGACAGTCCGCCGATGAGCATGGCGAAGGCGTAGATGAACACCGCCGTCTGCAGATCGAGCGGATGGCCGAGCGCCGCGAGCAGCCACCAGAAGCCGATGCCTTCGGCGAGCCAGGCGACGACGCCGAGGCCCAGCCCCATGGCGAGCGCCGCCAGCGAGAAGCAGCGCCGGAAATGCAGGACGATCTCGCAGGCCTGCGAGAGCAGCCTCGCCCACTTCGCGTTCTTCGCCAGCGCCCAGCGGTCGATGGCGGCGATCAGCGCCGTCCATTGCACGAGCAGCAGCGCGACGACGATGAAGGCCAGCGCCAGGCCGACCACCGGCCGCGCCGGCGCGTACGACCAGAGGCCGATGGCGGTGAGGACGAGGATGGCGAGCAGGTCGCTGGCGCGTTCGGCGAAGAAGGCGGCGAGGCTCGCCGGCGCCGGCACGCCCTGCGGCTTGAGCAGCACCGAGCGCAGCGTCTCGCCGAGCTTGCCGGGGCTGGTGGTCAGCGCGAAGCCGGCGAAGTAGACGTCGAGATTGATGCGCCACGGCACCGGCGCATCGAGCAGCGCCAGGTAGCGCCCCCAGCGCACGAAGCGCAGCAGGTAGTTGGCCAGCGACAGCGCGAGCAGGCCGAGCAGCACCCACGGCCCGACCGTCACCACCGCCGCGACCACGTCGCGCCACCCCGCCCACAGCGACAGGCCGAGGTAGCCGAGCGCCGCGACGACGACGCTCCACAGCACGGCACGCACCGCGCGGTGCAGGCGTGCGGGCTCGACGACGGCGGCGCCGGACTCGTTCACTGAATGACGCCGCCGCCGAGGCAGACGCGCGATTCGTAGAGCACCACCGACTGCCCCGGCGTCACCGCCCACTGCGGCGCGGCGAAGCGGATTTCGGCGGCGTCGGCATCGACGCGCTCGACTTCGCAGGCTGCATCCTCCTGCCGGTAGCGCGTCTTGGCGCAATAGACCCAGTGCGGTCGCGGCGCGCGGCCGGCCACCCAGGAGAGGTCGGCCGCGTGCAGCACTTCCGACTGCAGCGCCGGGTGATCGTGCCCCTGCACGACGTAGAGGATGTTCTTCTCGACATCCTTCTTCGCGACGAACCACGCGTCGTGATCGCCGGCCTCCGCGCCCTTGCCACCCTTGACGCCACCGATGTGCAGCCCCTTGCGCTGGCCGATGGTGTGATAGGTCATGCCGTCATGCTCGCCGAGCAGACGCCCGGAGTCGAGCTCGCGGATCTCGCCCTTCCGTGCCGGCAGATAGCGCATCAGGAATTCCTTGAACGGCCGCTCGCCGATGAAGCAGATACCGGTCGAATCCTTCTTCGCCGCGACGTGCAGGCCGGCCGCCTCGGCGATGCGGCGCACGTCGCGCTTGTACACGTCGGCGAGCGGGAAGATCGTCTTCGACAGCTGCGCCTGATTGAGGCGATGCAGGAAGTAGCTCTGGTCCTTGGTGCCGTCCTCGGCCTTCAGCAGCTGGTACTCGACGCCGACGCCGGTCGGCGACGGCACCTCGCGCACGCCGGCGTAGTGGCCGGTGGCGATCTTCTCGGCGCCCATCTTCAGCGCATGGTCGAGGAAGGCGCGGAACTTGATCTCCGAGTTGCACAGCACGTCCGGGTTCGGCGTGCGGCCGGCCTGGTATTCCTTGAGGAACTCGGCGAAGACGCGCTCCTTGTATTCCTTCGCGAAGTTCACCACCTCGACGTCGATGCCGATCCTGTCGGCAACGCTCATCACGTCGACCAGGTCCTCGCGCGACGAGCAGTATTCGTCATCGTCGTCGTCCTCCCAGTTCTTCATGAAGAGGCCGATGACCTTGTAGCCCTGCTGTTTCAGCAGCAGCGCCGCCACCGACGAATCGACGCCGCCGGAGAGCCCGACGACCACGGTCTTATTGATGTTCGACATTCGGTTCTTCCCAATCCAGCCATTCATCGAGCGGCATCACCACCGCCGGATGCCCATTATCGTAAAACCAGCTATCCACCGCATAGCGCTTGCGCGACAGGGGGTGTTCATCGCGATACGGCGCCTTCGGCTCCTCCTCGATCACCGCCGTCCAGTGGTCGAAGATGACGAGGCGCGTCCGTACCTCGGGCGCGAGCACCCGGTGCCAGTGCAGCCAGCCCTTGCGCGCCAGCAGGCGCAGCAGGCGCGTCGTCGTCGTCGCGTGATCGATGCAATCCATCCGCCCGTACACGCCGTCGTCGGCGTAATTGCCGCCGCGGTCGGCCCCGATCGGCGACTGCTTTCCCGCCCAGCCGAGCAGGCGCCCGATCACGACGGCAATCAGCTCCCGCTCGTGCGCGGCGTCGACGGCGTCGTCGAGCAGGTCGCGCACCTCGGCCAGTTGCCGCTCGCCGTAGGTCACCGTCGCCGTGTTCACGCAGCCGTAGTTGAAGCAGACCTCGATCCGCTCGCTCGCCCAGAGACCCGAACAGGCCAGCATCGCCAGTCCGAAGAACAGCGCTCTCATTCGCCCCGCATCAACCGTAGTGCGTCAGCAGCGCCAGCGGATATCGCCGGCCCGCCTGCCAATCCTCGATGCAGCGCACGATCAGCGGGCTGCGGTGGCGCTCGGCCGAGGCGCGGATCTCGCCCGGCGTCAGCCAGCGCGCCGCGACGATGCCCGCATCCAGCGTCCGCCCCGGCTCGTGTCCGACGATGTCGCCGCCGAACGCGAAGCGCAGGTAGGTGACATCCTTCGCCTCGTTGCGCCAGCTGTAGATGCCGACCAGGTAGCGCGGCACGAAGTGGTAGCCGGTCTCCTCGAGCGTCTCGCGCACCACGGCATCGACCAGCGCCTCGCGGCATTCGAGATGGCCTGCCGGCTGGTTGAAACGGCGGCCGTCGTCGGTCTCCTCTTCGACCAGCAGGAAGCGGCCATCCTGTTCGACGACGGCAGCGACAGTAACGTTGGGTTTCCAGGGGCCGACCGTACTCATAAGGCATTGCTCGTTGCAAGGGAGCCGCCATTTACCTCCCGGCACACTCCATACGGCAGAGGATATAATCGGTTCTCATTGCTGGGAAAACGCCGCGTAGAAAGGCGCACCCCGGCGCGTCATGCACAATGACAATGCAAGATTCGGGAGGAGACATGGAGGAGGCGGAATCCGGCCTGCGCGCGCGCATGGCGGCGCTCGAAGCGGAGAACCGCGCACTTAACGAGCGCCTGGCCACGAGCGAGCAGGCGCGTGCGGAAGCCGCGCATATTCTGCAGACGAGCGCCGAATACAACCAGAAAGTCGATGGCAATTCGCCGATGCCGATTGCGATCATCGACCCGATGATCGGCATCATCGACTGCAACGAGGCGGCGGTGCGCGTCTACGGCCTCGGCAGCCGGGAGGCGGCCCTGGGGCACTCCCCCTTCGATTTTTCCGCACCGACCCAGTACGACGGCTCGGACAGCGCCTCGGCAGGCCAGGAGATCGCGCGATCGGTGCTGCAGAACGGCATATCGTTCTTCCGCTGGCGCGCGATGCGCACCGGCGGCGAAATATGGGACGCCGAAGTCAACCTGATGGCATTCGATTGCGGCGGGCGCAAACTGCTGCGCTTCACGATCGAGGATGTCAGCGAGAAGCGGCGGGCCGCCGAAAAGATCGCTGCGCAGCAGCTTGAGATCAGCAAGCTGCTGGAGGAACAGCAGATCATCATCGAGAATGCGCCGACCGGCATCCTGTATTCGTCCGAAGGCATCATCCTGCGCGTCAACCGCCGTCTGGCGGAGGATCTGGGCTGCACGGTCGATGAACTGGTCGGCCGGCATGCAGCGGATGCCGTCTTTCACAGCCGGGATTCCTACCTCGCCTATGTCGAACGTGCCGCCCCCGCACTGCGCTCGGGCAGCAAGAGCAGCATCGAGTGGGAGTTCCCCCGCAAGGATGGAACGCATTTTGTCGCGCTCGTGACGGGCCAGGGCGTTCATCTGCCCGGATACGAGCAGGCAGCGATCTGGATATTCGAGGACATCACCGAGCGCAAGCGTCTCGAAACCGAGATGCGCAAGAGCGAGGAACGCCTGCGCCAGGTGCTCGAAAACAGCCCGGCCGGGGTCACGATCAGCACGGAGGAAGGCGCATCCGTGTTCTCCAACCGCCGCCTGGCCGAGTTGCTGCGTATCCCGCAGGATCAGATCGGCCGCCATAACGCCAAGAGCAACTGGCGCAATCCGGAAGACCGCAAGGATTTCATCGAGCGCTTGCGCAAGGAAGGCTCGATCTTCGAATACCAGGCGAATTTTGCGACCACCGACGGCGAACCGCTCACCGTGCTGCTGTCGTCGGTTCTGCAGGATTTCGCGGACGGGCGTTTTCTGGTCACATGGATCTACGACATCACGGAGCGGGAGCGCACCGAACAGCGCATCGCACGCAACGAAGAGCGCCTCAATCTTGCCATGGAAGGCGCAAACCTCGGTTTGTACGACTGGAACATCGCCCCCGACACCGGCGCCATCCGCTCGACGATCAACGAGATCTGGGCGCGCATGCTCGGCTATACGAAAGCCGATCTTGAAAAGAGCTACCCGACCTATCTGGATTGCTGGAACGATCTCGTGCATCCGCTCGACCGCTACCGCGCCGAGGAGGCGCGGCAGCACTTCCTGGCAAGCGGGGAAGCCAGCTACCGTATCGAGTACCGGATGCGTTCGGCAACCCTGGACTGGAAGTGGATTCTCGACATCGGAAATGCCGTCGAGCGAGACGACACGGGGCGCGCCCTGCGTGTGGTCGGAATCCATCAGGACATCACCGAGCGCAAGTTCGCCGAAGCGACGCTCAGGGAGAGCGAAGCCTACAACAAGATGCTGTTCCAGGAATCCTCGCGGCCGATCGTCATCCTCGACCCGAAGGCCGGTTTCGTAGACTGCAATCCCGCCGCCGTCCGCATGTACGGCATCGGGACACGCGCCGATGTGCTGGGCAAGACCCCGATCGATTTCTCCGCGCCCACCCAATACGACGGTCGCGACAGCAGAGTGGCAGGACAGGAGCTGGTGCGCAACACCCTCAAAGGCGGCCACGCCCGCTTCGAATGGCAACACCAACGGCCGAACGGCGAAATCTGGGATGCGGAGGTGCACCTGATCGCCTTTGATTTCCGCGGGCGACGCCTGATGCAGTTCACGCTCGACGACGTGACCGAACGACGCCGCGCGCGCATCGAGCTTGAAAAACGCGAGCACGAACTGAAGGCGCTCGTCGCCGAGCAGCGGATGATCTTCGACAACGCGCCGAACGGCATCATCTATACCGCCGACGGCGTCATCCTGCGCGTCAACAAGCATATTTGCGACTATCTCGGCTACGAGCCGGAAGAGTTGGTCGGTCAGCCTGGTTCGATCATCTACCCGTCCGAAGAAAAATATCGGGAGTTCGGCACCCTTGTCGGTCCAACGCTTGCCGCCGGCAAAGGTATCGACGTCGAGTGGAACTACGCACGCAAGGACGGCAGCCTCGTGCTCACCCGCGTCTCGGGACGCGGCATCCAGATGGCCGGGCATCAATGGGTGACCGTCTGGATCTTCGAGGACATCGCAGAACGCAAGGCGGCCGAACAGGCGATGCTGGCGGCGCGCCTCGCCGCCGAGGAGGCTGCGCGCGCAAAAAGCGACTTCCTCGCCAACATGAGTCACGAAATCCGTACACCGATGAACGCAATCATCGGCATGTCCCATCTGGCACTGGAAACCGAACTGGATCCGCGGCAGCGCAACTACGTCGAGAAAGTACACCGCTCGGCCGTCAACCTGCTCGGCATCATCAACGACATCCTCGACTTCTCCAAGATCGAGGCCAGCATGATGGCGGTCGAAAAAACGCCCTTCCGCCTCGACGACGTGATGGACAATCTCGCCAACCTGATTGGCATCAAGGCAGAGGAAAAAGGCCTGGAACTGCTTTTCGACATTGCGCCGGACATCCCGGGCGGCCTTGTCGGCGACCCCTTGCGCCTTGGGCAGGTACTCACCAACCTCGGCAACAATGCGGTGAAATTCACCGAATCCGGCGAAATCGTCATCGGCGTACACCGCGAGAACGGGAGCCTGCATTTTTCGGTTCGTGACTCCGGCATCGGCCTGACTCAGGAACAATGCAGCAAGCTGTTTCAATCCTTCACGCAGGCCGACAGTTCCACGACCCGAAAATATGGCGGCACCGGCCTCGGCCTCGTCATTTCAAAACGTCTGGTCGAACTGATGGGCGGACGGATCTGGGTTGAAAGCGAACAGGGCAAGGGCTCGACCTTCCATTTCACGATCACCTACGCGACACCGGAGGCGATGCCGGTACGCCATACGGTCACCGCCGAAACCCTGCGCGGTCTGCGCATCCTCGTGGTCGACGACAACGAACACGCCCGCGAAATTGCACGCACCCTGGTCACCACACTGGGGGCCAACGTCAGCGAGGCAGCCTGCGGCAGCACGGCACTTGCCGCCATCGTTGCTGCCCGTGACACCGGATTCCCGTTCAACCTGATCATGATCGACTGGAAGATGGCTGACATGGACGGGATCGAGACACTTCGCGTGCTGCAGGCGGAGCACCGCATCGACACGCCGGTGGCAATCATGGTCACCGCCTATGGCCGCGACGAGGCACTGCGCGCCGCGCAAGGCCGCGGCGTACGGGTGCATTCGGTACTCACGAAGCCGGTTCTCGTCAGCACATTGCAGGACGCCATCGGCGAAGCACTCGGCCTGCAGCCTGTTGAGCGCAATACCGGAACCCGCACCACGACGGCAGATGATGCCCAGGCCCGCCTGGCCGGTGCGCGCATACTCCTCGTTGAAGACAACGAAATGAACCAGGAGCTTGCCATCGAGCTTCTGTCGAAGGCGGGCATAGAGACCGAGATCGCCGACAATGGTCAGGCCGCGCTCGATACGCTGGCACGCGATGCAGCCTTCGACGGCGTGCTGATGGACTGCCAGATGCCGGTGATGGATGGCTACGCGGCAGCACGCGCGATCCGCGCCGATCCAGGTCTGGCCGCGCTGCCGATCATCGCGATGACCGCTAACGCGATGGCCGGCGACCGCGAGAAGGCGATCGCTGCCGGCATGAACGACCATATTGCGAAGCCGCTCATCGTTGGCGAAATGTTTGCCACGATGGCGCGCTGGATTACTCCGGCGCAGCCGGCCAAACCACCGGTCGCCACGATCACCAACAGCGGCGACGAACCTGAACTGCCGCCGCTTCCCGGCATCGACCTGCGCGCCGGCCTGACGATGACGATGAACGACAAGCGCTTTTATCGCAGCCTGCTGCTCACCTACCGGGATAGCCAGAGCGGCTTCATCGCGGCCTTCCGTAACGCTCAGCGGGGCACCGACACCTCGGCACCGATGCGTCTCGCCCACACCCTCAAGGGCTCGTCAGGCACGGTGGGCGCCAAGTCGCTGCAGGCAGCGGCTGCGGCACTTGAAACCGCCTGCGAACATGGCGCGTCGGCGGCCGAGATCGAGGCGCTGCTCACCCGGACGGAAGAGGCCCTGACACCTGTCATGGCGGGTCTCGCCACGCTCGCGGCTCCGGCACCTGCGACGACTCCCGCAACGACCCCGACCACGGCGGTCGACGCGGCGGCAGCGGCAGCGCTTTGCGCCCAGCTGGCCGAACTGCTCGCCTACGGCGACTCGGCGGCCGCCGACCTGCTCAACGAGAACGACGCCACATTCGCCGCCGCCATCGGTACGGGCTACGGGCAGATCCGCACCGCAATCAAGGGCTTCGACTTTGAAAATGCGCTGTCGCTGCTCGAAAGCGCATGCGGCACGACACCCGAAAAGGAGGGTAGAACCTGATGGCTGCTCAACAGATCGCCGGCAAGCCGGCAGTTCTTGTTGTCGACGACACCCCTGAAAATCTCTCGCTGATGAGCGGGTTGCTGCGCGGCGAGTACACCGTACGGGTCGCGAACGGCGGCGAGCGCGCGCTGCGGCTGGCGAGCGAGAGCCCTCCCGATCTCATCCTGCTCGACGTCATGATGCCCGAGATGGATGGCTACGAAGTATTGCGTCGACTGAAGGAGAATCCCGCGACGCGCGGGATTCCCGTGATCTTTCTGACCGCCCGCACCGATGCCGACGACGAGCGGCGCGGCCTCGAACTCGGCGCCGTCGACTACGTGACCAAGCCGATCAGCCCGGCCATCGTCATGGCGCGCGTACGTACGCACCTCACGCTCAAGACTTCGGCCGACTTTCTGCGCGACAAGGCGGTCTACCTCGAATGCGAAGTGGCACGGCGCACCCGGGAGATTGCGACGATCCAGGACGTCACCATCATGGCGATGGCGTCGCTTGCGGAAACGCGGGATACCGACACGGGCAACCACATCCTGCGCACGCAGCAGTACGTTCGCCTGCTCGCCACCGCCCTTCGGGAACACCCCCGCTTCAGCGCGCATCTCGACGCGCAGTCGATCGACCTGATCTACCGCTCGGCACCGCTGCACGACATCGGCAAGGTCGGCATCCCCGATCGCATCCTGCTGAAACCGGGGCAGTTGAGCACGGATGAATTTGCCATCATGAAGCGCCACGCGCAGCTCGGGTACGACGCGATCGACAGCGCCGAAGTCAAGCTGAAGGCCGACGTCGATTTCCTGCGCATCGCCAAGGAGATCGCGCTGTCGCACCACGAGCGCTGGGATGGCAACGGCTACCCGGCCGGTCTGCGCGGCGAGCAGATCCCGGTCAGCGCCCGCCTGATGGCGCTCGCCGACGTCTATGACGCGCTCGTCAGCCGCCGGGTGTACAAGGAGGGCATGCCCCACGCGAGCGCTGCGGCAATCATTCGCGAAGGGCGCGGCACGCAGTTCGACCCGGACGTCGTCGATGCCTTCGACGCACAGGAGGAGGCGTTCCAGGCCATCGGCGCGAGCCTCCCGGACAGTGACGACGACCTCGCGCGCAAGAAGCAGCTCTTTCAGGACGCCCTGAACGACAACGAATAGATCACCGACTGCCAACTCATGCTGACCAACAAAAACGTCCTTATCGTCGACGACATCGACACCATGCGCCGCGTAATCGCCTCCCAGGTGGAACGGCTCGGCCCGAAGCAGATCTTCACGGCAGCGAATGGCACCGACGCGCTGCGCATACTCGCCAGGCAGCGTATCGACCTGATTCTCTCGGACTGGAACATGCCGGGGATGAACGGCCTCGACCTGCTGTCGGCGATCCGTACACGACCACAGTCTTGTGCGCTCCCCTTCATTCTGGTCACCGCTGAAACCGAGCGCGATCGTGTCGCGGCGGCCATTGCGGCGGGCGTCACCGACCTGCTCGTGAAGCCCTACTCGTCGGACGTGCTGGTCACGCGCATCGAGCGGGCCTTCCGCCGCGAATCCGGACAGCGGGATGCGCCATGCGCCCAGGCCGAGGCCGCACCGGCTCGCACGCGCGGCAAACCCGGCGTGGCGACCATCCTGGTCGTCGACGACACGCCGGACAATCTCTTTCTGCTGACGCAGATGTTCAAGGAGGACTACACCGTCCGGATCGCCAACAACGGCGAGAAAGCGCTCCAGATCTGCTGCTCCGACGACCCGCCGGATCTCGTCCTGCTCGATGTGATGATGCCCGGCATGGATGGTTTCGAGGTCGCCTCCCGCATGCGCGAGCACCCCGCCGCAGAAACGATCCCCGTCATCTTCGTGACGGCCATGGACGGCAACGACGCGCTCGTGCGCGGACTGGAACTCGGCGCCGTCGATTTCGTGCAAAAGCCGGTCGATCCGGACATCCTCAAGCCGCGCGTGCGCAATTTCCTGCGTTACGTGGCGCTGCGCAAGGGGCTGCAGGCCGACTGCGACGCCATGATGGAAGCGGCGCGCCTGCGCGAGGACGTGGAGCACATCACCCGGCACGACATACGCGGCCCGCTCGCGGGCATTGTCGGCCTGGCGCAGTCGATCCGCGAGCACAAGGCGATCTCGCCCGACGACCTGCACGACCGCCTGTGCGCAATCGAGGAATCGGCGCTGCAGGTCCTCGACATGGTCAACCTGTCGGCGGAGATCTACAAGATCGAGACCGGCACCTATCAGCTCGATGCAAAACCCGTCGAACTCGACGCTATTCTCGGACGGATCATCGAACTCGCGCAGGCGGCACATCGCGACAAGCACATCACCTTCGGCTACGCGCCCACGGGGGACATCGCTTCCGGCGACGCCCTGCTCTGCCATTCGATCTTTCACAACCTCGTGCGCAATGCCTGCGAGGCTTCTCCGGATGGCGGAACGATCAGTATCTCGACCGCGGCAAGCGACGATGCCCGCCTGCAGTTGGCGATCAGCAATTCCGGCGTGGTTCCGCACGAAATCCGGGACAATTTCTTCAGCAAATTCGTTACCCACGGGAAAGCGGGCGGCAACGGCATCGGCACCTATTCGGCGCGGCTGCTGGCGACCGCCCAGGGGGGCGACGTCACCCTCACGGTCGACGACACCAACGACCGCACCACCGTCAACGTGATCCTGCCGCGCGCCTCAGCCTGAGATTCGCCGCCCCGGGAAACCCCTACCCGGACGCCGGGGCCGGAAATCGGCTAAAATTCTTCCTTTCGTTTGACCTCAGGCAAGAGATACAGGAGACAAGATCATGTCGATGGCTGACCGCGACGGCTTCATCTGGATGGACGGCAAACTGGTGCCCTGGCGCGATGCGACCACGCACGTCCTGACCCACTCGCTGCACTACGGCCTCTCCGTTTTCGAGGGCGTCCGCGCCTACAAGACCGCGCAGGGCACGGCGATCTTCCGTCTCAAGGAACACACCCAGCGCCTGATCAACTCGGCGCACATCTACATGATGAAGATTCCGTACAGCTGCGAGCAGCTGATGGAAGCGCAGAAGGAAGTGGTCCGCGCCAACAAGCTCGAATCCTGCTACCTGCGTCCGATCGCCTTCTACGGCTCGGAGAAGATGGGCGTGTCGCCGCGCGGCGCCGCCGTGCATGTCGCCATCGCCGCCTGGCCGTGGGGCGCCTACCTCGGCGAAGAGGGCCTGGAGAAGGGCATCCGCGTCAAGACGGCGTCGTTCTCGCGTCACCATGTGAACGTGACGATGCCGCGCGCCAAGCTGGCCTCGACCTACGCCAACTCGATCCTCGCCAACCTCGAAGCCACGCAGGACGGCTACGACGAGGCGCTGCTGCTCGACACCATGGGCTTCGTCGCCGAAGGTGCCGGCGAGAACATCTTCGTCATCAAGAACGGCACCATCTACGAGCCGCAGCTGACCTCCGGCCTCGCCGGCATCACCCGCGAGACGGTGATCCGCATGGCCAACGACCTCGGCTACCAGGTGGTGTCGAAGCCGATCACGCGCGACGACATCTACATCGCCGACGAGGCCTTCTTCACCGGCACCGCCGCCGAAGTGACGCCGATCCGCGAACTCGACAACCGGACCATCGGCGAAGGCAAGCGCGGCCCGATCACGACCAAGCTGCAGGCCCGCTTCTTCGATCTCGTGAACGGCCGCCTGCCCGAGTACGCCGACTGGCTGGCCAAGGTCTGAAAATCCGAGAAGAGGGAAGAGGGAAGGGAGAAGGGTAAACCACCCCGGCTCCACCCTTCTCCCTTCCCCGACAAGACGCCGCCAGGCATCTTTCGCAAAGTCATATCCGCAAGGGAGAACAACATGTCCGAGCAGAAGCAACTGACCGTCGAAGTCACCGCCCACGACCTGCCGCTGCATTGCCCGCAGCCCGGGGCGCCGCTGTGGGCCCGCCATCCGCGCGTCTACCTCGACGTGACGCACGGCGGCGAAGCCACCTGCCCGTATTGCAGCGCCCACTACGTCTTCAAGGGCGAACTGCCCAAGGGCCACCACTGATCCGGCACCGGCGGCCGGGTCACCCCGACCGCCGCGTCCGTTCGCGCAGCACCTCCCGATGAAAGCCCTGATCGTCGCCCCCTCGTGGATCGGCGACACCGTGATGGCCCAGCCGCTGTTCGTGCGCCTGCACGAACGCATCCCGAATCTCGAACTGCACGCGCTCGCCCCGCGCTGGGTGGCCCCGGTCCTGCAGCGCATGCCGCAGATCGCCGGCGTCGTCGACAGCCCGTTCGGCCACGGCCAGCTCTCGCTGAAGGCGCGCTGGTCGCTGGCGCGCGAACTCGCGGCGATGAAGTTCGACCGCGTCTATGTGCTGCCCAACTCGCTGAAATCCGCGCTGATCCCGTTCATGGCCGGCATTCCCGAGCGCATCGGCTTCACCGGCGAATCGCGCGTCGGCCTCATCAACACCCGGCACACGCTCGACAAGGTGGCGCTGCCGGAAATGGCCGAGCGCTTCGCGCAACTCGCCGAGCCGGTGGGCGCGCCCCTGCCGCGCCCGATTCCGCTGCCGCAGCTCGTCTCGACGCGCGAGCAGCAGGCCGCGAGCTTCGCGCTGCTCGGCCTCGCGCGCCCCGAGAAGCTGGTCATCTTCTGCCCCGGCGCCGAATACGGCCCGGCCAAGCGCTGGCCGACACGGCACTTCGCGACGCTGGCGCGCGAACTCGCGGCGCGCGGCTACACCGTCTGGTCGCTCGGCTCGCCGAAGGATGCGCCGGTCGGCGACGAGATCGCCGCGCAAGGACCGGCACGCAACCTCTGCGGCAAGACCAGCCTGCACCAGGCGATCGACCTCATCGCCGCCGCCGATTTCGTCGTCTGCAACGATTCCGGCCTGATGCACGTCGCCGCCGCCCTCAATCGGCCGCTGACGGCGCTGTACGGTTCCTCGTCGCCCGGCTTCACGCCGCCGCTGTCGCCGCTGGCGAAGGTGGTCAGCCTCAAGCTCGACTGCAGCCCCTGCTTCAAGCGCGAGTGTCCGCTCGGGCATCTCGACTGCCTCGAAAAACTCGATCCGGAACGCGTCCTCAAGGAGTGCCTACGATGAGCAGCAGCCTGTTCGCCAGCCCCGAAGATGCCGAAGCCGCGTTCTACGACGCCATCGAACGCGCCGACCTCGAAGCGATGATGGCGATCTGGGCCGACGACGAGGAAGTCGCCTGCATCCACCCCGCCGGCCAGCGCCTGACCGGGCTCGCCGCCGTGCGCGAAAGCTGGCGCCATGTCTTCGAGAGCGGCTCGCGCCTGCACGTGCGCATCAGCCACACGCTGCGCTGGAACAGCGCGCTGATGGCCGTGCACAACGTCGTCGAGACGCTCTACCTCGGCGACGACCCGACGCCGCACGGCCCGATGCTGGCCACCAACGTCTTCGTCCGCGGCGCCAACGGCTGGCGCCTGCTGTCGCACCATGCCTCGGCGGCCAGCGACGCGCCGGCGCCGGAGAACGGCAACGGCGTCACCCACACGCTGCACTGATGGACGCCGCCGCGCCGCGCTTTCCCGACTATCGCGCGCCGAAGTGGCTGCCCGGCGGCCATGCCCAGACGATCTACCCGCTGCTGATCAAGCCGGATCTGCCGGCCTACCGCCGCGAGCGGCGCACGACGCCGGACGGCGACTTCATCGACATGGACTGGATCGACGGCGATGCGGTGCAGCCGCTCGTGATCCTCTTCCACGGGCTCGAAGGCAGTTCGGGCAGCCATTACGCCGTCTCGCTGATGCTCGCGCTGCGCCAGCGCGGCTGGGCCGGCGTCGTCTCGCACTTCCGCGGCTGCTCGGGCGAGATCAACCACCAGCCACGCGCCTACCACTCCGGCGATTCCGACGAGATCGACTGGGTGCTGCGCTGCCTGCGCCAGGAACACCCGAAGCGGACGCTCTACGTCGCCGGCGTCTCGCTCGGCGGCAACGCCCTGCTCAAGTGGCTGGGCGAGCGCGAATTCCTCGCCAGCGGCATCGTCGACGCCGCCGCCTCGGTGTGCGCGCCGCTCGACCTCACCGTCTGCGGCCACCACCTCGGCCGCGGCTTCAACCGCGTCTATACGCAGCACTTCCTGAACACGCTGAAGGCGACAGCGGCCGAAAAGCTCAAGCGCTTCCCCGGCATCTTCGACGAGCAGCGCATGCGCCGCGCCCGCAACCTCTACGAGTTCGACGACGTCGTGACGGCGCCGCTGCACGGCTACCGCGACGCCGACGACTACTGGCTGCGCGCGTCGGCAAAGCCGCTCCTGCGCAGCATCCGCGTGCCGACGCTGGTACTCAACGCACGCAACGACCCTTTCCTGCCGGCACACGCCCTGCCCCATGACAATGAAGTATCGGGTAAAGTGACGCTCCACCAGCCGCATGAGGGCGGCCACGTCGGCTTCGTCAGCGGCAGCCTGCCGGGGCGACTCGACTGGCTGCCGCAACGGCTGCTCCATTTCTTCGAACATCGGAACTGAATCTCATGGCGAACACCCTGCCCCCCGAAATCTTCAAGGCCTACGACATCCGCGGCATCGTCGGCAAGACGCTCACCCCCGAGGTCTGCCGCGCCGTCGGCCAGGCCCTCGGCTCGCTCGCCCGCGAGCGCGGCCAGACCGCGATCGCCGTCGGCCGTGATGGTCGCCTGTCCGGACCGGAACTCGCCGGCGCACTGATGCAGGGCATCGTCAGCACCGGCACCGACGCCATCGACGTCGGCTGCGTACCGACGCCGCTGACCTACTTCGCCGCCTATGAACTCGGCTGCCACTCGTGCGTCTCGGTCACCGGCAGCCACAACCCGCCGGACTACAACGGCCTGAAGATGGTGATCGGCGGCGAAACGCTGGCGCTCGACGCCATCCAGCAGCTGAAGGCACGCATCGAGGCCTGCAACCTGCTCACCGGCAGCGGTACGATCCGTACGGCCGACATCCGCGACGCCTATGTCGCGAAGATCGTCGGCGACGTGAAGCTCGCCCGTCCGATGAAGATCGTCATGGACTGCGGCAACGGCGTCGCCGGCGGCATCGCCCCGGCATTGTTCAAAAAGCTCGGCTGCGAGCTGGTCGAGCTCTATTGCGAGGTGGACGGCAACTTCCCCAATCACCACCCCGATCCTTCGAAGCCGGAGAACCTGCAGGACGTGATCCGCGCCCTGAAGGAAACCGATGCCGAGATCGGCCTCGCGTTCGACGGCGACGGCGACCGCCTCGGCGTCGTCACCAAGGACGGCGAGATCATCTTCCCCGACCGCCAGCTGATGCTGTTCGCGGCCGACGTGCTCTCGCGCGTGCCGGGCGGCGAGATCATCTACGACGTCAAATGCACGCGTCTGCTGGCTCCGTTCATCCGCGAGCGCGGCGGCAAGCCGACGATGTGGCAGACCGGCCATGCGCTGATCAAGAAGAAACTCAAGGAAACCGGCGCCCCGCTCGCCGGCGAGATGAGCGGCCACGTCTTCTTCAAGGAGCGCTGGTACGGCTTCGACGACGGCCTCTACACCGGTGCCCGCCTGCTCGAGATCCTCGCGCGCGCGGCCGATCCGAGCGCGGTGCTGAAGGCGCTGCCGAACGCCACCAGCACCCCGGAACTGAACATCAAGATGGCCGAGGGCGAGCCCTTCGTGCTGCTCGACGAACTGAAGGCGAGTGCCCGCTTCACCGATGCCGAGGAAGTGATCAGCATCGATGGCCTGCGCGTCGAATACAAGGATGGCTTCGGCCTCGCCCGCCCGTCGAACACGACGCCGGTGGTGGTGCTGCGCTTCGAGGCGGACAACCCGGCAGCACTGGCCCGCATCCAGGACGATTTCCGCCGCGTATTGCGAATCGCTCGCCCCAAGCTGGAGCTTCCGTTCTAGAATCGGATAACCGATCACCGCACCACCTGGTTCCCGACATGGAAGACGCGCGCAGCAACGACGGCACCCCGACCACGGACAATCTCTTCCTCGGACGGCAGCCCATTCTCGACCGCAGCGAACAGTTGCTCGCCTATGAGCTGCTGTTCCGCAACAGCCGGCAAAACGCCGCCAACGTCTCGGACCAGGTGGCGGCGACCGCCACGGTCGTCACCAACGCCTTCGCGGAACTTTCCGTCGGTGATGCGCTCGGTCCGTACCGGGGGTTCATCAACGTCGATCACGACTTCCTGTTCAGCGACATGATCGAGCTGCTGCCGCGGGAATCGGTGATGCTCGAGATTCTCGAGACGGTGGAGCCCAACGAAGCCGTTGTCGGCCGCGTACGCGACCTGCGCCAGAAGGGATTCCAGTTCGCGCTCGACGACATCGTCGGTCTCGATGCATCCTACGACGAGATCCTGACCTTGGTCGATGTCGTCAAGGTCGACCTGCAGCCGCTCAACGAAGACCAGGTGCGCGCCATCGTCGCGCGTGTGAAGCCCACCGGCGCCAAATTGCTGGCCGAGAAGGTCGACTCCCGCGAGCAGATGGAATTCTGCGCCAAGCTCGGCTTCGAGCTGTTCCAGGGCTACTACTTCGCCAAGCCGACCATCATCGCCGGCAAGAAGCTGGACCACTCGCAGCTTGCGCTGATGCGGCTGATGGGCCTGATGCTGGAAGACGCCGATACCGTCGAGCTGGAAAAGGTGTT
>WBZP01001341.1_pt1 | contig 25799 bp, 21 predicted proteins | sample 5204301 | NCBI WGS metagenome assembly WBZP01 (sample SAMN12412401, study PRJNA552823) | activated sludge metagenome | isolation source: activated sludge from nitrification reactor of wastewater treatment plant... | place: USA: Pennsylvania | collected 2017 | reverse complement strand
ACGACCCTTCACCCTTTGGCGCGGCCTGCGTCTCAGCAGCTTCCAGATCGGCTCGGCGATGGGCGAAATCCTCATCACCAGCATCTGGAACCGCATCCTTATCGTCAACTTCGGCATCCCGGCCACACCGGTCGGTCTGCTTATCGCCCTGCGTTACCTGTTGTCGCCGCTCAGCCTCTGGGCGGGCAACCTGACCGACAACCGGCGCTTCTTCGGGCTGCGCCGGACGCCGATGATCTGGCTCGGCCGCATTTTTATGGTGGGGTCGTTGCCCTTCCTGGGCCTGAGCGTGACGCGCCTGGAGGGTTCCACGACTGACCTCTGGGGCTGGACGTTCGCCCTCATCTCCTCACTGGCCTACGGCGTCGGCACGCTCATCTCCGGCGGGCCGTTCCTGGCCCTGGTGCGCGAATCCGCGCCGGAGCGCTTGCAGGGCGTGGCCATCAGCATGGCCCAGACGGTGCTCATCATCTTCTTCGCCGTCGTCGGCATCGGCTTTAGCATCTGGATGCCGGCCTACGATCCGCAAGTATTCTGGCAGATGATCATCGCTACGATGGTTATCGGCGGCTTCCTGTGGTTCTTGGCCATCGCCGGCATCGAGAAGCGCGACCGCTTGCCGGTGGCCGCTGCGCCGGAGCCGGTGGCGGCCAACCGCCTCGGCGCCGTCATCCGCTCCATCTGGAGTGATCGGCGCACGCGGCTCTTCTTCCTCTTCCTGTCGCTGGGCACGCTCGCCTCGTGGAGCCACGAAGCCATTCTGGAGCCGTTCGGGGCCGACGTGTTCAATCTGAGCATGGGCACGACCACGCGCTTTAACAGCTACTGGCAGACGGCGACGGTGCTCACGCTGGTCGTCGGCGGCATCCGCTGGCGCAAGCGGCCGCCGGAGGCGCAGCAGCGGGTCACGTCTATTGGCCTGTTGGTCATGGCGTTGGGCCTTCTCCTGCTGGTCATGGCTGCCGTGGCCGGGCAGCGCCGCCTGCTGGAAGTGGGGTTGCTGGTGTTCGGCGGCGGCTTCGGCGTCTACACCTATGGCGGCGTCAGTCTCATGGCCGTCATGTCCCCCGACCGCCACGCCGGGGTCTACCTGGGCTTATGGACTATCTCCAACCTGCTGTTCAAAGGGCTGGGCACGTTCCTGGGCGGGGCCACGCGCGACTTGTTTTTACTACAGATGAACCTGGCCCCCGGCCTCAGCTATGGCGTCGTCTTCCTGCTGCAGGCGCTGGGGCTGGCGACGGCCGCCCTGCTTCTGGCGCGCATTGACATCCTCGGCTTCGCCCGCGACACCGGCCGGCACGTCAATCTGATCGAAGCGCAAATCGCTACCGCCGACTAATTACGAATTAGGAATTGCGAATTAGGAATGAAGAGCGCGCTCTTCATTCCTAATTCGTAATTCCTAATTCCTAATTCTCTATGGTTCTCCACGTCGACATGGACGCCTTCTACGTCAACGTCCACCTCCTCGACCACAGCGAGGACGCGGGCGTGCCGCTGGTCGTCGGCGGGCAGCCGGATGCGCGCGGCGTCGTTACCTCGGCCAGCTACGAGGCCCGCCGCCACGGCGTCCGCTCGGCCATGCCCACTGCCCAGGCCGTCCGCCTCGTCCCCGGCCTGAAGATCGTCCCGCCCGACTGGCCGCGCATTCGCCAGTGCTCGCGCGACGTGATGGCCGTCCTGGCGCAGTTCGGCCCGCTGGAGAAGATGAGCGTGGATGAGGCCTACGTGGACGTGGGCCAATGGGACGGGGCCGCGGCCGTGGCCCGCGCCGTCTTCGAGCGCGTGCCGGCCGAGACGGGGCTGCCCTGCTCCGTCGGCCTGGCCACGAGCAAGCTGGTGGCCAAGGTCGCCTCCGACTTTAACAAGCCGCGCGGCCTGACCATCGTGCCGCCGGGCGAGGAGGCAGCGTTCCTGGCCCCGCTGCCGGCGCGGGTCATCTGGGGCATCGGCCCGCGCACGGCCGAGCGGCTGACCGCGTTGGGCATCCACACCTGCGGCGAGCTGGCCGCGGCCGACCTGGCGCGGTTGCGCGGCGCGTTCGGCCGCGAGGCGGAGAAGATGATCCGGCGCGCCCGCGGCATAGACGAGCGTCCGGTGGAACCCGATCACGGCCCGCCCAAGAGCATCAGCCAGGAGTGGACCTTCAGCCGCGACGTGGCCGACGCTGACACGCTGCGCGCCCGGCTGCGCGAGATGTCGGCCGAAGTGGCCGCCGAGCTGCAAAAGCGCAACCTGCTGGCCCACACCGTGCGCGTCAAGTTCCGCGCCCCCGACTTCACCACCTTCACCCGGCAGCGCTCGCTGGAGATCGGCATAGACGACGCCGCGACGCTCTACCGCCTGGCCGCGGCCATCTGGGCCGAACACTGGCCCGCCGGCAAAGCGATGCGCCTCCTCGGCGTCGCCGCCGCCGGCCTCGTCGCCGGCGAAGGGCGGCAGCTTGGGCTAGGGCTTTGAGAGAGAAGCTCACGCAAAGGCGCTGAGGGGCAAAGGCGCAAAGAAGAGAAGAAAGAGTCTTTTATCTTATTCTTCTTTGCGCCTTTGCCCCTCAGCGCCTTTGCGTGAGCTCTTCTAGCCGACCGTGATCAGGTCACGCGAGAAGCTAGTCATCGTCCGGCAGCCATCGGCCGTCACGACCACGTTGTCCTCAATGCGCACCCCGCCGCGGTCGGGCAGGTAGATGCCCGGCTCGACAGTAAAGACGTTGCCGGCGGCCAGCGGCTTGGTGTTGGTCGGGCTGGCGTCGGGCGCTTCGTGTACCTCCAGCCCCAGGCCGTGGCCGGTACGGTGGATGAAGTACTCCCCATAGCCCGCGTCCTCGATCACGTCCCGGGCCGCGCGGTCTACCTGGCGCCCGCTGACGCCCGGTCGTGTTGCCCGGCGCGCCTCCTCGTTGGCCAACCGTACCGTGTCGTAGATGCGCCGCAACTCCGGGTCAATCTCGCCCACGGCGAACGTCCGCGTCAGGTCAGACGGGTAGTCATCCACATAGACGCCCCAGTCCACGACCAGTAGATCGCCGCGCTGGAGCTTGCGGTCGGTGGGTGTGGCGTGGGGCAAAGCGCCGTTTGGCCCGGCGCCGACGATGGGGCCGAAGGCGATGCTGTCCGCGCCGGAGGCCAGCAGCTCCTGGGTCAGCATGGCCGCTACCTGCCGCTCGCTCAGCCCGATCTTGATGCGCGGCACGATGCGCCCCAGCGCCCGCTCGGCCACGGCGATGGCCTTCTCCATGGCGGCGATCTCGGCCGCGTCCTTCACCGCGCGTAGCGCCGATAGCGGTTCCTCGGCGTGAGTCGTCTGCAAGCCGGGCGCGTAGCGTTGCAGCATCTGGTACTCCAGCACGCGCATGTGCAGCGCCTCGACGCCGAGCATGAAGTCGGTCAGTTCCAGGTGGGCGCAGGCCTGCTGAAACGCCCCGGCGTACCCCTCGTTGTCGCTCCAGGCGAAGATGCGCTCCTCCGGGATACCCGCCGCTCGCGCCTTCATCGCCTCCAGCGTGGGGATGATGATGGCCGGGTCGTCGTCGGCGGGGATGAAGAGCAGGATCGGCCGCTCGCTCAGGTGGAGGTGCATGCCGCTGACGTAGAGCAGGTTCGGCCCCGGCATCAGCGCCACCCCGTCCAGCCCGTGGGCAACGATTTGTTCAGTCAGGCGATTGAGGCGTTCTTCGTTCATGATCTTTCCCGGAGATTTGGAACCATAGATTACGCAGATTACACAGATTTTCAGAAGGTTCATCCGCAGATTGGGCAGATTAGGCAGATTTTCAGAAAGAAGAGAAATGCTTTTTCTAGAAATCTGCTGAATCTGCCCAATCTGCGAATCATAATTCTTCCATTTCCACCAGAGGCACCCCCGCCGGCACCGACTCGCCCACGTCACACAGGACGCGGGCCACGCGCCCGCCGCGTGGGGCGACGATGGGGATGACCATCTTCATGGATTCCAGCAGGATGAGCTTGTCGCCGGCGGCCACTTCGTCACCCGGCGCGACGAGAATCTGCGACACGACGGCGGGGATGGCCGCGGCCAATGACCCCTCGGCCGCCGTCGCGCCGCCGCGCTGCCGCGCGCGTTCGACAGCCAGCGTCCGCCCGTCAATCCACAGTTGGCGCTTGTCCCCCTGCCGCGCCCCGGCCAGCCGAACGCGCTGCGTCGTCCCGTCCGGCCACTTGATTTCGAGCAGCAGGCGCGCCCCGTCGCGATGCACCAACCGCACCTCAGCCGCTGTCCCCTCTCCCTGTGGGAGAGGGTCTTCATCCGCCCGTCCAACACTGACGTGCAATCGCTCCCCCTGCCGCGACACCTCAATGGCGCGCTCCTGCCCGTGGATGTTGAGGCGAAATTGGGTCATGACCTAGTTATAACAGAGGAGTGGGGAGTTGTCAGTCTCGGCGCGTCGCACTTTCTGAAGTGCGTCGCCCCTTCCTTCTCACCCCTGCTCCTCCGCTCCCCTGCTCCCCTGCTCAAGTAAAGCCAACACCGCCCGCCCTAACTTCCCGCTATCGTGTCGCCACGGCCGCGCTTCGTCCACCAGGTCGGCGGTGACAAGCGGCACACCGGCCGGCGGCGTCGGCGCGACGTACTGCGTCTGCCCGCCGCCCGTCTCCGGCGGCACAGATAGGTTGTCGTTGGCCAGCACCAGGTCGAGACAGCCGGCCGGCAGGTGGCGTTGCAGCGCGGCCACGTGGTCGGCCACGCTATAGCCGTCGGTCTCGCCCGGCTGCGTGGCTAGATTGCAGACGTAGACGATGGGGGCGCGCGCGTGAACGAGCGCTTCGGCCAGATCGCGCAACAGCAGGTTGGGCAAGATGCTGGTGTAGAGGCTGCCCGGGCCGAGGACGATCAGATCGGCCTGAAAGAGCGCCCGCAGCGCCGGCGGATAGGGGCGCGCGCCGGCCGGTTCCAGTCGCACACGCTCCACCCGCCCGCCGGCCTTGGGGATGGCCGACTCGCCGCTGACGATTCGCGTCTCCCCGTCGGGCATAACTACCTCGCCGACCAGCGTTACGTTGTCGAGCGTGCTGGGCAACACCTGCCCGCGCAGGGCCAAAACGCGCTGCGCCGCCAGCAGCGCCTCGTCGAAGCTACCGGTGATGCCCGTCAGCGCCGCCAACAGTAGGTTGCCAAAGGCGTGGCCGCTGAGGGAAGGTTCAAGGTTCCAGGTTCCAGGTTCCAGGGAAGAGTTCTCTTCCCCTGGCCCCTGGCCCCTGGCCCCTGGCTCCTGGCCGCCAAAGCGGTACTGCAACACCTGCGTCATCAACGCCTCATCGCGGGCCAGCGCGGCCAGGTTGTTGCGGAAGTCGCCCGGCGGCAGCAGCCCCATCTCGCGCCGCAACCGGCCGCTGCTGCCGCCGTCGTCGGCTACGGTAACGATGGCGGTGATATTGCTGGTGAACGGCGTCAGACCGCGCAATAGGCCGGGCAGCCCCGTGCCGCCACCGATGGCGACAATGTGGGGGCCACGGTCGCGCCGCCGGTAATCGTAGAGTGAATCTACTACCGCTCCTTCCGCGCCGCGTAGCGGTTCGACAAGGCTCTTGCCCAGCCGAATCACAGCGATTAAGATGATCAGCCCACCGATTAGCAACGGCAGAGCGACGCGCAGCCACAGCGGCAGAAAGCGCAAGGTCAGCGCGTCGTAGAGCGGGCCGGGCAGCCAGCCCTCGCGGTTGAAGGCCAGCAGCAGGTAGACCCAGCCCATGCTGGTGACGGCCGCGCCGGCCACCAGCAGCGCGAGCCAGCGCTTGACGCCGATGCCGATGGTCAGCCAGCGGCGACGGACGTAGATGGAGCGCCATAGGGCGCGCAGGTAGGACATGGATCGGATTATAGTGGGCAGTTGGCAGTGGTCAGTAGATCAGTGGGTCAGTGGGTCAGTGGGTCAGTGGGCCGCTTACTTCGCTACCGCCCTCGCGGAGTGCGCATCCTCAGATGCGCCTGTCCGCCTTCGCCCGTCCGCATCTGAGGATGCGGACTCCGCTACTCGCCACCTGCTACTCGCCACCCGCCCCACATCTCGCTACAATACTCCCAATCACCCAATTCCTAATTCCTAATTCCTAATTCCCCATTCTCCTATGCGTACCGTCTTCTGGGATTACGACACCCACCACCTGCGAATGATCGATCAACGGCTGCTGCCGTTCGAGACGCTCGTGCCGGAGTACGACACGGCGCAAGCCGTGGCCGAGGCCATCCGCGACATGGTCGTGCGCGGCGCGCCGGCTATTGGCGCGGCGGCGGCCTTCGGCATGGCCCTGGCCGCTCGCCAGAGTCGCGCCACCGACCGGCTGGCCCTGCTGCGCGATTTGGAAGAGGCCGCCCGTACCCTGGAGGCGGCCCGGCCGACGGCCGTCAACCTGGCCTGGGCCGTCCGCCGCCAGTTGCGCGTGGCCACCGACGAGTCGCTGGAGTCGGCCGGCGACGTGCGCGACGCCCTGCTGGCCGAAGCGCAACGCCTGGCCGACGAGGACGTGGCCCTCAACCGGCGCATGGGCTACCACGGCGCGGAACTTGTCGCCGACGGCGATACCATTCTCCACCACTGCAACACCGGCGCGCTGGCCACGGTTGACTGGGGCACGGCCCTGGGCGTCATCTTTGCCGCCCACGAGCAGGGCAAGCGCATCCACGTGCTGGTGGACGAGACGCGGCCGCGGCTGCAAGGGGCGCGCCTGACCGCCTGGGAACTTCAGCAGCGCGGCATCTCGTTCGACCTCATCGCCGACAATGCCGCCGGCCACTTCATGCGCCGCGGCGAGGTCAATCTTGTCCTCGTCGGCAGCGACCGCACGGCGGCCAACGGCGACGTGGCCAACAAGATCGGCACCTACCAGTTGGGCGTGCTGGCCCGCGAGAACGGCGTGCCCTTCTACCCCGTCGTGCCCACCAGCACCATTGACCTCGACCTGGCCACCGGCGACTTGATCCCCATCGAGGAGCGCGACATGGCCGAGGTGCTGACGGTCATTGATACGCCCATCGCTCCCACCGGCATCACCGCCCGCAACCCGGCCTTCGACGTGACGCCCCACCGCTACGTCACCGGCATCGTCACCGAGGCGGGCATCGTCTACCCGCCCTTCACCAAGAACCTCCGCGCCGCCGTCGCCCGCGCGCGGGAGATTAAGTGGGACGAGTAACAGGCTCACGCAAAGGCGCTAAGGGACCAAGGCGCAAAGGAAGAAGCTTCATTCTTTTCTTCTTTGCGTCTTTGCTCCTTAGCGCCTTTGCGTGAGCCTCTTAAATCTGCCCAATCTGCCCAATCTGCGGATAATTCCTCTTCTATGAGCAACGAAGACATCCCGGTAGTCATCTTTTGCGGCGGCGAGGGCACGCGCATGCGCGGCGGCACACTGACCAAGAAGGAGCTTGTCGAAATCGGCGGCCGGCCCATCATCTGGCACGTCATGCGCATCTTCTCCGCCCACGGCTTCAACCGCTTTGTATTGCCGCTGGGCTATGAGGCCGGGCAGTTGCGGCGCTACTTCCTCGACTACGAGGCCATGACCCGCGACTTCACCATTCGGCTTGGCTCTCCTTCTCACGAGCAGGATGTGGGAGAAGACCCTCTCCCTAACCCTCTCCCCAAGGGAGAGGGGACGCCGATCCCCCGCCCTTTGGGAGGGGCTAGGGGAGGGGCTGAGGTAGGTGAGGGGGCAGACCCTCTTCTAGGGGGAGAGGGAACCGGAAAGATCGCTTTCCGTGGGCCGGAGCAACATCCGGAGTGGGAAGTGTCGCTGGTGGACACCGGCCTGAAGACCGACAAGGCCGGGCGCATCGCTCGCGTGGCGGAGTATCTGACGGCCGACCGCTTCTTCGTCACCTATGGCGACGGCGTCGGCGACGTGGACATCCGTGACCTGCTGGCCTTCCATCGCGCCCACGGCAAGCTGGTCACCATCACTGCCATCCAACCGAAGCACTACCAATATGGCACGATGGACGCCGACGAGGACGGTCGCGTCGGCCAGTACGTTCAATACCCGGAGCTACCCTACTGGATCAACGCCGGCTTCATGCTCTTCGAGCGGGCCACGTTGGATTGGCTGCGCGACGGCGATACGCAGGCGCTGGAGACGGGCGTGCTGCAAGAACTCATCGCCGCCGGCCAGGTCATGATGTACCGCCACCACGGCTTCTGGCAGTCGATGGACACCCTCAAAGACGCCAACGACCTGGAGCGCCTCTGGCAACAGGGCGCGCCGTGGAAAATCTGGCAGTAAGAACATCTCACCCAAAGACGCAAAGAACGCCAAGCTCAGAATTCTGAGCTTGGCGTTCTTTGCGTTCTTGGCGTGAGATCTCTTATTGCTGGGCCGCCAGATCGTCGGGCGTGTTGACGTTGACGAACGACCGCCCTTCAGGGTCGAAGCGGGCGATCTCTTCGCGTTCGACGAAGCGCAGGGAGACGCGGCCGTAGAAGGCCGTGATCTTGAGCACCCCCGCCTCCAGCTTCTCGCGCATCGGCTCCAGACAGGCCTTGCTGTAGACGGCGTGCAGCGGCTCCGGGAACTTGTCCCAGCGCGGCACGACGACGTCGGCCGTCTCGCGCAGCCCAACCATGTACTCCAGCAGCGGCCGGTTGAGCCAGGGCATGTCGCAGGCGACGACCAGCGTGCGCTCGTGGCGGGCGTGATTCACGGCCGTGTAGATGCCGCCCAGCGGGCCGGTGTCGGGGTAGTCGTCGCTGAACATGGCCACCCCCAGATAGGCGTAGTCGTCGGGCTTATTGGTGACGATCATCAACTCGTCTCCCAGCCCGGCGACGCGCTCCAGGACGACCTCGATCATCGGCCGCCCCAGGAAGGGCACAAACGACTTGTCGGTTCCCATGCGGCTGCTCTTGCCGCCGGCTTGGATGGCGATGGTAAGCGGAGTTGGCATAGGTACTCCTTAAGCGCAGGGGAGTGGGGGCGCAGGGGGGGCAGGGGTGAAAACGTCTCCCCTGCTCCTCTGCTCCCTCGCTCCCCTGCGGGCTAGACAAAGCGATAAAACACCTGGTTGCTGAGAAACCGCCCGCGCTCGGTCAACAGCAGGCGGCCGTCGCGGCGGTGGAGGAGTTGCCACGCTTCCAGTTGTCGCAATTCATTCGCATAGACATCATCGAACGCCCGGCCGAAGCGGGCGGCGAACCCGGCCATGTCCAGCCCCTCATCCAGCAGGCGCAGTTGGGTGATGGCCGTGTCCGACATCGCTTCGGCTTCGTCCACGCGGTGATAGGCGGCCACGGCCGCGGAGAGAGGAAAGGGAGTGACGAGTGACGAGTGTTGAGTGACGAGTGAAGAAGAGAAAGCCGCGCGGCCTGCTTCTTCATTCGTAATTCGTAATTCGTAATTCGTAATTCGCCTCACATACGCCCGCGGCTGCCGCACCACCTGATAGCGGGTGCCGCCGGCCAGTCCATGCGCTCCCGCCCCCAGCCCCAGATACGGCTCGTTGCGCCAGTAGACGACGTTGTGGCGGCACTCGCGCCCCGGCCGCGCCCAGTTGGAGATTTCGTAGTGGCCAAAGCCGGCCGCGGCCAGTTCGCGGCAAGCCAGTTCGTACTGGTCAGCGGCTGTGTCCGGGTCGGGGGCCAAGATCGCGCCGTTGTGGAGCCAGCGCTGCATGGGCGTGCCCGGCTCGATGGTCAGGCAGTAGAGGCTGATGTGGGTAACAGCAGGTGCGTTCTCAGCCAGGGACAGGACTGCGGCCAACGTCTGCCCCCAATCGGCCACGCTTTGCCCCGGCAGGCCATAGATGAGGTCGAGGTTGAGGTTGTCGAAGCCGGCGGCCGTGGCCATGTCCACCGCTTCGCCGGCGGCGGCGAAGTCGTGGCCCCGCCCCAGCAGGGCCAGCTCGCCCGCCAGCGCGCTCTGCACGCCGAAGCTCAGCCGGTTGACGCCCAGCCCGCGCACAGCGGCCAGCCAGCCGGCCGACACCGTGCCCGGGTTGGCCTCCATCGTGATCTCCGCGTCGCCGTCTATGGCAAAGGCCGCCCGCGCCGCGCCCAGTAGCTCGCCCACCTGCTCCGCCGTCAGCAGCGAGGGCGTGCCGCCGCCGAAGAAGATGGTGCGCACAGACGGGCAGGGGTCGCCGGCCTCGGCCGACAGTTCGCCCACCTGGCGTATCTCGGCCGCCAGCGCGGCCACGTAGGCCGGCTGGAGATCATTCAGCGTGGTGTAGGTGTTGAAGTCGCAGTAGCTACACCGCTGGCGACAGAAGGGAATGTGCAAATAGAGCGCGTAGGGCGTCATGTGGGCTGGATTATGCCCGATTTGGCCCGCCGCGTGTAGGGCGGGATGGCATCCCGCCTCTCTTTACATTGACCTGGTCGCCCTGATAGACTGCCTGAGTGCGTAGGGCAGGATGGGTTCCCGCCCCTCTTTGCGTATTTCATGACAATTCTTTCCCCTTGCCCGCAAATCCGCTATAATAGCCAATAGTGCGCTTCTACAACTGCCCGCGCACCTACACTCGCATAACCTGCACCTTCCTACCCAATTCATCACACTAAGGAGATGTTTCCATGACTGTTAAGGTTGGAATCAACGGATTCGGCCGCATCGGCCGCCAGGTCTACAAGGCCATCCGTGACAATTACAAGGGCGTTCTTGACGTAGAGGCCATCAATGACCTGATGCCGCCGGAGACCAATGCCCACCTGCTGAAGTACGACTCGACCTATGGCAAGTTCAACGGCACGGTCGAAGTCCGCGACGGCGACATCTACGTGGATGGCGAGAAGCTGAAGAGCTACGCCGAGAAGGACCCGGCCAAGCTGCCCTGGGGCGAGTTGGGCGTTGACATCGTTTTGGAATGCACCGGTCGCTTCCGCGGCAAGGCCACGGCCGGCGCCCACCTGACCGGCGGGGCCAAGAAGGTCATCATCTCCGCTCCCGGCGACAAGGACATTGACGGCACGTTCGTTCTGGGCGTCAACGAAGACAAGTACGACCCGGCCACCCAGCACGTCATCTCCAACGCCAGCTGCACGACCAACGCGCTGGCCCCCGTCGCCAAGGTGCTGCACGAGAACTTCGGCATCCGCCGCGCCCTGATGACCACCATCCACGCCATGACCAACGACCAGAGCATTCTGGACGTGGCCCACAAGGACCTGCGTCGCGCGCGCACGACCGCCTCGAACATCATCCCCACCTCGACCGGCGCGGCCAAGGCCGTCGGCCTGGTGCTGCCCGACCTGAAGGGCAAGTTCAACGGCATGGCCTTCCGCGTGCCGACCGTCACCGTTTCGGTGGTTGACCTGACGGCTGAGCTGGAGCGCCCGACGACCAAGGAAGAGATTAACGCTGCGTTGAAGGCCGCCGCGGACTCCGAAGGCTGGCTGGGCAAGGTGCTGAACTACACCGAGGAACCGCTGGTTTCGTCCGACCTGATTGGCGACCCGGCCTCGACCACGGTTGACTCCCTTTCGACCGACGTGCTCGACGGCAACTTCGCCAAGATCGTCAGTTGGTATGACAACGAGTGGGGCTATGCCTCCCGTCTGGCCGACCTGACCGCCTACGTCGCCGAACGGCTGTAAGATAAAGAGCTCACGCAAAGGCGCGAAGGGGAAAAGGCGCAAAGAAGAGTTAGGTTTTTGCTTTGCGCCTTTGTTCTCTTAGCGGCTTTGCGTGAGCTTTTCTAACTGCGGATGATTAGACCGCCGGCAGCCCACGAACGGGCCGCCGGCGGTCTTCTTTTGCCGCCCCGCCGCTGATTCTCTACAATTGCGCCAATATCGTCGGCAACCGCCTGCCCGCGCATTCTTTCTGAACTCGTCACTCGTCACTCGTAACTCGTCACTCGACTTATGGAATTGAGAGAACTGGAAGCCCACATGCACGCCTTCGTCGCCGCCAAGGGTTGGTACGCGCCGGACTCGCCCAAGCCGCAGACGCCGCAAAACCTGGCCGTCTCGCTGGCGCTGGAGGCAGCCGAGGTATTGGAGCACTTCCAGTGGCGGCCCGACGCCCGCGACCGCGACGCGCTGGCCGGCGAGTTGGCCGACGTGGCCCTCTACCTGCTACAACTGGCCAGTATCAGCGGCATTGACCTGGAGCAGGCCATCCTCGACAAGCTGCGACTGAATCATGACCGCGAGTGGCCGGCACCATGAAGATTCTGGCCGTCAGCGACCGCGTGCTGGACAAGCTCTACCGCGGCCAGACCCGCCAGGCCTATGCCGACGTAGACCTGCTCATCGGTTGCGGCGACCTGCCTTTTTACTACCTCGACTTCCTGACCTCGGCCATTGACGCGCCGCTGGTCTACGTGCGCGGCAACCACGACGGCGGGCCGCAATACGCCGCCGACGGCCGCGTCTGGCGCGACGTGCGCGGTGGGGTGGACATTCACGGCAAGGTCGTCACCCGCAAGGGGCTGATAATGGCCGGGCTGCAAGGCTCCATGCGCTACAAGGCTTACGCCGACTACATGTACACCGAGGCTGAGATGCGCCGCGTGGTGGCCCAACTAGTGCCGCGGCTGCTGTGGAACCGGCAGCGGCTCGGCCGGGCGCTCGACGTGCTGGTGACCCACTCGCCACCCTTTGGCATCCACGACCGGCCCGACCTACCCCACACCGGCTTCAAGGTCTTCCTCAGCTTCCTGCGCCTCTTCAAACCGCGCTACCACCTGCATGGGCACATCCATATCTATCGTCAGGATGAGGTCACGCAGACGCAGTTCGAGGAGACGACCGTCGTCAATGTGTACCCCTATCGGGTGATCGAGATGGAGTTGTCAGGCACGGGGTAAGTGACCACAATTGACGCTGTTCAGAAACTCTTTCCGGCGATAGAGGGCTAGGCGACAGCCAACCGCCAGGAGTAAGGCATGACCGCGGCGACAGCGGTTCGATGGCGACCAAAAGAGGCAGTGCTTCCGGCGTTGCGCTACCTGCGGCGGCCGGCGGTGTTGGCGCGCGACTATGACCGCGCCAACCTGCGGCCCGACCTCATCGCCGGGCTGACCGTCGGCGTCGTCCTGCTGCCCCAGGCCATCGCCTTCTCCCTGCTGGCCCAGTTGCCGCCGCAGATGGGCCTCTACACGGCCATCATCGGCGGCATCGTCGCCGCTCTGTGGGGGTCGTCGGAGCACCTCCACACCGGCCCCACAAACACCCTCTCCCTGCTCGTCTTTTCGACGCTGGCCGTCTCGGCCCTGCCCGGCTCCCAGGAGTACATTCTGGCCGCCGGCGTGCTGGCGGTCATGGCCGGGGCGCTACAGGTGGGGTTGGGCCTGCTGCGGCTGGGGTTCATCGTCAACTTCGTCTCCCACTCGGTCATCGTCGGCTTCGGCACGGCCGCCGGCGTCCTCATCGCCCTGCGCCAGATTGACCCGCTCCTCGGCCTATCGTTGCCCAAGGGCGACGTGTTGACCGGTCTCATCAACTCATTGCTGGCCGTGCCCGAAACCCACCTCCTCACGGCGGCCATCGGCCTGGGGTCAATGGCCCTGATCATCCTCTTGCGCCGCATCAACCCCCGCCTGCCCGGGTCGCTCATCGCCCTGCTGATGGCCACGGCCGTCGTCTATCTGTTGGGCGAACGTGCCGCGGGGGTGGCCGTGTTGGGGCCAATCGTCGGCGGACTGCCGTCATTGGCCGGTTTGCCCCTGTTCGATCTGCAACTGCTGGGCGAACTCTCCACCGGCGCGCTGGCCCTGGCCGCCATCGGTCTGGTGCAGACGACGGCCGTCTCGCGCTCCCTGGCCTCGCAAACCCACCAGCGCCTCGACAACAACCAGGAGTTCGTCGGCCAGGGCATCGCCAACGTCCTGTCCGGCCTCTTCGGCGGCTACGCCACGTCCGGCTCTTTCACCATCTCGGCCGTCAAGTTTCGCGCCGGGGCGCAGACGCGGCTGGCCTCCATCGTCGCCGCGCTGGTCGTGCTGCTGGTGATGCTGGTCGCCGGCCCCATCGGCGCTTACCTGCCCGTCAGCGCCCTGGCCGCGGCGCTCATCATCACCGCCTACAACATGCTCGACCGGGCCGAGATTCGGCGCATTCTGCGCGGCGCGCCGGGCGATGCCATCATCATGGTCGTCACCTTCCTGGGCACGCTCTTTCTCAACCTCGACTTCGCCGTATTGGTCGGCATTCTGCTGTCGTTCGTCCTCTACGTCATGCGCACCAGCGCCCCGCGCGTCCAGGTCGTCGTGCCCGACACCGACTTCCGCCACTTCGCCCACCGGCCCGACGCGCCCGTCTGCCCCCAACTGGGCATCGTCGAGATTCAGGGCGATCTCTACTTCGGCGCGGTCAACCACATCGAGGAGGCGATCCTGCACCAGGCCGCCGCCAACCCGGATCAGCGCTTCCTGCTTATCCGCATGCACCACGTCAACCAGATTGACTTCAGCGGCATCCACATGCTGGAGGGTTTGGTGCAGGCCTATCGCGACCGCGGCGGAGACGTGTTCCTGGTGCGCGTCAGCACCCAGGCGCAGCGGCTGATGCACACCACCGGCTGCCTGACCTATCTGGGCGAGGACAACATCCTGGACGAAGACAGCGCCGTGGACTTTCTCTTCCACCGCGTACTCGATCCGGCGGTGTGCATCTATGAGTGCCCGGTGCGCGTCTTCCGCGAGTGCCAGAACCTGCCCAAGCGCTTCGATCTGTTGGCACCGTCGCTGTTAACACGCTCAATCGTAGCCGACTGCCCGACGGTGGCCCCGCGTGAGCTGTGGCGGTTGTTGCGCGCCGGCCCGCCGGAGCAACGGCCGATCGTCCTCGACGTGCGCGAGCCGCGCGAGTTTCGCCGCTCCCACATCCCCGAGGCGCAGTCGTTGCCGCTCTCAACCTTGCTGACCCACGGCCTGGCGCTGGCCAACGATCGGCCGGTGGTGCTGGTCTGTCAGTCCGGCCGGCGCAGCCGCCGCGCCGCGGCCGTCCTGCGCGATCTGGGCTACAGCGACGTCAGCCTTGTCGAAGGCGGGATGCAAGCCTGGGAGGCGGCGGGGTTGCTGACGGCAGTGGAGTTCGAGTGATTACTATGGACAGCACACCCTCTTCCCACAACATGGGTCTCGATCTGGTGCGCGTCACCGAGGCGGCGGCGCTGGCCGCCGGGCGCTGGATCGGCTCCGGCAACTTCGACGCCGCCCACGCCGCGGCCACCGACGCCATGTTCAACACGCTGACCATGCTCCAGATTGACGGCACGATCACCATTGGTGAAGACCGACTCATTGACGGCGCGGCCCCGTTGTGCATGGGCGTGACTTTTGGGGCGGGGCTGTTGCCTTCCGATCTGGCTGTAGACCCCATTGACGGCACGCGGCTGCTGGCGGAGGGCAAGCCGGGGGCCATCTCCGTCGTCGCCCTGGCCCCGCGCCACAGCATTCGCTCCATCGCCCCGGCCGAATACCTGGACAAGATCGTCGTTGACCGCGACGCCGCCGCCGTGCTGGTGCCGGAGTGTCTCGACGCGCCCGCGGCCTGGACGCTGGCCCTCATCGCCCGAGCCAAGAAGAAGGCCGTGCGCGATCTGGTGGTCGTCGTCCTGCAACGGCCGCGCCACAACGACCTGATTGACGAGATTCGAGCCACCGGCGCGCGCGTCCTGCTACGCGGCGAGGGGGATGCCGAGGCGGCGTTGGTGGCGGCCACGCCCGGCAGCGGGGTAGACGTGCTGATGGGCGTCGGCGGGGCGGTTCAGGGTGGGCTGGCCGCCTGTGCTGTGCGGGCGCTGCGCGGCGGAATGCTGGCCCGCATCGCGCCGCAATCGGCCGAGGAGCGCGCCGCCGCCGACCAGGCCGGCCTCGACTCCCGGCGCGTCATGACCGTGGCTGAGCTGGTCGCCAGCGACGATGTGCTCTACGCCGCCACCGGCATCACCGACACTGCGCTCCTGCCCGGCATCGCCTACAAGGGCAGCCACGCCGAGACGCACTCGCTGCTCATCCGCTCCAAGACGCGCACGCGGCGCTTTATCCAGGCGGAGCATAGCCTGGAAGAGTAATTACGAATTACGAATTACGAATTACGAATTGCGAATTGCGAATTGGGAATGAAGAGAGCCAGCAGCTCCTCGTTCTTGATTCCTAATTCGTAATTCCTAATTCTTAATTCCTAATTCGTATGCCGCGCGCGTCTCGCGGTTGAACAGCCAGGCCAAACCGAGAATGGGCTGGATGAGCGGAAAGTAGCCGTAGTCCGCGCCGAAGTGGGCCCAGACGGTGCGGCCGATGGTCTCGGGCATCACGTAGCTCAGCGTGCCGATGAGCAGCACCATGACCAGCTCGAAGACCAGCATAGTGACCGACAGTCGCCACGCCCAGCGCCGCCGCACGACGAAGCCCACCGTGGCCAGCAGATAACAAACCGCGGCCACGGCGCTGAGCAGCGGCGGCAGGAGATTGGTCACGTCCTCTTTGAGAAACAGTTGGTAGAGCGCCCGCGCGCCCGTGGATAGGGCCAACACCGGGTAGGAGATGGCGAGGATGACGCCCGCGGCGCGGATGAAGCCGGATAGGGCGTTTTCTGACGTGTTGGTTTGTTCGGTTGTCATGACTCTGGATTTTACCACGAACACTGAAGAGTTCGTGAACTACGACAGGCTTCGGCGGCGTTGGATGTTACAATCTCCACCGTAAGTTATTTTGACTGGGCGCTACGCCGCCAGACGATTGGCGCAAACGGCCGCACCAGAGTACGAACGGTAACAAGAGGCGCTATGTACGACGATGACGACCGCTATTCAGACTCGTTTGAAGCCGAGTCCGCGCCGGACATCGCGCCGGATGGCCTGCCGGATAGTCCGCCGCGGCGGCGCGGCTGCCTGTTCCTGTTCGTGTCGCTGCTGCTCATCGTCACGCTGATCGGCTCGTCGCTGGCGGCGTGGTTCATCATGGCCCAGCGGCCGGTCACGGTGACGCCTGCCGATACGACCTCTGCCGGTCGCCAGCCGACGCTCGCTCCGGCCACGCTCGTCGCCGCGCTGTCCACCCCCTTGCCGGCTACTGAACAGCCTGCGCCCGTCGCCGCGGCCGAACCGGCCGTCAACCGCATCGTCATCGTCAACGCCGAAGGGCAGGTCGAGACGCTCTCGCCCACCGGCCAGGAGCGGCGCGTGCTGACCAGCGAAGGGCAGAGCGTCTTCTTCCAATTCCCCGCCTGGTCACCCGACGGCCGGCGGCTGGCCGTCATCGGCACGCGCCTCAACGGCGGCGGCATCTACGTGCTGCCCGACGTCGTCGGCGCGGACATCATGCCCGAAAGCCAGGTCTATTTCAGCGCCGATGAGACGCCGATCTACCTCTACTGGTCGCCCGACAACACCAAGCTGGCCTTTCTGGCCAACCAGCCGCGCAACCGGATGGGACTGAAGGTCATTAACAGCGACGGCGGGAGCGCCAGCCGCCTGCTGGCCACGGGCGCGCCCTTCTATTGGGATTGGAGCGACGACGGCCGGCAGTTGCTCGTCCACAGTGGCGAAGACCAGAGCGCGGCGCTGTCCCTTATCGGTGTGCAGGGCGAAACCCAGGCCGGCAATCTGGCCACGCCCGGCGCGTTCCAGGCGCCGGGCATCGCCGCCGGCGGCCGCTACTGGGCCTTTGCCGAGGAGAGCGAGGGGCTGAGCGCGCTGACCGTGGTGGATACGCAGACCGGCGAGCGGCGCTCCTTTGAGTCGTCCGACTCGCTGGCCCTGGGTTGGAGTCCGGCGGGAGATCACCTTGCTTTTACCAACGCCACAGGCGACAGCCACCCGTTCTGGGGGCCGCTACGGGTGCTCGACGTGGTCGCCGGCCAGACGCGCCTGCTGACGCGGCAGACGGTGCTGGCCTTCTTCTGGTCGCCCGATGGCCGCTCCATCGCCTATATCACTGTCAATGGCACGATTGAGGATGATGGTATCAACGCTCTGGTCAAACCGCGCCGCCTGACCAAACTGGCGCGCCCGGCGCAACAGACGCAGGGCTTTCTAACTCTCTCTGTGGTTGACGTGGCCAGCGGCCAGGGGTTGCGGCTGCTCGACTTCGAGCCGACGATCGTCTTCCTGACCCAATTCCTGCCCTTCTTCGACCAGTACGCGCTGAGCCACAGCTTGTGGTCGCCCGACAGCAGCGCGCTGGTGCTGCCCGTGCGCGAAGAGGAGGGGAATGTGATCCTGGTCGTGCCCACGACCGGTGGCCGGCCGTTCCGCCTGGCCGCGGGCGACGTCGCCTTCTGGAGCAGCCGCTAAGCTAACCCGTCACCTGCGCCCCGAACGTGCCGTCGCTGACCTGGATGGTGATAGTCGCGCCCGGCCGCGCTTCGTTCACGGCGCGGATGAGGCGGCCGTCGCCGTCGCGCACGATGGCGAAGCCGCGGGCCAGCGTGGCCAGCGGACTGACGGCCGACAGCGCCGCCTCGGCCACGGCCAGCCGCCCCTGCCGCCGATCCACCACACGCCGGATGCTCCGATCCAGTCGCCCGGTCAGCGCGTCTACCTGCTGCCGGTCGCTGTCCAGCAGGCGGCGCGGGCTGAGCAAGGCCAGCAGTTGGGCGCTCGACCGCACGGCTTCGCGCCGTTGGGCGATCCCCTTGAGTACTGTCGCGGTCAGCGCGATGTCCATCTGCGCCAGCGCCGGGCGCACGCCGGCCAGGTCGGGCACGGCCAGTTCGGCCGCCGCCGAGGGCGTCGGCGCGCGCAAGTCGGCCACGAAGTCGCTGATGGTGAAATCCGTCTCGTGCCCCACGCCGCTGATGATGGGGTGTCGCGCCTCATAGATAGCCCGCGCCACGCGCTCGTCGTTGAAGGCCCACAGGTCTTCGATGGAGCCGCCGCCGCGGGCGATGAGGATCAGGTCAATGTCGTCGCGCGCATCCAGTCCCCGCAGAGCGCGGACGATCTGCGCCGGGGCCTGTTCCCCCTGCACTAGCGTCGGCGCGATGAGCACCGACACCAGCGGGTTACGGCGCTGCAAGACGGTGAGGATGTCGCGTAGGGCGGCGGCGTCGGCCGAGGTGACGATACCGATGCGACGCGCAAAGCCGGGGATGGGCCGCTTGTGGTCGGCGTCGAACAGCCCTTCGGCGGCCAGCTTGTCCTTCAACCGCTCAAAGGCCGCCGCCAGATCGCCCCGCCCGGCTGGTTGCAGGTGGTCAACGTAGAGCTGGTAGACGCCGCCGACCTCGTAGACGGAGACGCGGCCGTGGGCGATGACGGCGTCCCCTTCGGTCGGGCGAAAGCGCAGCCGTTCGGCCTGCGAGCGCCACATGACGCACTTCAACTGTGCCGTGCTGTCCTTGAGTGTGAAGTATAGGTGGCCCGACGCCGCGCGGGTGAAGTTGGAGATTTCGCCGCTCACGTCCATGTCGCGCAGCCGGTAGTCCAGGTCGAACATCTGGCGCACGTAGGCCGACAGTTCGCCGACTGTCCATATGGTGTGGTCGGTGCTGGGTTGGTCGGGGAAGCGGAACATGGGGTTAGTGGTCAGTAAGTAGACAGTATTCAGTAGGTCAGTAGGTCAGTAGGTCAGTGGTCGGTGGTTGGTGGTGGGTAGTCGTTGGTCGTTGGTCGCACTCGCCACCCGCATCTCTTCATTCGTAGTTCGTAATTCGTAGTTCGTCACTCGTCACTCGTAACTCGTCACTCGCCACCCGCCCCTCGTTCAGCTACAATTACGTTCAAACCTACGACAAACATAAGGAAGGTGTTATCTGGAAGGTCTGGAACTGACTCAACTATTGGTTGACGCCCTGCTCGATAAAAAGGGCGGCGATATTCTCGTGCTCGACATTCACTTGCAGGCCATCTTCGCCGACTTCTTCATCATCTGTACCGGCGAATCGGAGCCGCAACTGCGCGCCCTCAGTCAGGCGGCGCTGGAAAGCGCCAAGAAGCAGGGTGGGCGCATGCCCAAGGGCGTCGAGGGGCTGCCCTCCGACGGCTGGGTGCTGGTAGATTTCGGCGACGTGGTCATCCACCTCTTCTCGCCCGAAAAGCGCGACTACTACGACCTGGAGTCGCTGTGGCACGCCGGGCGCGTCGTGGTGCGGATGCAGTAAAGCGATTTGGGCGGAGTGCGCATCTGAGGATGCGCACTCCGCGTTTCACTCCGCGTTTGTTGACTACTCGCGGATCCAGCGATCCGTGGCCCGCTCCCAACTGACCAGGCCGTCGTCGCCGAAGAACAGTCCCACCTCGCGGGTGGCGCTCTCCGGGCCGTCGGAACCGTGGATGAGGTTGCGGCCGATCTCGACGGCAAAGTCGCCGCGAATCGTGCCCGGCTCGGCCGCGCCGGCGTTGGTGGCTCCCATCGTCTTGCGCACGATGGCGATGGCGTCCTTGCCCTCCCAGACCATGGCCACGATTGGCCCGGAGGTGATGTACTCCACTAGCCCGCTATAGAACGCCCGCTCGACGTGGGCGGCGTAGTGGGCCTCGGCCAATTCACGCGACATCTGCATGAACTTCAGGCCGAGCAACTTCAGACCCCGCCGCTCCAGGCGGGTGATGATCTCCCCAATCAGCCCGCGCTGCACACCGTCGGGCTTTACCAAAACAAGCGTTTGTTCCATTTTGCGTGTTCTACTCCGATGATTGTCATCTACGAACGATTAGCGTAGTGGCTTCAGTAAGTCCACCCACGACGTTGGTTTGGCCGGGGGCGTCGCCTCCGGGGGCGGTGGCGGGGTGCCGGCCACGTCGGATGCGTCAGCCGCGCTTTCGCCGGCCGGCTCCTCCGGGATCTCAATGATCAGCAGAGGCGGTTCGACGGCCTTGTCGGTTTCGCCCTTGGGCTTGCGCCCGCGGCGGCGCGGGCGGGCGGTGACGGGCGGCGCGACCTGAGGCGCCTCGGCCGCGGCATCGGTCTCCGGCGGGGTCGCGGGCGGCGGCGACACGTCGGGCAGGTCGTCGGCCGCGGGCCACACCAGTAGCCCGTCTTCCTCGACGGCCGCGCCAACTGTCGCTTCCGGCAGTTCGTCGTCACGCTCTTCCACAACCACGATCACTTCTTCAAACGAATACGCCACCTCTTCGGCTGCCACCTCGGGCGACGCGCTGGTCTCTTCCTCAAACGAATACGCCACCTCTTCGGCTGCTACCTCCGGTGACGCGCTGGTCGCGTCTTCCGTGAACGTCGGTTCCACCTGGGCCTCGTCCGTTGGCTGCGGCTGGGCCGACCGTTGCGACTTGCGCCCGCGCCGGCGGCGTGAACGCGAGACCGCGGCCGGCGGTTCAGCCGGTTGTTCGGGCATGACCGGGGCGACCGGCGGCGCGATGGCCTCCGGCGCGGCTACCACCTCGCGTTGGCTGGGCAGCCCGCCGCCGGCCAGCCCTTCCAGCCAGGCCATCACCGCGTCCGGGTCTTCGGGCATGCTCAGCAGGTCGTCTTCCGAAAGCTCCTCGATCTGCGGTTCGGCCGTCTGGCCCGAGCGCTCCAGGGGGACGAACGCCTCCCCTGGCGTCGGCGGGGCGGCATCGGCCAGGGCCAGTTGGGGCGACGAGTCCACCGTGTCCTCTTCGGCCAACTGTTCCAGCCAGGCCAGCACCGCGTCGGGGTCGTCGGGCATTCGAGCAACGAGGTCTTCATCCGATGGGGTTGGCGGCGCAGTGGGCACGGAAATGCCCAGGGCCAACTCCAACCACTCGACAGCCGCCGGCAGATCGCGCTGGGCCGGCCGCGCGCCGCTGCGGTGCAATGACCGATCAAGCTCGGCCAGCGATATGCCCAGCGGCAGGGCCAGGGCATCCACGGCGCGCAGCCGTGTTTCCAGGGTCTCGGCGTGGTCGCCGTTGGTCGCGACGAGGCTCGCCGCGGCCGGCTCTAACGGCATGGGCAAGGGGGCCATCTCCGCCTCCAAGGGGGCCTCACCGGCGCTCGGTTCGGGTTGTTCGGCGGCGCTTTCGTCTGGCGGTTCGGCCGGCTCGACATCCAGGGCCGCGGCGCCAACCGTCGGTTCAAAAAGATCGCCCAGTGCGTCGTCGCTGCCGGCGCGCCATTCAGATTGCTCAGCGAGGGCGTCGGCGTCGGCGACGAGTTCGGCCGGCAGCGGCTCGCCGGTCATGTCGGGCGCGTCTATCTCGTCCGTCTCGTCCGCGCCCCAGGGCACATCCTTGGCCCACGGCGTGTCGTCGTCTAGTAGAGGCTCTTCCGGTGGTGCCGCGGCTTCCCCATCAGTTAGAGTGGCCACCGCTTCGTCCGGCGCGGACAAATAGGATTCAAACGCCTCGGCCTCGGCTGCCAACTCTTCAGCGACGGCTTCCTCTTCCCCGGCGTCCATCCCAATCGGTTCAACCGGCTGTGTCACCGCGCCCAACGGCTCCTGGGCGGCCAGTTCATCGAGGAAGGCCATCGCGTCGTCGAAGGAAACCTCGTCCTCGGCCGGCGGCACGAGTGGCTCCGAGGGTGGAATGACCAGCGGCTGCCCCTGTTCGGCGGCCATCGTCTCCACCAGGACGATGGTGTCGGCGAAATCCTCTTCGGCCACGAAGGCGTTGATCGGCGTGTTGCCCTCCAGCAGGGAGAGATCACCCAGGGCCAAATCGCTGCCCGGCGAACGTAAACCGAGTTCATCCGGCGACAGCCCGGCCTCCATCAGCAGCTTCGAGGTGAGGGCCCGGTCGGCCACGCTGGGCACGTCTTCAACAGGCGCGTCCTGACTGGCGGCCAACTCTTCGATCCAGGCCATCGCCGCGTCCAGATCGTTGATGGGCGGCAGCTCCTCGTCCGGCGGCAGCGAGTCTAGCAGCGTTTCGGCGGTCATGGGCGCGACTGGTGAACTGTCGCGTACCTCTTCAACCGTCTCGTCTGTCGGCAGGGGGGTAGGCGGCACGGTGTCCGCTTCTGATGGCAGTTCCCAAGATGTCTCCGGCTCTTCGACAGGCGGCGTTGGCACGTTAATGACGACCGGCGCGCTCAACGGCTCGACCGGCGTGGCTTCGACCGGCGTGGCTTCGACCAGCAACGCCTCGGCGTCAACAGTCGGCGGCTGTGTATCCAGCTCCATCCCAATCGCTTCGTCATCGGCCGGCGCGGGAGCGTCGGTCAGTTGCCGCCACTCCAGCGTCGGCAGTTCTTCGATGGACTCGCGCTCGGCCATCTTGGCCAGCCAATCCAGGCGGCTCTCTAACTCCCCGTCGTTCGTCAGCGGCGAATCGGCCGAAGGGGGCGTTTCGCGTAGCCAGTCGGGCAGATCCCCTTCGGCGTCGTCGAGGAGACCTTGGATGGGAAACTCCGTCGTCGCCTCGCGAATTTCCTGGCCGGCGTTCGGTCGCCCTGCCATCTCCTCCAGCCAGCGCAGAGCTTCCTGCAACTCTTCCGGCGAGGGGTCGGGCGGAACTTCGGGATCGCGGTCGTCGCTATTGCTGTCCATACTTTATCCTCTACCGGCCATTGGTAGCTCGGGCGCGGCAACCTAGGTGGTGCGCCCACGGCGGGCGCTTCGTTATGGTCAACTTACGCCGGCTATTATCGGCGCTTTGTCTCATTTTAACAAGTAATGGGCCTTCAGACGACTCAGCAGGTCGGAGACATCGTGCTCGTCCTGGGGCATGCGGCCGAACGGATCGTGGACGATATCCTGCCGCAGCAGGGCGTGGAGCACGTTGCGCACGCCGGTGGTCAGCACGTCCAGATGGTAGCCGCCCTCCAGGATAAAGAGGATGCGCCCGGCGCACAGCGCCTCGGCATAGCCGATCAGCTTGCGAGTGATGTCGGCATAGCCGCGCAGACTCAGCCCGGCCGAAGCCAGGGGGTCATCCCAATGGGCATCGAACCCGGCCGAGACGAGCAACAGGTCAGGTTGGAACGCCGCCAGCCGCGGGCCGATCAGTTCGTCAAAGGCGCGCCCATAGCCTCGGTCGCCGACGTAGGGCGGGAAGGGCACATTGAGGGTGTAGCCCCGGCCGCGGCCGACGCCAATCTCGTGCATGCCGCCGATGCCGGGGTAGAAGTAGGGCGCATAGAGGTGGACGGAGATGAACAGTACCGAGTCGTCCTCGTAGAAGATGTCCTGCGTGCCGTTGCCGTGATGCACGTCGTAATCAACGATGGCCACCCGCTGCGCGCCGTGGACGACCTGGGCCTGGCGCGCGGCGACGGCGACGTTGTTGAACAGGCAGAAGCCGCTGACGCGGTCAGTTTCGGCGTGGTGGCCGGGAGGGCGGATGAGGGCGAAGCCGTTGTCGGCCGCGCCGCTCATGACCGCGTCCACCGCCGCGCAACAGCCGCCGGCGGCCAACTGGGCCAACTCGAAACTTTGGGCCGTCACGTAGGTGTCGCCGTGGTCCAGCAGCCCGCCGCCGCGCAGCGACACCTGATGGACGTACTCGATCAACTCCAACGTATGCACGCGCCGCAGTTGGTCAACCGTGGCCGGGGTCGGCGCCAGTTGGTCTAAATCCGGCAGCAGCCCGGAACTCTCCAGTGAGCGCCAGAGGGCGGTTGTGCGCCGGCTGCTCTCCGGGTGCTGATATTTGGTGTGCCCATAGGCCGGGGCAAATACGAGTTGGGTCGTCATTGATCACTTCACCCCATTGGATAGAGGGTCATTATATCATCACCGCGTCGAAGCGCTGATTAGCCGTCGTTATTGGTTGCGCCTTTTGGTGATCATACATTAAGATACGTGAAGAAATGTTGGCCATGTTAGCCGATGCGCGGGCGGGGTTGGGGCTGGGCGTCTGGGCCGAAGGCCACACTAGCCGCGGCCGACACCGCCCGGCCTCGCCTCTGGCCCGTCTTTACATCTCGAGCGACCGCTAAAGGACGTTCGCTCAGCCATATTCCGTAGTGACGAGGAGGTTCGACGACTCTGTATGGATCAAATCTTTCGTTTCCTCAGAATGGATCTGACCAGCTTTGAGACGATTGCCGTCTGGGCTGTGCTGGGCATCGCCATCATTGGCCTCATCTATGCCGTCTATCTGCGGCGACAGATTTTGGCCGAGGACAAAGGGACGGAGCGGATGATCGAGGTGTGGGAGGCGATTCGCCAGGGGGCCAACGCCTATTTGGGGCGGCAACTGCGCACCATCCTGCCCTTCATCGCTATCCTGACCGTCGCCCTCTTCCTGAGCGTCTACATCGTTCCGCCGACGGAGTTCTCCCGCGAGGTGTTTGAAGGCTCCAGCGAAGGGCAAATTCGCCTCATCGTTGGCCTGGGCCGGGCCATCGCCTTCATCATGGGCGCGGGCTTCTCGCTGGCCGTGGGCCAGATCGGTATGCGCATGGCCGTCGAGGGCAACGTCCGCGTGGCCAACGCTGCGCGTACAAGCTTCAAGGATGCCCTGCGCATCGCTTACCGCACCGGCACGATCACCGGCATGTTGACCGACGGCCTCGGTCTGCTGGGCGGCACGATCATCTTTATGGTCTTCGCCAACGCCGCGCCCGACGCGCTGCTCGGCTTTGGCTTTGGCGGCACGCTGGTGGCCCTGTTCATGCGCGTCGGCGGCGGCATCTACACCAAGGCGGCCGACGTCGGCGCGGACTTGGTCGGCAAGGTCGAGCAGGATATGCCCGAAGACGACCCGCGCAACGCCGCCGTCATCGCCGACCTGGTGGGCGACAACGTTGGCGACTGCGCCGGTATGGCCGCCGATATCTTCGAGTCCTACGAAGTCACCATCGTCTCCGGCCTTATTCTGGGCGTCACGCTGACGCTCATCACCGGCCACACCGAGTGGATCCTCTACCCGCTGTTGGTGCGCGGCGTCGGTGTGCTGGCCTCCATCGTCGGCACCTACCTGGTGCGCGGCCAGTCGGATGACAGCGGCAACGCCATGCGGGCCATCTTCCAGGGCTTCCTGACCTCGGCGGCCATCTCCGTCATCCTCTTCGGGGCCATTGCCATCTTCTACATG